>CAEZYY010000028.1_pt1 | contig 33050 bp, 26 predicted proteins | sample 7265861 | NCBI WGS metagenome assembly CAEZYY01 (sample SAMEA6813946, study PRJEB35770) | freshwater metagenome | biome: Freshwater; feature: Freshwater reservoir; material: water | place: Czech Republic | collected 2016-08-15 | depth 30m m | reverse complement strand
CGTGGAACGCAACGGGGAACTGCTCACGCTCACGGCTCTGCTCGGCACCCGAGAGGGCTGTGCCTCACAGGGGTATCTCGGCGTGCGGCCGGCGTCGCAGACGGGGACGATCCAGCGCAACCCGGTCGAGGGTGTCGGCGAGGGTGTGAAGTTCTTCGGGACGGCCGCTGCGGACACCGTGACCGGCATCGTGAAGGTGTTCGGACCCTCCGGCGTGGGCCGGATCTTCCGCACGGTTACCAAGAGCGAGTGCGATGATCTCGCCTCTCGTCCGGTGTCGATCATCGGAATCAGCCAGATCGGCGGCCAGGCAGTGAAGTCCGGTGCCCAGGCGACGATCATGCTCATCTCCGTGGTCAACCTGGCGCTCGGCATGCTCAACCTCCTGCCGGTACTGCCCCTCGACGGCGGGCACCTGCTGATGACAGCCATCGAACGGATCCGTCGTCGCAGGAACCCGAAGTACGTCATTGACTACGCCCGTGCTGTTCCTTACTTCGGCGTGGCCATCATTGTGATCGTGTTCGTGATGTTCTCCGCGCTGTATCTCGACACACTGCGCCTGTTCTAGGAAATGGTGACCATGTCCCAGACACACCCATTCGGCCGCCGTGAGACGAGACAGATCATGGTGGGCAAGGTGCCTGTCGGTGGGGGCGCGCCCATCACGGTGCAGTCGATGACCACGACGAAGACGGCCGACGTGGAGGGAACGCTGGGGCAGATCTATGCACTGGCCGCAGCGGGCTGTGACATCGTGCGTTGCACCTGTAACGAACCCGAGGCTGCTGAGGGTCTTGCGCACATCGTTCCCCGGTCACCTATCCCGGTCATCGCCGACATCCATCACCAGTACAAAATGGCGCTCGCTGCGCTTGAAGCCGGCGTGCACGGCCTGCGACTCAACCCGGGCAACATCCGCCGCCCCGAGCACATCAAGGCTGTCGCGCAGGAGTGCAAGGACCGCAACGTGTCGATCCGTATCGGCGTGAACGGCGGTTCGCTGGATCCGGCTCTCTATGACAAGTACGGCGGCATCACCCCCGAGGCAATGGTGGAGAGCGCGCTGCAGGAGATCGCCTACTTCGACGAGGTGGGTTTCGACCTCGTGAAGATCAGCGTGAAGGCATCCAACGTGCCGCTCATGGTGGAGGCGTACCGGCAGCTCAGCCTCGTGACGAACCACCCGCTGCACCTCGGTGTCACCGAAGCCGGGCCGCCGCCCGCTGGGCTCGTGAAGGCCACTGCTGGCATCGCCGCACTGTTGCTCGAAGGCATTGGTGACACGATCCGCTACAGCCTTACCGCAGACCCAGTGGAGGAGGCCCGTGCCGGCCGTCAGTTGCTCGAGGCACTCGGGTTGCGCGAGCGCAAGAACGTGGACCTCATCGCCTGTCCGAGCTGCGGTCGGGCCGAGGTGGACGTCATCGACGTAGCCAAGCGGGCGATGGACGCGTTCGCGGACCGCAAGCTACCGCTGCAGATCGCCGTGATGGGCTGTGTGGTGAACGGGCCGGGGGAAGCTCGTGAGGCGGATCTCGGTATCGCTGCCGGCAACAAGCGCGGTCACCTCTTCGTGAAGGGCATCAACGTCGCGGTCGTGCCCGAGTCCGAGATGGTGGAGGCCCTTGTCGAGTGGGCCGAGTTCATCAATGAGCACGGCACCGAAGCGGCAATCGCCCGGGCGGACGTTGCCAAGGCAGAGCGTGAGGCCCGGCTGGACCGCGGAACGCTGCTCCACGAGCAGGGTGATGACGCGAACCGCGCCAACGAGAAGATCGTCGAGATCCGCAAGCGAGTCTCGGGTTCCTGAGCCCTCAGGACGCGTGACGCTCGTCGCGTGCCGGGATGATGCGCGTACTGCGTCAGAGCACCGCAGTCACACGACAGCCCAGTCCACCGGTCCACTCGACCACGCTTCCGGGTTCGGCATACCACGCACCGGTATCCCCGCCACCGGACAGCCGCACGATGATCTCCGGGCCCGTCGTCACCCAACGGTCCGGGCCAGCGAGTCCCTGCACAGCAAAGGCGTCGGTGGGCACCGGGTACCACCCTGTCGGCGTGGGCGCGAGCACCTCAGGGGTGCTGGGGGTGGGGTTGAGCACCGTCACGAGTTCGGTGACGTCCACGTGCTTGAGCGTGAGCCCGCCGCGCATCACGTTGTCGGATGCCCCCATCACCTCTACCCCGACCCCCTGCAGGTACACGTGGAGCAGGCCGGCGTAGAGGAACAGCGCCTCGCCCGGCTCGAGCACGACGTGATGGAGGAGTAGGGCCACCAGTGCTCCCGGGTCTCCCGGGAAGTCTGCGGCCAGACGTTCATAGAGCGGGTGGTCGAGTTCGATGGGGGGACGACTGCCGAGCAGCCACGCAACCGTTGCCGCCGGCCCGAGCAGACGGAGGTTGTCGGCAATCTCGTCACCGCCGCATGCCTCGAGGTCGGCAGCGCTCTCCTCCACAGGCCGGAATCCGCAGAGGATCTCGAATCTGGTGACGGCCAGCAGCAGTTCCGGCTTGCCGTACGGGTCCCGGTACAGGCGCTGGGGGTCGGTCAGGGGCACCCGTAGGCGCTCCTCTCGCGCGTACCCCAGGGCTGCCTGCTCCTCGGTCGGGTGCGCCTGGAGCGACAGGGGTCGGGCGGCGGCAAGCAACTTGACGAGGTAGGGCAGACGTCCGGCGAGCTCGGCAAGGGGGACTGGGGCATCCGAAGGGGTGGCGGCCATCGTGCGTCCACCGGGATGTGTGCCCCACCACAGTTCGGCCCACGGTCGCCCGTCCGGCTCAATGCCGAGCGCGGCGGGAATGGCGGAGTCCGAACCCCACGCGTAGTGCTGGGCGGCGCCAATCAGCCGAATCACGGCGTCAGCCTACGGTTTGGCCGCTATCATCCAGAGACGGTATTGACGTTCTCTTGAACGGCGTGGGCCTTGTGCCCGCGCCGTTGTCGCTTACGGGCAGGGAAACGTCAACTGCACAGGTTCAACCGAAGATCGAGAGAAGAGGTGAGGAGATGGCCGACAGCCCCGCAATCGCGCGCGTCGCAGCACTTGTTGCCCCGATCCTCGCGGATCTCGATCTCGATCTCTACGACCTCGACTACGGCGCCGGCCTGCTCAAGATCACGATCGACAAGCCCGGTGGGGCCGATCTCGAGGTGATCGCGCTGGCCACACGACTGATTCGGCGGGAGTTCGAGCACTCGGACCCGGTCGCAGGCGACTACACCCTGGAGGTGTCGAGCCCCGGCATCGAGCGCTCGCTTCGCCGTCCGGACCACTTCACCCGGGTCATCGGTGCCACGGTGAGCGTGCGCCTGCGCGATGTCACCAATGAGGCCCGTCGAATCCAGGGAATCCTGGTAGCGGCAGACGACAACGGCATCACCGTGCGCTCCGACGAAGCACCCCACGACGAGCGAACCGTGCCGTACGACCAGATCGACCGCGCCCGCACAGTGTTCGTGTGGGGCGCAGCAGACAAGGCCAAGCGCGGCCCGGCCGTCCCCAAGCAGGCCAGCACCAAGCCGCCAACCAAGAACGCTTCACCCAAGAACGCCGGTCCGAAGAAGGCTGCATCGCAGCCGAACGGGCCGTCCGACACCCCTAATCAGGAGGTCTCCGCATGAGCAACCTCGACATGGCCGAAGCCGTCCGTGTCCTGGCGGCCGAGAAAGGCATCTCCGTCGACACGCTGCTCCACGTACTCGTGGACGCGTTGGCGACTGCCTACAAACGCCGTCAGGGTGCCGCCGACGAAGTGGTCGTGGAGATAAACCCCGACACACTCGAGTTCCGCTTCACTGCGTACGACGTGGACGAGGACGGCAACTGGGTCAACGAGCGCGACGACACGCCCAAGAGGGAAGAGATGGGCCGCATTGCCGCCCAGACCTTCCGTCAGGTGATGGGTCAGCGCATCCGCGAGGCCGAGCGTGACCGCAAGTTCGAGGAATACGCCAACCGCGAGGGTGACATCGTCACGGGCATCATCCAGCAGACCGACAGCCGCTACACGCTGCTCGATCTCGGCAAGGTCGAGGCACTGCTACCCCAGGCTGAGCAGGTTCCCTTCGAGCGCCCCCAGCCCGGGGACCGGGTGAAGGCGTACATCGTCGAGGTCCGTAAGACCGCCAAGGGCCCGCAGATCGTTGTGTCCCGCACTCATCCGGGCCTCATCAAGCGCCTGTTCGAGCTTGAGGTCCCCGAGATCGCCGACGGCATCGTCGAGATCAAGGCATGTGCCCGTGAACCAGGCCACCGCACCAAGATCGCCGTTTGGTCCAACGACCACAATGTGGACCCGGTGGGTGCGTGCGTGGGTGCCCGCGGTGCCCGCGTCCGGATGGTCGTCAACGAACTGCGCGGCGAGAAGATCGACATCGTCCCCTTCAGTGAGGACCAGCAGGACTTCATCGCCAAGGCCCTGTCGCCGGCGAAGGTCAAAGAGGTGCGGATCGACGAGAACACCGGCCGTGCCGAGGTGATCGTCCCGGACTTCCAGCTTTCGCTCGCCATCGGCAAGGAGGGCCAGAACGCCCGCCTCGCCTCCCGTCTCACCGGCTGGGCCATCGATATCAAGAGCGAGCAGCAGCTCGCCGACGAGGTTGCCGGCATCTCCTACGACGAGACCGGCCAGGAGTACGAGCAGGGTCAGTGGGCAGAGAACGCCGAGACTGGGCTGATGGAATGGCACGCTTCGGACGGCTCGGTCATGAGTCGCGAGGAGTGGGAGAACGCCACCAACGCCCCTGCAGCAACCGAGGCCGGTGGGGCCGACGCCTGATACCCGTACTCCTCTTCGCACCTGCATCGGGTGCCGCCAGGCCAAGCCTGTCGGGGAACTGATGCGTTGCCGACTGAGCGCAGACGAGCGCGCCCTCTGTGGTGCGGCCGCAATGCGTGCAGGCGGTCGGGGTGCGTGGATTTGCGCAGGCTCGGTGACATGCTTCGATACGGCGGTGAGCCGTGGTGCATTCGCCCGTGCGTGGAAGCGCCGGGTCGATGTTGCCGTACTCACCGATGTACGTGGAGTGTTCGGTCATGCGGACACCCAAGTGAGAGGATTGCGTTCCGCCGGATTGGCCGGCAGGACCGCAGGGACGAAAGGCTGAACGGACAACGTGCCGAAAAACATCCGGCTGCATGAGCTCGCCAAAGAGCTCGGAATGACCAACAAGGAGGCCCTGGACCTCTCGATGGTCCTTGGCGTCCCCGTCAAGAGTCATTCCTCCAGCATCCAGGAGGCACAGGCCGACCGGATTCGTCGTCGCGCCGAGCGTGACGGCCTCACCCGACCCGAGCAGCCGGAGGAGCCCAAAGTCGTCAAGGCCACCAAGGCCCCCTCCAAGAAGGCTGCTGCCAAACAAGACGACGAGGCTGACGCTTCCGTTGTCGAGGCTCCCGCTGTTGAGGTGTCTGCTCCGGCTCCCGTGGTTGAGGCTCCGGCTCCGGCTCCCGTGGTTGAGGCTCCGGCCCCGGCTCCCGTGGTCGAGGCTCCGGCCCCGGCTCCCGTGATTGAGGCTCCGGCCCCGGCTCCCGTGATTGAGGCTCCGGCCCCGGCTCCCGTGATTGAGGCCCCGGCACCGGTGGTTGAGGCACCTGCACCTGCTCCGGCACCGGTGGTTGAGGCACCTCTCATTGAGGCACCCGTCCCAGTGGTCGCGGCTGCTGCCCCGACCCCCGCATCGGAAACGGTGCCTGCAGCACCCGTCGAGGAACCTGTCGCAGAATCACGCGTCATCAAGAGCACGAGGCCAGGCCCAGATTCGGCTGCACGCCCGGCTCCGCCCGTTGCCGCTCGTCCCCTGCCGCCCACCGGGTCCGCTCCGGTGCGCCCGCCCGCTACCCCCGGTCAGCGTCCCCCCGGACCGCTGCCTGCTGGCATGCCGCCCACACGTCCCGCAGGTGCGGTTCCCGGCGGCCCGCGCCCCCCGATGCCCACGGGCCGTCCGATCCCGCCGCCGCCCGGTGGCGCTCGCCCGATGTCGGCATCGGGTAAGCCGATTCCGCCCCCGCCCGGTGGCGGTCCTCGTCCCGGCAGTGCGCCCGGTGGTGCACCCGGCCAGCGTTTCGGTGGTCCCGGCCAGCGTCCCGGCGGTGCCCCTGGCGGCCCGCGTCCGGGCGGATTCGGTCAGCGTCCTGGTGGCGGCCCTGGCGGTCCGCGCCCCGGTGGCTTCGCTCCCCGTCCCGGTGGTCCCGGCGGTGGTCCCGGCGGCCCTGGCGGATTCGGTCAGCGTCCCGGTGGTCCCGGCGGAGGTCCCGGTGGCCCCGGTGGCCCCGGTGGCGGTCCCGGTCGTCCTGGTGGAGGCGGTCGCCCCAGCGGTCAGCGTCGTGCACCCAAGAAGCGTGGCGGACGTCGTCGTCGTGACATGGACGAGTTGCAGCCGCATCTCGGCACCAATTACACCCGCGATGATGCACCCGTTCCCGAGGGCACGATCGTCATCGAGCGTGGTGTGTCGGCCCAGGAGTTCGCTCCCAAGGTCAACCGCACGGCAGCGGACCTCGTTCGTTTCCTGCTGAAGAACGGCGAGATGGTCACCGCGACCATGACGCTTTCCGACGAGCAGATGGAATTGTTCGCGCTGGAGATCGGTGCCGAGATCCTGCTCGTCGAGCCGGGCCAGCAGGAAGAGCTGGAGCTCCAGGCGCTGTTTGACGACAGCGATGACGAGATCGAGGCGTTGCAGCAGTCCCGCCCGCCCGTGGTCACCGTCATGGGCCACGTCGACCACGGCAAGACCACACTGCTCGACAAGATCCGTAACGCCAATGTGGTTGCCGGCGAGGCCGGCGGCATTACGCAGCACATCGGTGCGTACAAGGTGCCCCACGACGGCGGAGCGATCACGTTCATCGACACCCCGGGACACGCCGCGTTCACCAAGATGCGCGCACGTGGTGCCCAGGTCACCGACATCGTGGTGCTCGTGGTGGCGGCGGACGACGGCGTGATGCCCCAGACCGCCGAGGCCATCAACCACGCAAAGTCAGCGGACGTCCCGATCATCGTTGCGATCAACAAGATCGACAAGGAGAACGCCGACGTCGACCGTGTGATGGCGCAGCTGTCCGAGTACGAACTCGTCCCCGAGTCGTGGGGCGGCGACACGATCACCGTCCAGATGTCTGCCCAGCAGAACCTCGGCGTGGACGACCTGCTCAGCCAGTTGCTCGTCGTTGCTGAGCTCGAGGAGCTCACGGCCAACCCCACGGGGCGCGCCAAGGGCATCGTGCTTGAGGCCAACCTCGACACCGGCCGCGGCCCCGTAGCCACGATCCTCGTGGACAAGGGAACGCTGCGTGTCGGTGATCCGATCGTTGCGGGTGCGGCCTGGGGTCGCGTCCGGGCGATGATCGACGACCAGGGTCGTCAGATCAAGGAAGCAGGCCCGTCCACCCCGGTTCAGGTGCTCGGCCTCTCGGCCGTGCCCGGCGCCGGCGACGAGTTCCGCGTTGCCCCGGACGACAAGACCGCCCGTACCGTTGCCGAGGCACGCGAACAGCGCAGCCGCCTCACCAATCAGCGCGGCGATGCTCGTGTCCAGAAGGGCGTCAAACTCGAGGACATCTTCAGCCAGATCCAGGCGGGCGAGGTTGCCACGCTCAATCTCTTGCTGAAGGCAGACGTGCACGGCTCGCTGGAAGCCGTCACCGAGTCCCTCCGCAAGCTTGAGCGGGACGAGGTGAAGCTCTCGTTTGTGCATCGCGCCGTCGGCGGCATCACCGAGAACGACATCTCGCTGGCGTCGGCAACGAACGCCACGATCATCGGCTTCAACGTCCGTCCGGACCGCAAGGCCCGCGAGATGGCCGCCGCCGAGGGTGTGGACATTCGCACCTACGAGATCATCTACAAGTTGCTCGAGGACATCGAGCGAGCGATGGTCGGCATGCTCGCTCCCGAGTTCGAGGAAGTCGTTACCGGCGAGGCTGAGGTGCGCGAAGTGTTCCGTGTGCCAAAGATCGGTGCCATCGCGGGCTGCCTCGTGCGCTCGGGCGTCATCACGCGTGGCTCCAAGGTTCGCTTCATCCGCGACGGCGTCATCATCTGGAAGGGCTCCATCAACTCGTTGAAGCGCTTCAAGGACGATGCTCGAGAGGTGCGCGAGGGCTTCGAGTGCGGTATCGGCCTCTCGGACTTCACCGACCTCAAGGGCGGGGACCTCATCGAGACGTTCGACGAGCGGGAAGTCGCTCGCGTCTGACGCAAGCGCCATGACCCGTCAGCGTCGCCCCAGCAGCAGCAGTACGCACCGTTACCCGCGGTCTGCGCGTCTCAACGAACTCCTGCGTGAGGTCCTCGCGGAGGAATTGAACCTCATCGATGACGAACGTCTGCTGTGGGTGAGCATCACCCAGGTAGATGTCGACTCCGAGATGAACCACGGCACCGTGTACTTCGACTCCATGCGCGGGCCCGAGGGCGATGCCGAAATCATCGAGGCGTTCACCGAGAACCGCAAGCGCCTACAGGCTGCAGTGGGGCGTCAGGTCCGCGCCCGCAAGACCCCGATCCTTGCCTTCCGTCCCGACGAGGTCATCCGGGCAGCCGAACGGATCGACAAGATCCTGCGCGAGAACCCGTCACCGGCCCGGCCCGACGAACCCGAGATCGAACCCGAACCCGAGGCCGAGTAGGGCGTTGGCCAGACGCCGACCCGCAACGGTCCACGGGTTCCTCGTCATCGACAAGCCTGCTGGCATAACGAGCCACGATGTGGTGGCGCTCGTACGCCGCCGCCTCGACGAACGGCGTGTCGGGCATGCGGGAACACTCGACCCCGATGCGACGGGTGTGCTGCTCGTGGGCGTCGGCAACGCAACTCGCCTGCTCACCTTTCTCGTTGGTCACGACAAGTGGTACGCGGCCGAGGTGGTCCTCGGCACGGAGACATCCACGTTGGACGCTGCCGGTGAGGTGACCGCCCGTCACGACATGGGCGCGGTGACGCTCGACGACGCCCGCCGGGTCGTTGCGGAATACCTGACCGGACCGATCCTGCAGATACCGCCGATGGTGTCTGCGCTGAAGGTGGATGGCCGTCGCCTCCACGAACTTGCCCGCGAGGGGATCGAGGTGGAGCGCGAGCCGCGCCCGGTCACCATCCATCGCTTCGAGGTGTCGGAGGGGCCCGAACCGGGTGTGCTGAGTATCGATGTCACGTGTTCCTCGGGTACGTACGTGAGGACCCTTGCGGCTGATCTTGGACACCTGCTCGGCGGTGGGGCACACCTGCGCAACCTCCGACGGCTTTCCTCCGGCGGGTTCCATGTCGGGGAGTCGGCTCCGCCGGACGAGGCACGGTTGCAGCCGATGCTCGCGGCGCTGCGCGGGATGACAACTGTTGCGGTCGATGCAGCGACTGTTGCGCTCGTGCACAACGGTCGGGTGCTGCCACGGTTCGCCGGTGATGGTCCGTGGGCGGTCACCGACGACGAGGGTGAGTTGCTGGCGGTCTACGAGGCGTTCCGTGCCGATGAGGCCAAGCCCGCCGTCGTGATCCCCGTCGCCTGACGAGGAGGGTGCCCGAGGTTCCGGGTACTAACCTTTCCGCTGTGCAGGTGTTCACCGACATCACAACCCGGCCTTGGGCGGGTGGGCGTTCGGTCATCACTATCGGAACGTACGACGGCATCCACCGTGGGCACCGTGCTGTCATCGAGCAGGTGCGCCAGCATGCCGCCCGACTCGGTGCGCAGTCGGTCGTCGTCACCTTCGACCCCCATCCCGCGTCGGTGGTCCGGCCGGAATCCTGCCCGAAACTGCTCACGGACCTGAACCAGAAGCTCGAACTGCTCGAGAGCACCGGCGTCGATGCAACCGTGGTGGTTCCGTTCGATGAGGAACGTGCGCAGGAATCAGCAGAGGAGTTCGTTGGCCTCGTGCTCGTCGACATGCTCGCAACCCGCGCCGTCGTGGTGGGGGAGGACTTCCACTTCGGCCACCAGCGCGAAGGCAACGTTGGCCTACTGCGCAACATCGGCACTCGCCACGACTTCGAGGTGTTCCCCATCGAGCTCGTGGAGCGGACCGACGGCGTGGACGAACCCGTGTCCTCCACCGCGATCAGACGGGCGCTCGCCGGCGGCAACGTGGAGACGGCGGCCCACATGCTCGGCCGCCCCTTCGAGGCACGCGGTCCCGTCGTACAGGGCGACCAGCGCGGTCGCCTCATCGGGTTCCCCACGGCGAACGTGGAGGTGCCCGTTCAGATCTGCCTACCGGCTGACGGTGTGTATGCAGGGTGGTACATCAGGGCTAACGGCGAGAAGCACCCGTGCGCGATGAACCTCGGCCGGCGCCCCACGTTCTACGAGCACGCCGACGTGTCGCTGCTCGAGGCACACCTCATCGCCTTTGCTGGCGACCTGTACGGGGAGCCGGCTTGTGTGCAGTTCACGAACTTCCTGCGCGGTGAGCGTAAGTTCGACGGCATCGACTCGATCCGCACACAACTCAAGCAGGACGTCGAGCACGCCCGTCAGGTACTCAGCCTCGGCTAGTGGTGTCTCGGGTCGACAGTTAGCTAGTCGAACTTGGGCCAGGTCCGCTTTTGACGGGTGCGTTGTCCCGCCTTGCCGAGCTTGCGGTGCTCGGAGAGGGCCCACTGGCGGCGCCAGCCCCGGTACTCGGGCCCGGTAAGTGCCGGGTTTCGACGCTCAGCTGCCCGCTGGCGGGCACCCCACCAATCGCTCAGTGCCTCGTCACCGAGTTCGGTCACGGCCAGTTCGATTCGCTCGTTGAACCGACGGGTGTTCTCGCCCTCGACGGGCGGGAGCGGCTGTCCGAAGACGACCTTGGTGCGACCTGGCTTGAGGCGCTTCATCCCCTTGCCGAAGATTGCCCCGGCGCCATCGATGTACACGGGCACGATCGGTGCGCCGGTGCTCGCCGACAGGTACGCAGCGCCACCTTTGAATGGCTGGCCCCAACCGTCGGGGGAGCGCCCGCCCTCGGGGAACAGCAGCAGGCTCCAGCCCTCGTCGATCAACTGCTTCGCGAAATCCGACGACTTGCGGCTCAGGGACTCACGGTCGATCGGGATCGCGTTGAGCATCAGGGCAGATGAGGCAGCGCTGATCCGCGTGGTGAAGAAGTAGTCCGCAGCGGCACCCACGACGATCTTCGACCGCCACGGCTCGGGGATCGCCATCAGGCACAGGCCGGTGTCGAGATGGCTGTGGTGGTTGGGCGTGAAGATCAGCGCCGGAGGGTCCTCGTTCTTCGCGGGGCGGAAGTCCGCAAGGCGGTCGAGCCCGGCGATCTCGGGGTCGGCAACGATCTTGACGAACAGGCGCAGCGGTCCGGCCTGGAGCAGTCTGCGCACGGCCCTCGCCGGGGCCTCCCGGGCCCACGCAGTCTCGTAGTTGGCCTCGAGTCTCGACGGCAGTTCCGGCACGGTGACGCCTCGGGGTACCTCGGGGGCTCGGTAGGGGAAGCCGACGGAGCCGACGGATCGCTTGGCGCGCGTCCGCATGCTGCGGCCGCGTGCCCCGATGGCGCGTCCGGCGAGTCGCATCTCGCGCAGCGGTTGTGAACCCTTCATCGCGTAGGCCTGCTCAGCTGACGTCCGCCACCATGAGCGGCGGCGTGTGAAGGTGTGTAACCGTGGGCGATGGGCCGACCACGTCCTGGGCGATCTCGAATGCGTCGCTCATCGTGGAGGCAGGGGTGAAGCCAAGGCGTCGAACGGCCCGCGGGTCGCCGCCAACGACGATGGTGCGACCGAGGTGCGCCATCGCGTGGCTCGCCCAGTACCACATGTAGAACGGGTGCACGCCGTGGTAGGCGTACCCGGTGCGGTACAGATGCTTGTACCACTCGTCCTCGGCGAACTGCTTCTCGTACTTCGCCTCGATCACGGCGGGGTCGGTGGTGTCCGCGAGTACCTGTTCGAAGAAGTCGATGTAGCTCGGGTGGTGCACTGGGTGGAAGTCCGGGTACGTCGGGTGGGTCATGATCACCACGCCGCCCTCGCGCACGAGTGGCTTGCCCTTGTACATGTTGAAGTAGTACCCGAGACCCATGCACGCAACGAGGATCGGGTTCATGATCGAGTGCACGTTGTACGGCGAGATGAACGGGATACCCATCGTGAGGATGTCGGTCTGACCCTTCACCTCGACGAGCTGCTGCTTCCACACGTTCTCCGTGGTGATCTTGTGGACCGCCTCCACCTCGCCGCACTGGATGGAGGTCATCTGGTGCGGGGACTCGATTGAGTGGAAGATCTTCCGCGCGAGCTTCACGGGGGTCCGGTTGAGCGCCTTGGTGGTGGCGAGGTACGTGGCACGCTCCTTGGCGCCCCACTCCCATTCGCGCTTGGAGAGGAACTCGAAGGGCGCCGGGAACGTATCGGTGTTGATCGTGGTCTCAATCTGGAAGATCCGCGGGCCGCTCTCCTTGAGCACCTTGCCCATCCGCCAGTTTGAGTGGTGAAGTTCGCTGCGGTGCTGGTCCATGAACGAGCGGGACTGACGCATCGTGTTCACGTTGTGGTGGTGACGCAGGCTGCGGTAGCTGGACAGGCCGGTGGCCGTGGACTTCCAGCCTCCGTCCATCGCCACCATGTTGATGTTCACGTACACGAGCAGGTCGCTCTCTGCGGCACGCTTGTTGATCTCGACGTCCTCGCCGTGCGGCGTCTGCCCGAGCGAGGTCATACCGTTCGGGTCCTCGGCGTCGTGCTGGTACAGCTGACCGCGGGGAGCGAAGGCGTCGTACACGCGGTCGCCGAGCGCGTGGCGAAGCTCGTCCTCGGTCATGCGGCGGTGCAGCGCGAGCGCCGCGATGATGTGCACGTCGTCCACGCCCACCTCGGCAGCGGTGTCGAGGACCGCCTCGATGACACGCTGGCGGATGTCGGGGCGGCGCATCTTGGGGAGCGGGAGTGAGATGTCGTCGAACGCAATCGTGAGCTTCATGCCCGAGAACATCAGGGCCTTGAGCGGGTCGCTGTCGATCGGGTTGGCGAGGGCATGGCGGATCGCTGCATCGACATCCTTGATCGCCGGGAGCGGCTCGGGTGCGTAGATGACGCGACTGCGGCCGGCGGGCAGCTTCTCGAGGCTGAAGTTCTCCCCGCGCCAGAACAACGTGGGTGGCGTGGAGCGATCGACTTCGAGGACGAAACCGGGACGGGGCATGTTGCTAGCGCTTTCTGTCGTGGCGCAGGTCGAACGCAACCTTCACCGCACCACGCCGACCGGCGTTGGCGGCATGCGAGATGGCGTCTTCGTACTGATGGAGTGGATACGTGACACTGACGAGACGCTCGAGCCGAGCCTCCCGAACGAGCGAGAACGCAAGGTCGAAGGTGCGGGCGGTTCGACCGTCGGCGAGGTGTTCGGTGCCGTAGGCGTACGCGCCGACGAGGGAGGTCTCGCGGTGCCAGAGCGTCGTGAGCTCGAGCTTCACGGAGGAGGGCATGCCGACCACCACCACACTCCCGCGGGGCCGAACGATCTGCAGCGCACCAGAGATCGTGGCGCTGTCGCCCACGCAGTCGAGCACCACGTCGGCTCCGCCCGTGAGCTGGTCGCCGTAGGCCATCGACGCTGTCTGGCGGCGTACCACCCGGGACAGCTCGCCGGACTCGCACACGATGCTCGCACCGAGTTCCTTGGCGAGGCGGATCTGGTGTGGGTAGCGCGCCGCCGTGACGATCTGGCCCGCCGGGGTGAATGCGCGCAGCGCGGCAACGGTGAGGAGCCCGAGGGTTCCGGCACCGATGACCGCAACGGTGGCCCCGGGGGTGATCGGCACGCGCAGGGCGGCGTGAATGGCGCATGCAGCGGGCTCCACCATGACGGCAGCTTCGTCACTCAGGTCCTCGGGCACGTCGTGCAACTGCGACGGGTGAGCGACCATCTCGGTCCCCCAACCGCCGCCGGTATCGCAGCAGAAGCCTGTCTGCAGCCCTGCATCAAGGATGCCGAATGCGAGGCGCTCGCAGTTGCCGAGCTCGCCGCGCGCACACGCCGGGCAGGCCGGATCAATCCCGCGGGTGACGCATCCGAGCACCGGTTCGAGCACGACTCGTCGACCATCGTCGGTGTCTGCCACCACCTCGTGCCCCGGGGTGAACGGGAAGCTGACGAGGGGTTCGAAGTATCGCGAGGAGACTCCATCGACGGTAGAGAGGTCGCTGCCGCAGATGCCCGACAGCCGTGGGTGGATACGCACCCAATCCTCCCCGGGAAGCGCAATGGCGGGCACGTCGTCCAACTCGAGCGGTCCCCACTTGGCACCGGAGCCCGGGGCGAGCATTCCGGCTACGCGTGCAGAGGCGAACCGGGCCACCTTGCGGTCGATGCGCAGCGCCCTCATTGCAAAGCCCCTGCGCGGCGCTCGCGCTCGGAGAGCAGCGGCCCGATGGGGAGCAGCGCCCTCGGGGCACCGGGCGCCTTCTTCCAGTCCTCCACGAGCCAGCCCCGCTTGCGGGCGATGGTTGCCAGACGGGTTTCTGGGTTCACGGCGACAGGGAAGCCGACGGCCTCGAGCAGCGGGAGGTCCGAACTGGAGTCGGCGTACGCAACGGCCTGCTCCATCGAGAAGCCGTTGGCGGCGCAGTAGTCCGAGAGCACCTGGGCGCGGGTTTCGCCAGTGGGGGGCACGCCCATCAGTTCGCCGCTGAGTGTTCCGTCTGCCCGGACCGTCATGTTCGACGCGACGATCTCGTCGAAGAGTGGCCTCAGCGGCTCGACGACGAACGAGAGGGCTCCGGTGATCAGGATGGTCCGGTGGCCGGCGGCTCGGTGCTCGCGCACGCGGCGGATGCCGGCAGGGAAGCTCTTGGTGATGATGAGCCTGCTCAACAGTTCCTGGGCGTCCTTGGCGAGGACGTCGAGGGGTGCGTCCTCGTAGCGCCGGTAGAAGTAGCGGAGGAAGTCGCTGCGATCGGCGCGGTCGAGGCGGAGCAGAGTGGGGGCCTCGGCGAGCTGCCGCAGGACGAACCGGGCACGGTCCCCGGCGGGGAGACGTCGTGTGGCCAGCCACGAGAAACTCTCGACGACGTTGGATGCGATCAACGTGTTCTCGAGATCGAACGCGGCCACCTGTCGCTCGGGCGCGAGGACGCCCTTGCGGAGGCGGGCCGAGCGGTCGATTTTGCTGCGCCCGGGGGTGGTCTTCACCCTTGCGTGGCTAACCACGGACGGCAGGTGGATGTTGTGGACGTAGTGCTCCCAGTCCATCTGGCGCGGGTCGAAACAGAAGGTCCGTCGGTCCTCTTCGTCGAGGTCGTCCCACATCCTCAACAGATTGGTCACGTCGTAGATGGCCTCGCACTCGGTGTACAGACCGTAGAGCTCGACGTACTCGAGTGCTCGCTCGATCTCGATCCGGCGCTCCTCGAGACGGGCGCTCCACAGCGCCTGCTGCCCGCGCAGCGGGAGCGACTGGAGCACGCGCTCGGTTCGGGTTACCACGTTCTTCGCGCGCACAAGTTGGCCCTGCACGCGGCCGCGCCCGGGGAAGCTCCATTCCGGCACGATGATGGGCTGGCCCTCGTTGTCGTACAGCGGGTTCTTCGTGAAGAACTCACGCACGTTGTCCTGCAGGGTGCCGTACTTCATCGGGTTGACGGAGCCCGATGCGATCTGGGTGATGCGCGGCGCACGCTCGGGGCCGAGCGCAGCGACAGCGATGATGGTGGCGACCACCATGTCCACGGGCACGACGTCGATGGTGCCCTCGGGGATACCGGGGAACTCCTTGAGCAGCGCCCGAGCGTAGGAGATGATCACCGGCTCGGCCATCCGGAAGCCCCGGATCCAGCCCGGGCGAGGCTCGGCCACCGCGGACTCGATGATCGACGGGCGCACGATGGAGACCGGGACGTTGCCCCTGCTCTCCATGAGTGCCTGTTCGCCGAGCGCCTTGGTGAATGCATACGCGTCAGGCCAGCCGACTGCTGCCGCCCGGGCGCGGCCGGCGAGGACCAACTGGTCGTCCACCCATCGGATGCGGAGCTGCTCGGTCTTGCCGCCGAGGGCAGGGCCACCGGCCGCACCGAGTTCGCGGCGTGCATCGCTGCGGAACTTCAGGAGGCGTTCGGGTTCGCGGCTCTGCGCCTCCACGTCACTGCGCAGTCGGCGTGATGCGGCCACCTCGGCCTTCCAGGAGATCCCGAGATCGAACGGTCCCTCACTGACGAGTTCTTCGGGGGCACGACCCCGGCGGTTGCCAGCCACGTAGCACGTGGAGACCGCGACGAGGTGAGCGGTGCTCCCGAGCGACTGCAGCGTCTGGGCGACCCGCGTGGGGCCCATGAGATTGATCTCTACGGCGCGGTCGAGCGGTGAGTCGAAGGCGACCGCCGCTGCGGAGTGGATCACTATGTCGCACGTGGCGAGGATCGCGCGGTCCTCCTCGGTGAGCCCGAGGCCGTCATTGGACACGTCGCCCTCGATGGCCCGGACGCGGCGCGTCGCCATCTCATCGAACGCAACAGCACCGCCGAGTTCCTCGCGGAGTCGGTCGAAGGCGTCGTTCTTCAGGATCTCGCGTCGCAGGCGGTCTGCGGCAGTCATGCGCTTGCCCGCACGGATGAGGAGCACGAGTTCGCAGCCCGGGACCGAGCGCAGCAGACGCTCCACGAGAGCGGTACCCACGAAACCGGTGGCCCCGGTAATGGCGATGCGTTTGCCCGCAAGCGATTCGGCGATCACGACTGTCGTGTCTATCACCATTCGTCTACCATTTGGTAGAGAGATGCCCGGAAACCCTTCATGAACGCCACTCCGCCCGCCCCGAACCCCCTCGCCGCCCCGGCCCGCCCCACCCGGGCGCGGATCCTCGATGCTGCGCTCGATCGCTTCGGTACGCAGGGGTTTCCCGGGACCTCGCTCGACGAGATCGCCCTCGACGTCGGTGTGCGCAAGCAGACGGTGCTCTATTGGTTTGCATCCAAAGACGAGCTGCTCGCCGCCACGATCGATCACATCGCCGGCCAGTTGGTGGACGAGATCGCCACAGCGATCACCGGCGTGGGTGTCGGCTTCGTCCGCGTCGAGGCAACCGTCCGTGCGGTCTTCCGGACGGCCGTACGCAGACCTGCCCTGCTCGGTCTCGTGCGCGAACTGAACCGACTCGGGCCCCCCGCCGCCGATCAGCTCACGGCCCTGCTCTCACCGCTCGTCGACCGGGCCGTGGAGTTCCTCGATGCCGAAATGGCCGCCGGGCGCATGCGTCGGGCAGACCCTCGCCTCACTATTGCGCTCATCTACGCAACGGTGGTCGGCGTGGCGACCGAACCCGAGGCCCTGCGGGCGGTGGGTTGGCAGCCGAGCGCCGCCGGCCTGCGACGACTGCGTTCCGAACTGCTCGCGTACCTCCGGGCGGCACTGAGCCATGACTGACCGGGTTCCCGACGGGTTGGCGGGCCGGATCCTGTCGTCTTGGGGTGACTGGACCGGACCGGTCGTGGAGAGCGCAGTCTTCGGCACCACGGACCCCACGGCGATTGCTGGCCTCATCGGGGAGTGGACGGTGCGCCACCTCGGGTCCCCGGTGGCCTCGGTGCTCTGGTACCACGCCTCGGTGGGCTGTGCATCGGGTCTCGTACTCGTGGACGGCACGAGGGTGGTGGTGAAGGCACACCAGCCTCGATTCCACGCGGACTACCTCGCCGCTGCGGTTGCGGTGCAGTCGCACCTCGCTGCTGTCCGGTACCCGTGCCCGACCCCGCTCGGCGGGCCAGAGGAAATCGGGGTTGGACTCGCCACGGCAACGCTCCTCATCCGCGACGACAGCGGTGCGATGGTCCCCGACACCGTCTCAGCGGTCGCCGCGCTCGTGCGCCTCACGACGTACGTGGACGGCATGGCGCACTGTGGCTACGCCGAGGGGCACGTGCAGGTGGAGCACCTCGCGCCGCACCCACTCGGCGCCCTGCGGGACGGGGCGCTCTATCCCGAGCCGTACAGCCCGGCCTTCTCGTTCCGTGACGACGAGTCGGCCTCGTGGATCGACCGATATGCAGGCCTCGCGCTCGCGGCCTGTGCGGACGACAACGGACCACTGGTGGTATCCCACGGGGACTGGTCGCCACGCAACGTCCGGGGCGACCGCTTCGGGGTGAGCGCGGTGTTCGACATGGACAGCCTCGTGCTGACCACCGAGGCCCGCGCCGCCGGGCACGCAGCGGCGTCGTGGCTCCTCGGGCCCGATCCCATCGGAACCGTGCTTGACCCATCAGGGATCGAGCACTTCCTCTGGTTGCACCAACGGATCCGTGACTATTGGCTCGCGCCGCATGAACTACGCGCGGCGTGGGGTGCGGCGCTTTGGAATCTCGCCCACCTCGCCCGGTGCGAGCACGGCGTCGGGACGGCAGGTGCTGCACTTGCCGCGCTCGCTGCGCACGGCGGGGAGATTGCGGCGCGCTGCTCGGGCTAGCGGTCTGTTTTGCGCCGGCGTCGTCCGTGACGCTCGATGGCGAGGTCCACGAGTTCGTCGATCAGCGCGGGATAGGTCAAGCCGCTGGCGATCCACATCTTCGGGTACATCGAGATCGGCGTGAAGCCGGGGATCGTGTTGATCTCGTTGCAGAGGAAGCGTCCGGTGGCAGTCTCGTAGAAGAAGTCCACACGTGCGAGTCCCTCGCAGCGCAGCGCCTCGAAACACGTGATCGCCAGGGCGCGAACCTCGTCAGCCTGCCCGGGAGGGAGGGGAGCCGGAATCAGCAACTGTGCCCCGTCGTCGACGTACTTGTCCTCGTAGTCGTAGAACTCGCGACCCGGGATGATCTCGCCGGGCACCGACGCCCTCGGGGAGCGGTTGCCGAGCACTGCCACCTCGATCTCGCGCCCAACGATTGCTTGCTCAACCACGGCCCACTCGTCGTAGGCGAACGCAATGTCGAGAGCCGCAGCGACCTCTTCGACGCTCTTGGCCTTCGAGACGCCGACGGAGCTTCCCATGTTCGCCGGCTTCACGAAGAGTGGCAACCCGAGTTCATCCACCAGCGCGGCGGCGGTGGACGGCGACACGCGGTCCTCGCGCAGTGCGTGCCAGCGGGCCTGCGCGATCCCGTGTCGGTCGAGCACCTCCTTCGCGATCGCTTTGTCCATGCTGATCGCAGAGCCGAGCACTCCGGACCCCACATAGGGCACGTCAAGCAGTTCGAGCAGGCCTTGCACCGTGCCGTCCTCGCCGAGCGGGCCGTGGAGGAGGGGAAGTACCACGGTGGTCTCGTGGGGGGTCGTGGTGATGCCGCCGCTCGCCGGGATCGGCGTGCCCGCCGGTTCGAGCCGCCCGGGGAGCGTGTGCTGCCCGCGGGCGAGTGCGCTCATTGCCGCGTCGGCAAGGAACCATCGCCCATCGCGGTCAATGCCGATGGCGGTGATGCGGTATCGGTTCGGGTCAGCGGCCCGCAGGACGTGAGCGGCCGTGGTGCACGAGACGTCGTGCTCGGCCGACTGGCCACCGAAGAGCACGACGAGATGCAAGCGTGCTTTCATGGCGCAAACGGTACCCGCTGACTGCCATCCGTGCGGTGACCCCGACGAGGGTCGCGGCGTGAGTAACTTCGGAGCCGTGCGGTTCACGGCGGCCCAGGCAGCATCGGCGTCGCAGGGCGTTCTCGACGGTCCAGACGTCACCCTCGACGGTGTCTCGTTCGACTCGCGTGCTCTGCAGCCCGGGCAGTTGTTCATCCCGATCGTGGCGGACCGGGATGGCCACAACTTCATTGCTGGTGCCATCGCAGCAGGGGCACCTGCGTATTTCACCAGCGGTCATCGAGCGAGCGGCGGCGCAACGGCGGTGGAGGTTGCCGACACCACTCGGGCGCTTCTCGATCTCGGCGCATGGGGTCGATCCCGCTTTCCCGATCGGGTGGTTGGCATCACCGGTTCGGTGGGCAAGACGAGCGTGAAGGACCTGGCCCGCGAGGTGCTGGGAGCGCGCTGGCGGACCGCTGCGAGCGAGAAGAGCCTGAACAACGACTGGGGACTGCCTGCGACTGTCCTCAATGCTCCCGACGACAGCGAGGCACTCGTGCTCGAGATGGGGATGCGCGGGCTCGGCGAGATTGCGCGGCTCTGCACAGTGGCGCGGCCTACCGTCGGGGTCGTTACCCGGGTAGCCGCAGCCCACACCGAGCGTCTCGGCGGTATCGACGGCGTCGCCCGCGCCAAGGCCGAACTGGTGGAGAGCCTGCCGGCATCGGGTTGGGCCGTGCTCAACGCGGACGACGAACGCGTTCTCGCGATGGCCTCGCTCACCGCCGCACAGGTGCTCACGTTCGGCGCCCACGGGGGTGAGGTCCGTGTGGAGGGTCTGGTGCTTGACGATCGCGCCCGGCCGCGCTTCATCCTGCGTACCCCGTGGGGCAGCGCGGATGTTGCGCTCCCGATCAGCGGTGTCCACATGGCGCTCAATGCGGCGGCTGCGGTGGCGGCCGGCCTCGCGGTGGGTGTGCCGCTCGATGTGTGTGCTGCTGCACTCGCCACGGTCACGCTGTCGCCGTGGCGAATGGAGATGCACCGATCGATGGGTGGCGCCGTGATCCTCAACGATGCGTACAACGCCAATCCGGCCTCCATGCTCGCCGCGCTCGACACGCTGGTGTCGCTACCGGCGCAGCGGCGGATCGCGGTGCTCGGGCTGATGGCCGAGATCGAGGACCCCGAGCAGGAGCACCGGGCGCTGGCGGATGAAGTGCGCGCCCGTGGGATCGAACTGATCGCCGTGGGCACCGATTGGTACGGGGTTACGGCAACTCAGGACCCGCTTGCCGCGCTGGCCGCGCTCGGGCCGGGGACTGCGGTGCTCGTGAAGGCAAGCAGGGTTGCCGGCCTCGAGCGCCTCGCTGCTCAGCTCGTAGCGCGCTGAGCGCCCCGGCGCTCCATGCGGAGCAGGTCACACCACCACGCGAGTGCCAACGAGGCGAGAGCACCGGCGGCAAGCACCCATCGGGGCCCGATGTGGTCCATGATCGGGCCGAACACGATGTTGCCAATCGGTACCATGCCGCCGAAGGCCATGAACCAGAGAGCCATGAGCAACACGCGCTCGGAGTGCTCCATGTGCTGCTGGAACTCGGTGTTCATCGCCGTGGCGAGCATGAAATAGAACATCCCGAGGGCGAAGCCGACCGGGTACGAGAGCGGCGCCGACCGCAACTGTCCGAACAGGAACAGGAACACGGCGAAGCCGATGAACGCAGGCGGGATGATCCTGCGCTTGTCGATACGCGCAAAGACACTGCCGACCGAGAGACCACCCAGCAGTGCACCAAACCCGAACGCGGCATAGAGCCACGAGTAGGCCGGGGAACGTGACTGCATGTTCATCGCCTTCTCCGCGATGGTGGGAAACAGCCCGACGAACGGCAGGGAGAGCAGCGAGAAGATCGTCATCGACAGCAGCAGCCGGGAAAGCGTCGGTCTGGAGCGGGCGATCCGAATCCCCTGGGTGAGCTGACGCCAGCCGGCATCCATCTGCGCCCGCGCCACCGGGATGTCGATGCGTGCGATGGCGGCCACAACGAACAGGAATGTGACCCCGTTGATGAGGAGCATCTGGCTCACCGTCACGTGCAGCAGCGTCATCAGGCCGACGATGAGCGGGCCGAGCACACGCGTTCCGTTCAACTGCGCCGTGTTCAGCGAGATCGCACCGGCGAGGTCGCGGCGGTGCACAAGCATCGGGATGGAGGACTGGAAGGCAGGGGCGTTCAGCGCATTCGCGGTGCCCATCGCCGCGGTTGCCGCGAAGAGCACGCCGAAACCTGCATTCGCGTGCACGAACCAGGCGAGGCCGATCGCGGTGAACATTTGGACCGTCGGCATGATGAGGAGCCAGGGCTTGCGCGGCGCCTTGTTGGCGAGGATGCTCCCGGGGATGGACAGCAACAGCAGCGGGCCGAGCTGGGCGAAGACCATGGCACCCACGAGCGTGCCCGAGTGCCAGCGCCACTGTACGTACGCGGGAAGCGCGACGTTCTGCATCCACGTGCCGGTCTGCGAGAGCGCCTGTCCTGTCCACACGGTCCGGAACGCCCGGTAGGACCACGCCGCCCGGATCGATCCGGGGGTGAAGGAGTGCGGAGGTGCTTCGCTGTCCGTATAAGTCATTGGTGCCCGGTGAACGAGATCGGTAGGCGCTCGGGTCCCCAGATCGCCACACCGGCGGGCTTCCACGTCACTTCGCCGGCGAGTGCGAGGTTCGGCATGCGCTGGGCGAGGATCGGGAGTGCCTCTTGCAGTTCGGCGCGGGCGAGTGACGCTCCGAGGCAGTAGTGGATCCCCGCGCCGAAGGTGAGTTGGGGCTGCCCGGCGGGCTCGCGGGTGATGTCGAAGCGGTGCGGTTCGTCCCAGACCGAGGGATCCCGGTTCGCTACGGCGGTACCGGCGGCGATGAAGGTGCCTTTCGGGAACAGCACCCCGCGGTACTCGAGGTCCTCGCTTGCGAAGCGGGCAGTTCCGCGGATCGCACCGAGGTAACGCATCGTCTCCTCGACAGCCCTCGGGGCGAGCTCGGGCTGCTCGGCAAGGAGCCGCCACTGCTCCGGGTGCGATGCAAACAGCGCCACGCAGCACGCGAGTTGGTTGCGTGTGGTGTCCGTGCCGCCAACGATCACGGCGTTCACCATGCTGAGCAGTTCGTCGTGGGAGAGCCGGTCGCCGGCCTCCTCGGCAGCGATGAGCGCGGTGAGCAGGTCGTCGGCAGGTTGGCTGCGGCGCTGCTCGATCATCGTGCTCGAATACGCGTCGAGTTCTCGGCTCGCCTGCATCACGAGTCGGTAGTCCTCGCCGAGGTTGAAGTTGAAGATCTTGAGCAGGTCCCCGGCCCACTTGGAGAACAGTCGCCAGTCGTCCTTGGGGGCACCGAGCAGTTCGCAGATGATCGGGATGGGGTACGGCTCGCAGATGGCGCCGACGAACTCGCACTCTCCCTGCTCGACAACGTCGTCGACGAGCCCGTTGACGACCTCGCGCATGTACGGACGGAGGTGGTCAGCGGCACGCGGGGAGAACGCGGGGGCAACGAGTCGTCGAAGCCGTGTGTGGTCCTCACCCTCCAGACCGAGGATCGAGGGTCGCCGGTTGCGCCCAAACTCGGGGTCGCTGACCCCGGACATCTCGATGGCCAGGCTCGCAGCGCTGAACCACCGCTTGTCCCTCAGGATCGCTACCACATCGTCGTAGGCGGTCACCGTGTAGCCGAACAGGCCCTTGGCGAGCCAGTGCTGCTCGCGTGCGGCCGTGATGAGCCTCGCCCTCGCCTCCGGATCCGGGTTGGAGTCGAGGTCCAGCGGCGGCAGGTCGAGCTCGTGGACGGGGATCGCGGCGCTCATCCCCGTCATTCTGTCACCCCGGGTACTCACGGGAGCAGGACGGCGCCGGGTTCCTCGTAGGGGTGACCGAGTGCCTCGGCCACGGCCCGGTTGGTGACGCTCCCTGAAGCGACGTTGACCCCGAGGGCGATGGCGCGATCGCGGCCTGCGGCCCCGGCGGCCCCGTGCACGGCGAGTTCGAGCACGTAGGGAAGGGTGGCGTTCGTGAGCGCGTAGGTGGACGTGTGCGGAACGGCGCCAGGCATGTTTCCCACGGCGTAGTGCACCACCCCGTGCAGCACGTACGTCGGGTTGGTGTGGGTGGTCTCACGGGTCGTCTCGATACAGCCGCCCTGGTCCACGGCCACGTCGACGATCACCGCTCCTGGTCGCATCGACTGCACCATCGTCTCGCTGACCACGACCGGAGCACGCCCCCCGGCCACCAGCACCGCGCCGATGACGAGGTCGGCGTCGGCGACCCGGCGCTCGAGCGCTCCCCGGTTGGAGGCCATCGTGACGATCCGGCCCTTCTGGATCTGGTCGACCCAACGGAGCCGGTCGATGTTCCTGTCGAAGAGCACCACCTCGGCCTCCATGCCAGCGGAGATCCACGCAGCGTTCCACCCGACGTTCCCGGCGCCGAGCACGACCACCTTCGCGGGCTGAACCCCGGGAGCGCCACCCATGAGGACCCCGCGCCCACCGTGGTGACTCTCCAGATGGTGGGCACCCATTTGTGGTGCGAGGCGCCCGGCCACCTCACTCATCGGGGCGAGCAGCGGGAGCGAACCGTCCCCGGCCTGCACCGTCTCGTACGCGAGTGCCGTAGCCCCGCTGCCCAGCAGTGCCTCGGCCACCGCGGGGTAGGCGGCGAGGTGCAGGTACGTAAACAGCGTCAGGTCGGCCCTGAGCAGGGAGTACTCCTCGGGCTGGGGTTCTTTCACCTTCACGACGAGGTGCTGGGCCCAGGCGTCCGCAGCGGAGGGCACGATGTCGGCCCCGGCGGCCCGGTAGTCATTGTCGGAAAACGATGCGCCCTCGCCTGCCCCGGTCTCGACGAAGACGTTGATCCCATGGCGCTCAAGCTCGCGGACCCCGTCAGGGGTGAGGGCAACCCTGCGCTCGGCGGTCTTGATCTCACGGGGGACCCCGATAGTGGGCAGGCGCGGTGTGGTAGTCATCGGTCGACATCCTCGCCCGGGCCGACTGCCCCGGCAAGGGTCTGTGGCCCCCGGAGCACGCGATTGGTCGTCGTGTTGGGTATAACTGCAGTCTGCGCGTTACGGTCGCACCCCGGAATCGTTCGATACCGCACTGAAGTTCCCTATCCGACATAACACCTGAGGAGTCTGGCGCGTTGAGTAATTGGCTGCGGCCGCAAGGCCTGCCGTGAGTACGTCGGAAGAAGTCATCCGACTCGAGGGGATCCGCAAGCAGTTCGGGTCCTTCGTTGCCGTACACGAGGCCAATTTCGGCATCCGTCGCGGTGAGTTCTTTGCGCTTTTGGGCCCATCGGGATGTGGCAAGACCACATTGCTGCGCACGATCGCCGGCTTCGAGGAGCCGACCGCCGGTCGAGTGCTCCTCGACGGTCAGGACCAGGCGGGTGTGCCGCCCCACCGTCGGCAGGTCAACACGGTGTTCCAGCAGTACGCCCTGTTCCCCCACATGTCGGTGTTCGACAACGTGGCGTTCGGCCTGCGGAGTAACCGGGTACCCGAGGCCGAGGTCAAGCAGCGGGCGAACAAGATGCTCGAGACGGTGCGCCTCGCCGACTACGGAACACGCCGACCGGCTCAGCTCTCCGGTGGTCAGCAGCAGCGGGTTGCGCTCGCCCGTGCGCTGGTCAACCTGCCGTCGGCGCTCCTGCTCGACGAGCCACTCGCAGCCCTCGACCTGAAGCTTCGGCAGGCCATGCAGATCGAACTCAAGCGCATCCAGCGCGAGGTCGGCATCACCTTTGTCTTCGTCACGCACGATCAGGAAGAGGCGCTCACGATGAGCGACCGGATCGCCGTGATGAGCCAGGGTCGCGTCGAGCAGATCGGCACGCCGCAAGAGATCTACAACGCTCCGTCATCGGTGTTCGTTGCCGGCTTCATCGGGTCCGCGAACCTCCTGCCCGGCACCGCGGTGGGTCACGAGGGCTCCGCCACCATTGTCGAGCTCGCCATGGGCGTGCGCGTACGTGCAGAGGGCCAGTCGGTACCGATCGGTGAGACGGCAAGCATCATGCTCCGGCCCGAACTGCTCAACCCGGTGATGACGGATCCAGGCACCGGTGGGCTCTCCGCCACCGTCACCGACGTGATCTTCCAGGGTGCCGATATCCGCTTGATCTCGGACCTCGCGGACGGGACCGAGGTGGCCTCGACGGTCGAGACCGATACGGACCTGCCGATGCTCCGACCCGGGGACCGGATCTGGTTGACGTGGGATCCCCGTTCGCCGTATGCGCTTGCCGGTCACCCGGCCTTCGCGGGTGCCACGAACACCGATGTGGACGAGGTGCAGGCCGCGTTGGACGGCAAGACCGATCTCGCACACGAGCTTAAGGACGGCAACCCCCGCGCTGCAGGGCGGAGGCCGACCACCCGCCGCAACGTCCTCATCGGTGCCGGCGCCGCGGTCGCGGCTGCCGTCGTGGCAGGTATTGCTGCGGCGGTGTCCGGGAGCGACAGCAAGCCCTCCTCCGTACCCGGTGGCTCAACCACCGCCGTCCCCACCAGCACCGTGCCGCCCACCACTGCAGGCGGGCCGGCAGTCGCGGCGGCCGGTGGCGAACCGGGTAGCACCGTGTCGTTCCTCAACTGGCCGATGTACATCGAGAACGATGACGCGTCCACCTCGCCGACGCTGAGGTTGTTCACCGAGTCCACAGGCATCAAGGTCGACTACCGCCCGGAGATCGACAGCAATGACGGGTTCTGGACGAAGTACGAGCCGTTCCTCGCGAAGGGCGATGGCATCGGAGCCGACCTCGTGGTGCTCACCTCTTGGCTCGCAGCGCGCTTCATCGAGCAGGGCTTCGCCCAGCCGTTCGATACCACGGCATTTCCGAACAAGGCGAACGTGACGTCCTCGCGGGCCAACCCCTCCTGGGATCCGGGTCGGGTCCACTCGATCCCGTGGACGGTTGGCCAGACCGGGATCGCGTACTTCCCGGACAAGGTTGGTGGCCGGATCGAGAGCATCTCGGACCTCTTGGCCCCTGCGCTGAGGAACCGGGTGAGCATCCTCGACGAGTGGCGGGACACGCTCGGGCTGTTCATGCTCGACCTGGGCCTCGACCCGACCAAGGCGAACCTCAACGAGGCCAAGCAGGCCATGGCGGTCATCAAGAAGGCGCGTGACGCCGGCCAGTTCCGCAAGATTGCGGGGAACAGTTACACCGATGACCTGCTCACCGGCGAGGTGTGGGCCGCTATCGCGTGGTCCGGCGACATCGCGAGCCTGAAGAAGGATGCCCCAGGGATCGAGTTTGTTCTGCCACCCAAGGGCGCGATGAGCTTCACCGACAACGCGCTCATCCCGATCGGGGCAGAAAACCCGCGGGGCGCCGCGATGCTCCTCAACCATGTGTACGACCCCACGGTCGCCGGCCCGCTGTACGAGGCGATCTCGTACGTGCCGTCGGTACGGGGCGCAGCCCAATACATGACGGCCGCGGGTCGGGCCAACCCGTTCGTCAACCCGCCTGAAGGCTCGAATCTGTACGAGTTCAACACCGTACCGGCTGATGCCGAGGCAGAACTGGTAACCCTGTTCGTCGAGGCGACGCAGCTCTGATGGCCGGTCAGGCCTCCTCCGCAGCGGACGTGCAGCCCTCGCAGCGCTGGATCCCGTGGATGCTCATGGTGCCCGGCATCGTGTGGCTCACGGTGTTCTTCGCGATCCCCATGTTCAGCATGGGCAAGCTCTCCCTTGAGAACGGTGGGTTCTCCAACTACCGCAACGCCTTCTCCGACTACCGGGAACTCATCCCGCGAACGTTCGGTTACGCACTCGCCGCCACGGTCATCTGCATCCTGCTCGGTTATCCGCTCGCCTACGTGATCGCGATGCGCGGCGGGCGGCGTAAGAACCTGTTGCTTGCGCTCGTCGTGCTGCCGTTCTTCACGACGTACCTGATCCGTGCGATTTCATGGCGCATCCTGCTGGGCGACCGCGGCCCCGTAACCCGCGTGCTCCACAGCCTCCACATCATCGGTCAGAACACGAGCATCGTCGGCACGGCACCGGCGGTGATCGGTGCGCTCTCGTACAACTTCCTGCCATTCATGGTGCTGCCGATCTACGTGAGCCTCGAGAAGATCGACCGGAAACTGCTCGAGGTGGGGCCCGACCTCTATGCGAGTGGCTGGCGCACCTTCCGCAAGGTCACCCTCCCGCTCAGCCTCCCGGGGCTCTTCGCTGGCTCGCTGCTCACGTTCATCCCCGCATCGGGCGACTTCATCAATGTCGAGTTCGTGGGGAGCGACGCACAGCGGATGATCGGCAACGTCGTGGCCAACAACTTCGTGAAGGAACAGTTCCGCCCCGGCCTGTCCGCCCTCAGTTTCGTCCTGATGGCGATCATCCTGCTCGGGGTGTTGCTCTACGCGCGTCTCCTCGGTACCGAGGAACTCGTATGAACACGCAGCGCCGTTGGGTCTCGAGACTGCTGGACGGATACGCGGCGCTCGTCCTCATCTTCCTCTTCATCCCGATCGGGCTGATGGTGGTGTTCTCGTTCAACCAACCGAGGGGCCAGCGCAACTACGAGTGGAACCACTTCTCGCTGAACGCGTGGAAGGACCCCTTCAAATACCCCGAGCTGAAGCGGGCGTTGCTGAAGAGCCTCGAGGTGGGCGCAATCGTCACGGTGCTCGCCGGGTGTCTCGGGACGCTCATGGCGCTGGCACTCGTGAAGTACCGGTTCCGCGGAAAGGGTTTCATCAACACGATCATCGTGCTCCCGCTGACGATGCCCGAGGTGGTGATGGGCTTCTCGCTCCTCACCCTGTTCGTCAACCTCCGTTGGGAGACAGGGTTCTGGACGATCGTCGTGGCACACGTGATGTTCTGCGTGAGTTACGTGGCAACCACGGTGAAGGCTCGGATCCGGGGGTTCGATTGGAGGCTCGAGGAGGCAGCGGCAGATCTCGGTGCCGGACCTGTCCGCACGTTCCTCCGGGTGACCTTCCCGATCATCGCCCCCGGGGTGTTTGCCGCTGCGCTGCTCACGTTCGCCCTGTCCCTCGACGACTTCACGATCACCTACTTCAACTCGGGCCGGGTTCGCACGTTCCCGGTGGAGGTGTTCACCCAGAAGCGCAGCCGGGTGCCCGCCCAGATCAACGTGTTCGGCACGATGATCCTGCTGGCAGCAACCGTCATAGCGGTCTCCGGTGTCCTGATCGAGCGGCGTAGACAGCGCGAACGCGTCTGAAACTGTCGTTGGTACCCTTTCCCGTCCGTTCCTGTTCCCACTAGTCACCAGAGGAGCCTGACCATGGCCCGTCACCTTTCCCGCCGAGACCTCATTGTCCGCGGCGGCGCCCTCGGCGTCACCGGCCTCTCGCTCCCCGCGCTGCTTGCCGCCTGCGGCGGCTCCGAGACCGCTTCGACCACCACCGGTCCGGGCACGTCAGTCACCACGGCTAGCGATGGGTCGATCACGGTGTTCAACTGGCCGCTGTACATCGAGAACGACGACGCAAGCACCTCACCGACCCTCAAGGCGTTCACCGCTGCCACGGGAACCAAGGTTGACTACCGGCCCGAGGTGGACGGCAACGACACCTTCACGGCCAAGTACGAGCCGTTCCTGTCGAAGGGCGAGGGGATCGGCGGCGACATCGTGGTCCTCACGTCGTACATGGCCGCCCGCTACATCGCTCAGGGGTACGTGCAGGCCTTCGACCCGACGAACTTCCCGAACCGGGCGAACCTCATCGACTCGCGTACCAACCCCTCCTGGGACCCGGGCAACAAGTTCAGCGTTCCCTACGCGATCGGCCAGGTCGGTATCGCGTACTTCCCGGACAAGGTGGGCGGCACCATCACGTCGCTTTCCGACATCCTCGACCCGAAGTTGAAGAACCGGGTGAGCATCCTCGACTCGCTCGGCGACACGGTCGGCTCGTTCATGGTGGACCTCGGGTTCAACCCCGAGGAAGGCAATATCGACGAGGCCAAGCAGGCGATCGCGGCCATCAAGAAGGCGCGGGATGCCGGTCAGTTCCGCAAGATCGTCGGCAACAGCTACACCGACGACCTGCAGACCGGTGAGGTTTGGGCGGCCCTCGCGTGGTCCGGGGACATTGCGAGCCTGAAGAACGACGTCCCCGACATCGAGTTCGTGCTGCCCGCCAAGGGGGCGCTGTCCTTTACGGACAACATGATGATCCCGGTGGGGGCCAAGAACAAGGCCGGCGCCGAGGGCTTCATGAACTTCCTCTATGACCCCAAGAACTCGGGCCCGCTCTTCGAGGCGATCAGCTACGTCTCGCCGGTGAAGGGAGCATCGGCGTTCATGACCGATGCGGGTAAGGACAACATCTTCATCAACCCGCCGGTGGGTGCCAAGCTGTACGAGTTCCCGCCAGTGTCCGCCGCGGCGTACGAGGAACTCTCCGCCCTGTTCCTCGAGGCAACCCAGCTGTAACAGCGGTACCTGGCTGGAGCGTGAACACCCACTACGACCTGCTCGGGGTGCAGTCGACGGCATCGGTGGACGAGATTCGTGCCTCGTACCGGGTGCTGGCCCGACGGATGCACCCCGATGCACAGATGGGTTCAGCTGCGGGTGGTTCCGGCGGATGGGATATGGCCGCCATCAACGAGGCGTGGCACGTGCTGTCGGACCCGGGTCGCCGAGCGATGTACGACGCGTCGTTGCGGGTGTCGAGCGTTGCCCCGGCTGGGGGGCGCTGGTCCGAGCAGACGGTTCCGGTCGTGTTCCAGCGGGCGTCGTCCGGTCGCTTCCCGAAGTGGCCCTTCGTGATGCTCTTCGTGCTTGCCGCCATCTTCATCTTCACCGCCGGAGCGCTCTACGAACCCTCCGCACCCGCGAAGCCGGACAACCTGCTCTTCGCCGGGTCGTGCGTGACGCTCCTGCCGAATCGGGACGCCGTCGAGGTGGGCTGCGAGACGCCCCACGACGCGGTCGTGGTCACCGTGGTCAACTTCGACGCAGCGTGCCCGATGGAGACCGAGACCTTCCGGGATCATCAAGGTCGGGGCTATGCGTGCGTCACGAAGGTGCCCTGACGGGTTTCGTCCGGCGTTTGGTATTCTTGGGGTTCCTAATCAGGGCGATTAGCTCAGCCGGCTAGAGCGCCACGTTCACACCGTGGAGGTCGTGGGTTCGAGCCCCGCATCGCCCACCAACGAAAGAGCCCCTGTCCTGCGTTCGTGCAGGACAGGGGCTCTTGACGTTTTCGGGTGCGAGGCCCGTTACTTGACCGTGGCCACCCGGCGACGGGTGGTGACAAGCACCGTGCCCGCAGCGAGCAGGATCACGGCGAGCCCGACGAGCACCGTCGTGTCCGCACCCGTCGGCGGCAGGCTGACCGGTGCGGTGCCGAGCAGCACGGCGGGGAGATTGTCCCCCAGCTCGTCGGGACCGTCTCCGCGGCTGTTCGCGTCGCCCTGACCGAGTTCGCCTTCAGCGTTGTTGCCCCAGCACTTGATGGTGTCGTTGTCGAGCAGGGCACACGAATGATCCCAGGCGGCCGTGATGGACAGTGCGTTCCGGCCCGCTCCCAGCGGGACGATCCCGAGGCTGTCGCCCAATTCGGCACCGCTGTCGCCGCGATTGTCGGTGTCTCCGAGGCCGAGTTGGCCTACAGAATTCCAGCCCCAGCACTTCACCGACCCGTTGTCGAGCAACGCGCACACGTGGAGGTCGCCGTACCAGATTGCAGACGCGGTGCGTCCCGTGCCGAGGTCGACGGCGAGCAGGTTGTCACCCATCTCGCCTCCCACATCACCGCGATTGTTCGTGTCGCCGTAGCCGAGCTGTCCCTGGGCGCTGTAGCCCCAGCACTTGACGGTGTCGTTGTCGAGAATGGAGCAGGTGCCCCCGCCTCCCGAACTGACCGCTTTGGCGGTGCGCCCTGTGCCGAGGTCGACCGCAGGAAGGCTGTCGCCCATCTCGCTGGAGTTGTCCCCGCGGTTGTCCGTATCGCCGAGACCAAGGTCCGCGTTTCCGTTGTAGCCCCAGCACTTGATCGTGTTGTTGTCGAGGAGCACACAGCTGTGGACGCCAGCGGAGCTCATGACTTTGGCGATGCGTCCGGTGCCGAGGTCGACGGTGGGGAGGTTGTCTCCCATCTCGCTGGCGTTGTCGCCCCGGTGGCTCGTGTCACCGAGCCCCAACTCGCCGTGGTCGTTCTTGCCCCAGCACTTGACGGTGTCGTTGTCGAGGATCGCGCAGGTGTGCCACATGCCCGCATTGATGGCCTTGGCGGTGCGTCCGGTGCCGAGGTCGACGGTGGGGAGGTTGTCTCCCATCTCGCTGGCGTTGTCACCCCGGTTGTCGGTGTCCCCGTAGCCGAGTTCACCAATCTCGTTGAGTCCCCAACACTTCACCGTGTGGTTGTCGAGGAGGGCACACGTGTGATCTCGGCCGGATGTCAACGCAAGCGCGGTGCGTCCGGTGCCGAGGTCGACGGTGGGGAGGTCGTCTCCCATTTCGCTGGCGTTGACGCCACGGCTGGTGGTGTCTCCGTACCCGAGTTCGCCGTTGCCATTGAGGCCCCAGCACTTCACGCTTCCGCCGTCAAGGATGGCGCATGTGTGATGACCGCCGGTGATCACTGCGATCGGCTTCGCCGCCTCGGCAGCATGAGCGGGGTTCGCCAGGATCAGGGCAGAAGCAGCAGAAATTGCAAGCATTGCGATAGCAATACGGTGAACGGGGATGCGCATAGGCGAGAAGGTACAGCACTCGGGCTCGGGCTCGGGCACGTAGGCCGTTAGCCCGAGCGTCATGGTGGGTGTGGCTGCAGCTAATGCTGCACGAACGCCCGTCATCACAGCAGGCATTGCGGGTCTCACCGCTGGGGGGGGGTCGGCCCTCGCTGATCGCACAGGTCTGTAGCGCCGGCATGAGCGGGTTCGTTATTGGGTTAGTGTTCCCGCGTGTCGAATCCTGGCACCTGTTTAGAGGGGCTTGGTATATGTCTGTTCGTCGAGGAAGTCGTGTGGGTCGTGTGGCCCGTGTTGGGTTGATGTCGGGTGCGGTGGTGACTGCGATCGTCATGTCTGGTGTGTTGCCGGCGGCCGCGGCGGTGAGTACGACGTCGGTGGTGTCGGCGGCACCGGACGGCGCGAATGCCGATAACGAGTCGTACGATCCGTCGGTCAGTGCGGACGGCCGGTATGTGGCCTTCGCGTCCAGCGCGACCAATCTGGTAGCGCTTGACGGGAACGGTGCGCGGGACATTTTCGTACGTGACCTGACGGACGGTACGACGGTCCGTGTGTCGGTGGACAGCGCCGAGGTTGAGGCAAACAACAGTTCGTACCGCCCGTCGATCAGTGCGGATGGCCGGTATGTGGCCTTTGAGTCGTCTGCGTCCAATCTGGTGGCGGTTGACGGGAACGATGAGCGGGACATTTTCGTTCGTGACCTGACGGGCGGTACGACGGTCCGTGTGTCGGTGGACAGCGCCGAGGTTGAGGCAAACAAAAGTTCGAACATCGCGTCGATCAGTGCGGATGGCCGGTTTGTGGCCTTCGAGTCCTCCGCCGACAATCTGGTGGCGGG
>CAEZYY010000027.1_pt1 | contig 33550 bp, 28 predicted proteins | sample 7265861 | NCBI WGS metagenome assembly CAEZYY01 (sample SAMEA6813946, study PRJEB35770) | freshwater metagenome | biome: Freshwater; feature: Freshwater reservoir; material: water | place: Czech Republic | collected 2016-08-15 | depth 30m m | reverse complement strand
CGTTCGGCAACCGCGAATCGGCAGCGGTGCTCGTGGCGATCAACGCACTGCTCCAGATCGTGCTGTTCTCCGTGTACGGCTGGTTCTATCTCACGGTGCTGCCCGATTGGCTCGGCCTCGACACCGCCGGCATTGACGTCTCCGCCTGGGACATCGCCCGGTCGGTGCTCATCTTCCTCGGCATCCCACTGGTACTCGGCTACCTGAGCCGCAGGCTCGGAGAGCGCGTCAAGGGTGTCGAGTGGTACGAGGGCCGTTACCTGCCCCGCATCGGCCCGATTGCGCTGTACGGGTTGCTCCTCACCATCGTGTTTCTCTTTGCGATGCAGGGCGACCGCATCACCCACGACCCACTCGATGTCGCGCGGGTAGCCCTCCCCCTCGCGATCTACTTCGCCGTCATGTGGGGTGCCTCGTTCCTGCTCGCCCACCGAATGCGACTCCCGTACGACCAAGCCGTCACGGTGGCATTCACCTCAGCGGGCAACAACTTCGAACTCGCCATCGCTGTGTGCATCGCCGTGTTCGGCATCACCTCGGACCAGGCGCTGGCGGGGACGGTTGGACCACTCATCGAGGTTCCCGCGCTCATTGCACTTGTGTACGTTGCGCTCCGGGCTAGGCGGCACTTCGCGCAGTGATACGGGGTGAGGTGCGGCGGCGCGGACTGGTGCAACCTCATGGAGCGCCAGCGCCGCCGCCGCACCTGACCCCAACAGACTCGTTTAGCGCGACGCGAGTTGCGAGGCGCTCAGCCCGTAGAGCGGAGCGCCCGATGCGAGGATCGACGGCAGCAAGCCGGACACCGTCGGCAGGATCTGCTCGCCGAAGAAGCGTGCCGAGGCGATGCGTGCCCTGTGGTAGTCGTCGTCCTTGCCGGCGGCCGCAAGCACACCCTTGGCCAGGAGCCCGGCGCACACCGTGGTGCCGAGCAGGCGCAGGTACGGCGACGACGCGGACAGCAATGTTCTCGGGTCCGTGGCGGCCACCTCACCGAGATGGGCGGTTGCCGTCCGGCACAGCGCGGTGGCATGGGACAACTGCTCCGCATACGCAGCGCAGCCCTCCACGCGGGCGAGAGCCGCACCACGGCCGTCGAACTCGTCGAGCAGGTCGGTGATCACGGCCCCGCCGCGCATTGCCAATTTTCGCCCCACGAGGTCCGCTGCCTGGATGCCGTTTGTTCCCTCGTAGATGGGGGAAATCCGGATGTCGCGAACGTGCTGCGCCGCACCGGTTTCCTCCACGAAGCCCATCCCGCCGTGGACCTGCAGTGCGAGCGAGGTCATCTCGCAGCCAACGTCGGTGGAGAGGCTCTTGGAGAGCGGGATAAGCAGTTCGGTGAGTTCCTGCCACGTGCGGGCGCCATCACGGTCCCCCGCCGTGCGGGCAGCGGCACCGAGGTCGATTGCCGCAGCGTTCGTATAGATGAGCGCTCGCAGTGCGTCGATCCAGGCGCGCTGTGTCATCAACATGCGACGTACGTCGGGGTGCTCGATGATCGGACTCGATGCCCCGGCCGGGGCACCGATTGCGCGCCCCTGCTGGCGGTCCACCGAGTACTGCAGCGCCTGCTGATAGGCGCGCTCGGCGAGCGCAAGGCCCTGCAGCCCAACCGACAGGCGGGCGTTGTTCATCATCGTGAACATGTTGCGCATGCCCTCGTTCTCGCCGCCGACGAGCCAACCAATCGCGTCCTCGTAGAGCATCACGCAGGTGGGCGAACCGTGGATGCCCATCTTGTGCTCGGTGGAGAGGCACTGCACCGAGTTGCGATCGCCGAGCGAACCGTCTGCGTTCACAAAGAACTTCGGCACGAGGAACATGGAGATGCCCTTGGTGCCCGGAGCAGAGCCGGGTGTGCGTGCGAGCACGAGGTGCACGATGTTGCTCGCCATGTCGTGCTCGCCCCACGTGATGTAGATCTTCTGGCCGGAGATGCGCCATGCGCCCGGCGCAACATCGTCGGCCGGCTCCGCCTTGGAGATGACCGCCCCCACGTCGGAGCCCGCCTGTGGTTCGGTGAGGTTCATCGTGCCGGTCCACTCGCCGGTGAGCATCTTGGGCAGGTACGTGGCCTTCTGTTCGTCGGACCCATGGACGTGGATCGCCTCGATGGCGCCCTGCGTGAGGAGCGGACACAGCGAGAATCCCATGTTGGCGCTGGTGAGCATCTCCTGGACGGCGATCGACGCGATCCACGGAAGGCCGCCACCGCCGAAGTCCGGGTCGAACGACATTGCGCCGAAGCCGGACTCGACCCATTTGGCGTACGCCCCCTCGAAACTCGGGGGCACCGTCACCTTGCCGCCCGGCTGCCACTTCGACCCGATGGTGTCACCATCACGGTTGGCGGGAGCGATCACCTCGGCGATGAACCGACCGGCCTCGGCGAGGATGCCCTCGACGGTGGCCTCGTCGGCCCCCGAGTAGCGGTCGCTGGCGACGATTGCGCCGAGATCGGCGATCGCCTCCATCGCGAACTTGATGTCTGCTAACGGCGGTGTGTAGTCGCTCACGGGTTGTTCCCTCGTCCCGACCTGCGGGGGCAGACCGTCACGAACACGTACCTTATTGCTCTTCGCGGGGCCCACCGCGCACGTTGATCCGCCCGGCGCATCCGTTGCGCTTGCGCCGCGGGTTTCCTTGCAGGGCGCTACGGTGCCATCAGTCACAGGAGGTTTCGCACCATGGCCACGACCAATTTCTACGAAGCAAACGCCGCGCTCTTCGGCAAGGAACGGCTCGACGTGGCCGACCTCGAGTTGATGTACCAACTGGAGATGACGGGCGAAGAGTTCTACTACCGACTCGCCGACCGGGTCGGGAACCCGGAGGCCGCCGAACTGCTCCGCAGGAATGGTGTGGAGGAAAAGGCGCACGCCCGTCGGCTCGCCAAGGCGCTCAGCATCAAAGTGGGGCGCGAGTGGGAGCCGACTGCCGAGCAGGCGGCGCTCATGGACATCCCGCTCCCCGACCAGATCGACGCCAAGATGTTCCTCGGCATCGTGAAGGGCGAGCTTGGCGGCGACGCCGGTTACCAGCGCTGGGCGGACAACGAGACCGACCCCGAGGTGCAGAAACTGTTGCGCCTCAACGGGCGCGAGGAGACCATTCACGCCGGCCGCGCACAGCAGGTGTACGACCTGCTGTCGAAGTAGCGGAGGCCGGCACCACTCCCATCAGTAGGTTCATTGCACCCTGTTGCGCCCAGCGCCCCATATTTTGGGTACAGTGGGCGTGTCCGTTGTTCGGGATGGGCCATCCCATCGACCTGAAGGGTGAAAGTGCATGAAACGTTTGAGGAACCATCTTGGTGCGTGCGCCGTAGGCGCCGCACTTGTGCTGGCGTCACTGCCTTCCGGGTCGGCGGCAGCCGAATACCGCGCCGCGGTCGCGCCACAGGTCGCCGCACCTGCCGACGGCAGCGAGGACACCACGTTCAGCTCGGACATCACCGGAGTTGACCAGTTGGTGGTCCAGCCCGACGGCAAGATCCTCGTCGCCCAGAATGGGTCCCCCCACACGTTCGTGCGGCTCAACGCCGACGGCACGGTCGACTCCGATTTCGTCACACCGGAAATCGCGACGTACGCCATGATCAGGTTCGCTCTGCAGGCCGACGGGAAGATCGTGGTCGCAGCAACCTTCACCAGCGACTACAACGAACCCATTCGCCGTCTCAACGCTGACGGCAGCCAGGACCTCACCTTTGACGCCCCGTACAACGACTCAGTATTTGGCATGGCGATCCAGCCTGACGGCAAGATCCTTGTCGTCGGCAACGACTCGACCGGCAGGGTCATCCGCCTCAACACCGACGGCTCCGAGGACACCACGTTCACCCCACCCACGCTCTTGGGAAGCGACAAGAGAGTGCTGACCGTCGCTGTTCAGTCCGACCAGAAGATCATGATTGCCGGACTCTTCACCGGAACCATCAAACGCCTCAACGCAGACGGAAGCGAAGACACCGGGTTCACCGAAACAATCCCCGGCACTAACTACAACGCACCCGCAGTAGCCATCCAACACGACGGCAAGATTCTGGTCGGTGTGTCCGGAACCGGCCACGGCTTCAACCTGAGACGCTTTAACGCCGATGGCACCGCGGACACTGGCTTCGCGCCCCCGAACGTCTTCTCAGACGATGGACAGTACCCCGCCGAGGTGAGGTCGATAGCGATCCAATTCGACGACAAGATCCTCGTCGGTGGCTCGACCGGATCACTGAAGCGCCTCAACCCCGACGGCAGCGAGGACACCACCTTCACCACTGGCGACCTCTTCCAGTACGGATTCGATTACCTCGATGCGCTCGCCATCCAGGGCAACGGCAACGTTCTCGTCGGATCGTCATCGGGCGTCATCAAACGCCTCAACAACACCGGACCCATCTCGTCCGATGGCACCGTCGACACCGGCTTCACCCCGCCCACCCTCGACGGGCAGGTGAACGCCACCGCAATTCAGACAGACGGCAAGATCCTCACCGCTGGAGAATTCACCGGTTACCTGAAGCGCCTCAACACCGACGGCACCGAAGACACCGCCTTCGCGGGCAACCTGCTCACGCTCGACGGATCGGTGAACGCCATTGCGGTCCAGGCTGACGGCAAAATCCTCATCGGCGGCGGTTTCACCGGGAAGGTCAAGCGCCTCAACATCGATGGCACGGCGGACACCGCCTTCGGCGACGCCAAGCCCACGCTCGACGGACGCGTGAACGCCATTGCGGTCCAATTCGACGGCAAGATCCTTATCGGCGGCACCATGACCAGTCGCGTCAAGCGACTGAACATCGACGGCACCGAGGACACCACCTTCGCCGGCAACCTGCCCACATTCACTGGCGAGGGTCTCGGAGAGATCGCACTGCAGGCTGACGGCAAAATCCTCATCGGTGGAGCCTTCACCGGTTTCCTGAAGCGCCTCAACACCGATGGTACGGAGGACACAGGCTTCGCGGGCAACCTGCCCACGCTCGACGGAGGGGTGGACGCCATCGCCGTTCAGGCTGACGGCAAGATCCTGATCGGCGGCTATTTCACCGGGAACATCAAGCGCCTGAACTACGACGGCACCAACGACGACGGGTTCGCGCCGACGGTCGAGGCGGACTCGGTGGCCGCCATCGCGGTACAGGCCGACGGCAAGATCCTGATCGGCGGGCCCATTACCGGATACTTAGTGCGCCTCAATGCCGACGGCACGACCGATGCCTCGCTGCCGGCCCGCCCGGTGCAGTTGGCCTCTGCGACACATCGTGCTGGCCGTATCCAGCCCAGTGCGTTCACCCCGCCGACGCTCGGCAGTCCGGTGTACTCCATTGTGGTGCTGCGCGACGGCAGCATCCTGATTGGTGGCGGCGCCGGTTCTAGCGGCATCCTGCTGCGACTCGGACCCACTGCAAGCGGTGGCGGTGGCGGCGGCGGTGGCGGGGATCTCCCGCCGACCGGTACGGACACGACGGCGTTCGTCGTGCTCGCCGTGATCATGCTCGCTGCCGGCACGGTGCTCGTCACCACACGCCGACGGGCGGCCGCGGTCAAGTAACCGGGTTCACACCCGAAAACGTCAAGAGCCCCTGTCCTGCACCTTGCAGGACAGGGGCTCTGTCGTTGTGAGCGATGCGAGGAGCAGCGCGTCAGCCGAACAGTCGAACGATCTGGCCACCGGGTTCGCCGGGGCCACTGCCGGCGGGCGAGATGCTGTGGTTCACCACGAGGATCCGGTTGCCGAGCGCCGCGATGTCGGCGGGCTGCACCAGATCGTCAGCGATCACTCTGCGGGTACCCGCCGAGCCGTCGGACTTAATCGGAATCCGCACCACTGCACCGAACTCGTACTTGGTTGCCTTGGTTGCCCACTCCGAGACGTAGAGCGAACCGTTGATGATCGCGCATCCCGTGATCGGGTCGAAGCCCCCGGCCCACACCTCGGCCGCCGTGAACGGATCGGTTGCGTTCACGTTGATGCGGAACACGATCGACGCCGGCTCGGCCCCACCGAAGTTGCCCGCGAAGTCCAGGGTGCCGATGTACATCCAGTCACCCTGCCGTGCGAGGCATGTCGGTACAGCGTCGCTACCGGTCACCGGGTTGGGGATGTAGGCCACGAGCTTCTGGGTGTACTTGCCACCCTGCTCCTGCACCAGCACGATGGTGTTGGCCCCGGCATCAGCCACCCAGATCCGGCCTTCGGTGTCCGCGAGCACCCCATACGGATTCGAATCGGGGAACTGGCCATCGGGCGCCCAGGACTGGTCCTTGTTCTTGGTCGTCCACGCGTAGCTCTCGCCACCGACATCGGCGAGCACGCGCATCGGGCCGCTGTCGCCGACCGAAATCAGCCGACCGGCGTAACCCGTGATCGCCGCATCCAAACCTGCCGCCGGGACATAGGGCGGATTGGTTGCCGTAAACCGTGAGCGGATACCGGGGTCGGAGAACATCATGATGCCGACGAGTTCGCCTTCGTCGGTGAGGTCGATGCCGGCAACACCGAGCACCTCTGGGCCCTCGGGGCGAAGCATGGCCATGGACACGATGCCCGAGGCGAGCGTCTCCCGAGAGGAGGTCGCCGTGCCGAGGCCCGTGTACCGCTGGATCGCACTGGTGAACCCGAAGCAGGGTCCGTCTTTCGGGTTGACGCAGTCCTCGCCGAGCGACCCGGCCTCGGACACGTAGACGTCGCCGTTGGCGCCCACAGCGAGACCGCGGGGGCTGTTGAGGCCCCAAGCAACGACTTCATAACTGCGACCGCTCTCCCCCGCCACCGGGAGCGAGTCAAGCCGGTCCACTCCACAAGCAGTGGCAACGAGTGCCAGAGCCGCCGAAACGGCGCCAACCGAACGAATTCGTCGAGTTCTTGAGACCGTGCGGACCTGTGACGAGCGTTGATTTGACGTTTCCATGACCGCCGAACTTATCCGCGAACAGTCACCCTATGGGTTGTCGGCACCGGGCGAGCAGACCGGAGACGGTGAGAGACCGGTGCAGCGGCGAGCGTGACGGTCCCGTGGCCGGCACTCGGGCGGCAGTTCACGCACAACGCCGGGGCCCGTTCGGACCGGGTAACGTGCGGGCAGCGGGCCACTGCCGACTCGTGAGCCTGGGGGCTGGCCGTGAACGTTGCTCGAGTCGTGCGTGTAGTTGGTGTTGTCGGGTTGTTGGCCGGCGCAGTGCTGGCGGTTCCGGCCGTAGCAGTGGCGGACTCGGGCCCGATCTGGGGTGACGCTACCCCCGCCACCTTCGCAGCGGACATCCAGAACGCCGCTCCGACCGCACAGTTGAACTCGGTGTCGTGCGTGTCGGCCGGGCACTGCACCGCCGCCGGAAGCTTCAAGGATCTTGCCGGGAACACTCAGGCGTTCACCCAAACCTCAACCAGTGGCACCTGGGGTAACGCCGTCCCCGCCACCTTCGCGACGAATGTCCAGTACGCCGCCCCGTACGCACGGTTCGACACGGTGTCGTGTGCATCGACGGGGAACTGCACCGCTGCCGGCCGGTTCAAGGATCTCGCCGGGAACCTTCAGGCGTTCACCCAAACCTCAACCAGTGGCACCTGGGGCAACGCCGTCCCCGTCACCCTCGCGGCTGGCCTCCAGAGCGCCGCCCCGTTCGCATACTTCAGTTCGGTGTCGTGCGCATCGGCAGGGAACTGCACCGCTGCCGGCAGGTTCAAGGATCTTGCCGGGAACTTTCAGGCGTTCACCCAAACCTCGACCGGTGGCACCTGGGGCAACGCCGTCCCCGCAACCTACGCGGCCGGCATCCAGAACGCCGCCCCGTACGCCTACTTCAACTCGGTGTCGTGCGCATCGGCGGGGAACTGCACCGCTGCCGGCGCCTTCAAGGATCAAGGCGGGAACACTCAGGCGTTCACACAGTCCTCGACCGGTGGCACCTGGGGCAACGCCGTCCCCGCAACCTTCACAACCGACATCCAGAACGCCGCCCCGAACGCATACTTCAAGTCGGTGTCGTGCACACCGGCCGGATACTGCACCGCCGCCGGCCGGTTCAAGGATCAAGCCGGCAACCTTCAGGCGTTCACCCAAACCTCAACCGGTAGCGAACCACCGGTACTTCCGCCTACCGGTGCGGACACGGACGGGTTTATCGCAGCCGCAGTCGTGTTCCTTGCCGCCGGCGGCCTGCTCGTCGTGACGCGGCGACGTCGGGTGCTCTCGGCCTAGGCCGGCCACGCCGGAGGTCAACCACCATCTGTGGAATCGAACCCCTGACCTTCTCCATGCCATGGAGCAGTAAAGAGTCCCTCCCGACGGGGGATCGCAAATCAACGGGAGCGCACGATGCGCCAACCCCCGCCGGTTCATTACCGCATCCGCGCCCTGCTCTACGCCGGCAAACCCAACTGGCACCTACTCGACACCATCACTCCACCCTGAAACGCCGAGAGCCCGTATCAGGGCGCTTCGGAAGCGTCGCGAATAAGCAGAGCGGCTCGAGCGCTGACCTGTGACGCTGCCCTGCTCGATCACGCCGGAACACCATTAGGCCGGCACAAATTATTGCACAGCAATCGCGGGAGTACGCGTGGTTACTCAGCCGTCGAGTGCACGTTCACCGCCAGCATTCACTAACGCGATCGTGCCTGAACCAGCGATCATCTTGGCGACAGTCACGACCTCTACAGCTTTCGCCGGGTCAGGGCCGCGCATTAGATCGCCGAACGTGATCGTCGCGCCATCGTCGCTAATGGCACCGAGGTACCGCCCGTCGAGGATCTCGTAGAGACCGGGCTCAACCGCCATGCCGACCGCCGGAAATAGAACGGCGGCGAACGAACCAATCTCGTCTAACTCAGTGCGCAGACTCGCCAGATCAGTGGGTGCGGGGAGAGGCAAGGCGATTCGTACCTGTGCGGGCATATCACCGCTTTCGGCTACGCCATCGCGAACCTCCAAGCTGATGATGACGACGTCCACGACCGAGTCTTTGGAATTGAACGTAACCACGCCTTCTCCGGGAGAACTGTCACTTCCGACCCGCGGCTCGCTAGCCGCTTTGCCAAGTCCGAACCCGGCGTCAACGGACAAAACCTTCCCAACAACGAACACGGTGTTCTGAGCCTCTGGAACGCCGTTCACCCTCCAATGCGTCGACGGCGATGCTTCCTGGGCAGAGCGCCACCACGAAGTCGAAAGACTCACGGGCGCGCCTGCGATAGCAGTGCGGTCCGAAAGCGGTCTTGCGTCAAGTTGCGGCCCTTTGTTGACACATCCCGTCACGCCGAGCAGCGCAATCACCACCCCTCCGGCCAGGCGAGCCGGTCGTCGGCTAATAATTCGCATTGAGGTGATCCTTGTCGTGCTGGCTGAGAGATGCGGAGGACACGGTGTTCAAACATGAGGTGTAGGTAGGTGCTGTGTGAATAAGTGGCGCTTCGCGTTTCAGGGTTGGACCGTGGGTAGGAGGGTCCAGTCGGTTGGGACGCCGTCGGGAATCTCGGAGAACCACCAGCCGTACACGCCAGTTGCTGCCGGTACCGGGCACGGTGAAGCCGACACTTCGGCACTGCTCAGGAGCGGTGCCTCCAGCAATCGAAGGTCTGCTTGAGCCTCCATGCGCTCACACTACGACGAGGTCATACACCGACACCGGCTGCGAACACCCAATCAGCGAACTCGGCAATACCGGACCATTGCCCGGACAGATCACCGGAATAATCTCTGCATCGCTGACCCCGCCTAAGCGGATGTAGACGGGCCGCTAAAGCAGCAGCGGTTTGGTCAGAGTTGTGCCTCGAGGAACCCGACGTGCACGACCGGCGGCAACCACCGTCTGTGGTTGTTGACTCCGTATACCGTAAAAGATACGTGGGTATACAACATTGGCCCAACGGCCCCCGGAACGGAAGAAGCCCTGCCCATCAACCACGTTCGTGGCCTCTGAGCAGGGCTTTCTTTGTGGAGCTGAGGGGAATCGAACCCCTGACCTTCTCCATGCCATGGAGACGCTCTACCAACTGAGCCACAGCCCCGTTACGGGACACCGCAGGCTACCAACGGCCCCCGGACGTTCCAAGTAACCGCACGTTCAGTTACGCAAACTGACGGCGGCGCCTGAGTCGGTTGCGCAGTGGCCGCACCGTCAGGTGGCTGACGAGACCGACGGCGACACCGGAAACCAGTACCCGCAGCCAGAGTGCCATGGGGGCGAGCATCGGCGCCACGAGCACGGCCATAGCCAACGACACCGGGTACACCCAGAGCGCGTCGCCGAGCAATCGCCTCACAAAACCAGCTCTCGGAAGGGCGCGCTCGGGCAGGTCGAACCAGTTGTCCACGCCCACCGTGCGTTGCACCTTCATGTCCTCAGCCACTCCGGCCAGTTCCGCCTGAAGCGCGGCACGCTGTGGCGACCGTTCCCAATTTCGCAGTGCAAGCCCGTCGGCGAAGCGAAACACCATGTGCCACTCACCACCGGCGGTGCCGGGGCGAAGTACTCCGATGCCGAGGCTTCCGGGGAACCGGTCCAGCACCTGCACGGCACGCTCAGCCCACTGCTCAAACTGCACCTCACGCCCAAGCAGCGGAGTGCGCGACACAGTCACCGTGACGGGTTGTCCGGCGATCTTGGAGATGCGTCCGGTATCGATGGCTCCGGTGAGCGAGGTGTCTGACATAGCGCTTCGTGGGTTGAAACGCTGTGTGCAGTGTGCAAGTTCCCGATCGTGACGGCTGCCACACGAGCCACCGGTCACGCTGCCGGACTACGCCTATCCGGCGTCGGCCACCGGCTGCCACTCCACGCGCGGCACGTCTTTGTACAGGCGCTCGATCTCGTAGAACCGTCGGGCCTCGTCGGCGAACACGTGCACGATCACGTCGCCGTAGTCCATGAGCACCCACTGGCGGTCGTTCAGGCCCTCGATACGAAGCGGGCGGCGCTCGAACAGCACGAACACCTGCTCCTCCACCTCGTCGACGATCGAGCGCACGAGACGGCTGTTGGGCGCAGACGTGATCACGAACAACTCGGTGATCCCGAGGATCGGGCCCACCTCGAGAATCGTGATGTCCTCACCCTTCTTGTCGTCGATAGCGCGGGCCGCGGCAATGGCGACTTCGGCAGCAGGGTTGGCGGTGGGCGTGGTGTCAGTGGTCATTTCGATGCACCAGTCTGCTTGAACCCGGCACCAATCACCACCGTGAGGTCAATATCCACGTACCGCATGTGGCGCTCACCGGGCTCCGCTACCGACTCGAAGGTGGTCAGACCGAACTCCTTGGCGAACAACTTGACGTCCGCCCGCTCGAGGCGACCGGTCAACGAGAACTCGGTCTGTGCGGGCAGTTCGCCCTTGGTCTCATCCACGATCGTCACCGCCCCGCCGGCCGCCCGGATCTTGCGGATCGCAGCGAGTGTGACGTCGGGGTCGCCGGTCGGGTTCACGACGCGAGCAGTGAACTGCGCGTCCACCGGCGAGAAGGTGTTCGAGAGCACGAGGCCGAGTACACGGTCGAGTTCGGCCCGGTCCAGCCGATAGACGTCGGAGTTGTTCGGGTTTGCGTCGCCCTGAGGAACCTTGGACCCGTTGATGGGATACACGCTGATCGGCCCGGCCAGGATCGAGTCGAAGAAACGGGTGATGGCACCCGTGGTCTGCGAACCGCTGAACGACAGCCCCTTGCCCACCCGCTGCGCGAGCCCGGTCCAGTAGGCAACCGTCGAGGCGAAGTGCGGGCCCTCGAGTCGTGCGCTCTGCGTGGCGAGCATCGTGGCGGCAGCGGCGGGACCGAACGGCTGGTTGCCCGCCGACTGACGGATGGTGACCGTGCCAGCCGGAGTAAGCAACTGGGTCGCTGCGGGCGCATCGAGTTCGGCGACCACCGAGAACGTGATCGACAGGAGACTGCCGGCCTGTTCCGCGAGCGCAGCGAGACCACCGGCGAGATACAGCTCGGCGAGGCGGCTGAGCGACGGGTTCTTGCCGAACTGGATGCCGGACCCGACCGGAATCGGGATGATCGCCCCGCCCCGGGACTTGCCGTCGCTGCCCGGGGCAGCCTTTGCGAGAACGACGAGCGCGGCGAGCGCGCCGGTGTCGGCCTTGACGGCCAAGAGCGCGGCCTCCGTGCGGGGCAGCGCCTCGGCGGGCGGCAGCGAGCTTGCGTTCTGCCCGGCCTTGGAATTGGCAAGCGTTCGCACGCCCACCGCAGCCAGCACCGCCACGAGCACGAGCGCAACGACACACACGATCGCGCCAAGCCTCGTCCACCGCTCGCGCAGCACCGAGGCCGATCGAACCGCAGTCATTGCGAGCCCCCGTCGGCCGCTCGGTAGAGCCCACGCTCGCCAACAACCCTGAGGACAGCATCAGGAATGAGGAAGTCGAGCGGGTGGCCGTCAGCGAAGCGGGCGCGCAGGTCAGTGCTCGACACCTCGAGATGGGGAACTTGCACGTGGATCCAGTCCGTCAGAGGGGGAGGGTCCGAAGGTGCACCGGGCCGGTCTACAACAACCATGTGACTCAACCGGAGCACCTGCTCGAAGCGCTCCCAGGTGGGCAGCAGCGCAGCAGCGTCTGCCCCAACGACCGTATAGAACTCGGCGCCCGGGAAAGCGTCAGCCAGCGTCTCGAGGGTATCGACGGTGTAACTCGGGCCTTCGCGGTCCACCTCCACGGAGGAGGCCTCTAGTCCGTTCACCCCGGCCACCGCCGCCTGCACCATCGCCAGTCGATCGGCTGCGGGCGTGATGGACCTCGTTCCCTCCTTCTGCCACGGTAAGCCGGCAACGACGAGGAGGACGACGTCGAGATCGAGCAGGTGGCGGACATTGACCGCCGTCACGAGGTGCCCGATGTGGGGCGGATCAAACGTCCCGCCGAAGAGCCCGATCCGACGGGTTCGGCTGTCATTCACCTCCGGCGCAACCACGCAACTGAGTGTAGAACCGGCCTGCTCCCGCTCCCGGGAGGCCAGATCGGGCTCACCGCCCGTTACCACCGGAATACGTCAGATACAACTTGCGCTTTTCTCATGACGCAAGATGTTGTACTCTCAGGGTCCCCCAAGAAGTTACCTCTCAGTAATCCTCCCGGACCGACGTCGTCGGCAGCCGGGAACTGAGGGGAAAGCCTCCCTAGCGAATACCCCCACTACTTCCCTCTGGCCAAATCTCGGGCTGAACCGCCCGCCCTGTCGCCTCGCGTCACGGCTGCCGTTCCGCCCTGCGTTGTAGCCACCTAGCCGGCAGGTTCGGTGACCCAGCGTGTGGCGAACGCCACGTTCCGGGCCGGAATGCCCAAGACGACAAACTGGTTGAAAGAAACATCATGAACGACTCCATTGGTCTGTACCTGAACGACATCGGCAAAGTGCCGCTGCTCAACGCAGAGGAAGAGCGTGAACTGTCACGGGCGATCGAGGCAGGCCGCGACGCCGCCACACGCCTCGAGGCTGGTGAGAAGGGTGTCGAGTTGAAGCGCTCGGTCCGCAAGGCCGCCGAGGCCAAGGACCGCTTCATCCGGGCCAACCTCCGCCTCGTGGTCTCCATTGCCCGCCGCTACCCGCTCCCCCAGGGCATGGACCTCCTCGACCTCATCCAGGAGGGCAACCTGGGCCTCGAGCACGCCGTTGACAAGTTCGACTGGCGCCGCGGCTTCAAGTTCTCCACCTACGCCACGTTCTGGATCCGTCAGGCCATCGGCCGGGCCCTCGACCAGAAGGCCAGCCTCATCCGGATCCCCGGGGACCGCTCGGCCAGCCTGCGCGCGGCACTCCGCCAGACCTCCGGCGACGGAGAGACCCTCGACCCGCTCTCGGCAGAACTGCACCGCCTCACCACCCCGGTCTCGCTCGACAAGACCATCGGTGACGACGGTGACGCAACCCTCGGCGACCTCATGGACAACGGTCAGGGCACGCCAGAGGACGCTGTCATGGCCATGGTCGACACCGAACTGCTCGACGAACTGCTCGGCACGCTCGACAGTCGCGCCCGCTACGCCGTGGAGGCCCGCTTCGGTCTGCTCGACGGCGAGCGCAAAAGTTTCCGCGAGGTCGGCGAGCACCTGGGCGTCACAGCCGAGGCCGCTAGGCGCCTCGTGTCACGTGCGGTGGCCTCGTTGAAAGACGATGCTGCTCGCGTGCTCGTCTCCTAACAGATCCCCCGCAGACGTTGTGAAAGGGTGCCGCGACGCGGCACCCTTTTCGCGTGGGTAAGACATGGAGTCCGACGTCGTGGCAGGGATTCCCCGCCGCGCAGCAACCTGATTGGCCCGATCAGGCCGACCTCGACCGGGCGCTGAAGCAGATCACCTCCTATCCCCCACTGGTTTTCGCCGGCGAGGCGCGCCGCCTCACCACGTCGCTCGGCCACGTTGCGGCCGGCAACGCGTTCCTGCTGCAGGCCGGCGACTGCGCAGAGAGCTTCGAGGAGTTCTCAGCGGTCGACATCCGCGAGAAGTTGCGCGTCATCCTCCAGATGGCCGTCGTACTCACCTACTCCCTTGGTGTTCCCGTCGTGAAGGTGGGGCGGATCGCCGGTCAGTTCGCCAAACCCCGGTCGTCGCCGTTCGAGCAGGTTGGCGACCTGATGCTGCCGTCTTTCCGTGGCCACATCGTCAACGATGCAACAGCCACCCAGGCCGCACGAACCCCCAACCCGGATCGTCTCGTTCAGGCGTATCACCAGTCGGCGTCCACGCTCAACCTCCTTCGGGCTTTCACCAAGGGTGGGTTTGCAGACCTCCATCGCGTGCACCAGTGGACACAGGAATTCGTCACGTCGAGCCCCGAGGGCGAGCGCTACGAACAGCTCGCCGAGGAGATCGATCGGGCGCTGCGCTTCATGCGCGCCTGCGGGGTGAACACCGAGTCCACCTCCACGCTGCACGAGGTCGACGTGTACACGAGCCACGAAGCGCTGCTGCTCGGGTACGAGCAGGCGCTCACACGTCAGGACTCGCTGACCGGAAGTTGGTACGACTGCTCGGCCCACATGCTCTGGATCGGCGAGCGCACGCGCCAGCTCGACGGGGCCCACGTCGAGTTCCTCCGGGGCGTCGGCAACCCGATTGGGTGCAAGGTCGGCCCCGAGGCAAGCCCCGAGTTCGTGCTTGAGATCTGCGAGGCGCTCAACCCGAATCGCATCCCCGGACGCCTCACGCTCATCTCCCGCATGGGTGCGAACAAGGTGGAGGACTCGCTGCGGCCGCTGCTTCGCGCCGCACGCGATGCCGGCCACCCCATCGTCTGGGCGTGCGACCCGATGCATGGCAACACGTTCACCTCGCAGGGCGGTCGAAAGACGCGTCACTTCGATGACGTGTGTGCAGAGATCGCTGGTTTCATCCGTGCACACCACGCCGAGCAAACCTGGCCGGGTGGCATCCACGTGGAGCTCACCGGAAACAACGTCACGGAGTGCCTCGGTGGGGCCGACGAGATCCTCGACGAGCACCTCGGCGACCGCTACGAGACGGTGTGTGATCCCCGCCTGAACGGCCGCCAGTCGCTCGACCTCGCCTTCCGCGTTGCCGAGTTGATGCGGGCCGCGGGCGTCGCCTGACCGGCGTGAACGCGTTCGGCCTCATTCCGTCGTGGGGAGCGACGAACGCCGCAGCAGCAGCAGTCGTACCCAGCGGGATCGCCCCGACCGAAGGCCGACCCACCCAGTACGGCGACCTACTCCGGCGGTTCAGGATCGCGTCGGTCTCCAAGGTGCTTGTTGCCTACGCTGGCCTCGTTGCGCTCGAGGAGGGGACCATCTCCCTCGAGGATCCAGCCGGACCACCCGGATCCACCGTTCGGCACCTGCTCTCCCACACGGCCGGCTACGGATTCACGGGCCACGAAACGATTGCACCGGTCGGCCGCCGACGGATCTACTCCAACACGGGGATCGAGGTGTTCGCCGAGCACCTCGCCGCACGTAGCGGCATGCCGTTCGGCGACTACTTTCAGGAGTCGGTGCTCGGGCCGCTCGGCATGACCGACAGCGAACTGCGCGGTTCGCCGGCCTACGCGCTGCACAGCACCGTGGCCGACCTCGTCCGCTTCGTGCGGGAACTGCTCGAACCGGCGCTTGTCACGCGCGGCACACTCGACGAGGCGGTTTGCGTCCAGTTCCCCGGGCTTGCCGGTGTTCTGCCCGGGGTGGGTCGGTTCGATCCCTGCGATTGGGGCCTCGGGTTCGCGCGGAACCTCGGTAAGCCCGGTCACTGGGGCGGCACGTCGTTCTCCCGGTCCGCGTTCGGCCACTTCGGCGGTTCAGGGACCTTCCTCGTAGTCGATCCCGAGCTCGGCCTCGGCGTGGTCTGTCTGACAGACCGGGAGTTCGGCCAGTGGGCCCTCGACGCCTGGCCGCCGTTCTGCGACGCGCTCGTGGGTGAGTTGCGATGATGTTCCGGACCGGCGACCGCGTGCGTGTCACGCGCAGGAGCCCGGACGGCGCCCACGTCTTCGAGTACGGGTTTCTCGAGCGGATCGATTCCGGCCGCACCCACGCAATCGTGCTCCTCGACGATGAGCTCAGCCCACAACGTGTTGCCCTTGCGGATATCGCCCCGATCGCGATTGCGACGGTGGAGCTGTGTATTGACACCAACCACATGGAGACGGCGCCATCGGGCGAGCCTGCACTCCGTGACGAGCTCGTCGTGCTGTGGCAGGCCGAGGCCGAACAGGCCGGCATCAACGTCGAAAACCTCATTATCCTGCCGATGGGCTCCCGCGCCGGTCTCGATACCTGGGCGCTCGCCGAGCTCCATGCGGGGGGTGTGCGGTTCCTACTCCGGGCAAGATTCACCGTTGCGCCGCCCACGGTCCATGTGCACGCCGTGCCGCACTATCCACTGAACTAGGGCGGGCAGCCCGCTCGCCAGCACGTAGGGTGACGCCCATGGGGAAGACTCGGACGCCCGAAACCGGCGCGCCCGGACCCTCGCCTCGACGGGTCCTCACGGTGCTCGCGGGCGCCACGGCGCTCATGATGGCGAGCAACAGCGTCATCTTCGCCCTGCTGCCCCAGTTGCAGGACCGCTTCGGCTTCTCCTCTACCGGACTCGGGATCATTGCCGCATCCGGGTTCGCCATGTCGTTTCTCGTCCAATTGCTCGTGGCTCCGCTCGCCGACAAGGGCCATCCCAAGGTGCTCCTGTTCACCGGCGCCTTTGCAGCCGTGGCGGGCAACCTCGTATGCGCAGGAAGCACCGGGCTGTGGATGCTGGTCGGCGCACGCGCCCTCACCGGCGCAGCATCAGGATGTTTCATCCCCACCGCTCGTGCGCTCGTCTCGGGTCTCGGCGCCGAGGGCCGTTCCGAACGGCTTGGTCGCATGGCGAGCGTCGAGGTCGGCGGCTTCATCGTCGGCCCCGTCGTCGGCGGCGCGCTCGTCGGGCCGCTCGGCATCCGCTGGCCGTTCGTGGTGTTCTGCACGCTCGCAGCGGTTGCGGTATTGGTGATTGCCACGTCCCCGCTCCCCACGCTCGAGGTGCAGGAGAACTCCGGCCGGATTGCGATCGACCTGCTTCGGCGCCGGCCAATGGTGGTTGCTGTCCTCATCTCGATGTCGCTCGGACTCCCGATCGGCATGTACGACGCGCTCTGGGCGCGGTACCTGACGGACCTCGGTGCCCGGCCTTGGCTCGTCGGGGTGAGCCTCGCCTGCTACTCCGTGCCCTTCATGCTGCTCGCGGGTGTCGGTGGCCGGGTCGCCGACCGCTTCGGGCCAAGGCGCACCGCTATCCGGGCGATGTTCTTCATCACACCGCTCACCGTCTCGTATGCCTTGTTCAGAAACCCGTGGATCCCGATCCTCGTCGGTATTTGTGAGTCGATGATCCAGGCAGCGGCGATGCCGGCTTCGCAGTCGGTTATCGCGAATGCCTCACCACCCGGACGGGCAGCGGGTGGTCAAGGCCTCGTCGGGGCAACCAACGTGGCCACGATGGCCGTCGTGGCACTCGTCAGCTCTTGGCTCTATGGCGAGTACGGGGTGCGCACCACCTTCGTCGCCGTTGCGTGCGCGGCCGCGCTGTGCGCGTTCGCTGCACACCTCGTATCGCTGCCGCTCCGGGGAACACTCGGGTTCGATCCGGGGGAAGAGTCAGTCGCCGTGGAGCCCGCTCTGGGCGCCACGCCTACAACCGTGCTTGAATCCCGCTCGTGATTCCTCGTCTCATTACCACCGGCCTGCAGTTCCCCGAGGGGCCGGTTGCCATGCCGGACGGCACGCTGCTCGTCGGCCAGATCGTCAATGGCAACCTCACGAGGGTGCTGACCGACGGCACCCTGGAACTCGCGGCGCACTGTGGTGGCGGGGTGAACGGCGTGGCGATCGGCCCGGACGGGGCCGCGTACGTCTGCAACAACGGCGGGAGCGAGCACGCGTACGTCGCATCGAGGAACTGGTACCTGCCCGGCGACCAGCCAGAGGGCTTCACCGGCGGTGGCATCCAGCGCGTGGACCTGGTGACCGGTGAGGTGACGTGGCTGTATACGCACGTGGATGGTTACCGCCTTCGCGCACCGAACGACCTCGTGTTCGACAGCCACGGGGGGTTCTGGTTCACCGATCACGGCAAGGGACGCCACCGAGACCGTGACCGCGGCGGTCTGTACTACGGCAAGGCAGATGGCTCGCTCGTCACCGAGGTGCTGTACCCACTCGACGCACCCAACGGCGTCGGCATGTCACCTGACGGCTCGCGGGTCTACGTGGCCGAGACATTCGTGGGTCGCCTCTGGGCATGGGACGTGCTGGAACCCGGCGTGCTGCGCACCAAGGCGAAGGGCCGCGTCCACGGTGGCGAACTGCTCGTCGGCCTACCCGGTTACGACCTGTTCGACTCCATGGCCGTCGACAGCGATGGCAACGTGTGCGTGGCCACGATCGGCGACCACCCGGGAATCACGGTGGTTCGTCCCGACGGATCCGGCTACGAGCACGTGCTGCTCGACGAGCCATTCACCGACCCGTTGAACACCAACATCTGTTTCGGGGGGCCGGACCTGCGCACGGCCTACATCACGCTCTCGGCAAGCGGTCGGGTCGTAGCGGTGGACTGGCCGCGACCCGGTCTCGCACTCAACTACTGAACCGGCTAAGCCTTCGGCGGGAGGCTCCGTCCGACAGGTTGCTTCGCACCGTGCGCGATTTCCCGCGGGAAATCGCGCACAGCGGCTGTCGTCGGCTGCACCTCAGGGGGTCTTTCTCAGCTGAGGCGCTCGATGATCATGGACATGCCCATGCCACCACCGACGCACATCGTCTCCATACCAATCGTCTTGTTCTCGAACTGCAGGCCATTGATGAGCGTTGCCATAATGCGGGCGCCCGTCATGCCGAAGGGGTGGCCGAGTGCGATGGCGCCACCGTGCACGTTCAGCTTCTCCATCGGGATACCGAGGTGCTTGGCAGACGGCAGCACCTGAGCGGCGAACGCCTCGTTGATCTCCACGAGGTCGATGTCGTCGATGGTCATGCCTGCCCGCTTAAGCGCCTGGCGACATGCCTCGATCGGTCCGAGCCCCATGATCTCGGGGCTGAGAGCACTCACACCGGAGGACACCACGCGAGCCAGCGGTGTGATGCCGAGCTGCTTGGCCCTCGTGTCACTCATGACGATCACGGCCGCTGCGCCGTCGTTGAGCGGGCATGAGTTGCCAGCCGTGATCTGGCCGTCGGGGCGGAAGACCGGCTTGAGCGCGGCGAGCGCCTCCACCGTGGTGCCGGCGCGCGGGCCGTCGTCACGGCTGACCACCGTGCCGTCGGGCATCGTGACCGGAGAGATCTCCCGCTCGAAGAAACCGTTCTCCATGTGGGCGACGGCGAGCTGTTGTGAACGTGCGGCGAACGCGTCCATCTCCTCGCGCGTCACGCCCTCCTGCTCGCGCACGTTCTCGGCGGTCTGGCCCATGGCGATGTAGATGTCGGCGAGCCCAGACGCTGCCGCCCAGGACGGCTGCCCACCCTGGCTTCGCAGCGCCGTGCGGGCACCGGCCTCGGCGAAGCGCTGGTTCTGAGGTGCGGTGTCTGCAGCGCCGTACTGGTACCGGCTCACGCACTCGACACCGGCGGAGATGAAGCAATCACCCTCGCCGGACCGGATTGCATGGGCGGCCATGCGGATGGTCTGCAACGACGACGAGCAGTAACGGTTGATGGTGACACCGGGGGCGTCAATGCCAGCGAGGAGCGCCGACAGACGCGCAACGTTGCTCCCCTGCTCGCCAGCGGGCTGGCCGGCGCCCATCATCACGTCCTCAATGTCGCTGCCCTTCAGTTGCGGCACCTTGGCCATTACGGCGGAGAGCATCTGGGCAGCAAGGTCGTCTGCGCGAATACCGGCGAGCGTGCCCTTGTTCGCCCGGCCGATCGGGCTGCGGGCGGTGGCGACAATGACTGCTTCGGGCATGGGGTTCTCCTGGTGGTTAGCGGGTGTCGATGACTTGGAAGGCTTCCGCAGCCCGGCCCGGCCCGAGGCCGAACTGTTCTGCGTTCATCGCCCCCCATGCTCGCACCCGAGTCTGCATCTGTGCAGGATCCGGGTGCTGGCTGGCGTGACAGAGGAGGGCGGCGATCTTGCGCTCGACCTGATCGGTGATGTCCACGGGGTGCTGAGGGTTGGGCCCGCCCGTCATCCAGACGTCCTGGACCGACCAGGCCGCTAGGCCCTCCTGCTCGAGCAGTTCGGTGAAGGTGAACGGGTTCCGTGCGTCCGGGTAGACGGCGCAGATCGCGGCCTCCCCGGCGGCCAGGTGATCCGGGTGGCTCGCATAGATGCGGGAGAAGTTCCGCTCGGGGCACTGGGTGACGACCCGCTGGGGCCGCACCTGGCGGATCACCCGGGAGAGGTCCCGGCGCAGGTCGAGGGTGGGGAGCAACCGGCCGTCCGGGTGGCCGAGGAACACGAGGTTGCTGACGCCCACCTGGGCCGCCGCCGCTGTCTGCTCGGCCCGTCGGATGCCGGCGATGGCGCTGCGCGGGATCTCCGGGTCGAACCCCCCGGCATCGCCGTCGGTCACGAGGCAGTAGGTGACCTCGATCCCCCGGTCGGTCCAGTGCGCCACGGTGCCTGCCGCCCCGAAGTCCACGTCGTCGGGGTGCGCCATGATGGCGAGTACCCGTTCGATCCGGACGCCGGATGCCGCGTACTCATGCAGGTTTTCCCCGTGGGGATCTGAGGGTCGGTCGGTCACGCCCGACACGGTACCGGCCTAGCATCTCGCCATGACCACCACCGGGCCGCTGCAGTTGTTCGACGTACCCCTCGAGGAGATCGATCTCTCCTCCCCGGAGTTCTGGACCAAACCCCGGGACTTCCGCGAGAGCGCTTTCAGCACACTGCGCACCTACGCACCCGTCCGCTTCTTCAAGGAGATCGAGTTCCCGCCGTTCCCGCTCGGCCCCGGCTACTACGCGTTGATGCGCCACGAGGACGTGTGGCACGTGAGCCGAAACCCAGCGCTGTTCTGCAGCGGCAACGGCTCGAACATCGCCGACCTGCCCGTCGAGATCAACGAGTTCTTCGGCTCGATGATCAACATGGACGACCCGAAGCACTTTCGCCTCCGGTCGATCGTGTCCAAGGGCTTCACGCCCAGACAGATCGCCCGCGTGGAGGACTACGTACGCGATATCGCTAAGCGCCTCGTGGACGAACTGCTCGTCAACCACCCGGACCGTGCGTGTGACCTCGTGCAGCAGATCGCGGCACCACTCCCGCTGCGGATCATCTGCGAGATGATGGGCATCCCCAGCGAGGACGAGAAGCAGATCTTTGCGTGGACGAACACCATCCTCGCCGGTGGCGATCCCGAGTACGGGGGCACGTTCGACAAGCTGATGGCGGACTCGCTCGCCATGTTCCAGTACGCGAACGCGCTCGGTGAGAGCAGGCTGGCCAACCCCACCGACGACCTCACGAGCGCCATGATGCACGCCGAGGTGGACGGCGAGCGGCTGAGCCCCGCCGAGTTCGGGAGCTTCTTCATCCTCCTTGTGGTGGCGGGCAACGAGACCACGAGAAACGCGATCAGCCACGGCGTCCGCCTGCTCACGCAGAACCCGGACCAGAAGGCGCTGTGGTTCTCCGATTTCGAGAAGCACTCCCGAGGCGCGGTTGACGAGATCGTCCGGCACGCAACACCCGTCATCCACTTCCGTCGCACCGTGACCGAGGACACCAACGTCGGCGGTGTCGACATGCCAGCCGGCACCAAGGTCGTGATGTTCTACGCGTCCGCCAACTTCGACGAAAACGTGTTCACTGACCCGTATCGGTTCGACATCACTCGGGACCCCACCAAGCAGGTCGGCTTCGGCGCCGGCGGACCGCACTTCTGCCTCGGGGCCAATCTTGCGCGCCGCGAGATCACGGTGATGTTCGACGAGATCCGGCGCCGGCTCCCGAACCTGCACGTAACCGGAGAGCCGGAATGGCTTCAGAGTGCGTTCATCAACGGGATCAAGCACATCCAGTGCGCGTGGTGATTGACTGAACAACGCATGAGAATCCTCGTTACGAATGACGACGGCATCGACTCCGTCGGCCTCCACAAGCTTGCGCTTGCCATCCGGCACCTCGGCGAAGTGGTGGTTGTGGCACCAGACACCGAGTTCAGCGGGGCTGGCTGCGCAGTTGGGGCGTTCAACACGCTCAACCCCGAGGTGCACCGCGTGCGGCTCGAGGGCATCGACGAGGCGTGGACCGTTTCCGGTCCGCCGGCGCTCTGCGTGATCTTCGCCCGCGCCGGAATCTTCGAGAAGGAGTTCGACCTCGTCGTGTCCGGCATCAACCCGGGTGCGAACGTCGGTCGTGCCGTGTACCACTCGGGAACCGTCGGGGCGTGCATCACCGCCAGGAACTCCGGCATCACCGGGATCGCTGTGAGCCAAGACGCTGCGTTCGGCAGCGTCGTCGGTCAGGCGTGGGACGAGATGCTGCTCGGCATGAAGTGGGACACAGCGGCACACGTTGCCGCACAGGCCGTTGGTGCGATCGTGGCGAACCCGCCGGCAACACCGCAGGTGCTGAACATCAACGTGCCCAACGCCGAGGTGTCCGAACTGAAGGGCTGGCGCCGGACGGAGATGGCGAACCAGTCCGGCCGCTCGTCGTCACAGGTTTCGCTCGTGCCCAAGATCGGTCACGAGGACGCCTTCAACGTGCGCATGGACTGGGGCCAGCCCATCGAACTGCCCGAGCACACCGACATCGGCACCGTGCAGCGGGGATTCGTGTCAGTCACATGGCTCAGCGCCATCCTGCCCGTCCACCCCGGCGAGGACGATCACGCCGAGCGGGCAATCGACCGGCTATTCCGTATCTGACCGAACGACCGGGATCCCCACCCGGATGTCGGCCACCACGGCGAAGTGGTCGCTCGGGTGGATGCCGTCCACCGGCTGGTCACCCGCCACCCACGCACGAACCGGATTGCCGATCGGCTTGGGGCGGGGCCACGACACCAACAGGTAGTCGAGCCTCCTGTTCGGCCAGGCGGTGTCGCTGAGGTACGGATTGCGCGGGTCCCACGTCACACCCTGCGCACCGAGACGACCGCCGTCGCCAACGATCTCCCACACATCGGTGAACACGACTCCCCTCACTCCGGGTCGTCGGCCCGTCAGCAGGCCCACCTCGTCGCTGTCGGGCACCGCGTTCAGGTCCCCGCCAACGATCACCGGGAGGCGTCGCTCTGCATCCCGCCGCTCCCCTTGGTAACGGGCAACGAGGTGCATGAGTTCCTCCGCATTGAGCAATCGCTGCTCCGATGCGTCGAACGGATACTCGAAATGTGTGGAGGCAACCGGCCACGGGCCCCAAGGTGAGTCAAGCACAGCGAACGTGACGTGGCGGTGCGGCACCCCGGCATCGAGGCGATGCAGCCAGTGGCGCTCCACCGAGAGAACCGGCCAGCGGCTGAGCACGGCGTTGCCGAACCATGACGCGCCGCCGTTGCGCGGGTGGATACGCCAGTCGTCCTGGGGCCAGGCTGCATGGAAACCACCGAGCGCGTCGGCGAGTTCCTCGGGCTGCGCAACCCCGCCGCGATCGGCCCAGGACTCCTGCAGGAACACCACGTCGGGGTTCTGCTCGCGCAGAACAGTCGCGATGCCGGGTTGGCGCTCACGCCAGTTCTGGAAGCGTCCCCAGAGGTTCCACGTCATCACGCGCATTGTCGTCATGACGGTCCGGACGTCGAGTTGAGAGGGAGATACACCAGCAGCATTGTTTCCACGTATGGCGCCAGAAAGCTCGCCGCAGCGGGCGAGATGTGGTTGTCGTCCCGGTACACGAGGATGTTGCCGATCACCGCCGGACACCTTGAAGCACCGCAGAGCCAGTCATCAGGGCGAACCCGGTCCACTCCTTGTCGCCGAACTGCCTCGGCATCCATCGCGGCGCGGCGGCTGTTGATCGCAGTCGCGCGGTCCACGAGACACTTGGTGAGCGACTTCGGGTGCGCAGAGACACAGGTCGGCACCTGCACGAGATGCCGGGGAACGTCTCCCATGAGTACCACGCGACCCGAGACCTCTTTGATCGACCTGAGTGAGCGCTCGAGCCCGAGTCGATAGCCAGACCAGCTCGGGCCGGCATACCAGAACTGAGTGAGCACGGTGACGGCCGGCTTCATCTCTCGGATCTTCGCGATTGCCTTGCGTCTCCACGCCGCGCACTCCCGGGTGTACTGGGCATCGGACTGTGGGGTGTCTGCGACAGGACAGTGCCGCTTGCCGATCAGCACGAGTCGCCAGTGGTGCTTCAGCGCAGTGGCCTCGAACGCCGGGAACCACTGCGCCGCATGGCTGTCCCCCATCAACACCACGGTCACTGCCGACGTCGTGTCCCCGTACTCGCACGGCTTCGGCGTGGACTGACCGATGCCGAGCATGCATCCGTCCGAGTACACGATCGGCCTTTCGTCAAAGACCCGGTCGAGCGACGGCTCCAGATTGGCGGGAACCAGTTCGTTCGTAATCGCCTCCTCAACGAGTGCCTTGTTCGCTGCCGCAAGCGCGAGCAGGCTCGGCTGGTTGTCCACCGACGGTGGGGCAACGGTAATGGCGACCGTCGTCGAGGTGGAGGAGGTGGTGGAAACGCTCGTGGACGTGGCCCCCGATGGGGACACCGTTGATGGCAGCGCGAGAGCCGTGGTGACGGGCGCCATTGAGCCAACGGTTGCTGGCAGGGTTACCGCGTCGGTCTCGGGTGGCGCGAGCGTCGCAAGGGTCGGGGCAACCACCCCAGCGTTGGCAGTACTCCGGTCCGTCCCGACTCCGACCCCGGCCGACGCTGCGACTGCGGTTGCCACGAGCGCCATTCCGAGCGCCAGGCTGTACGCCGGGCGCGCCGCGAGTCGAACGCTCGAGCGCACGGGGTGCTCGAGCAGGACGAACGTGAGCGCTGCGAGGAGCACTGCGCCGGCGAGCAGCGCTGCTCTCGTAGCGGCCGGGAGCGGCCCCCATCTCGCCTCGGCAAGGACGAGTAGAGGGAAGTGCCACAGATAGATCGCGTAGGAACGCTTGCCCAGCCACTGGAGCGGTCGCAGGCCAAGCAGTACCACGGGGCCATCGGGTGCCGCTGCGCCACCGAGGATCACCGCTGACGTTGCGAGGACCGGAAGCAGAGCCCGGTAGCCGGGGAACGATCCCTGCGGGTCACCGAACGTAAACCAGCCAAGCGCCAGAACTGCGACTCCGGCCCAGCCGAGCACTGCCCGCAAGAAGGGTGCCCGGCGCGTGAGTGCCAGCGGGGCAACCGCTAGCAATGCTCCCGCAAGGAACTCCCACGCCCGGGCCGGGAGCCAGTAGAAGGTGAACGAATCCCGACGCGGCGTCTGGCTGATGCAGAGCCAGAGCGACGCGCTGCCGATCACCAGCGAGAGCAGCACGACAGTTCGGGTGAAGCGGCGGCCTGTCCGGGCCGCGGCGAGCAGCAACAACGGCCAGAAGAGGTAGAACTGCTCCTCGACGGCGAGCGACCAGAAGTGCAGCAGTGGCTCGGGCAGCGCAACGTGGGAATAGCCACCACGGCTCCAGAACAGGACGTTCGCCGCAAACCCCGCTGACGCGAGACCCGACCGCACGATGAAACCCCGAGTGAGCGGGTCCACAAGAAACCGCGAGGCGACCACAGTTGCCACGAGGGTGAGCGAGGAAGCAGGGAGTAGACGTCGGGCGCGCCTGGCCCAGAACGTGCGAAGCGAGATGGTCCCGGTTCGGCTCACCTCTCCGGCAAGGAGGCGCGTGATCAGGAATCCGGACAGCACAAAGAATACGTCGACGCCGATGTACCCGCCCCGGAAGCCGAGCAGATCGGCGTGATAGAGCAGAACCGACACCACCGCAACTGCGCGCAGTCCCTCGATATCGGGCCGGAATCCGTCCATCGCTCGACCCCCTACGCGCCCAAGTACGGCGCAAGCATAACTGCGACGTAGGGAGTCAGGTACCGCGCGGCCGCGAGGGTCAAGTGCGTCTGGTCCCGATAGAGCAGCACGTTGCCGATGATCACCGCGCAACGTTTCGGGTCACACAACCAGTCGTCCGGGATGATGTGGTCGACCCCCTGATTCCGCGTGGCGGCCCTATCCGCCCGGCGGCGCGTCGGGTTGATCGCGGAGCGACGAGTCACCGTGCACTGGTTCACCGAGCGCAGGTGCGACGCGACACAGGAGGGCACATCCGACTTCCGAATCGGAGTGTCGGCGAGGTATACGACATGCTTCGCGTGCTGTTTGACCGATGCAAAAGTGCGTTCCCAGCCCTCTCGATACTCGCTGAACGTGACGCCCCGGTACCAGAGCGAGGACATCACCACGACGCTCGGCTTGAGCACCGCTAGGCGCTCGTACACCTTCGCGCGCCAGCGCGAGCACTGCCCCGTGTAGCCGGTCTCGGGTTGGGGCACATCGCCGGCCGGGCAGTGCTTCTTGGCCATCAGCACGAGCCTCCACCCCTGCTCCTTCGCGAGCGACTCGAAGGCCGGGAACCACTGCGCCGCGTGTGAGTCGCCGAACAGCACCACGACCGTCGACGACGACGTGTCCCCGTACGCGCACTCCTTCGCCTCGGTCTTGCCGTTGTCGAGCAGGCAGCCGTCGGAGTACACGATGGATGTATCGCCGTACACCTTCGACAGTGACGGTTCGAGGTTGGACGGCACTACCCGTGTGCGCACTGCGTCAACGAGCTGCTGCGCATTCGCCGCGGCGAGACGCTCGAGCGCCCCGGGATTGCGGCCCGTCGCCGTGGGCGCCGCTGTGCTGCTGCTCACCGGGGAGGTCGTTGATCCCCCCGGCGCGCCCGTTGCGGGTGTTGTCGATGCGATGCTGCTAACCGGAGCGGGGTCAACCGTCTCCACGACGATCGTCGGCGCCGCCGACTCCCCACCCGTTGCGATCCCGGTGGCGGCCGCGAGGAACACCGCGGAACCCACCAGGCCCGTCGCCACCAGTCCGGCACCTACGAGAAGGCTGCGCCGTGCCCGGACCGCCAACCACGGCGAGCGCCGGATCGGGTTCTCGAGCAGCCTGAAGGAGGCTGTGGCGATCCCGACGGACGCAGCGAGCAGGGCTACACGGACACCCCAATGGAGCGGTCCCCACTTCGCCTCTGCGAGCACGAGCAGCGGAAAGTGCCAGAGGTAGATCGCGTAGGACCTTTTGCCGATCCACTGGAGCGGCGCCAATTGCAGAAGGCGCCTCGGACCGTCATCGGTGTGGGCGCCCCCAAGGATCACCGCAACCGTGGCCAGCACAGGAAGAAGTGCGAGCGAGCCAGGGAAACCGTCCTGCGGGTCGTGGAAGCCAATCGCGCAGAGCACGATCACCATGAGCCCGATCCATGCCAGTACCCCCCGGAGGAAAGGGGCGCCGCGCACGACCGACGGAGCCGCAACGGCGAGCAGCGCGCCGGCGAGCAGCTCCCATGCGCGGGTCGGCAGCCAGTAGAAGGCGAACGGCTGACGGCCGGGGGTGATGGCGATGCAGGCGATGAGCGACGCCGCGGCGATCGGCACGGCGAGGAGAACGACGAGGCGGCGGAAGTTGCCGCGCAGCCTCGCAAGCCCGAAGAGCGCGAGCGGCCAGAGGAGGTAGAACTGCTCCTCCACCGCGAGCGACCAGAAGTGCAGCAGCGGTTCGGGCAGCGTGAGTTGCGAATAGCCACCGCGTGTCCAAAAGAGCAGGTTGGCGCCGAACACCGAGGCAGCGACCGCCGATCGCCCGGTGAAACCCCGTGTGAGCGGGTCAAGAAGGGCGGCCGATGCCACGAGGGTCGCCACGATCACGAGCGTCGAGGCAGGGAGGAGACGGCGGGCACGTCGGGCCCAGAATGCTCCGAGGGCGATGCCACCGGTGTGGTCCACCTCGGTGACGAGGAGCCTGGTGATGAGAAAGCCAGACAGCACGAAGAACACGTCTACGCCTACGTACCCCCCGCCCACGTGAGCAAGACGAGCGTGGTACAGCAGCACCGAGATCACGGCGAGGGCCCGGAGACCCTCGATGTCCGGGCGGAACTCTCCCCCGTGGGAAGCCGGCGCGGTCCGGGAAGTCATCCGGACATTGAGGCTACACAGCGCCGTTCGGTTAGATCCGTCCTGCTGCGCGAGCGGCCTCCTCGGCGGCCTGCAACTGCGCCTCGATGATTGCGAGTCCGCCGTCCCAGAAGCCGGGGTCCGAGAGGTCGCAGTCCACGATTCGTCCGAGTTCCTCGGGACTCATCGAGCCGCCGGCGCGCAGCAGTTCGAGGTATTGCGGCACGAACGTGTCGCCGACCTCCTCGTAACGCTTGTACACCGAGAGCGCCAGTAACTGGCCGTACGCATACGCGTACACGTACCCGGGCGTGTGGATGAAGTGCGGGATGTAGCTCCACCACGTGCGGTACCCCTCGGTGATCTCCACCGCGTCGCCGAGCATCGCGTGTTGGGTGTCGAACCAGACGCGGTTGAAGTCCTCGATTGCCAGTTCGCCTTGCTCGCGTCGGGCGGTGTGCACTCCGGCCTCGAACTGATTCATCGCGATCTGGCGGAACACGGTGGCGATCGCGTCGTCCATCCCCGTGGCAGCCAGCGCGAACTTCTCGTTCGGGTCCGTGAGCAGACCCATGAGGCGCCCGCGCGTGACCGTCTCGCCGAACACCGATGCGGTTTCGGCGAGCGTCAACGGAGTCGTCATCTGGAACACGCCCTGTTCACGTGCGAGATAGCCGTGCACGCCGTGGCCGAGTTCGTGGGCGAGGGTGACGACGTCACGCGTGCGGGAGGTCCAGTTCAGCATGAGGTAGGGGTGGTGCGACGGCGCGGTGTACGCGCAGAACGCACCGCCGCGCTTGCCCGGACGGGTTGGTGCGTCGATCCATGGCTCGCGCATGAACCGCTGGACGACGGAGGCGATCTCGCCGGAGAACGATGCGTACGCATCCACGATCACCTCGGTGGCGGCGGACCACCCGATGGTCGTGTCGGTGGTTGCCACCGAGGCCATGCGGTCGTAATCGCGCAGTTGCGGCAGGCCGAGCACCTTCGCCTTGAGTGAGTACCAACGCTGCGGGATGTCGTAGCGGGCAACCACTGCGTCCACGAGAGCCTGCACCGACGCATCCGAGGCCTCGTTCGAGAGGTTCCGGCTCGTAATCCACGTGGGGTACGACCTGAGCCGGTCGTTGACCGACTTGTCGTTGAGCAAGGTGTTGAACACGAAGGCGCGGGTGCGCAGCCCGGGTGCGAGCCCGTCAGTGATGCCCGTGTACGCCTGTTCACGCATCGCACGGTCTGGGTGGCCGAGCAGCGCGAGCCCGTGCTCAAGCGGTGCCGTGTGGGAGGTGCCGTCACCGTTGGGGACCTCCACCTCCACGGCAGACATCAACTCGTCGTAGAGCCGCGCCCACGCAGAGTCGCCCGTTACGGACTTCTCCTTCATCACGCGTTCCTCGCCCTCGCTCAGCAGGTGGGGGCGATAGCGGCGGGCGGACTCGAGGTGATGGCGGATGAAGTCCATGGCCGGGCTGGGGTCCGACAGGATCGCCGCAACGTGTTCCTCGGTTGCCGCTGCCCATTCGAGCTCGATGAAGATCAGCGGTGTCGTGATCGCTGTGGACCGCTCCTCCACCCGGGCGAGCCGTGCACCGTTCACCGGGTCCGCTGTATCCCCCGCAAACTTCAGGTGCGCATAGCTACCCGCCCTCTCGAGGAGGTCGATCATCGCGGCGTAGCGCCGGTGGAACGCCGCAATCTCGGCCGCCGACATCGACGCGATCTGCCCGCGACCCGTGGCCACGAGCTCGGCCGAGATCTGTTCCGCTGCCTCGAAGAGTTCGTCGATCCCGGGTTGGCCCTCGAGGAGCGGCTCGAGGTCCCAGGCAACCCCTGCGGCAGTGAGATCGTCGTGCTGCGGATCGAGAGCGGTCATGCACGGCAGGTTATGGCCCGGTAGGAGGTGTGCCATGCTGATCATGAGGGGGTTCGACATGTCCGAACTGTTTGCAGGGAAGGTTGCCGTGATCACGGGCGCGGCTTCGGGGATTGGGGCAGCGACGGCCCGACGATTGGCGAGCGAGGGTGCTCACGTCGTCGCTGCGGACATCAACTTCGCCGGCGCAGAGTCAGTCGCCGCCGAGATCGGCGGGAGTGCGCTCGAGCTTGACGTCACGAAGATGGCTGCTTGGGAAGCAGCGCTCGACGTCGTCGTAGCGATCCACGGTCGCTTCGACATCCTGTTCCTCAACGCGGGTGTGATGACCCCGCCGACCGGGGTCGCGGTCGGCGAGGACCCCGTACTCTGGATGACCCCGGCAGGGTATGAGCGGGTGACAGCCGTGAACATCGACGGTGTTGCCTACGGGTTGATGGCGGCCATCCCCCGCCTCACCGCATCGGGCGGTGGCGAGATCGTGATGACGGCGTCCATTGCGGGCATGCTCCCGGTGCTCGAGGACCCCTTCTACTCAATGACCAAGCACGCCGTGAACGGACTAGCGCGCAGCGCCGGCCCAGCGCTCGAGTCCCGGAACATCCGGGTGAACGCCGTATGCCCGGGCGTGATGAACACAAACATCCTCCCGCCCGACATGGCCAAGTCGTTCAAACGCATCTCGGAACCGTCGTACATCGCGGACACCGTGGTCCGCATCATCACGAATGGCGCTACGGGCGAGGCATGGATCGCGTACGCCGAGGGCAAGGAGCCGTGGCCGTACGAGTGGGCAGGCATCCGCCCGCCACCGCGCTGATCAGCGCTCGAACACCGGGCGTACCTCGCCCATGAAACGCACCGTGCGCGAATAGTCGAAATACGGCGTGTCGGTCTCGCGCAGCGCCGCGCGCAGGGCATCGGCCTCCGCTGCGGCGAGCGTGGGTGGGCTCAGCCAAGCCTCGGCAATGCCCTCCGGCGCCGGCGGTGCACCGCGGTGGACTGCCAGTGGGTTGTGCTCGGCATCCACGGGGGCATGCACCTGGTAGTACTCCCCGATGCCGAAAGCGTCGGGGCGGGCCAGCGCCGTCGGGCCGTGATGACCGACCCAATAGTCCTGGAACGTCTCTCTGGTGACCGTCGGCTGTCGCATGACGACCCCAGTCAGGCGGAGGCCCTCATGGGGGCCTGCCTGGAGGTGGTGCTCGGCGCCAAGGAAGATCGGTGACCGGGCGAGGTCGATGAAGGTCCGCTCGTCCTCGAGCAGTTCGAGCCCGGCAGCAGCGACCTGTTCGCGTGTTCCTGTGGGCGCGGGGCCGTCCACCCACAACTCGGCGACACCGTCGATCTCGTCTGCACCCTCAGGGCCGAGGTGCTGCACCGTGTGCACCTGCTGGTACCGGCGGATGCCAAGGACCTCTGCGCGGTCGCGCACCAGCGGCGCGTGGTGGTCCCACCAGTAGCGCTGGAACTGCTCGCGGGAGAGGTGCGGCTGCTTACGTAGGAGGAAGACGAGTCGCTGGCGCGACACCGCCGTCACATCCCGTCGCAGAGCGTGGCGAAGCCTTCTGTTCCGTCGAGGCGCAGCTGCACCACGGCCTGGTAAGCGGGCGAGTCGTACCACGCCATGGCGGCGGCACGGTCGGGGAAGCGGAGCACCACGATGCGGTTGCCGGGGGCGGTGCCCTCGACGGTCTTCGCGTTGTCGTCGAAGGCAAGCACCTCGATCTGGTGGCCAGCCATGGAGCCCGGTGCGACCGCGAGGTATTCGTTCAGCTTGTCCCGGTCGGTGATCTTGCTGATGGCAATGAAGAGTGCGCTCATACAGGGCAAACTAGGCGATGGGCGGGCGTCGTGCTCAAGCGGCGCCCCGGAGAGGAGGCCCGAGATGCCGAGGACAGGATCGCAGTCCGTACCGGAACCCGGTGGCAGTCTGCGCCCCGGGGAGGCGCGCAGCCCTGGGCCGAGCATGCAGGAACTGCTCGATGCCGATACCCGCGCCGTGCCCGTGGCGCTCCGCGACCACGGCTACTCCTACCGTGGTTCCTCCGATGTGCCGCGGTCCCGGTACACGTCACCCGAGTTCGCGGCACTCGAGGCCGAGTACATGTGGCGAGCCACGTGGCAGGTTGCCTGCCGCGAGGACGAGATCGACAAGACCGGCGATCATGTGGTGTACGACGTTGCCGACGAGTCGTTGATCGTCACCCGGCAGGCCGACGGCTCGATCCGCGCGTTCCACAATTCCTGTCTGCACCGCGGTACCCGCCTCCGCAACGACGATGGGCGCGTGGGTTCGTTCCGCTGCCCGTTCCACGGCTGGACGTGGGGTGTGGACGGACGACTCACGGACCTCCCGTGCGAGTGGGACTTCCCGCACATCGCCCAGTCGGCAGAGACATACTGTCTCCCCGAGGCCCGAGTCGCCCGGTGGTGCGGTTGGGTGTTCGTGAACCTCGACGAGGGGTGCGAACCGTTCGAGACGTACGCAGCGAAACTCATTGACCACTTCGACACGTCGTTCGACTTCGCGAACCGCTACGCCACCTTCCACGCGGTGAAGGAGGTCCCCTGCAACTGGAAGGTCTGCATGGAGGCCTTCAGCGAGGGGTACCACGTGATCGCAACGCACCCGCAGATCCTCGAGTTTGCGGGCGACGCCAACAGCGAGTACTCCATCTGGGACGATTCCCCGTACGTCAGCAGGTTCGTCAACGGGTTCGGGGTGCAGAGCCCGCACCTCTCGGACACCCTGAGCCCCCAACAGGTCGTGGACGCATACCTCGAGTTCGCTGCACGCACGCCGCGCGGCGAGGGCGTGCGGGTAGGTGAAGACGCAAACCCGCGGGCCGTCGTTGCCGCAATCCTGCGCGCGGGGATGGCCCCGCGCCTCGGGGTGGACCTAGACGGCGTCTCAGACAGCGAGGTACTGGACGCGATCCTCTACCACCTGTTCCCTGCCTTCGCCCCGTGGGCTGGTCTCGGTCAACCGCTCGTCTACCGGTGGCGGCCCGGCCGCACCCCGGACACCTGTTTCATGGACGTCTGGCGCCTGGCCCCGATCCCCGACAGCGGCGCCGGCGCCGAACCGGCGACCTGCACGCGGCTGGGCCTCGATCAGTCGTGGAAGGAGGCCCCGCGCAT
>CAEZYY010000026.1_pt1 | contig 35967 bp, 32 predicted proteins | sample 7265861 | NCBI WGS metagenome assembly CAEZYY01 (sample SAMEA6813946, study PRJEB35770) | freshwater metagenome | biome: Freshwater; feature: Freshwater reservoir; material: water | place: Czech Republic | collected 2016-08-15 | depth 30m m | reverse complement strand
GTCGGCCAGCGAACAGCCGGCTGCGGCATCGGGGATGAGGACCGTTTTGGCGGGGTTGAGGATCTTGGCCGTCTCGGCCATGAAGTGCACGCCGCAGAACACGATGACGGAGGCGTCAACCTCGGCGGCGACACGGCTCAGCGCGAGCGAATCGCCCACGTGATCCGCAATGTCCTGGATCTCTGCCACCTGATAGTTGTGGGCGAGGATGACCGCATCGCGCGCCTTGGCAAGGCGCCGGACCTCCGCGGTCCACGTCGCTCGCTCGGTGTCAGTCATGGTCGGCTCGTCTGCCACTCCGTCAGGCTACGTGGGTCGGTGTGTCTCCGTGGAACGGAATGCACTGAAGAGCAGATCCACCCGCTCAGCAACCGGCCCGCTCGCCATCCCCATACGCTCCGGCGACCGGCCCTGCAGGCGGTTCACGGTCGACCGGCCGCAGTCGTTGACCACCAGCACGGTCCGGCACCGGGAGCGCTCACCGGTGTCGAGGCGGGTAGCGGTGCCGAAGCAGCAGAGCCCTACCGCATCGAACACGGTTGCCGCTATGGCCACCGGGCTGTCGAGCAGTTCGTAGACATCGCCTTCGGCGAGCAACGAGATTCGGGCCGCCCCGTCCGCATTGCGGCCGAGAGCTTCGGGGTCCATCACGGTGAGGCCGTACAGACGGCTGCCGGTGTCCCAACCAGCGGTCTCGTGCAGGCGGAGTTCGAGCCAGGTGGCCAATTTATCCAGGAGTTCTTCGTCGTTCATGTCACTACTGGGTGCACGGCCACCTGCGAACGGAAGGCCTCGGCGGCGCTCCGGGGCTCAGCTCGACAGGCGCACAGCGATATCAGCAGCCGCGGCCACGACCACCTTGCCGAGCAGCCTGCCCGGTGATCTCGTGAGCCGCTCCACCGGGCCCGACACGCTGAGTGCCGCCACCACGGTCCCCGAGCGTCCGTAGACAGGCGCGCTGACACTCGCTACACCCTTCTCGCGCTCCTCGACGCTCTCCACCCAGCCCGGGTTGCGGCGACCGGGCGGCGCAGTGAGCACCCTGCCGGCCGAACCGCGTTCCAGGGGCAGCAGGGCCCCCTCCGGAACGATCCAGCGCAGTCCGTGGGTTGACTGCAGCGACACCACACATCGACGACCCGAACCCTCGAGCACGTACAGCTGCACGCTCTCACCGGTGCGGTCCCGCAGGGCCTCCATTGCAGGGAGCGCTGCGGTGGCAACGGGCAGTCGCTCGGCCGCCGCCCTGCCGAGCCCGACCAGGCCGAGACCCAGCTCGAAGCGGCCCTCGTCGTCCCGGCGCACCAGACCGTGGTGTTCGAGTGCAACCGCGAGACGGTGCGTGGTTGCTCGGGGCAGCCCCACAGCGGCCTGGAGGTCCGCCAGACCGAGTGCACCGCGCTCCTCGAGCGCATGGAGGAGCGCTACTGCCTTGTCCAGCACCCCAACGCCGCTTACACTGTCCATCTGGCGGGAACTCTATCCCAGAAAGTGAGACTGCGAGCATGACGAGCACATTGCCCGAGAAGGTGTGGGAGCGCCACGTGGTGCATCGTGCACCCGGTGAGGCTGACCTCCTCTACATCGACCTCCATCTGGTCCACGAGGTCACGAGCCCGCAGGCATTTGACGGTCTGCGCCTGACCGGCCGCAAGGTACGCCGGCCCGAACTCACGGTCGCCACCGAGGACCACAACGTCCCGACCGCAGACATCCATCTCCCAATCGCCGACCCGGTCTCGGCGCGACAGGTCGAGGTGATGCGGGAGAACGCCAAAGAGTTCGGCATCACGCTGTTCCCTATGGGCAACAAGAACCAGGGGATCGTGCACGTGATCGGCCCCGAGCAGGGTCGCACGCTGCCTGGTATGACCATCGTGTGCGGAGACAGCCACACCGCAACACACGGCGCGTTCGGAGCCCTCGCGTTCGGCATCGGCACGAGCGAGGTGGAGCACGTACTCGCCACGCAGACACTGCCACAGGGCACGCCGAAGTGGATGCACATCAACGTGGACGGCGAGATGCGCAACGGCACCACCGCCAAGGACGTGATCCTCGCGATCATCGGGCGCATCGGCACGGGCGGCGGCATCGGCCACGTCATCGAGTACGGCGGCTCCGTCATCCGCTCGCTCTCCATGGAGGGCCGGATGACCGTGTGCAATATGTCGATCGAGGCGGGCGCCCGGGCGGGGCTCGTGGCACCGGATGACACCACGTTCGCCTACCTCGAGGGCCGCGAGCACGCCCCCAAGGGCAAGGCGTGGGAGCAGGCACTGGACGACTGGCGCACGCTGCGCACCGACGCAGGCGCGAAGTGGGACACCGTGGTCGACATCGACGGCTCGGCACTCATCCCGCATGTCACGTGGGGCACAAACCCTGCCCAGGTGGCCACCATCAACGACGTCGTTCCGTCGCCCGACTCGTTCGCCGACGCCACCCAGCGCGACAACGTCGCCCGCGCGCTCGAGTACATGGGCCTCACCGCCGGCCAGCGCATCCGTGACATCGCGGTCGACACCGTGTTCATCGGCTCCTGCACCAACAGCCGCATCGAGGACCTGCGTGCCGCTGCCGCAGTGCTTGAGGGTCGCAAGGTCACCGCCAAGCGCGTGATGGTCGTCCCCGGTTCGCACCGCGTGAAGGAGCAGGCGGAGTCCGAGGGTCTCGACAAGATCTTCCGTGCCGCTGGCGCAGACTGGCGCGAGCCGGGCTGCTCGATGTGTCTCGCCATGAACCCCGACAAGCTCGCCGTGGGCGAGCGCTCGGCCAGCACGAGCAACCGCAACTTTGAGGGACGCCAGGGCCGCGGTGGCCGCACGCACCTCGTCTCCCCCGCCGTCGCCGCAGCTACCGCTGTTGCCGGCACCTTCTGCACCCCGGAGGACCTCCAGTGAAAGCCGTACGAGTCGTTACTGGCAGCGGGATGCCGCTGCGCCGTTCCGACGTAGACACCGACCAGATCATCCCGGCCGAGTGGCTGAAGCGCGTGGAGCGCACGGGCTTCGAGAAGGGCCTGTTCTCCACGTGGAAGGACGACCGCAACTTCGTGATGAACGACGAGCGCTACGCGGGTGCCTCGGTGCTCGTCGCCGGTCCGGCCTTCGGCGTCGGCTCGTCCCGCGAACACGCCGTGTGGGCAATCCAGCAGGGCGGGTTCGATGCGGTCATCGCGCCGAGCTTCAGCGACATCTTCCGCAACAACTGCACGAAGAACGGCCTCGTGCCGGTCGTGCTCGCCGAGCCGATCGTCGAGAAGATCTGGCAGGCCATTGAGGCGGATCCGAAGACGCCGATCACGGTGGACATGGAGCGCCTTCTCGTTGAGGTGCCGGCCGCTGGGATCACGGAGTCCTTCCCTATGGACACACCCACGCAGGAGCGCTTCCTCCACGGGCTCGACGACATCGGCATCACGATGTCGCACGTCGACGACATCACGACGTACGAGGCCAAGCGGCCTGCCTGGCTCGCCTGAGCCACCGGCGTCAGCCGATGGCGAGGAACTCGACCCAGTTGCCGTCCGGGTCCTCAACCATGGAGATCGAGGTGTTCGCACGGATCTCGGTGACGGGGATGCGCACCTTGTAACCGGCGGCTGCAACGGCGTCGGTGATCTCCTGGATATTGGAGACCGACATCGTCCAGTAGCGGTAGCCGGTTGCGCCCCCGATGCCGCCCTTAGCCGGACGTGCCTCGGGGGTCGGGTCAAAGGTGACCAGCTTGATCATCGACGTGCCGCACATCAGTCGCCACATGTGCATACCGCCGGGCATCGGGCCGTCTGCGACAAACGTGAAACCCAGTGTGTCTCGGTAGAACTTCAGCGATGCCTCGATGTCGGTGACGACAATCCCGAGGTCAATGGAATCTTTGGTGAGTTGAACGGACATGCAGAGGTTCTAGTGCCCCGAGACACACCCTGCCAAGCGATCGACGCCGGTGATTCAGGGCAGCCGCAGGGAGAACGTGTAGGTGTAAGAACCGTCGGCGTTCGGGACAGTGCGCAGCGTTCCCTTGGCATTGAGGTAGGCACCCGTGCCGCCCACGACCGTCCGCGCCAGTGGTACGCCGGCGTCGGGCTTCTTACCCTTCTTGACCTTCGCCACGCCCTCCACATTGATCGAGTCGCTGTCGTTGAGGCGGAACGTCTGCGCGATGGACCGTTCCTCCTTCACTGCCTCAGCCCCGGTGCCCTTGCCAAGGCCCGTGGTCACGAGCACACCCGTCAACTCCGCGCCGGGTTTGCCGTCCAGCAAGAACGGCACCGTGAACTCCAGTCGATCCCCCACCGACGGACCGGGTGGGTCGAGATCGACCGGTTTCTCCGCCCACGAAACCGGCACGAAATTGAACACCACGGTGGTGACCCCCTTGGAGCCGTCCTCCACCGTGCCGGAACGATCGACGCTGCTGCACGCCGCAAGCACAAGCACGGGTACTGCGAGCAACAGGATCCGCTTGGTATGCGTCTGCTTCGAACTCATCGGTTCCTCCATAAGGCGACCCGGTTCCAGCCACCGGGCGGTATCAGACTAAACGGGCACTGAAGCATCGCCCCAAGAGGGTGATGCTTCGCTGCGTCAGGTTGTAGCGGCGACGAGGGTGCCAAGGTCGAGCAGGCGCTCGTCGTTCGAGAACACCTGAATCGGGTCGCTGATGGTCAGGCGGAGCGCACGCTGGATCATCCGGGCGTGCAGGTGCTGGTTGTACTCCACCAGCGTCACGGCCCAACCGTCGTTCCCGGCCCGAGCCGTACGTCCGGAACGGTGCAGGTAGGCCTTCGCGTCGGAGGCCGGCTCGTGGTGGATCACCACGTCAATGCCATCCACGTCGATACCGCGCGCTGCCACGTCGGTGGCCACAAGCACCTTGAGTTCTCCCATAGAGAAACGCTTGAGGGCCTTCTCGCGGGAGGGCTGGGGAAGGTCCCCGTGGATCGCCGCAGCACTCACGTCGAGGTCCCGGAGGTTGTCGGTTACCCGGTCGCACATGCGCTTGGTCCCGCAGAACACCACGACCCGCTGCGCGGTCTTGCAGATCGACGCGATAACCCGGTCCTTGTCCATGTGGTGAACGCCGAGGAAAACATGGTGCATCGTGCCGACGGTGTCGTTCGCTGCATCGATGGCGATCTCCACCGGATCCTTCAGGTAGCGGCGAACGAGGTGACCGACCTGGCCGTCCAGCGTTGCCGAGAACAGCATCGTCTGGTGCACACCGGTGACATGGCGCAGGATCCACTCGACCTGCGGGGTGAAGCCGTCGTCGGCCATGCGGTCGGCCTCGTCGATGACGACAACCTCGATCTCGGAGAGGTCCACCTCTTTGCCCTTGATGAGGTCGACGAGGCGCAGCGGCGTGGCCACCACGAGGTCGACACCCTTCTCGAGGAGGGTTACCTGATCCTGGCGGGAGGACCCGCCGTACGCAGCGAGCACCACCTTGCCGCAGGCCTTGGCGATGGGTGCGAGCACCTCTGCCACCTGGAGCGCCAGCTCACGGGTGGGCACGAGCACGAGGCCGTGCGGGCGGTTGGGGGCAGAGTTCGGCGTGATGCGGCTGAGCATCGGTACGCCGAACGCGAGCGTCTTGCCAGACCCGGTACGTGCCCTGCCACAGACATCCTGACCGGTGAGCGCCACGGGGACGGCCTCGATCTGGATGGCGAACGGTTGCGTGAATCCGGCCTCAGCGAGACCACGATCCACGTCCGGGGGGACTCCGAGTGCAGCGAAACCAGTGGGGGCCACGGGGGCAGCAGTTTCAGTCATGTTGATCCTGCTCAGGCTACCTCGCAGAAGTCGCGCTGGGCCGTCTATCGTCCCCGTCATGAAGGTCCCCCTTACGATCAATGACCACCTCCACCGCGCCGAGGATCTCTACTGGCAGCGAACGGCAGTGGTGGACGAGCCCGATCAGCCTGCAGAGGGTTGGGGGTCGTTCACCTACGGCGAGATGGCAGATCGAGCCCGGGCACTCGCAGCAGGTCTCGATGCCCTCGGTATCGCCCCGGGTGAGCGAGTGGCCATGGTGAGCCACAACTCCGCCCGGCTGCTCACCGCGCTGTTCGGCGTTTCCGGCAGCGGTCGGGTGCTGGTACCAATCAACTTCCGCCTCGTTGCAGAAGAGGTGCAGTACATCGTCGAGCACTCGGGAGCCCGCATCCTTCTCGTCGATCCCGAGCTCGAGGAGGCGCTGTCGGCGGTGACCTGCGAGCGCAAGATGATCATCGGGGCCGAGAGCGACGCCGTGCTCATGAGGTTCGGTGTCCAGCCCACGCCCTGGGCCGCCGACGAGGACGCCACGGCCACCATCAACTACACGTCGGGTACTACCGCTCGTCCGAAGGGTGTGCAGCTCACCCACCGCAACCTTTGGCTGAACAGTGCAGCCTTCGGGTGGCAGATCGGGGTCAACGACCGTGACGTGTACCTGCACACGCTCCCCCAGTTCCACTGCAACGGCTGGGGCATGCTCTATTCGGTTACGGCGATGGGCGGCAAGCACATCATCATCCGCAAGATCGACGGCGCCGAGATCCTGCGCCGGATCGAGGAGCACGGGGTCACGCTCCTGTGCGGCGCACCGGCGGTTGCGAACATGATCCTCGATGCCGCGAAGACCTGGGACGGGCCGATCCCTGGCCGGGACCGCGTGCGCATCGTGCTTGCCGGCGCACCGCCGCCCTCCAAGACCATCGAGCGGATCGAGACCGAGCTCGGATGGGAATTCGTGCAGATCTACGGCCTCACCGAGACCACACCGCTGCTCACCATGAACCGCGGGCGTGCCGAGCTCGACGCGTTGACCCCGGCAGAGCGCGCCGTGCGCCTGTCCCGGGCCGGCGGGGCCGGACTCGGTGTTCACGTCCGGATCTCCGACCAGGGCGAGATCCTCGCCCGCGGCAACCACATCATGGGCGGCTACTGGGACCAGCCCGAGGCAACCGCTGACGCGATCAAGCCGGCCAGCGACGACCCCAACGGACCCGAGTGGTTCCACACAGGGGACGGCGGCATCATCGATGACGACCACTACGTCGTGATCTCGGACCGCAAGAAGGACGTCATCATCTCCGGTGGCGAGAACGTGTCGTCCATCGAGGTGGAGGATGCACTCTTCAGCCACCCCGACGTGAGCGAGGTGGCCGTGATCGGCGTGCCCGACGAGAAGTGGGGCGAACTGGTGCTCGGCCTCGTCGTGAAAACCCCGGGCTCGGCCCTCAGCGAGGCCGACCTCATCGCCTATTGCAGGACGAAACTGGCCGGCTACAAGTGCCCGAAGCGGGTCGAGTTCCGTGAGGCGCTGGCCCGGACCTCCACCGGAAAACTGCAGAAGTTCAAGCTGCGCGAGCCGTACTGGGCGGATCACGCCAAGCAGATCAACTAAGTACAACTGCTCCCCGTCGTTCTCGGTACTGACGCACGCCTTGGCTTCAAGGGGAGGTCGGGCCCGCACGCAATCGGGTTGCGAGCCCGTAGACTCAGCAGCGAGCCGACATCAAGAAGGTCCCACCGCAAGGTGGGGCCTTCGTCACTTTTCTGGACCCGGTGCCCATTGCGCAGGTGCGCCGAGTTCCGTATGCTGCAAGTGATGCGTAACTTGCTGGGACTCCTCCTTCTTACCTAGGGCGAGCGCCACATATTCGCGTTCGCCCCGCCCCTGCCTCACCGGCAGGGGTTCTTGCTTTTTCCGGCAAGTACCCCAGAACGATCCCAACCCGACCCAGTCCGACCGCCAGCACACGAAATCCTCAGCACCAGGAGCCGACACGATGCCCCCGAAGCCAGTCACCGTCAAGAAGATGCCCTTCGAGAAGTACCAGGCGTGGCTCCCGCTCGTCCTCACGGACCGGACGTGGCCAAACGTGAAGATCGACAAGGCACCGATGTGGTGCTCGGTCGACCTGCGTGACGGCAACCAGGCCCTCATCGACCCGATGGACCCCGAGCGCAAGCGCCGCATGTTCGAGGCGCTCGTGAAGATGGGCTTCAAGGAGATCGAGGTCGGGTTCCCCGCAGCGAGCCAGCCCGACTTCGACTTCGTGCGCCAGCTCATCGAGGAAGACCTCATCCCTGACGACGTCACCATTCAGGTGCTCGTGCAGTCCCGTCAGGAACTCATCGAGCGCACCTACGAGTGCTTGCAGGGTGCCCGACGCGCCATCGTTCACTTCTACAACTCCACGAACCCCCTGCAGCGCGAGGTTGTGTTCAACCTCGACAAGCAGGGAATCACCGACATCGCCGTCAACGCTGCCCGTATCTGCAGGAAGCTCGAACAGACGATGGGTGATACCGAGATCCTCTACGAGTACTCGCCCGAGTCCTTCACGCTGACCGAGCCGGACTACGCGCTTGACGTGTGCCACGCCGTCATGGAGGTGATCGAGCCGACGCCGGAGCGGCCGCTCATCCTGAACCTGCCGGCCACCGTCGAGTGCTACACCCCGAACGTGTACGGCGACGTCATCGAGTGGTTCTGCCGCAACATCCGCAGTCGCAACAGCGTCATCATCTCGCTGCACCCGCACAACGACCGCGGCTGCGGTGTTGCTGCCGCCGAGTTCGGGGTGATGGCTGGTGCCGACCGCGTGGAAGGGACACTGTTCGGCAACGGCGAGCGCACCGGCAACGTGGACCTCGTGAACCTTGCCCTCAACCTGTTTGCACTCGGTGTGGACCCCGAACTGGACCTCAGCGACATCGACGCGCTGCGCCGAGTGGCGGAGTACTGCAACCGCCTGCCGGTGTCGCCGCGCCACCCCTACGTGGGCGACCTCGTCTACACCTCGTTCTCCGGCAGCCACCAGGACGCCATCAAGAAGGGCTTCGAGGTGCTCGAGCGCAATGCTGTTGCTGCCGGCCGCAAGAAGCACGACTACGAGACCTGGGGGGTGCCGTACCTGCCGATCGACCCCAAGCACGTGGGCCGTACGTACGAGGCCGTCATCCGCGTCAACAGCCAGAGCGGCAAGGGCGGCGTTGCGTACATCATGAAGGCCGAGCACGGTTTCGACCTCCCGCGCCGCCTGCAGATCGAGTTCTCCAAGACGATCCAGCACATCACCGAGGATTCCGGCACGGAGATCAACCCCGTGATGATGTGGGACGCCTTCGAGGCCGAGTACCTGCCCGCCAACCCGCGCCACACGCTCGACGGGCACGAACTGCGTACCGACGGCAAAGTCACCTCGGTCACCGCCCAGGTACTCGTTGACGGCGAGCACCGCACCCTCACCGGCAGCGGCAACGGCCCGATCAGCGCGTTCGTCAACGCGATCGCGGACGGACTCGGTACCAACATCGATGTGCTGGACTACGCGGAGCACGCGTTGTCTGCGGGCTCGGAAGCCACTGCCGTTGCGTACGTGGAGACCTCCGACGGCGAGGGGAACGTTCGCTGGGGGGTTGGCGACGACCCGAACATCATCACGGCGTCGTTCAAGGCCGTGCTCTCGGCCCTCGACCGCCAGCGGCGATGAGGCAATGGCGGCAGCCACTAGGGTTGGTTCGGCGGCCGGATCGTCAATCCGGCCGGAACGCCACGACGACAAGGGACGAACGATGAAGGTCACTGTGGACTACGACGTGTGTGCCTCGACCGGGACGTGCATGCAGGTGTGCCCCGAGGTGTTCGAGGTGCGCAGCGACGGCTACCTCTACGTACTCCAAGAGAATCCGCCGGAATCGCTCCGCGAGAAGGTGAAGCAGGCCGAGGAACTCTGCCCTACCGCAGCCATCACGATCGAGGGCTGAAGGCTCTGCCGACGCGCCGGTTCAGCCGCGGAGTGCAGACACCGACACGATGCCGGGTGCGCTGCGGAGCGCCGTAAGCACGGAGTCCGGAACCGGTGACGTTGGGGCGATCAGCATGAGCGCCGATCCGACCTGCCGGGACTTGCCCACATCCATGTCGGCGATGTTGATACCAGCGTCGCCGAGGAGCGTGCCCACCAGACCGATAACACCGGGCCGGTCGTCGTTGCGCACGACGAGCATGTGGTCCGAGGGCGGCACGTCGGTGGTGTGGTCCTCGACCATCACGATGCGCGGCTCGGAACGCCGACCCGTGAGCGTGCCCGCCATCGAGTGCCCGTCGCAGCGCAGCGTCAACAGGTTGACGTAGTCCTGGGATTCCGCACTCTTCACCTCGCGGACCTCGACGCCCTTATCCCGCGCCAACTGCGGGGCGTTCACGTATGTGACGGGCTCGTCGCTGATCGCGCCGAAGAAACCTTTCAGCACCGACAGGGTGAGGATCCGGCTGTCCTGCTCGGCAATCTCGCCCTCGGCACAGATCTCGAGCACCTTCGGAGCGGCGCCGACCAGCGAGGCGAACAGCCTTCCGATACGCTCGGCAAGGGGCAGGAACGGGCGGAGGGTCTCGTTCGCCTCGGCCGCCGAGACGTTGACGGCGAACGGTACGAACTCACCAGCCAGTGCGAGCATCACCATGTCTGCAATGGTGTCGCCGGCCTTGTCCTGAGCCTCCCGGGTGGACGCGCCGAGGTGCGGCGTGACCACGACACTGTCGAGAGCGAACAGCGGCGAGTCAGTGGTGGGCTCCACATCGAACACGTCGAGCGCGGCACCAGCGATCACACCAGTGCGAACAGCCTCGGCGAGCGCCGCCTCGTCCACGATGCCGCCGCGGGCAACGTTGATCACTCGGAGATCACGCTTCGCGCCCGCAAGCGCCTCGCTGCCGATCAGTCCGACGGTCTCCTTGGTCTTGGGCAGGTGCACCGTGAGGAAGTCGGACTGGGCAATCAGATCCTCGAGCGACAGCATCTCGACGTTCATCTGCTTGCCGCGCTCGGCCGACACGAAGGGATCGTAGGCAACGAGACGCATGCCGAATGCCTGGGCGCGATGGGCAACCAGCTTGCCGATGCGGCCGAGCCCGACGATGCCGAGGGTCTTGTCCGCGAGTTCCACACCCTCCCACTTCGAGCGCTCCCAGCGCCCCGCCTTGAGCGCGGCGTGTGCCTGGGGAACGTTGCGGGCCTGGGCGAGCAGGAGCGCCATCGTGTGCTCCGCGGCAGACACGATGTTGCTCTGCGGTGCGTTCACCACCATCACGCCGCGCTTGGTTGCGGCGGTCACGTCGACGTTGTCGAGACCGATACCCGCCCGACCCACCACGATGAGGTCGGTGGCGCCCTCCAGCACTTCGGCAGTCACTTGGGTGGAGGAACGGATGATGAGTGCGTGGACACCCACGAGCGCTGCGGGCAGCGTCTCCGGTGTCAGGTCCAGCCGGACGTCAACGGTGTGACCGGCGGCCCGGAGACGGTCGAGGCCGCCTTCGGCGATTTCTTCGGAGACAAGGACGCGAGCCATGGCCGCCCATGATGCCGGTTTCGTCCCGCTGCGCCCCTACCGATTGACGGAAAGTCAGTTGCCAGTGCCGAAAGTCAATGGCCCGTGACGGTCGGCACGCGCCCAGCAGTAGCCTCGAAAGCACCCCACTCTCTACGCAACGAGGAGCGATTCGGTGGCTGATCAGCACGTATTCCTGTCCGATGGTTGGATCGAGGCGGCCAAGGCCGCGTACGAGCGCAACGGCGTCACCGTTCCGTACAGGATGAAGATGAACCAGGTGATTTCGGGCTGCCCGTTCGAGCCGGCCGAGGTCCGCACGTTCATCGACACCACCGATGGCACCATGCGCACCGGCAAGGGCGAGGTGGACGGCGCCGAGGTGACGCTCCACACCGACTGGGAGACCTCCCGCAAGATCATCGTGGACCAAGACCAGCAGGCAGCCATGCAGGCCTTCATGAGCGGCAAGATCAAGGTGGTCGGCGACATGACCAAGCTGATGACCATGAACGCCACTCCCCCGACGGATGCCCAGAAAGCCGCCGCCGAGGACATCAAGAACCTCACCGCCTAGCCGCTCGGGCAGAGCCCCGACCGGTGAACTCGCGGCGAGGGAAGCGCTAGCGACGAGCCGCACGCCGAACTATGCCGAAGCGAAGCGGCGGCTATGTCGGCGCTTCAATCGAGCGCGGGGCCCTTCACCCGTTCCTTGGGAACGAGCGCAGTGATTGCCTTCGCAAGGTCGGCCACGGTCCAGCGGTCGTCCTGCTCGACGGCCTCGACCATCGTCCACGTCTGCACGCGGCGTACCTCGCCACCCTGGACGAAGAAGGTCTCCCCGTTGAACACGCACTCCTCGGACGCGAGATACGCGACCAAGGGAGAGATGTTTGCCGGGTCCCACTTGTCGAACTGACCCTCCTTGGCGGCGAGGATGTCCGCGAGACCGGGGGTGGCAAGGGTGAGCCTGGTGCGGGCGCCCGGGGCGATGCAGTTGCTCTTCACGTTGTAGCGGGAGAGTTCCTTCGCACAAATTTGGCTGAAGGTGGCGATACCGGACTTGGCTGCGCCGTAATTGGTCTGGCCCGGGTTGCTGAACAGACCCGACGTCGACGAGGTGTGAACCAGATGGCGCGGCTTGTTGATACCGGCCTTCACCTGCTCACGCCAATAGGCAGCAGCCCAGCGAGTGGGGGCGAAGTGACCCTTCATGTGCACGTCGACAACCGCGTCCCACTCTGCCTCGGTCATGTTGACGAGGACGCGGTCCCGCAGGATGCCGGCGTTGTTCACGAGGATGTCCAGGTCGCCGAACGTCTCAACGGCCTGGTTGATCATGCGCTGAGCGCCCTCCCAGTCGGACACGCTGTCGTAGTTCGCAACGGCTTCACCACCCATGGCGATGACCTCGTTGCACACCTGCTGGGCGGGGGTCGAGTCCGCACCCGTGCCGTCATTGGCCCCACCGACATCGTTGACGACGACCTTTGCCCCCTCGGCGGCGAAGAGCAACGCGTGCTCCCGACCGATACCGCGTCCCGCGCCGGTGATGATCGCTACGCGTCCGTCCAATGCACCCATGCCGCACTCTCCCCCAAGGATTTCAACTAGCGCGAACCCTATAGGTCCGTCGATGCGGCGGCCAGTTCGCTCCGTGACGGCAACGATCAGTTCGGGCCGGCGACCGTCGTGGTCGTGGTGGTCGTGGGTGGCGGGGCGAGCATCGTGAGCGCAACTGCCGTACCCCTCACCACGAGATCACCGGCGGACACGTTGGACCACGACACCGTGCCGTCCTGCCCGCCCGTCACCGAGCCGACCTTCAGGCCGGCCTTGATCAAGGCATCGGTGGCTACCTGCAGCGTGGCCCCTACAACTTTCGGCATCTTGACCAGATCGGGCCCCTTGGACACCACCACGTTGATCGCTGCGCCCACCGTCACGCCAGCATCGGCGGCCGGGTTCGAGGCGATCACCCTGCCGACGCCGACAGTGGTGCTGAACTCCTCGCTCGTGCTGCCCAGCACCAGTTCGGCCAGCGCAAGCCGGGCCGTTACCTCCTCAACCGTCAGACCGTTGAGATTCGGCACGGCGCGGTTGGGGGAACCGCTCGACACCACGACCTCGATGGTCGTCCCCTTCGGCACCTGGCTACCGGCGGTCAGCCCGGGCTGTTCGGGAACCGACCACGATATGACCACGCCCAGGGGCACTGTCTCGCTTGCGACCTGTTGCGCTTCCCTCATGGTGAGCCCAACTGCCGAGAGCGCACTGCGCGCGTTGTCCACATCAAGGCCGGTGACATTGGGCAGGGCCGACAGCGTCGGACCGTCTGACACCACGAGGACGAGGGAGTCGCCCTTGCGAAGACGATCACCCGAGGCCGGGTCCGTGCGAACGACGTCACCCTGCGCCTGGCCGTCGTCACGGACGCGACGCACCTCGAGTTCCCAGCCGTTGTCGGCCACCACGTTCGCCGCCTGGGCCTCGGTCATGCCAATGAGGTTCGGGACGGTACGACTGGGGGCGCTAAGCGCCCGATACCCGATCACACCGAGCACAGCGACAACGAGCAACGCCAGCGCCGACATGACGTATTTCAGCATGCTGCGACGGTCGATATTGAGGACATCGTCATCGCCCTCGACGGTCTCGATCGTCGACGCGCGGCGGGACGGCTCGGCATTGGGCACCCAATCCGCAGCAACCTCCCCGATCACCGTTGCAACCGGGGCCCGGTCGGGGGAACCGTGCTCGTCGGTGATGCGCGACCCGGCTGCCGGAAGGCTCGCGAACTCGACCGGGGCAGCCACCGCTGGCGAATCCGACAGCGGCGGCGGCGGGACTGCCTGCACCGGCGGCATCGGAACGCGGGGTCCGTCGACGACTGCGTCGGGCAGGGTCCGCAGCAGTTCGAGTGAATCCTCCTCCGACGACGGCGGCAGCGATGCCCGCTCCCCGGCGCGGAATGCGGCAACCGCTTCTGTGACGTCCACTCCGTGCGCGTCCGTGGGATCAGTCGTCTCCGGGAGGGACGCAGCCGCGTCCCCGAACCTCCCGAGACCGACGACCGCGATGGGTTCAGGTCTCGGCATGAACTCGGCGGCGGCAACCAGGGCCCGACCGAACTCGACGGCGCTGAAACGATCCTCGAGAACCGGGCGGCCTGCCCGCTCCAGTACCGACGCCAGCGCTCCGAGATCTGCCGAGACAGGCATCAATTTGTTCAGCCGGGCCGACAGCGTTGCCACCGAGGTGTCCGCGGCAAACGGCACCTGACCGGTCACGGATTCCACGAGCGTCAGCGCGAGCGAGTACACGTCGCTCTTGGGGCCCACCGGTAGGCCCAGTGCGTGTTCGGGCGACGCGTACCGGGCCATGTCGACGTCGATGCGGCCGGGGTCGCCCCAGACGATGTCGCCGAGCAATCGCGAGATTCCGAAATCGGCGAGACGTACCTTCCGGTCCGGTCCGAACAACACGTTGCTCGGGGTCACGGCACCGTGCACGAGACCCTTGGAGTGAGCGAAGGCGAGTCCCCGGCAGACGTCGAGCCCTACCATCAAGGCCTGCGACGCTGTGATGGTCCTTCCCCGGTCGAGGATGCCGCGAAGACTGCCGCCCACGAACTGCTCGGTAACGACGAAGGGATACGCCTTGTCCCCGACCGTCTCCACGCCGAAGTCCTTGATCCGGGCGAGGTTGGGATGGAGTACTAGGGCCGCTGCCCCGAGGTCTGCGGTGAAGCGCTCCATGAACATCTTCGACTCACCGAACCTCGACGGCAACATCTTGACGACGACCGGCGCGCCATCCTCGAGGTCGGTGGCATCGAAACTCTTCGCGTTGGCGCCCGTACCCAGCGTGGGCCCCAGCCGGTAGCGGCCGGCAAGCGTTCGCGCCGCAGCGTCAGCGTCTTTGGAAACCATGTTGCCGCGACGCTACCGCGCAATGACGTCGGCGTGCGGGCGCCTACCGAGCGTGACAGACGACGCTCTGTGTGGAACCGGGCCGTGGAACCGGGAGAATGATGAGGTGGAGGCCGGCGAAGAGATCACCGAGTATGTGGCGGACGAGCACCCGGTTGCCCAGGTGAAGCGGGCACGCTGGTCCGAGTTTCCCCGATCCAGGAAGTTGTCGGCGTTCGGCCTCAGCGCAGTACTGTCGCTCGGCATCGCCTTCGTCATCGCCGGGGTTTTCGGATCGGTAACCGGAAGGGACCAATCCCGCCTGCCCGAGGAAATCGAGCAACTGCAGCCTGCCCTCGGGGACAAGGTGCTGAACCAAGCCAACATCGTGGTCGACCTCGCACCCGGCTATACCGGTCGACTCATCGTGGACGATCTCGTGCTCCGGACCGTGAGCACCGCAGAGTCCGAGCCACGCGGCAATGCCGGGTCGGCCCCCACGACTACGATCGCGTTCGATCCCGACACCGTTCGCTTTGACGCCGGAACCAACACGCTCGGGTACCAGCCGCGCCCGGGTGGCGCCATCGAGCGATTCGCCGTCGGGCGACACCTCATCAAGGTGATCTACTGGAAGTTGACCGAGAGCGAAGTCAACTCGTTCTCGTTCACCTGGTACTTCGACGTCAGCGCCTAGGCCTGCTGGACGCAGCCCTACCGGCCCCGTAACGCGCCGGTCTCGAGGAGTTCGAGGAACCCGTCACGGTCGAGCACCGGGATACCCAGATCCTGCGCCTTGGCGACCTTGTTCGCGCTCGGATCCTCGCCGACAACCAGCGCAAAGGTCTTCGCGCTCACGCTGCCGGGGCTCTTGCCCCCACGGTCCTTGATCGCTGCCTCAGCGGTCTCGCGCGTGAACCCCTCCAGAGCACCGGTAACGACCACTGCCTTGCCGGCTAGCAACTGCGGAAGCCGGCTCACCTCAACCCTGCCGAAGTCGACGCCGGCAGCGCGCAGTTTGCCCACCATCTCTCGGTTCTGCGGCTGGTCGAACCACCGCCTGATCGATCCGGCGATCACTCCACCCACACCTTCGGTGGTCGCAAGGTCTGCCTCGCCCGCCGACATGATCGAGTCCAGCGTGCCGAACGCCTTGGCGAGCGCCTCGGCCGCCGAGGGGCCCAAATGCTTGATACCGAGCGCCGTGAGCAAACGCGGTAGGGGTCGATCCCTGCTGGCTGCGATCGACGCAACCAGCTTCTCGGCGGACACTTTCGCGAACCCCTCGAGGCGCAGCAACTGTTCCGCAGTGAGCGAGTAAATGTCCGCTGGGTCCGAGACCAGACCCGCGTCGGAGAACAGGAACACGGTGCGCTCCCCGAGACCCTCGATATCCATAGCACCACGACTCGTGAAGTAGACGATCCGTTGGTCGCGTTGGAACGGGCAGCCCGGCTCGACGCACCGTGTGTCGGACTCCCCCTCGGCGCGCTGCAGCGTGCTCTCGAGTGGGCACGGACACGTCGTCGGGAACTGCCACGGCGGACAGCCCTCGGGTCGGAGCGAGAGAACGGGGCCGACGACCTCGGGGATCACGTCACCGGCCTTGCGCACGATCACCGTGTCACCGGGGCGAACGTCTTTCAGGCGGACCTGATCCTCGTTGTGGAGCGTGGCCATCGAGACGGTGGAACCGCCGACGAACACGGGCTTCAGCACGGCGAACGGCGTTGCCCGGCCGGTGCGCCCGATCGACACCTGAATGTCGCGCAGGATTGTGTTGCGCTCCTCCGGCGGGAACTTGTAAGCGATGGCCCATCGGGGCGCCCTCGAGGTGAAACCGAGCAGCTCGCGCTGCGCGAGATCGTCCACCTTCACGACCGCGCCGTCGATCTCGTAGCCCAGGTCGTGGCGTCGTTCCTGCCACTGTCTACAGAAGGCCGCGGCAGCCTCAAGGCTGTCCACCACGACGATTTCGGGATTGGCGGGGAGCCCGATTGCGCGGATGAAACCGAGCGTCTCGGAGTGACGCTCGAACACCGGACCGCCAACGACCTCGCCGAGCTGGTAGCTCCAGAAACCGAGGTCCCGCTGCGCCGTGATCGCTGGGGTCTTCTGGCGCAGCGAACCGGCAGCGGCGTTCCGCGGGTTGACGAACAGTTCCTTGCGCGGCTTGCCGTCCGCCTCAATCTCGATGCCGGCAGTGACGCGTTCGTTAAGCGACCGGAAGCTGGCGAGCGGCATGTACACCTCGCCTCGCACTTCGACAACGTCGGGAACGTGACTGCCGCTCAGCGTTTTCGGGATGTCCTTGATCGTGGCGACGTTCGCCGTGACGTCCTCGCCCACCCGACCGTCACCGCGGGTGGCCGCCTGCACGAGAACCCCGCCCTCGTAGCGCAGGCTGATCGCGAGGCCGTCGATCTTCAGTTCACAGACATAGTGCGCCGGCGCGCCAGCGAGGCCCTTCGCCACGCGTTCGCTCCATGCGCCCAGCTCGGACTCGTCCATCGCGTTGTCGAGGCTCGTCATGGGCACCCGGTGCTCTACCGGGGCGAAGGCGGCCGTTGCGGCACCGCCCACCCGGAGCGTGGGGGACCCTGCCACAAGCTCGGGATGCTCGCCTTCGAGGCGCTGAAGCTGCCGCACGAGCGCGTCGTAGTCGGCGTCGCTGATCTCGGGCGCGTCCAACTCGTAGTAGCGCTGGTCGTGATGAGCGATTTGCTCACGCAACAACCGGGCACGGAGAACGATGTCCGGGGTTGCAACCACACTGAGAGGCTAATCAGCCGGCGCAGCGGACGGACCCGTGCGGGCCCCGGCCCTCGCTTGGGCTCAGGCGCCGATGCTGAGCGGAGTGGACCCGCCGCACCCGGTGAGACGATCCGATACCTCTCGCAGGATTCGGAACACGCTCGTGGTCACCTGTTCCGCATGAGTGAACAGCCCGCATGCCGGCGTGACGAGCGCCTGTGCCCGGATCCGGTCGAGGTCGCACCCGCCGCGGGCGAGGGCTTGCCAGAGATTGTTCAGGTCCCGCCACGGGCGGTGCGACGAGGTCGGGACGGGGCCATCGGTGTGTACCGCTCCCCAGGCGATCCACCCACCGGCATCGAGGAACGCTGCAAGCAGACCCGATACGTCCACAAGTTGCTGGCTCACGGGCATCGAGAGCACCGCCGGACCGGCAGCGAGAATGCTGCCCCAGTCGCCGGCGCCGCAGCAGTGAACCCCAGAGACGCCGAACTGCTCAATTGCCGCAAGCGTGCCGGACACATAGTCGATCGCCAGTTCCGGCTGCAGCGGGAACGACGGGTCCTGCACGTCGGTGAACATCGGCTCGTCGATGAAGACGACGTGCTGGACGCCGGGCAGCCTCGCGTCGATGCGTTCGTGGACCGCGCCGAGATGTGCACGGACCGCTCGTACCGCAACCTCGAACGCGAGGTGATCGGGGACCCCGGCCCGCTGGAGAGTGAGCCCGAGCGTCAGCGGGCCCACGATCTGCCACTTGACACGTCGGGTGGTTGCAGGATCCGCGAGCTCGAGGAACCCGAGCAGACCGTCGAACGCCCCGTGGTCGAGGGAGGTCTCAACAGGCGCGGACGGATCCACCTTGGTGAGGTCTACAGCGAGACTGCCGTACTGGCCGACGGTGATGCCGCGGATCCCTACCACCCCCTGGGCGATCATGGACTCGAACGGCGAACGCTTGGGCAGCGCGGGGATTGCCGGCAACTCCGGCAGTTGCTCGAGCACGAACGCTGCGGCGCGATGTGGGTCACGGAATGGCAGGCTGCCGATGCCGGTTGGGGAACCGGGGGGAAGATCGATGTTCATGATGTTCGCCCCCTTTCGGCCCACCTGTCGGCTCGCCTACCTGCTCCGATCCCCTACGTTCGTCGTGGTGGACCGTTCTGAGCAAATCTGTGTGGGTGAAGCAGATCGCCGTGTGGCTGTTCCGGGTGTCGTGGGTTGCGCTCGTCTTCGCCACCGGCCCCGCGATTGGTGACGCGCTCGACGGACGGAGCCGAGCGGTCCAGATTGTGGGCACGATCGGCACGTGGGCGGCATGGGGTGTCGTGATGCTCGTGGCACTCGTGCCGACGACAGTCTCGCTCACGGTGCTCCGGACGATCACGCCAGGATCGATCGCTGTCGGGGGCGCAGCATGGGGTGCAGGAGCCTCCGCAACCGCCGGCATTGTCGCCGTGGCGTTCGCAGCCGTTGCCACGCTGCTGGCCTTCAGTGGGGACGTCGGGGAGTCCTTTGTGCAGGGTTCCGCGTACGGCCATGAACGGCGCCTGCCGCTGCGCCCGCCCGGGCCCGTCCTCGTCGTACTGCCCCTCACGTGGGCACCGCTCGTGGCGTGCGTGCTGATCGGCCCGCTCGCGCTGGCTGCGCGCAACTGGGCGGTCGGAGCACCCCTCACTGCCCTCGCTGCGGGCCTCGCCGTCGTGCTCGCCAAGCGGTACCACCGTCTGAGCAAGCGATGGCTCGTGCTCGTCCCTGCGGGCATCGTGCTGCACGATCACTTGGTGCTGGCCGAGACAAACATGGTCGCCAAGAACACCGTCGGCTCTGCAGGCCTCGCTCTCGTTGGCACCGAGGCGGCTAACTGCACCGGGAGCGCCCTAGGTCCCGTCGTGGAGATCCGCCTGCGCGAACTGGCTACCTTTGTCCTGGCTGCGCCGCCGAGGGGTCAGACGAAGGCCCTCCACGTCCAGTCCTTCCTCATCAGCCCAACCCGACCCGGACGGGCCCTGCGGGAACTGCACCTGCTCGGTATTCCCCCGATCGCCTAGGTGCACGGGGTCGACACCAGCGGGTGGCTACCGCCGCACCCGGCCCCCACCGAGGACCTCGTCGTTCGCGAGCGAGTAAAACACTGCACTCTGGCCGGGCGCCACGCGGCGCTGCGGCTCTGCCCACACCACCTCGATTGAGGCCCCGCCGGGCCGAATCGTCGCCCGCTGGGGCTCCCCGTGAGCGCTGCACTGCACGAGCACATCGCCAGCCGAGGGTGACGAAGTCCAGACAACCTGTTCCACGTGCTCCCGTTCGCGCAGGAGGTCCTCTGCAGAGCCGACGGTCACCTCCCCGCGTGGCACGTCGACATCGAGCACGAAACGGCGCGACGGCGCGCCGGACAGCGTGAGTCCGCGCCGCTGCCCGATCGTGACGAGCTCGACGGCGTCCACCGAACCGACGGTGTTGCCGTCCAGGTCGCGGACGGCTGCGGACCGGAGCGGGATTCGGTCACCGAGGAACGCCCGGCGACCGCCGTCCGAGGTGATGAAACATACGTCTTGGCTGTCGGGCTTGGTTGCTGTCCGGAGCCCCAGGTCGAGCGCCATCTCGCGCACTCGCGCCTTCGTGATGTCACCGACCGGGAACAGGGTCCGGGCCATCGCGGACTGGTCGAGCATGTGCACGACGTAGCTCTGGTCCTTGTCCGGGTCCGCTCCGCGGCACAGACGGAACCGTCCCTCCCGCTGCTCGATCCGGGCGTGGTGTCCCGTGGCCACCGCGTCGAAGCCGAGCACAGCGGCCCTCTCCAGGAGCGCGTCGAACTTGAGGTGCCGATTGCACTCGATACAGGGATTAGGCGTGACCCCGGTGGCGTGTGCAGCGACGTATGGCTCGACGACGTGCGCCGTGAACCCGTCGCCGAAGTTGAACACATGATGGTCAAGACCCAGTTGCTGTGCCACCCGCCTCGCGTCGTCAACGTCGGAGACCGAGCAGCAACCGGTGTCGCTACTCCCTCCCCACAGGCGCATCGTGACGCCCACGACGTCGTGACCCTGGGCGAGAAGGAGTGCACCCGCGACGGAGGAATCAACACCGCCGCTCATGGCGAGCATGACCCTCACGACGAGGACCTGCTCCGGATGCGCTGCACCGCTGCAGGGATGACTGTTAGTGCGTGGTCCACGTCCGCGTCGGTTGACGTGTGTCCGAGCGTGAGGCGCAGGGCGCCCCCGGCGTGTGTCCGCGCAGTGCCCATTGCGGCGAGCACGTGTGAGGGCTCCATCGCCCCGCTCGCGCACGCCGATGCTGCCGATGCACACACCCCGCCATCGTCGGCGAGGAACAGCAGCGACTCGCTGTCCACCCCGGCGAAGCAAACGTGCGCGGACCCGGCGACCTTCGCGTGGCGCGGCACGGTCTCAAGCGAGTCCGGAACCTGTGCGAGCAGACCGTCGACGAGTCGGTCGCGCAGCGCACCGATCCGGGCGACATCGTCGGCGCGCTGCGTGTCGGCGATCCGCAGCGCCGTGGCGAGCGCAACGATCCCGGCCACATTGTGCGTCCCGCTCCTGCGGTCATGCTCCTGCCCGCCGCCGAGCAGCAGTGGCTCCAGCGCAACACCGTCCCTCACGACCAGCACGCCCACACCCTTGGGGCCGCCGAACTTGTGGGCGGACAGCGAGACGAGATCGGCAGTCGCCGTGATCCCGCGCATGTCCAGCCAGGTGACCGCCTGGATTGCGTCGGTGTGCAGCAGCGCATTCGGTGCCTTCGAGCGCATCAACTCGGCCACACCGTCCAACGATGACACCGAGCCGACCTCGTTGTTCACCGCCATGACCGACACGATCGAGACGTCGCCGTCGAGCGCGTCGGCGAGAACATCGAGGTCAATCCGGCCGCAGGGATCCACGCCGACGACACGGCCCCCCGTGTGCTCCACCACGTGGAGAACAGCGTGGTGTTCCGCCGACGAGCACACCGCGACCCCGCCGCGCCTGCGGAGGGTCCCGAGGATCGCCATGCTGTCCGACTCGGTTCCGCATCCGGTGAACACCACCTCACCGGGTCTGCAGCCGAGCGCGGCGGCCATGGTGTCCCGGGCCTCGTCAACCGCCCGACGGGAATCTCTCGCCATCCGGTGAGACCCGGATGGGTTCCCGTAGCGCTCGCCGTAGAACGGCAACATTGCCTCAAGGGCCTCGGGACGCATCGGCGTGGTGGCCGCGTGGTCCAGATATGCGACGGGCGTCGGGTTCATTGCTCCCGAGGGTACCGACGTAAACAGCGCGCATCGGGTTGGTTTGGCCGTCCCATCGGAATCGCTGCTTCACTGCTGGGCGTGCGCGGGTACGACGAATCCAGCTACGGCGACGGAATGGCCGAGGTCTATGACGACTGGTACGCCACGGCCCCGGACACCGGTGCCTGCGTGGAGCGGCTCGCTGCGCTCGCACGCGGCGCACGCGTGCTCGAACTCGGGGCGGGAACCGGGCGCCTCGCTATCCCCCTCGCTGGACTCGGTCTCGAGGTGCACGCCCTCGACGGATCGGCGGGAATGCTCGATCGGCTGGCGGCAAAGCCCGGTGGCGACCGGGTCACCCGTCACGTCGCAGACATGGCTGATCCGCTCCCCGAAGGCCCCTTCGGGCTGGTTTTCGTTGCGGTAAACACCTTTTTCGGTGTGCGCGATGCCGACCGGCAGGCGCTGATGATGGGCAACGTGGCGAGAGCACTCTCGCCCGGCGGGTGCTTCGTGATCGAGGCGTTCGTGCCCGATGCGGACCACGACGGCGACCGGGTCGAGGTCCGGGACCTCGCGGCGGACCGTGTCGTGCTGTCCGTCAGCCGCACAGAGGCAGCGGATCAGCAGGCGTTCGGCCAGTTCATCGAGCTTCGGGACGGTCACCCGGTCCGGCTGCGGCCCTGGGCCATCCGGTGGGCGACCGTCGAGCAGTTGGACACCATGGCCGAGCAGGCCGGACTTGGCCTCGAATCCCGCTGGGCGGACTGGAACGAGGACGAATACGGGCCCGACAGCATCAATCACATCAGCGTGTATCGCCGCCCGGGCTGACCCGTGCACCACCGAAGGGTGCCGGAGGTCCTAACCTGAGGGGCGGTGTCACAACTTCGTTTGAATCCCCTGACTGGCCGCTGGGTAACCATCGTGGCCGACCGAGCCGAGAGGCCCACTGACTTCGCTCCGCGCGTCTCCCAAGTCGAGAGCGACCCAGAGCGCCCCTGCCCGTTCTGCGCCGGGCACGAGGAGGACACGCCACCCGCTCTCGAGACGATCAGCGAGAGCGGCGAGTGGCAGGTGCGGGTCGTCCCGAACCGTTACCCCGCATTCGCAGGAGACGAGCCGTTCTCCGTCCGCACGCTCGGACCCGTGCACACCCAGGCCGAGGCAAGCGGTATCCACGAAGTCTTCGTGTACGCACGGGACCACGACGCCACACTCGCAACCCTCTCGGACGATCAGATCGGGACGGTGATGGACGTACTGCGCCGGCGGATGATCGAGCACGCCGCCACACCGGGCATCCGGTACACCCAGGCCATCGTGAATCACGGGAGGGAGTCGGGTGCCTCGCTCGCCCATCCCCACGGTCAGCTGCTCGGGATGCCGTTCGTCCCCGGAGAGCTGCTCGACGAGGAGCGCGCGTTCGGTCGCTTCCACGGCGGTTGCATCCTGTGCGCCACGGTCGAGGCAGAGATTGCCGACTCCAGCCGCGTCATCATCGCGGACGACGACTGTGTGGTCCTCTCGCCGTACTGGGCGGGCACACCGTACGAGTTACTCATCATCCCGAGGCAGCACCGCGTACATATCCAGGACGAGGACTCCGTAACGATCGCCGCTGTCGGCAGGCGACTTCGTGACGCCATCCGCATCCTCAATGCCCGGCTCGGCGACGTTGCGTTCAATCTGGTCGTGCACACCGCGCCCCACCAGCACAACGGTCCGTTCCACTGGCACATTCACATCTGGCCGAAGCTCGTCACCGTGGCTGGTTTCGAGCGTGGCACCGGCGTGATGATCAACATCGTTCCTCCCGAGGAAGCGGCGCACCAGCTCCGCTCCACGGCTGCAGCCCACGTCTGAGCCCACTGACGGAATGTTGACTGCGCTCAGCGGTGCCTTGCGCTGACACGGTCCACAGCGAGGCCCAGCGCTGCGCCGAGCGCGGCGAGGTGGGTGGGTACGGTGCGGCCCCTACCGAGGATTGCGTCGTACACCGTGTGCTGCGCAACGACGTAGAGGTGTTGGTCACCGGCACGTGCGGCCAGCCCAATCACTTCGATGGCCTGTTCGGCGTGCGGCACCGATCCGGCCACCGCGTGCACCGCCAGATCCGCAACGAGCGACACCACCGGCGTCATCGTGTCCCACCTGCGCAGTTGGGTACTGCCCGCTGGTTCCACCATGTCGGCCCGCTCCCGCGTCGCCCAGTCCCAGACAGCGCTGCCGTTCGACACGCCCCTCGCGCGTCCCGACGGACCGTCGAGCACCCCCGGTGCATCGAGGTAGGCGAGCGCCGCTTCGAGCGGGGCCCGTTCGCCCAGTGAGGCGAGCAGTTCGACCGAACGCGCGGCCTCCTGCAGCACAATCGCCGCCTCCGGTCGCAACAGGTCGGCGAAGAACCACGCACAACTGGTGAACGAGGCAAGGGTTGCCTCCTGGCTCGCGAGCAGCACCGAGGCCTCGTGCTGCGAGGCGAGAGGGCGCACGTGCCGTGCAACGAACTCGTCCCATCGCGACCGGTCGGCGAGCACCTCGCCGTATTCGTCCCGTGCCCGCCACGGGTCGAGGAACACGTCCGCACCCCTCCGGGCATAGACCTCGTTCGCGTGGTCGCTGAGCACCTCCAGCAGCGAACGCAGCGGGCCGCGCCAGCGCTGGTGCGAGTCGGCCGAGCCGTCCGTGGAACAGCCGCAGTCCGAGCGCCACCGCTCGTACCCGTGAGCACACGACCACGCGCTCGGCAGCAGCGAGCCGACGTCAACGCGAGCGACCCCGGTCATCAGGGCCTCCAGCCCCCCTGCGTGCATCACCCGGTCGGCGACCACCTCGTAGAGGAGATGCCCAACTGCACGCTCGGAGAAGTGGTGGTGATGACCGAATGTCTCGAGATCGGTTGCTGCGATTGTGAGGCCGGTGCTGGCGGACGTGGCGAGTTGGTCCGCGAGCGCGTCGGCCGAGCCGAGCGCCGAGCCGAAGGCGAGCGCGTGGCTCGTCGGTCCGTCGTAGACGACCAGGGTTGCGTTCCGACCGGCGATGCGGCCGAGAGATCCCGGACCGGGGGCCCGGCTGATCTGGTGGGGGCCGACAATCGTGAACGAGATACCAACCGCGTCCAGCAGGGCATGCACCGTCGAGCTGATCGCCGCCTCGGGGAGCCACATGCCGGCCGGTTCGCGCCCGAACCGACGGCGGAAGTCCGCCATGCCCCAGCGAAGTTCCGTGAGGGCGTCCCGCTCGGACGCGAGCGGGAGGATGATGTGGTGATACGGGTGCGCAACGGCGGTCCGGCCGATGCGGTCCCCCGCCACGATCCGATCATGGATGATCGGCGCGTGCTCCTCGAGCCAGCGGGCCAGTGTCGGCCCGAGGTCGAAGCTCATGCGCTCGAACAGGTTGACGATTGCGGTGACGCGCCCCTCGTCGTCGTGCAGACGCGTGGAGGTGCACGGCGCGTAGCACTCGGCAGTGATGCGCTCGTTCCAGTCGCGGAACGGCGCCGCACCGGGTTCCACGGGCACCACACCCGAGCGGGGGTTCCCCCTCGGTGGTTGATAGGCGTGGCTGTGCAGTGCGAGACGGAGCGACACGACGGTCAGCCCCCCGTCCGCGATGCGGCAAGCCAGAGCACACCGAGCGGCGGGAGGTCCACGACAGCCGAGTCGTGCTGTCCCTGCCAGGACGAACCGGATCGGGCGCTGACGGTTCCGGTCCCGTGACCTGCGGCGCCACCGCCCCACGTCGCCGCATCCGTGTCGAGCACGATCGCCCAGTCCCCCGCCCATGGGAGGCCGACGCGATAGCCAGGTCTCGGTACCGGCGTGAGGTTCGCGATACACACGACTGCGTCGTTGCCGAGGGCACCCCAGCGCACGAACGCGTACACGGAGTTCGCGGCATTGTCCGCGTCGAGCCACTGGAACCCGGTCGGCTCGCGATCGCGCTCCCAGAGAGCCGGATAACGGTCCGCAAGGCTGTTCAGTTCACGGACGAGGTCGAACACGCCGCGGTGCGCGTCCCACTGCAGCAGATCCCACGGCAGCGACGTGTCCGCGTTCCACTCGGTGAACGGCGCCAGTTCGCTGCCCATGAACAGCAACGGCGCGCCAGGGTGTGCCCACATCCACGCATACAGGGCCCGCAGGTTCGCGAATCGCTGCCACTCGTCGCCGGACATCTTCCCGAGCAACGAGCCCTTGCCGTGGACCACCTCGTCGTGGCTGAGGGGAAGTACGAAGCGCTCGCTCCATGCATAGACGAGACCGAACGTGAGGTCGTGGTGGTGCCACTGGCGGTGCACCGGGTCCTTGCCGAAGTAGTCCAAGGTGTCGTGCATCCACCCCATGTTCCATTTGTGGGTGAAACCGAGGCCGCCCTGTTCTGTTCCGTGGGTGACACCCGGCCAGGATGTGGACTCCTCGGCGATCACCAGTGTTCCGGGGTGAAGTTCGTGGCAGACCGTGGTCACCTCGCGGAGCAGTTCGATGGCCTCGAGGTGCTCGCGGCCCCCGTACTTGTTCGGCACCCACTCACCGTCGTTACGCGAGTAGTCGAGATAGAGCATCGATGCCACCGCGTCCACGCGGAGTCCGTCGATGTGGAACTCCTCCATCCAGTAGAGCGCGTTCGCCACGAGGAAGTTCCGGACCTCGTTGCGGCCGAAGTTGAAGACGTGTGTTCCCCAGTCCGGGTGCTCGCCCCGGCGGGGGTCCTCGTGCTCATACAGCGCTGTGCCGTCGAAACGGGCGAGGCTCCAGTCGTCCTTGGGGAAGTGTGCAGGAACCCAGTCGAGAATGACGCCAATGCCGCGCCGGTGCAGTTCGTCGATCATTGCCCGCAACTCGTCCGGGCTGCCGAATCGCGCGGTGGGCGCGTAGTAACCACTGACCTGATAGCCCCAGGATCCGCCGAACGGATGCTCCGCAAGGGGGAGGAACTCGACGTGTGTGAAGCCCAGGTGCTGAACGTGGTCTGCGAGCACCCCGGCCACGTCGGCGTAGGTGCGACCGGACTGCCACGACCCGAGGTGCACCTCGTAGATCCGCAGCGGATTGCTGCCGCCCACGCGCCCGGCGCGGGTGTGCATCCATTCGTCGTCAGCCCACTGGTACGGCGACGGCGCCTCCACGACACTCGCGTTCGAAGGCGGCACCTCGGTCCGTCTGGCCATCGGGTCCGCCTTCAGGCGAAGCACGTTGTCGAAGCCACGAACGGCGAACTTGTAGCAGTCGCCGTGCTGCACACGGTCGTCGGTGCCCACCCACACCCCGGAGACACCCGCCGGTTGCAGAACCGTTCGCGTCGCGTCCCAGTCGTTCCAATCACCCGCAACACCGACCCAACGGGCGTTGGGCGCCCACACGGCGAATCGGGCACCACCCGTGTCGAGCACGTGCGCGCCGAGTGTCTCCCACAGTCGTTGGTGACGGCCCTCGCCGAGAAGGTGGAGGTCCAAAGCACCCAGCGACATCGCCGCGAGCGTAGGCGCATTCCCCTCCGATCCGCGACGGACCGAACGACCACTGTGCGCTTTCGCAGCAGCGCCGGTAGTGTTGACGGGCCGCTCAGGTTGAGCAGCACACGTCGGTGGCGCCCACAACATGCCGCTGTTCGTGCGTTTGTGGAAGAGAAAGCCATCATGACAACGACCTCCAACCCGGGGGCTGCAGGGTTTCGCGCCCTCGGCGTCCCTGCGGACATCTGCGCGGCCCTCGCCGCCGACGACATCAACGAGCCCTTCGAGATCCAGACCGCCTGCATTCCCGATGCGCTCGCCGGCAAGGACCTCTGCGGCCGTGCCGCAACCGGTTCGGGCAAGACCCTCGCATTCGGCATCCCCATGCTCACGCGGGTGAGCCAGGCCAAGCCCTTCCACCCCACCGGCATCGTGCTCGTGCCCACGCGTGAGCTTGCCAAGCAGGTGCGGTTCGACCTGCTGTCGATGGGCAAGGAGCGCCGTCGCTACATTCTCGCCGTTTACGGCGGTACGCCCTACGGCTCACAGCTCAACTCGTTCCGCATGGGCGCGTCCATCATTGTTGCCTGCCCGGGTCGCTTGCTCGACTACGTGCGCCGCGGTCAGGTGTCGCTCGACTCGGTGGAGGTGTGCGTGATCGACGAGGCAGACCGCCTCGCCGACCTCGGCTTCATGGACGACGTGCGCGAACTGCTCGATGCGATGCCGTCGAACCGCCAGACGCTGCTGTTCTCGGCAACCCTCGACGGCGACGTTGACGAGTTGATCAAGAACTACCAGAGCGAGCCCGTGATGGTGGACCTGATCGGCGACCAGCCCGATGCCACGCCCGCTACCCACCACATCCAGACCGTGCGCCCCATCGAAAAGACCGGCGCAGCCGCAAACCTCGTGCGTGACTACGGCCGCACCATCGTGTTCGTGCGCACCCGCGAGGGAGCGGACAGCGTCCGGGAATCGCTTCAGGCGTCAGGCATTCAGGCAGGTTCCATCCACGGCGGTATGAGTCAGGGCCAGCGTGAGCGCTCGCTCGAGTCGTTCCGCCACGGACGGGTTGATGCACTCGTTGCCACCGACGTTGCAGCGCGTGGCATTCACATCGACGGTGTCGAGCTCGTCCTGCACTGGGATATCGCGATGGACCCGAAGGACTACACACACCGCTCGGGCCGTACTGCTCGCGCCGGGTCTGCCGGCACGGTGATCACCCTGGTGACGGATCGTCAGGCTCAGCGTGCCCAGAAGATCCTCAAGCTCGCCGGCGTCACTGTCGAGCGCCCCGGAAAGCGTCCGCGCCCGGTTGAGGCGGACGCCGAAGGGGTCATCGTCGACACAGACGACATCGATGCCGCTGACGATGCGCCCGTGGTGAATGCCCGCCCGGGCCAACACGGCGGTGTCAAGACGGTCTCAGAGCTCGCAGCGCGCCCACGAGTCCGGAGTCGGCGACCGCAATCGCCTCGTCCCAGCTGAACCAGCGAACTTCCTGACTCTCGCCCGGCGGCGGTGACGGTTCTTCGTCATCGGCCTCGAGGAGGTAGCGCAGGTCGAGGTGCGTGTGACCCCGGGGACCCGGGTGCACATCAACATGGACCAACAACGGTCCCTGCGCGGGGTGCCGCACGACGAGCCCGGTCTCCTCGCGCACCTCGCGCAGGGCGGCCTGCCACGGTGTTTCACCACGGTCAATGTGCCCGCCCGGTTGGAGCCAGATTCCCAGGCGCTTGTGCAAGTGCAGGACCACGCCCCGCCTGCCGATGACGATGGCCGAACCCGTCACGTGCACAGCATCGGCCTCCTCGTCGAAGGGGTGCTCGAGTCGCGCGAACTGTTCGAGGAAGATCTGGATCGACGCAGCCTCGCGTTCGTCTACAGGGATCCTTTCCGCTACCGCAAGAGAAACGCTCTCCATCATTGAGATAACACTCTCAGTGTGTTTGCACTCGGCAGCGCTCGCTCAGAGTGGGTGATCCTTAGCAAAACGTCATAAGATCTGCGAAAGTACAGAAGTACCAGACTGATGGTCACCCTGTGCGGTTGTGTTGGGTTGAGCATGATCATCCGTTGCACCCGTGTTTGTACGAGAGTCCGAGTCCATGTCCAACGAGAGCGCAGCAGACCCACGAACGCTGTTGGTGGAACCCGACGCGGCGCTGCGTCGCTCGTGGGAGGGCGTGTTGCGGGGCCGGGGCCACTCCGTGATGGGAACCGGCCAGAGAGATGCCGCCGAACTGCTCGCTGATTCGTTCCACCCCGACATCATCGTGTGGAACGCGTCGGGAAACTCCGGCGAGTTGGGTATTCGCCAACTACGCGAGACCACCGACGCCTACATCATCGCGGTGGGTGCAGATCTGTCGTCGGAGACTCGGGCAATCCTGCTGGCTGCTGGCGCCGACGCAGTAATCCTGCACCCCTGCTCGCCGAACGAGGTGTCAGCCCAGGCCGCCGCCCTGCTCCGCAGACCGAGGTTCGTGACAGCAGTTCCCGCCATCACGGGTTCGCGGCGCCGCTTCGGTCCGCTCGAGATCGACGTTGGGCGACGTGAGGCGGTGGTGAACAACCGCCGACTCACGCTGACACGCATCGAGTTCGACGTGCTCGCTCACCTCTGCAACCACCCCGCAGAGATGGTGAGCCGTGAAGAGCTCATCGGCTCGGTGTGGGGTCCCGACTGGGACGGGGACACGCACATGGTGGACGTTCATATCTCCAACCTGCGCCGCAAGCTCGAGCAGTCTGCGCCCGGCATCCCGATGATCCAGACCGTCCGGGGTCTCGGTTTCCGTCTCTCGGCGGACATCGTGGCCGAGGCAAGCTGACTGCTCGGGCTCAGCAGTAGCGGGCCTCGAGCCACCACGAGCCCTGCTCGAGGCTGACGAGCACAGCCTCGCCCTGCACCGTGAGCAACTGGAACCGTGCCCGCCGCCGGCGGCGTGCCGGATCCCACCAGTGCTCCTCCGTCGGCCACGGTCCGGCCCAGGCACGGAGCGCAACAGCAGAGCGCGCACCGCTCACCGACAACGAGGCAGGCGCGGCGCTCAGCGCCCCACGACCGTCTACGCGCACGGGTAGGCCCGCTGCATCGAGCACCTCGATCGCCTCTGGCTTCTCTGCAACCCACGCGGGTGACGGCGCTCCGAGGGCACCCGGCCACGGATGCGCCGATACCTCCACGGCACGCAGGCGCGCCGAGCGGTTCGCCACATCGGTGCTCGTCGCCGGCACCCACCGATAGCGATCCGACGGGTGCCGCCCACCACGCCACTCGGGAACGCACACCGCGTCGGCACCGAGCAGGCCGGCGAGCCGCGTGATGGTGCGCGTGGCCTGTTCGTCGGCGTCGGATGCCTCGCCCCAGAAGCCCAGTTGGCGCCCCTGTGCGGGCAGCAGTTCCTCGGGGGCGAGGCGCAGCAGCACCACACCCGCGCTCAGGCCACCGGGTTGGCTCACCCATCCCTCCAACTGCCAGCGGACACGCTCCACCATCGCTGCTGCGCTCAACCCGCCACTCAGGTACCACTGGCGGTCACTGCGCTCGCCATGCTCGGTCTCTGCCTCCACGAGCAGCCTCGTGCACACCTCACCCCTTGCCGACAGGGTTGCGTACAGCGACTCGGCCAGGTGCCTTGCAGCGAACACCAACGGACCGAGTTGCATCACCGCCTCCTCGAACCCTTCCTCCACGGCGAGGTCCGGGGAAGCGGCACGTCCGGCCGGGTGACGGTCGTCCTCACCGCTCGCGAGACGGTGCGCAAAGACACCGTCCGGCCCGAAACGCGCGCCGAGGTCCAGACGCGGCAGCGCGCTCAACTCCCCGAGCCGGGACAGACCAAGCCGCTCGAGGAGACCGACGAAGTCTGTGGGCAGACCCGCAACCTCGGCGAGCGAACGCACACCGACCGGGGCGAGCGCAACGGCGGTAGCGCCCACACCCGGTTCGATGAGTACCGGCCTGCCGGTGCGGACGGATTGCCGCGCCGCAACCGATGCAGCGAAGCGGCCGTCTGCAACACCGACACCGATGCCGTCCACGAGCCCGACGAGTTCGCCGAGCGCGCCGGCAACCAGTTGTTGTACGCGTGCTGCCAGCGCTTCGTCACCGCCGCACCACCGGGACGGACCGCGCGCGCCGAACAGCACCGTTCCTGCGCCCGATACCTCCACCACCGGGACGAGCTCCGCAAGCGAGCGCACCACGGGCTCGAAACGGCGGGCATCGCGCGCCGGGTCGTGCTCAATGATCACGACCGACGCACAACGTGCCTGGGCGTCACGCCGCCGCATACCCACACGTATCCCCGCAGCACGGGCAGAGCGCGAGACCGCTATGACCTGCTGGTCGTGCACCACCGCACCCGTTGCGTCGGGAGCCATACCCGATGCGACCACGGGCCAGTGCGGGCACCACACGACAACGTGACGCGTCGCTGCGGGTCGCGCGACCGGGGAGCGCTTCACCACTACCCCACCGACGCGGCGGGAAGCAGCTGTGCGAGCGCCGCTACCGGGGCCTGCTGCTGCACACAGTCCAGCGCGCCCGTGACGGCGGGGAACCACAGGTCCGCACGGCGCGGGCGCTCGGCCCGGCGGCCGGACACCTCGAAACGCACCTGCCGCTCGACAAGGCGTCCGGCGCCAACATCGAGACCTCCCCATGACGTGGTGGTGGCCGAGCACACGAGGTCCGGCACGAATCCACCTGCGTCGCCGACCACGAGGAGCACACCGCCGCGCTGGCCGAGCCGGGCGGCAAGTCGACGGGCGTCGCCGGCACGCACCCCCGCACCCTCGGTGATCACAACCTCCACACCGTCCACCGCAGCAGCCAGCACGGTGGGCAACTGCTGTGCATCCACGCAGGGCACGCTGAACACCCGGTCGAGCGCAATCCCCCACTCCGCTGCCGCCGACAACCCAAAGTTGGGGCCGACCCTCACGAGCCCTGTCCATGATCCGGCCTGCGACGGACCGACAGCAAGCGCCAGCGCGGTGGACCACGCAGCCTCACCCTGGCAGCCCACCACGGAGCCGCGGCGCAGGCCACCCTCGGGAAACACCTCTGCCAGTGCTGGGTGCATGGGCAGCACACGCTCACGGGCAAAAGTGAGTGGACGGACCCGATCGGCCAACCCCTGCGACAGCGCAACAAGGGCCGCATCGCGGGCTCCTGCAGTCCGAAGTTGACGTTCTCCCACCCAGTCAGTATAAGCGAACGTCTGTTCGTACCACAAGAGGGCGAGCGACTCCGGCCCGGGCGACGTCCCTACTTGCCGGTGAGGCGAGCGCGAGCGGAGCGGCTGCGCTCGATGAGGTGCGGGGGCACACGAGGGTCAACCCCTGCCATCGCATCGCCGCCACCGCCTGCGGGGGCCTCGGCCGCTGCTGCTGGCGCCTCAACGGCAGCCATGAGCGATTCGATGCTCGGCGGTTCCACACCGGGGCGGTAGTACACGTACAGATCGCGGACGAGATCGGCCAGACCCTCCGACGTGAAGCCCTTGGTGAGATCCACCGTCACCACGTTCGCGTACACGTGCACCGCACCCACCCGGCCGGTCTCGAACAGACGGCGAGCAAGCACTGCACCGGGAGTGTTCCCGGTTGCCTGGGCGGCCGATGCGTAGCGCTCGTGACCCATGCCGGTAAGGCTGCGGTTGAGCTCGAAACGGATGACGCCCGGCGTGGTGCTGGGCTTTTCGATGACGGCGACAGGCTGACCCACGAACGAAAGGCTAGTCGGTCTGGCGAGCCCGACGGATATTCCGCACCACGAACCACGCTGCCACGGCAAGGATGACGCTGATGCCGGCAAGCACGGTGTGCACAGCCTTGAATCCGGCCGTGCGCTCGTCGTCGTTCCAGATGTTCCAGATTCGAGTACCCCAGATCCACACGGTCCAGAGTGAGAAGGCGTACAGCAGGATGGACTGGCGACGGTTCACGGTGTGCACGGTATCGGCCACTCGGCTCGTGCGGGAACGGGCGGAACAGGGACAGGCGTCACGGTGAACATGCTGCGCCGTGCCACCATTCGACCACCACGCTGCGCTAGCATTTTCCCACCCAGCGCGAGCAAGCGCTCGGTCTCGTACGTCCCAAGGGTGGTTCATGACCGATCAAGAGAACTTCCAACTGGAACAACCGGCCGCTCCGCAGCCCCCTGCAGGTGCCTGGCTCCAGAACAACCGCAGAACCGCGATCATCGCGGGTGCTGTGGTCGTGGTGATCATTGCCGCGATCATTGCGTTCGCTGTGGGTGGCAACGACTCCAAGAGCTCCAGCCCGAACGGCTCGAACAGCGCGACCACACAGCAGGTCGGGTTGAATGTCGACGGTCTGAAGACCGCAGTAACAGCGCTTGGCCGCAAGGTGTACTGGGCCGGCGACGAGGCCGACAATCTCTACGTGCTCCAAACCCTCGCCAACGGCCAGACAACCGTGCGCTACATCCCCAAGGGTGGCAACCCCAACGAGGCGCAGGCCATCTATCGCGTCATGGGCTCGTACCCGATCAAGGATGCGTTCGGTGTCACCACGAAGGCCGGCCAGGCCGAGGGTTCGGTGCTCATCACCAATGCAGACGGCTCGATCGTGGTCTACAACAAGAACAAGACCACCAACGTGTACGTGGCCTTCCCGAATGTTGACGTGCAGGTGGAGATCTACGACCCGAGCGGACAGGCACTTGCACTGGCCACCTCCGGTCGTGTCGTCCCCGTCGGCTGATCACGGCACACCCGGTCGGCACCCGCTGACCGCACCCGCAGTACCAAAGGGGGCCGGGTTCTCACATCAGTGTGAGAACCCGGCCCGTTGTGCATGTTGTGGACGCATGCCTCGTGCGCAAAGAACCAATCTTGGGCCCAAACACTGGGTTAAGCGGTGTTCGCTGACGCTCATCGACGGCTCAAACCGTGGGGACACGTCAGGAAAACGACAGTGGCCCGCCTCCTACGAGGCGGGCCACTGGACGCTGATATCGGCCTGGGCTTAGCCGACAACCTCAACGATGAGCGACGCATAGTTGAAGACCGCTGTGCCTGCGGTGTAGGTCTTAAACCGTGGAGTAAACGTGGTGTTACCCGTCACCGTTACCAAGAACGTGCCACCGCCCGTCGCGATACGACCGGAACCAGTGCCTCTACTCTGCCCCACACCAAGATTGTCCGACGAAGTGATCGTTGCGCCGCCGCTGGCATCGAACGACATGAAGCAACCCGTGTCGTTGGCAGAGCTCGTACAACTGGTGAACAGATGCACGAGCACTGTTTTGGTGCCGGTAACAGTTATCGCAACCGTCCCAGCCGTGCCAGTGGTAGGAGCGGCGTACGTCGTCGAGGTGCTCTGAAGCGCCGTCCAGTTTGCGCCGTTCACTAGGTTCGCAGGCCCCGTAGCACCGACTGCACCCGTAGCACCGACTGCACCCGTCGGACCAGCGACGCCCGTTGCACCCGTAACGCCGGCACCGGTGGCGCCCACGGGACCGGTAGCACCAGTTGCACCCTGCGGGCCGGTCAGACCCTGCAACCCGCTTGCACCAACGGGGCCAGTTGCACCGGTGTTGCCATTCGAGCCCTGACTACCGGTTGCGCCGGTGGGGCCACTGGGGCCGGTCAGACCCTGCAGGCCACTCGCACCAACCGGACCAGTTGCACCGGTGTTGCCATTCGAGCCCTGGGGTCCGGTTGCGCCGGTGTCACCCTGAGGCCCGGTGAGACCCTGCAGACCTTGCGCCCCGGTATCACCCTTGACGCCTGTTGAACCCGTATCACCCTTGGCGCCTGTAGCACCAGTGTCGCCCTTCGCTCCTTGGATCTGGCCGGCGTTCACCCACGCACCGCCATCCCACACCCACAAGTCACCAACAATCAGATAGGCCGCACCAATGGCCGGCGCGCTGACGCCGCTCAGTCCACCCGTGTCCCCGAACGTGCCGAGTACCTGCAGTCCAGCACCGATAGGGCCAGTCGAGCCTTGCAGACCCGTGTCGCCCTTCGGACCCGTGACACCGCTAGCACCTGTATCGCCTTGCGGCCCCGTCACTCCCTGCAGGCCGGTCTCGCCCTTGACGCCCGTGTCGCCCTTCGGGCCGGTGGTTCCGGTATCACCAGTGGCACCCTGCGGACCGGTGAGACCCTGCAGACCCTGCGAGCCGGTGTCGCCCTTGACTCCGGTCGAGCCGGTGTCGCCCTTCACGCCTTGGGTGCCCGTGTCACCCTGGGCTCCTGTCGAACCCGTGTCGCC
>CAEZYY010000025.1_pt1 | contig 36432 bp, 33 predicted proteins | sample 7265861 | NCBI WGS metagenome assembly CAEZYY01 (sample SAMEA6813946, study PRJEB35770) | freshwater metagenome | biome: Freshwater; feature: Freshwater reservoir; material: water | place: Czech Republic | collected 2016-08-15 | depth 30m m | reverse complement strand
TCAGCCTCGAGGTCCTGTTCACGCCGTACGACCTGCAGGGCGGGTGGGAGGGATCGCCGGAGCCACGGCGCTGGCTCGAGGCCTACTCATCGCTCGTGGAGCCGGGCTTCCTCGACGGGGTTCGCGACTGGCGAGCGATGACACCGGACCGGTACGAGTCCGAGTTCAACATGCCCCTCGGCCACGCAACCGGGTTCGCGGGAGGACCGCTCGCGGCTCTGCGGAACCAGAACCCCGAACTCACGCATTACGAGACAGCGGTCCCCGGTCTCTATCTCACGGGCGCCGCAACCTTCCCCGGCGCAGGTGTCTGGGGTGCGAGCGGACGGAATTGTGCCCGGGTGATCACCGATGGGCGCCGTTGAGCGCTAGAAAGCCATCATGCTTCGCGGTACGAGGATCCTGACGATCCGGGGCATTCCGGTGCACGCACACTGGAGTTCCGCCGTGATCATCGCACTGGTCGGCTTCAACATCGGTGGCGTTGCCGGACCGCTCGTCGGTTTCCTCGCCGGCCTTCTGTTCCTTGGCTCCGTGCTCATGCACGAACTCGCCCATGCGTTCACCGCTCGGAGATTCGGCGTCTCCACCGAACGCATCACATTGTGGGGCCTCGGTGGAATCGCTGCGCTCGGGGCTGAGGCCCCGACCCCCAAGGCCGAAGGATGGATCGCCGCTGCCGGGCCGCTCATGAGCGCTGCCCTCGGTGGCGTGGGGATGGGCGGGGCCTCGTTGCTCCACCTGCTCGACGTGCGTGGTGTTGCCGTCGGTGTGCTGTTCTGGCTCGGGCTCACCAATGCCGTGCTCGCCGCGTTCAACCTGCTGCCCGGAGCCCCGCTCGACGGCGGCCGCATCGTCGGGGCGTGGCGCTGGTCGCGTCACGGAGATCGTTACCGTGCGCGCGGCGAAGCGGCACAACTCGGCGTGGTCCTCGGCGCCGCCGTGGCCGGGGCGGGTGCGTTCCTCGCGTTCCGCGGCATCGGGAGCCTGATGGTGCCGCTCACCGGCGTGTTCCTCGCGGTCAATGCGGCAACGCAGCGTCAGGCAGCATTGGCCTGCAGACGCCTTGCCGGGATGAGCGTCGGGGACCTCACGTGGTTCGGGATCGCCGGGGCACAACCGCAGACCGACGTCGCCACCATGCTCTGGGAGCGTTCCCGTATCGGCTCCGCCGGTGTTGTTGCCCTGACCGACCCCGACGGCAACCTCATGGGCATTGTCACTGAGTCACGAATGGAACGCGTGCCCGAGGATCAACGGGGCACCACGTCGCTGGGGTCGCTCATGGTCCCCGCAGGCAACCTCGCTCGATCTCGACCGGACGAGTCCCTCGTGTACGCGCTCGCCCGCGTGAGTCCGCTGATGCCGGTCCTCACCGTGTGGACGGATAACCGATTGGTCGGGGTGGTACCGACCGAATGGCTCCGCACACGCATCGCCACGCACTGAACGCTCGCGTCAGGCGTCCTTGACGATGCCAACCCGCTTTACGATGGGATCCTTGTCGCTCCAGGGGAAGTTGATCCACTGGTCGGTGTGCTTCCAGACGTACTCGCACTTCACGACGGAGTGCGACTTCTCGTACAGGCACGCTGCTCGTACCTCAGCCACCTTGCCGGCGCAGAACTCCTGAACCACCTTGAGGGTGCCACCCGTATCGGCTACATCATCCACGATCAGCACCTTGGCCTGCTTCACGAGCTGAAAATCGGGGACCGGCGGGAGGATGAGGGGAACCTCCCGGCGCTCGTCGACCCCGGTGTAGAACTCGACGTTCATCGTGTAGATGTTCTTCACCGCGAGTGCGTAGCCGAGCGCCCCGGCGGGGAGTAGACCACCTCGCGCGATCGCGAGGATCATGTCCGGTTCGTAGCCGGAGTCTGCAATGGCCTGCGCCAGTTCGCGTGAACCCCGGCCGAACAGATCCCACGTCATGATCTCGCGCTCTTCGGACACTCTTGCTCCTCCGCATTCCACAACCGACAGCACGACGGTAGACGATCACAAACGCACGAACAGCAACCTGGACAAAACCCTCAGAGACAGATGTCCTGCGGGCGGACGGGAACCCGATGAAGGTCCTTGCCAATGGCATCCCTGATCGCCGCAACGATCGCCGGCGTTACCGAGATACAGGGTGGCTCACCGACACCCTTGGCGCCGAGCGGCGCCCTCGGGTCGGGCTCCTCGATGAGCGACGCCAGTACGGCGGGCATGTCGAGAAACGTTGGAAGTAAGTAGTCGGTGAACGATGGGTTCCGGATCCGTCCGTCCTGCATGACGATCTCCTCCATCACAGCGAGGCCAAGGCCCTGGGCGATTCCACCCTCGAGCTGTCCGATGACCGAGAGTGGGTTGAGCGCCACACCGATGTCCTGGGCGGTGGCGATCTGCACAACCTTAACGAGACCGAGCTGAGGGTCAACGTCCACGACGGCACGGTGTGCCACGAAGGCGAACGCTGTGTGGCACGCCCCCTGTCCGTTCTCGTCGAGCGGCTCTGTCGGTGGGTGGTGGTACTCCGCCGTCTCGGCGAGCCGTACGCCGCTCGTCGCGTCCGAGACCGAGATGCGGCGGGCGGGGTCGACGGTGTCGACCACGCAGTCGCCCTCGATCACAAGCCGAATTGGATCCGTCGCCCACAGCTGTCCGACATGCTCGAATAGGCGCTCGCGCACACGCCTGCAAGCCATGTCCACGGCACCGCCACTCATCCACGTTTGGCGGGACGCCGATGTGCTCCCTGCGGAGCCGATCGTGGTGTCAATCCGGTCGAGGCGTACCTCGTCAACCCCCAAGAGCGTTCGGGCGATCTGCTGCGCAATCGTCACGAATCCCTGCCCAACCTCCGCCGTGGCGAACTTCAGTGTTGCCACGCCATCCTCGAGAACGCACCGAGCCGTCGAGTAGTCGTCGAAGCCCTCGGAGTACATCATGTTCTTGATAGCGACTCCCCAACCGATGCCGCGACGGATGTGGCTCCGGTCCGCCGTCAACCCGGCTCCACCCGGCAGGCGCATCGGGTCGTCGCCGTAGCCACCGATGGGCTCGTCAGGCAATGGGAGCGCATCGGTCTCGCGAATACAGCGCTCCACCGGTGCGACGTTCTCGATGACCTGGCCGGTAATCAGGCGATCGCCCGTGCGCATGGCGTTCCGCAGGCGAACCTCAACCGGGCTGAGGCCACACGCAGCAGCGAGCTTGTCCATCTGACCCTCGTGCGCGAAGCACGCCTGGACCACGCCGAATCCGCGCATCGCCCCGCAAGGAGGGTTGTTGGTGCGCACAGACCATCCGTCCACGACAGCGTTGTGGCACACGTACGGGCCCTGCGCGTGTGTCACGGCGTTCACCAGTACCGCGCTGCTCGTCGACGCATACGCCCCGCCGTCAAGCAGGAAGCGGGCCTCGATCTTCACGATCCGACCGTCCGAGGTGGCGTGGTGCCGCATCCAGATCGTTGCCGGATGGCGATGGATGTGGCCGAGGAAGCTTTCCTCACGGCCGTAGTGCACGCGGACCGGGCGGCCGGTCCGAAGCGCGAGCAGACAGGTGTGCACCTGCAGCGAGAGATCCTCTCGTCCGCCGAATGCCCCACCGACCCCGGCGAGCACGAGGCGAACCTTGTCCTCGGGGAGACCGAGACAGGCAGCGATCTGGTGGAGATCCTCGTGCATTGCCTGAGTGGCAACATGCAATTCGACTCCCGCGCCACCTGGGTCCGGCAGTGCGAGTGCAGCCTCAAGTCCGAGGAACGCCTGGTCCTGCATCCCCATCTCGTACGAACCCTCGACCACCACGGGACCGGTGGCGCTGCTATCACCGCACAGCACCCGCTGGTGCCGGATGACGTTGCCGTCGGGGTGAATCGGCGGATGACTACCGTCTACCGCCCGTTCGGGGTCGGTGAGCGGCTCGAGTAACTCGTACTCCACCACGATCGCAGCAAGAGCCTTGCGACAGGTCTCGGGATGGTCTGCTGCCACGGCGGCAATCGGTTCGCCCACGTAGCGCACGACGTCCGATGCGAACACCGGTTGGTCGGCAAAGATGAGGCCGTACGTGGACTTTCCGGGAACGTCCTCGGCCGTGATGATCGCCTCGACACCGGGGATCGCCCAAGCGGGAGTGACATCGAGTCGCTTGATCCGCGCATGCGGGTGCAGCGATCGCAGGGTTGCTCCCCACAGCGCTCCCTCCATCGGGAGGTCCGAGGCGAAGCGGAACTCACCGCGGACCTTCTCGACACCATCGGGCCTGATGACGCTGTCGCCAATCAGACCGTTGCGACGCCCGATGAGCACCTCGCTGTCAGTCACGGGATACCCCATTCGACAGACGGACCCTGGCGACATCAGCAACAGCCTGAATGAGCCGGCCGTAACCGGTACAGCGGCAGATGTTCCCGGAGAGCTCCTCGCGGATCTCGGTATCGGTCGGATTCGGCACGCGCTCGAGGAGGGAGTGTGCTGCCATCACTAAGCCCGGGGTGCAGAACCCGCACTGGACCGCGCCGGCCTCGACGAAGGCCTGCTGAACATCGGTCGACACACCGCTCGGCGAGACACCCTCGATCGTGATGATCTCCCGACCGCTCTGGGCGGCCGCCAGCACGAGGCAGGCACACACCAGTTCGCCGTCGAGCAGCACCGAGCACGAGCCGCACTCCCCCTGCTCACAGGCTCCCTTGGTCCCCAGCAGGCCGAGGCGCTCACGAAGCACGAACAGCAGGCTCTCGCCGAGTTGTGCATCCACCACCTCGCGATTCGTACCGTTCACCCTCAATCCATAGAACTCAGCCATTCGGGAACGCTCTCCTCAGTTGGCGGGCTGCAAGAACCTCTACGGCCCGACGCCGGTAGGCGGCCGTTGAGCGGTGATCGTCAATCGGGCGGGCAGCAGCGCCACACCGGAGACCGAACTCGTCCACGTCGGCGTTGCTCACGGACAACTCGGACCAGTCAACCCGGCCCGAGATCCATTGCTCGGCCTCACCACAACGAATGATCACCGGGCCCACCGAGCCGAGGCCGATGCGTACGCTCCGGCCGTCGGTATCGACGGCCAGACAACTCGACGCGGTAGCGATCACCATGGCGTTACGGACGCCCACCTTGCTGTAGCCCTGCCAACCGTTGAGGATCGGGATCGTCACCCCCGTGATCAACTCATCGGGTCTCCGGGAGGTCCGTTTCACCCCCACCATGAACTCGTCGAACCCCACGCTTCGCTCGCCGGAAACGGAGGCCAGATGTACCCGCGCATCGAGTGCGGCGAGCACGGGCAGCGTGTCGCCTGCCGGTGAGCACGTTCCGAGATTGCCGCCGATGGTCCCGACGTGGCGAATCTGTGGGGAACCAACGGTGCGGCTTGCCTGCGCGAGCGCCGGCACGAGTGAGGCGATCCCGGGCTGCATCACCGTCGAATACGGAACCCCGGAACCGATCCACAAATTCCGACGAACGACGTCGACCCCCCACGTCCGCAGTTCGGGAACACGGTCGATGGCGATGACCGAGGCGATCTGACGGTGACCGGAGTTCGCCTCGACCATGAGGTCGGTGCCACCTGCGAGCACGACCGAATCCGGGGCACCGGAGAGCAGCGACACCGCCTCGGCGAGGCTCGTCGGAACGGATACAGCCATATGGTCAGCGTCCTGTTGACTCGGGGGTTCGGCTCAACGAACCGGCACCCAGGCGCCGGCCTTCACCTCGTACAGGGTGAACACCGGGTACAGCGTGTCGCCGTACTGGTCAAAGGCAACCCTGCCGCTCGCGCCGTCGAACGTGACGGTCATCAGTGCCTTCGTGAGGTTCACCCGGATGTCGTCCGGAATGGAATCGCCGAGCAGCGCGGGAAGCACGCGGATGATCGCGCTTGCTGCGTCATAGGCATACGGTCCGTACGCCGAGGAAGGCTCCGTGAAGCCGGCTGCGGCGTACGCAGCGAGGAAGGCCTTTGCGGACTCGAACTCCTCGAGCGGCACGCCAACCGTGCTGGCCAGCACGCCCTCGGCGGCTTCGGCAGCAGCGCCGACGAGCGCATCGTCCTTGATCCCGTCGCCACCCATCACCGGCACGATCAGACCAGCAGCGAGTGCCTGCGTGCGCAGCGTTGCAGCGACGGGGTACTCGCCGCCGAAGAACACGAGGTCCGGCTTGGCAGCCGTTGCCTTGGCAACGAACGGGGCGAAGTCGGTTGCGCCGTCAGCCACTACCTCGGTCACGACCACCTTGCCACCCTTGGCAACGAACGAGGCGGCGAAGATATCTGCAAGGCCCTTGGACACTGCCTTGGTCTCGCTGACTACCGCTACCGTCTTGAAACCGGCCTTGATTGCCTGTTCCGCGAGAAACACGCCCTGCTTGTCGTCGGCCCCGACCATCCGGAAGTAGTTCCTGAACTGGCGGGCAGGATTCGCGAGGTCTGTGCCGAGCGTGAGCGAGGTGAGCGTGTTGCTCGGCGAGACGAGGGCGAGACCCGCCTCGGACAGTGCGGGGAGCATTGCCGCCGCTACGCCAGAGTTGTAGGAACCGACAACGGCCACCACCGAACCGTCGGCGATCGCAGCAGCCGCAGCAGCTTTGCCCTTCTCCGGGTCACTGGAGTCGTCGAAGGCCTTCACCTCAATGGTCCATCCGGGAACCGCATTGGCGGCGTTCGCCTCGGCGACCGCCAGTTCGACGGAGCGGAGCATTCCGAGGCCGAAGTCGGTCAGGCCGGCTTCCTGTGGGGTGATGACACCGATCGACACCACGCGCGGACCTGCTGCTGTCGTCACCGCCTCGACGGTTGTCGGGGCCGAAGAATTGTTCCCGCAGGCCGAGAGGGCGATAACCGCAACCGCTGTAGTGGCAACTACTGATCTGATGAGACGCATTGACTTCCTGTCTGGTGACTGGGGGGCTGTGAAAGGGTACCGAATTCGGTAAACCGCAAGTGGAACCCCGCCGTTTGATCTCCGCCAGCGAGGCTGGTGACACGCCATAAAGCGGGGTGGTACGTTTCTACTGAGGCTGTGGCATGCGTCACAGTTCATCAAGCGGGAACCGCTCCAAACCAACAGGGGAAATAACGCGTGAAAACCACCTTCCACGCCCAGCGCCGCCGTATCGCCATCGTGTCTACCGTTGTCGCAATCGCGCTCTTGGGTGCGGCCTGCGGCGGCAGTGAGGACGCCGGCGAAACGTCGAGCACTGCAGCGACAGAGACCACCGAAGCTGCACCCGAGACCACCACCGGTCTCGGCACCGAGGCGCCAACCACCACGACAGCCGAGAAGCCGGTGTTGGGCGGAAAGATTGTCGTAGCAGGAGAGGCAGAAGCGGGCACCCCGTGGACGCCGTACGCCACGAACTGCGACTCGTACTGCGACATGCGCATCCAGAACGTCTACGACAAACTTGCTGCGCTGGACACCGACCTCAAGGTTCATCCCTTCCTGGCGGAGACGATCACACCGAACGCCGATTTCACTGAGTGGACGCTCAAGATGCGTTCGGGCATCACCTTCACCGACGGCACGCCCCTCAACGCGGACGGAGTCATCCTCAACCTGCAGGCCGCCTTCGGTTCGCCACTGATCGCTGCTTCCGTCAAGGACCTCGCCCGCGTTCCAACCGGCAAAGAGGCTCCGGGCCAGTTGCCCCCGGTGAAGATCGAGAAGGTCGACGACCTCACCCTCACGATTTTTACGGGCCTCAACGGTGACCCTACCAAGCCGCTCCCGTGGCCCGGGTTCGACTACTATCTCACCGGCCAGGGCGCGTTCATCGCCTCGCCGCTGTACCTCACCGCAGCACTCGCCACCGAGGACAAGACCGGCGCAGGACTCCTGCCCGTAGGCACTGGGCCGTTCATCATGACGTCGTTCACCCCGGGTGACCGCATGGTGATGAAGAAGAACCCGAACTACTGGATGAAGGACGCCGATGGCGTGGCCTACCCGTACCTCGACGAGATCGAGTTCCGTGTGATCCCCGATGCCGTCACCCGTCAGCAAGCACTGGAGAGCGGCGACGTTGACCTCATCTCTACCTCGGACGGCAACTCCGTCGCAGACCTGCGCACCAAGGCCGACAAGTTCCCGATGCTTGAGCAGACCAAGGGCGTCGAGACCTTCCATGTGCTTCTCCATCTCACCAAGGAGCAGCTGAAGAGCAGGGATCTGCGTTGTGCAATGGCCCAAGCCATCGACAAGCAAGCGCTGATCGACCTCACCGGCGGCGGAATCCTCACCCCGGCAAACGGTCCGTTCTCGCCCGGCCAGGAGGGCTACCTCGACGACAACGGTTCGCTCCCGTACGACCCTGCGGCAGCCAAGGCTGGTGTGGATGCGTACAAGGCGGCTAATGGAGGAAAGGCACCGAAGATCATCTACTCGACGGTTCCCGATGCGAACAGCCTGACGCAGGCCCAGTACCTCCAGCAGGTGTGGGGCGAGGCCGGCATCGAGGTCGAGATCAAGCAGATCGAGCAGTCGACCCTCATCGTGAACGCTCTCTTCGGTGCTCCGGACTTCGACGCCTTCGGCTGGCGCAACCATGGCGGCCTGTTCGTCGACAACCAGTACTTCTGGTGGTACGGCCCGACCGCACCGCCGGACGGACAGTTGGCCCTGAACTTCGGACGCCTCACCGACCCCGTCATCGACGGCCTGCTCGAGCAGCAGCGCAGCGAACTCGACCCGGCCAAGCGCAAGTCCATCGCTGAGGACATCAACCGCCAGTTCGCCAAGGAGTGCTGGGTTCTGCCCACCGCCTGGACGATCTGGGGTCTCGCCTCCAACGGAAAAGTCGGCGGCCTCGGCACCTTGAAGATGCCCGATGGCTCCGGTGCAACCGTCCGGGACGGCGTGTTCTTCCCGGGTCAGGTTTGGCTCACCCAGGCCTACAAGCGGGCTTAATCCTGTCGGGCCGGTCGCCATCGGCCGGCCCGACACCCAAGTACGTTGCTGTTGGGGCGGCGGGGCAACCCGTCGCCCCAACGGATCACAGACCGAACTACCTGTCGCCGGAGGGTCAACGTGCGGTACTTCGCACAGCGTTTTTTACAGTTGGTCGTTGTTTTTCTGATCGTCACCTTCGTGACGATGGTCGCCATCCAAGCAGCGAGCAAGGATCCGGCACGGGACTTGGCCGGACCCCTCAACAGCACCGAGGCCAGGGTCGAGGAAATCCGCAAGCACTATCACCTCGACCGTGCCTACCCCATCCGCTACGCGTACTGGCTCAAGAACCTGGTCACCGTCGACCTCGGTAACTCGCCCACGCTCGGCGCCTCCGTGCGAACCCTCGTCGGCCAACGCGCGCCGATCACCCTGCTTCTCGGGCTCTACTCCATCGTGCTCGCCCTCGCGATCTCGCTCCCTGTCGCGGTGTATGCCGCCTATCGACGGGACGGGCCATTCGACCGCTTCATCTCCGGAGCGACGTTTGCAGCGGTCTCACTTCCGAACATCATTCTTGCTGTGCTCCTCGGTTACTTCTTCGCCACCCGATGGCGAATTTTCCCGTATGCAGCTAGCAAGATCTGGCCGTGGGACAACCCCGGTGAGCACTTCAAGAACGTCGCGCTTCCCACCGTCACGCTCGCAGTCGGCCTCGTGGCTATCTTCGTACGCCTGTTGCGCTCAGACCTCGTGAACACCCTGCAGAGCGACTTCATCGTCATGGCCAGGGCCAAGGGTCTCTCGCCAGCACGCATCCTGTGGCGACATGCCCTTCGCTCCTCGCTGTTCTCGCTGATGACCAGCGTTGCGCTGCAGTTCGGTGGCATCCTCGGTGGAGCGGTAGTCGCGGAGCAGATCTTCGCCCTTCCCGGCATGGGGCTCTTGCTCTTCCAGGCCGTCCAGCAGAAGGACCTCCTCGTGGTCCAGGCATGCGCGGCACTCTTCGCGCTCGCCGTGGTCATCATCAACTTTGCGGTCGACATGCTGTACGCAGTGGTCGATCCCCGAATCCGCCACGCCAGAGCACTGGGGTAACGACATGAGCGACACCGTCATCGAGATCCCATCGCGGCCGAACATCATCACGAGCCTCGTCAGGCGGATTCCTCCGCTGCGGAAATGGAAGTTCGGCCTCGTTCTCTCCGTCTCCTACATCGTCGTGCTCACGTTCCTCGCCGTCTTTGCAAACGTGCTCCCGTTCGTGCGCCGCTACAACGTCCTGCCCAAGGGCGCTGAGGCGAGGCGCCTCGCCTCGTACCGCGGCAAGCCCAGCAGTGAGTACTGGTTCGGCAACGACAAACTCGGGCGCGACACCTTTGCCCGGAGCGTCTACGCCGCCCAGAAGACGCTCACCATCGGTCTTGCCTCGATTGTGGCCGCCCTCGTCATCGGTGGCCTCCTCGGGATGCTCGCCGGTTACTACCGCGGTTGGTACGACCGTGTGCTGTCCGTCATCTTCGACGTGCTCCTTGCCTTCCCGGCCATCGTCCTGGCGCTCATCGTCGTCGGCCGCTTCTTCCAGGGCGGTCGGCTGAATCTCGGCGTCTTCGAGATGGACAAGCGGTTCTTCGGCGTCATCGTCGTGCTCACATTGCTGAGCATCGCCCCGCTCGCCCGAATAGTAAGAGCGCAAACCTTGTCCCTCTCTCAGCGCGAATACGTGTTGGCCGCACGCGGTCTCGGTGCGAGCAGTTGGCGGATCCTCGTTCGCGAGATCCTGCCGAACCTGCTGCCGGCGATGTTCTCGGTCGCCTTTACCGGCCTCGCCGTACTGCTCGTTGCCGAAGGCGGGCTCGCCTTCCTCGGCTTCAGCGTGCAGCTGCCCTTCCCCACCTGGGGGTTCATGATCAACGAGGCCCGCTCCGACCTCACCAAGGGTGGCGGTTGGGCCGTGTTCTTCCCGTGCGTCCTGCTCTTCCTCACCGTTCTCGCGTTCAACGTGATCGGTGATCGGGTAGCCCGCCGCTTCGACATCCGAGAGGCAACACTGTGACCGCCCCGATCAATCGCCCGCAGGAGGGCACGCTCCTCGAACTGCGCAACCTCCGCACGCACTTCAGCACCGCTCGCGGCGTCGTCCGGGCCGTCGACGGTGTGTCGTTCACGCTCGACCGCGGCAAGTCCCTCGGGATCGTCGGTGAGTCTGGAAGCGGCAAGACCATCCTCGCCCGTTCAATCATGGGTCTGCTCCCCAAACGCGGCACGATTCGCCACGGCGAGGTTCTCTACGCCGGACAGGACCTCGCCTCGCTGGGGCTCAAGGGCATGCGAAAATTCTGGGGTCAGGAGATGTCGATGATCTTCCAGGACCCGATGACCTCCCTCAACCCGCTCATGAGGATCGGGCACCAGATCTCCGAACCGTTGAGGGTTCATTTGGACATGGACAAGGTGAACGCGAGGGCCACCGCCCTCAAGCTCCTGCAGGATGTCGGCATCCCCGAACCCGAGAAGCGCCTCGACCAGTACCCCCACGAGCTTTCCGGCGGAATGCGCCAACGAGCGATGATCGCTATCGCGCTGGCGTGCGGCCCGACGCTGCTTTTCGCCGACGAGCCCACCACGGCGCTCGACGTGACGGTTCAGGCCCAGATCCTCGACCTCATCCAGGACCAACGCCGGGACCGGAACATGTCGGTCATCCTCGTGACCCACGACCTCGGGGTGGTTGCCGGGCACACCGACGAGATTGCGGTGATGTACGCAGGCACGCTTGCCGAGAAGGCGAGCACTACCGAGTTGTTCGCGAACAGGAAGCATCCGTACACCGAGGCGCTGCTGCGCAGCATCCCCCGGCTCGACCAACCATCGCACACCCGCCTGCTCGCGATCGGCGGACGACCTCCGGACCTCATCACGCCGCCGACGGGCTGCCGCTTTGCCCCGCGTTGCCCCTACGCCGAGGACAAGTGCCGTGCCGAGATCCCCGAACTCGAGGCCGCCTCCGCGGACCACTCCTTTGCGTGTTGGCACCCCGTAGGTTCGCCCCGCTGGCAGTCCAAGCAGGACGAACTCGTGTCCACCGGCGTCCTCTCGGCCTCAGGAGGTATCGCCTGATGGCGGGCACCGGCAAGGCACATCTGCACCCCGAGGGCGACGCCCTGCTCCGCGTCGAGGACCTCCTCGTCGAGTTCCCGGTGGGTCGCACGGGGCTCAAGGTCAATGCCGTCACAGGCATCAGTTTCGACGTGCTGCCCGGTGAGACCCTCGGTCTCGTCGGAGAGTCCGGTTGCGGAAAGTCCACCACCGGCAAGGCCATCATGCAGTTGCCGCGACCGAACGGCGGGAGTATCGCCTTCGGTGGGCAGGAACTCACCTCGCTCGCCGGCGAGGGCATGCGAACTCTCCGGACCAACATCCAGATGATTTTCCAGGACCCCATCTCGTCGCTCAACCCGCGGCGCAAGGTCACCAACATCGTCATGGAGCCGCTGAACATCTGGGGCATCGGCACCCCCGAGGAGCGGCTCAAGAAGGTCAACGAGGTACTCGAGGCGGTCGGTATCGATCCCGAGCGCGCTGCCTCCAGCAGGCCGTATCAGTTCTCCGGCGGTCAGTGCCAGCGCATCTCGATCGCACGGGCCCTGGTGCTCGACCCCAAGATGATCATCTGCGACGAGCCGGTCTCTGCGCTCGACGTGTCCGTGCAGGCGCAAGTACTCAACCTCCTCGAGGACCTCAAGGCCAAGTTCGGCCTCACCCTCGTCTTCATCGCCCACGATCTCGCAGTGGTGAAGAACATCAGTGACCGCGTTGCCGTGATGTACCTCGGAAAGATGTGTGAGGTCGCCAAATCCGACGACCTGTACCTCCGCCCGGCGCACCCCTACACACAGGTGTTGCTCAACTCGATCCCGGTGCCGGACCCCAAGGTCCGTCCGACAGGCAACCAACGGGTACAGGGCGAGATACCGTCACCCGTCATGCCACCGTCGGGTTGCCGCTTCCGCACGAGGTGCCCCATCGCACAGGATCGATGTGCAGCCGAGGAGCCCCAACTCCAGGCGCTCGGCGACGACCACTACGTGGCCTGCCACTTCCCGCTTCGCACCGCGAACTGAACAACACGGGTTTCGTCATGACCAATGGTTCCCCGCTCCTGTCCCTGCGCGCCGTCCCGGACATCGTCCGCCTTCACGGAACGAATCGTCGGGATCATCCCGCCCTCGTGCAGGGGGACACCACGATCTCTTGGGGTGGCCTCTACGAACAGGCCTGCCGGGTGGCCAACTACCTCGGGTCCTGCGGAGTGTCCAGCGGGGACCGAATCGCCCTCCTGGACAAGAACAGCCTCGAGCATTTCGAGATCTTCTTCGGTGCCGGCCTCCTGAACGCCGTCACCGTCAGCGTGAACTGGCGACTTGCCGCTCCCGAGGTCGAGTACATCGTGAATGATGCGGGGGCCAAGGTGCTCATCGTCGGCCAGGAGTTCCTCCCTGTCCTCCACGCGATCGCCGACCGCCTCCCCATGGTCACCACGGTCATCGTCATCGGTGGTGCCGACGGCTTCATCGACTTCCGCTCTGCTGTCGACCCCCAGCCCGCCACGGACCCGATGGTGCCTGCCGGTCCGGACGACATCGCATTCCAGCTCTACTCGAGCGGAACCACCGGTCGCCCCAAGGGGGTCATGCTCTCCAACGCCAACTTTCTCGCGGGGATCCCGCTCAGCCGTGACGGCTACCGCCTCGACGCAGACTCGGTGAACATGGTGGCGATGCCGCTGTTCCACATCGGTGGCGGCGGTTGGGCGATGTGCGGCATGCTCCACGGCTGCACCAGCGTGGTGGTCCGCGAGGTGGACCCGGCACAGCTCATCAAGGTGATCGAGCGCCACCGCGTCACCCACGCCTTCCTCGTGCCGGCCGTGCTCCAGTTCATGCTCCAGGTTCCGGGAGCCGCAGAGGCCGACTACTCGAGCCTCGAGATCTTCCTGTACGGAGCGTCACCGATCAGCGAGGACGTCCTCAAGCGAAGCATTCAGGTGTTCGGATGTACGTTCCTCCAGGCCTACGGATCGACGGAGACAACCGGCTCCGTCGTCCTCCTGCCCGGTGCGGATCACGACCCCGACGGCCCCAACCGGCACCGCCTCCGCAGCTGCGGGCTACCCATCCCGGGCGTGAGCGTGCGTGTCGTCGACACCACGACCGGCGAGGACGTACCGACCCGTGAGGTGGGCGAGATCTGGGTGAAGGGACCCCAGGTGATGCAGGGCTACTGGAACATGCCGGAGGAGACCGCCAAGTCCATCGTGGACGGGGGTTGGTTCCGGACGGGCGATGCCGGGTACTTCGATGCCGATGGCTACCTCTACATCCACGACCGGGTGAAAGACATGATCGTCAGCGGGGGCGAGAACGTGTACCCCGCAGAGGTGGAGAACGCCTTGATGTCGCACCCGGACATCGCCGATGTCGCGGTGATCGCCGTGCCCTCGGATCGCTGGGGCGAGACCCCCAAGGCGATGGTGGTTCGCGCCCCCGGAACCAACCCGACCGAGCAGGAGATCATCGACTACGCCCGCGAGCGGCTTGCGCGCTACAAGTGCCCGACGAGCGTCGACTTCCTCGAGGCACTCCCCCGCAACCCCTCCGGCAAGATTCTCAAGAAGGATCTTCGTGCTCCCTTCTGGGCCGGGCGCGACCGCATGGTCAACTGACACAACGCCGATGCACCCGGCGGAGCGCTATCCGCCATGTTGACGAATCAACGGCCGAACGACTCAGTTCGAGATCAGCGTTGCGCAGAGATCTTGGAGTTCCGCGAGATGCTGGTCGTGAATACCGCGAGGCAGTGACCCGTATTTCGTGCAGAGCCATGCGGCTGCGGCAGTTGCCATGGCGTGCTGACCGCCGTTTCCGAGGAACTTGGTGACCGAACCTGCTACATGGGTAACGCTGATGTGCTTGCCGGCCATCATCAAGTTGTCGACAGTTGCCGAGTACAGGCAACGGAACGGAACCTCGAACGGCTCCCCATCACGTGTGTCCCATGTCCAATCCCTCAGGCGGAAGTCGTAACGGTCGTCGATCGGGTGGTGCAGACAGAACGCACCCGAATTGCGAACCACAGCATCATCGAAATGGCGGTGCTCCCGGATATCGGTCTCCGTGAGGACGTAATCGCCGACGTACCGGTGGAACTCCCCCTGGCCGGGTACGTAGCCCACCCAGTCGAACTCCAGATTTGCCCACGTGTCGGGTTCGAGCGATCTCACGTTCGAGAGCGTTCCGTAGATCGCGCGCAACAAGTGATCACGAATGTGTTCACCGTCGAGGTAGGGGTCAAGCCATTGCCCGTACTCCCAGAAGTGGGTAAGGGGTTGGAGCATGCGCCGACGAATGTTCGGGTCTGGTGTTCTCGCCGGTCCGGCAATCGGTCCCTCAACGTTGTCGACACCCGGTCGTTCGAGTTGCCCACCGAGATTCGCAAAGTCCTTCGCCACCTCCGTCGCCCAGGGAACGTCCGGGAAGTCCACGGCGTGATCGGCCTCGCGAGTGCGAAAGAAAATGGTGTGACCGTGATGCTGCTCGAGATGTTCATCGGGGGCGAGGCTCTCGCCAAACTCCGCCCTGGACTCGATGCCGAACATGGTGGGGGCACCCGCGAGCAAACCGAGGATCGCCGTACCGGTGCAGTCGATGAACAGTGGCGCAGAAAGACGGCGCTCGATTCCTGTGCGCGCCTCGCGGGCATCGACTGAGGTGATGCTGTCCCCTGCCTTGGCGACTCGGTACACCTGGTGTTCCGTGAAGAGCGTCGCATTTGGCTCCATGGCAATGAGCGCAGCGGCGCGGAGGTCGCCGTTGGGTTCGCGTGCGGAGAGTTCGCGGACAACCCCTCCGGTCTCGCCGCGTGGGGTGAGGCCGATCTCGACGCTGGCGTTACCCCCGAGGAACGGGCGGTTCTGTACGAGGGCTACCCGCAGACCCAACCGGGCACAGGTCAGCGTTGCCGCGCTACCCGCCACCCCGCCGCCCACCACGACGACATCAAAGGGTTGCACCTCGTCGGGTTGATCCGGGAGGCCTCGCTGTTGTCGGCGCCAAGCGAGGGCGTAGTCGCCCGCCCCATTCGGCGGCGGGGTCTCCGAGAGCCCGAGAAAGATTGCGTCGCACCGTCCGTCGAAGCCGGTCAGGTCGCGCAGGGCCAACTCCACGGAACCAGTACCGAGAGAGACGCAACCACCTGATTCCCAACCCCAATCGAGACCGGACGCGCCGAACTCGCGATCGAGACGCTTGCCGTCGATCAAGAGCAGAAATCGACCGGGGTGATGGTCTGGTACCCAGTCCTTCGTTCGCACCCACACGTGGTACTCGCCCGGTTCGCGAACCGTGACCGTCGTGCGCGCGTCAGCGACGGGCCTCCCGAGGCCGTGGGCGAGCAGATATGGGGAACCCATCTGGATCTCGAACTGCGAGTCGAGCGTCCAGCCACCGAGATCGTCGAACGTCTCTGCCTCGATCAGGACGCCTCTCGCTGGCACGGCGACAGGCATGTCTGTTCAGCCCCACACGTAGTTCGGTGGCCGCTTCTCCATGAATGCACGCATCGCCTCACGGTGGTCGCTCGTTGCCGAGGCCATGATCTGCTGACGGTTCTCGAGATCGATCGCCGCCTGCATTCCGGGGATCTCGAGCGCGGACCACATGCCTTCCTTGGTGAGCGCTACACCGAACGGCGAGTTGAGCATGATCTGCTTGGCCTTCAGGTATGCGAGCTCCAGGAGCGCGCCGTCGTCGACCACCTCGACAACCAGCCCGATTCGTCCCGCCTCCTCGGCGTCGAACACCCGGCCGGTGAGCATGAGCTCCTGCGCGCGTGACGCTCCGATAAGCCGCGGCAGCACCCAACTGGTTCCGATGTCGCAGGCCGAGAGACCGATGCGGATGAACGCTGCATTGAACTTGGCCGAACGAGCGCCAAGCCGGACGTCGGAGCCGAGCACGAGTGCGAACCCGCCGCCGGCAGCCGGACCATTCACCGCAGCGATAACCGGCTGGGGAAGGGAGCGAAGGTGCGGGATAAGCGAGGCGATGTGTTTCTGCACGGCGAACCCGGCCGGAGTCGGCCCGAGGTGCTCCGTATGGGGCGCCTGGCCGTAGCCGGTCAGATCGAGCCCGGCGCAGAATCCTCTCCCCGCACCGGTCAGCACCACGACGCGACAGGTCGGGTCGACCGCGATCGCGGCAAGTGCGTCGTGCAGGCCCTGAACCAGCTCCGCCGTCATCGCATTCAGCTTGTCGGGTCGGTTCAGCGTGATCTGTGTGATGCCTTCGTGCGGATGGGTGATCTCAAGGACGGCCATTCGCTCATCATGGCATGTACCTGCCTTGTCATACCCGTTCGCTACGGTCGTCTGCATGGGGCTGATCCGTACCGATGTCACCCACGACATCCACCGCACACTCGCCCCGCACCGCGTGGGCAACGACCCCACCACATTGCTCTCGCCTCACGACTTCTGGAGGGCGACGCTCACACCCGACGGGCCGGGCACCCTGCACCTGTCCTGGCGAGACGGTGAACTGCAGGCCGAGGCCTGGGGGCCCGGCGACCAGTGGTTGCTCGACCGGGCGGCCGATCTCGCAGGATTCGCCGACGGGGCCCACACGTTCGGGCCGAGTGCCCACGCTGCCGTGCTCCGGGCACAGCGTCGCCACCCGGACCTGCGGCTCTCGAACGGCCATTGCCTGTATCACAGCCTGCTCCCCGTGATCATCGGCCAACGGGTAACCGCGATCGAGGCGCACCGCTCGTGGCGCAACCTCTGTCTGGGGCTCGGTGAACCGGCGCCGGGCCCCGTGGATCTGCGCCTTCCACCCGAGCCGCAGCGCCTGAGGGACCAGCCGTACTGGTGGTTCCACCCACTCGGCATCGACCGACAGCGTGCCGAGGTGCTCCGGCAGGCTGCGCGTCACGCACCCAAGATCTTTGCGCTCGACGATTCTCCCGCCACCGATGCATCGCAACAACTCGCCCGTATCCCCGGGATCGGGCCGTGGACCATCGGTGCAACGCTCGGCCACGCGCTCGGGGACACCGATGCCGTCGCTGTCGGGGACTACCACCTCAAGAATGCCGTTGCGTTCGCGCTTGTCGGCGAACCACGCGCAACGGACGAACGGATGCTCGAACTACTGGCTCAGTACGCCGGCCAGCGCGCCCGCGTCATCGCCCTGCTCTCGCTCGCCGGACTGGCGGCCCCAAAGTACGGGCCTCGGCAACGAATCCTGCCCATGCAGCGCTGGTAGGCGGACTCAGATCGGGAGTCTGCGCCAGACAACCCTCGGGAGGTGCCGGAGCACGGCGAACAGCACCCGAAGGACCCCCGGCACCCAGACTGTGGTGGCGGTACCCCGCAATGCCTTCACGGTGGCTGCTGCGATTGCTTCGGGGGTGGTGCTGAATGGGTGCGGCTTCATCCCCGCGGTCATCTTTGTCGACACGAAACCAGGGCGCATCACCAGCACCCGTGCTCCGCTGCCCACGAGTGAGTCGGCGAGACCCTGCATAAACGCGTCGCTGCCCGCCTTCGACGACCCGTACACGAAGTTGGCCCGCCTCGTGCGCTCTGCCGCCACCGAGGAGAGGTGAACGAGCGTGCCGTGCCCCTGCTGGCGCAGCACACGGGCGGCCTCGAGCCCGGCGGACACGACACCGGCGAAGTTCGTCTGCACTACCGCAGAGGCCGATACCGGGTCCGCGTCGAGAGCGCACTGCGGTGCGCCCAGGACCCCCCAGGCGGTGATGATGACGTCGAGATCCCCACCGGCGGCGGCAAGGTCCACGACGCCACGGTGGGAGCCCGGATCGTCCGCATCGAAGGCAAGGCACTCCACCGAAGCGCCGCGACCCCGCAGCTCCGACGCGAAGGCCCCACACGAGTCTGGGTTCCGCGATGCGAGAACGACGTGTACACCGGAACGGCCCTGCAGTAGCGCGCGCACGATGGCCTGGCCGATCTCGCTCGTTCCCCCGAGTAACAGCACCCTCTGCACGTTCCCCATTGCGTCCCTCACGGCTCTCCTGTCATGTCGATGCGGCCGACCGTCTCCTCATACCGAGGCGACGGGACAGGTCCGACTGAAATCGATGGTCGGGGTCAACCCGCTCGCACACCGCTCGCCACTGCTCGAGCCGCGGGTACATCCCCGCGAGGTGATCCGGCGAAAGGCGGGAATCCTTCGCGAGGTACACCCGTCCTCCAACCTCCACGAGGGTCCGATCGAGCCCATCGAGCAGAGCGGACAGTCCGCTCAATCCGGTGGGAACGTCGAGTGTGAGCGTCCAACCGGGGAACGGAAACGAGAGGTAGCCATCGTTGGCGCTGCCGAAGCGCTTGAGGACCGTGAGGAACGAGGCGGCACCACCGCGCGCCAGACCCTCGATGGCCGCACGCAGCGTTCCCTCTGCGCCGAGGGGCACGACGAACTGATACTGCAGCATTCCCTGCCTGCCATACAGGCGGTTCCAGTCGCGGATCATGTCGAGCGGATGGAAGAACTCACCGATCCCCTGAACCTCCGCTGTTCGCTGCACAGGGGACTTCCGGTACCACAGCTCGTTGAACGCACGCACCGTAAGCCCATTCAGGAGGCCACTGGGCACCAGACGCGGAACCCCAATCCGGGCACGATCGGAGAACCCGAGAGGTGACACGTCGGGAACCGCCGACGCCGGTGCATGGTCGGCCATGGTGACGACACCACGCCCGAGCCGACCACCGGTGGCGAGGGAGTCGATCCACGCGACCGTGTAGCGGTAGTCGGCATCGCGCTCGGCCATGAGTGACATGGTCCCGTCGAGATCATTGGTTCGCCACGTGTCCACCAGCACTCGAGAGGTCTCGACGCGCAGCGCCCTGAATCGACAGGACAGCACGACGCCCGTGAGGCCCATTCCCCCGATCGTGGCCCAGAACAGTTCGGGGTCTGCGAGCGGAGTCACTATCCGGATCTCACCTGAGGCGAGCATCATCTCCAGATCGAGTAGGTGTGCACCCCAGGAACCGTCAGCGTGATGGTTCTTGCCGTGGATGTCGGCCGCAATGGCGCCGCCGACGGTGATCCGACGGGTGCCCGGGGATACCGGTACGAACAGCCCGTGCGGGAGCAGTGCAGAGATCAGTTCGTCGAAGGACACACTCGCACCGGCCCGCACGACACCGCTAACCGCATCCACGTCGACGGTGTGCTCGGCGACGCACACCACACGACCGCCGCCGTTCTGAGCTGCGTCCCCGTAGGACCGCCCGAGCCCCCTCGCGAGCACCCCGCGAGCATCTGCTTCCCCGAGCACCGCCCTCAAGGATTGGGGGTCAACGTCCACCGTCACCTCGGCCACCGACGGGGCGGTGCGGCCCCACCCGGTCAGCCGGCTGAGGCTCACGCCCTCACCCCGTGGCCGAGGTACACGCCGAGTCCGAAGATGACCAACCACGAGAGCCCAACGAGCTGCAGGGCGCGATCCTGAAGGAAGACCTCCTCGGGGGCGCCGCCGCGACCGGTCTCGAGTACCAGTGCGTACCGGAGCAGGGCCACCAGCATCGGGGCGACGGACAGCTCGTAGAACGGGAACGGACCCGGATCCGCCGTGCCCGCCTCGAAGGCCCAGACGCAGTACGCAACCAGCGTGGCGCCGCAAGCAACCGTGAGGACCAACCTCAGGAACGGGATCGTGTAGGTGTCCATCGTGGCACGCGTGGACTGTGCGTCCCCGCCGAGTTCACGCAACTCGGCGTACCGCTTGCCGGTCACGATGAACAGCGATCCGAACATCGTGCAGAGGAGGAACCACTTCGACATGTAGACGCCGCTGGCCACGGCGCCTCCGATCGCGCGCAGCACGAACCCGCTCGCCACAGCCACGAGGTCGAAAACGGCCCGATTCCGCAGGAACACACTGTACGCGAGCGTCAGTGCCACATAGATAACGAGGACCAGCGGAGCCCGCCACCGCCAGACCCCGACTGACGCGGCGATACCCGAAGCAAGCAGCACCGTGCCCACGACCCTCGCGACGGGGAGGGAAATCCTCCCGGAGGCAACCGGTCGGAGCGACTTCTTCGGGTGCAGTCGATCGGCCTCTACATCGACGATGTCATTCCAAAAATACGTGCCGCTCGCGGTGAGGCAGAACGCCACGAACACCACAACCGTTCGCCAGAGGTAGGCCCCTTGGGTGAGTACCCCTGCGGCGCCCGGCGCGGCGAAGACGAGGACGTTCTTCAGCCACTGCTTCGGGCGCGCCTCCTTGAGCAGGACCCTGATCACGTGTGAACCCGGTGGTCCGGCACCGTGGCGATCGAGACGCCCCTCACGCGAACGGGGTGGTCCGCCATCGCAAGCATCTCCCGGTCGCCGCTGGAGTCCCCATAGGCGTAAAGCGTGACGCTGCGCCCGTCTATCCACGAGGCGAGACGGCGTGACTTCTCGCTACCCCTGCAATTACCTCCGACGAGGTGACCCGTCAGGACCCCACCGTCAGAGGACTCAACCTCGGTACAGATGAGAGCGTGCACGCCACCGAGCACCTCGGATGCGAGTGGCTCGAGATACTGGCGCAATGAGGCCGATACGAGCACGATCTCGTGTCCGCTCTCCCGGTGCCAGCGAAGCCTTGCGAGCGTGTCCGGGCGTATCCAACGGGACACTGCCTCTCGGGCGAACGCACGTCCGGCCTCCTCCACCGCGTCAGCCGTGCGTCCCCGCATGAGCCTGCCGACCACGGCCTGCTTCAAGCGGTCCCGATCACCACGACCGACTGCCACTCTCACCAGGAGCACCGGGCTCCGGAGTGCGCTCGTCGCCACCCGCCGCAGGCCCGCCACCCGGATGAGGAACGGCACCACGCAGTCCCTCGTGGTCAACGTTCCGTCCACGTCAAACGCCGCAACGATGACGGTCTGCGGCGCACGATCCTCCATCGCTGCGAGACGCTAGTTGCTCAGACTGTCGAGCAGTTGCCAGAAGCCGGGCAGGCTCTTGGAAACAACACCAGGATCCTCGATCTCGATGCCGGGCGTTACAAGGCCGAGGAGCGCAAACGACATCGCAATCCGGTGGTCGTGATAGGTCTGCACACGCGCACCGTGTAACCCTCCGGGACGGATCACGAAACCATCGGGCTCGGGTTCTGCGTCCACCCCACACTTGCGAAGTTCGGTCACGACATCGCCGATCCGGTCACTCTCCTTACCCCGGATGAACCCGATACCGATAACCCGGGTCGGTGAGCCCGCCACGGCGGCGACAGCAGCCATCGTCGGGGCAGTATCGGAGAAGTCCCGCATGTCGATGGTGATGCCGTGGATCGGCCCGCGCCGGAGCACCTCCACGCCCGAGTCATCACGGCGGACCTCGCATCCCATCTGCACGAGCGCGTCGACGAAGCGGGCATCGCTCTGGAGCGAAGGAGTGCGCATTCCCTCCACGCGCACCCGGCCGCCGGCGATCGCTGCAGCGGCGAATGCATAGCTCGCGCTCGAGGCGTCCGGCTCGATCCGGTACTCGCACGAGCGGTATCGACCGGGCTCCACGTCGATCACGAGGTGGCCCGACTTGGTGGACACGGTGACGCAGTCAGCGCCGAACGACGCCATGACCGCAGCGGTCATCTCTACGTACGGCATGGACACGATGTCGGTGGTTAGCTCGATACGGAGTCCGTGCCCGAGGTACGGGGCGATCATCATCAGTGCCGAGATGTACTGGCTCGACACGTCCCCGCGAATGCGTACCGTCGGTTGGCTTGCCTGCCGCTCCCCTGCGCGGACCTGGACCGGTAGGTGTCCGGGACGGTCCATCGCATGAACCATTGCACCGAGATGGCTGAGCGCATCGTGCAGTGGAGCCATCGGCCTCGCCCGCAGAGGAGCCTCGCCGTCGATGATGTACGGACCGGTCCCGAGCGCAGCAAGCGCCGTGAGGAACCGGGACGTCGTCCCGGCAAGCCTGGTCGGGAGCACGACCGGTCCCACGGGCAGGTTTCCGCCCCCGCCGTGCACCACGGCGCGGTCGTCGGCTACCTCGACGGCGATCCCGAGGCGGCCGAGGCAGTCCACCATCGCGACGGTGTCGTCGCCGTCGGCAATCCCGTCGAGGGTGCAGGGCCCCTCGGCGAGGGCAGCGCACAGCAGCGCACGGTTCGAGATGCTCTTCGAGCCCGGGACCGTGACGGTTGCATCAAGCGGTCCCGTCAACGGGATGACAGCTCGGGCGCTCACGACAGCCGCTGCACTGACGGACGGAAGCCACGGGCGATCAACCCACCGCGGTAGCGCTCCACAGCGGCGGCATCAATCAGCAGCACCGTGATGCCGCGATTGCCCTCGACGGAGTGCACCACCTCGAAGCTCGAGACATTGACACCGAGCTCGGCTGCGAGCGTGAAGATCTCCGCAGCGGCACCCGGGCGGTCCAGGATCGGGATCCGCACCTCGGCGAGATCGGTGGGGTGGATTCCCCGGACCGGAAGGTTCGCACGCGCTTCTCTGGCGCGCTGCAGGCGTTCGAGGAGGCCCTGTCGGTCGCCGTCGTACACGACATTGCGCATGTCGATGAGGCGCTCGATCAGCCCGTCCAGTGTTTCGGTGATTGCCACCCGGTTCTCCGCACAGATATCGAGCCAGATCGATGGGTGTCCCGACGCAATGCGCGTCATGTCGCGGAACCCGCCGGCTGCCATCCGTAGCAGTACCGCATGCTCCTCGGACCGTTCGCTCGCGAGCCCCATCAGTGCAGACGCAGTGAGGTGGGGAACGTGCGACACGACGGCCACCACCTCATCATGGCGATCAGCGGCCAACGCAAGCACTTCTGCGCCGAGCTCGGAAGCCATGGCAGCAGCGATCGAAAACGAGTCGTCCGAGGTATGGGCAGACGGCGTCAGCACCCACACCGCGCCGTTGAACATGTTGGGGTCCGCGCCGTCGAGTCCCTCGAGCTCGCTGCCAGCCATGGGATGACCGCCGATGAAGCGCGGGTCGGAGCACCCGTTGACGATGTGCGATTTCACACTCCCCACGTCCGTCACCACCCCTGTCGTGGTGTCGAGTGCCTGCATGACGAGTCCCGGCACAGCAAGCACCGGTGCGGCGATCACGGTGAGATCGGCGCTCGGGTTCAGCCCGACGGCGTCGATGAAACCCCGCCGCAGCGCGTCTTCACCTCGCTCCGGCGTCCGGTCCTCTCCGTGCACCAGCCACCCGCGCTCCCGCAGGCCGACGCCGATGGAGCCGCCGATCAGGCCGAGGCCGAGGACATTGACGCAACGCTGCGGGGACACGGTGGACGAGCCTACCGACAGGGTCCGTAGCCCTTCTGCCCCAATTCCGGTTAGCGAGGGCGCGACGAGCGCGACGTCAGGTTCCCGCGCTTGGGTACATCGGGCGAGATCACCTCGCTCGGCGTTGCGTCGATGAGTTGACGAACCTCGCCCGGATCGAGCGGGCGCCATTCCCCCGGACGCAGCCTCCGGTCCGAGATCGGCCCGATGCGTACTCGCACGAGTCGTTGGACCGGGTGCCCGACGGTCTCGCACATCCGACGAACCTGCCGATTGCGGCCCTCGTGGATCGTGATTCGGAGCAGTCCGGGCTCGGGCTGGCTCACCTTGGCGGGGGACGTCACACCGTCGTCAAGCTCCACCCCGTCACGAAGCGTGCGCATTGCGCGCGGGTAGACAGGAGTTGGCTCGACGGTGGCGAGATACTCCTTTTCCACGCCGTACTTGGGGTGTGTCAGTCGGTTGGTCAGTTCGCCGTCGTTGGTGAGGATGATGAGACCCTCGGTCTCGGCATCGAGGCGCCCGACGGGGTACACGCGGGGTTCGGTGGGTACGAGGTCAACAACAGTCGGACGATCATGTGTGTCCTTCGCTGTGCTCACGACTCCTGCGGGCTTGTTCAACAGGTAATAGACGAGGCCGGAACGAACGGGAACCGGACGACCGTCAACCTCGACGAGGTCGTTCTCCGCATCGATTCTGGACCCGAGGACCGCCACCTCACCGTTCACCCGCACACGGCCGGCAGCGATCAGTTCCTCGCAGACCCTGCGGCTGCCGTATCCGGTCTGGGCGAGCACCTTCTGGAGCCGCTCACCGTCGGAACGTTCCTCCGGATCCGCGCTCGCACCTTCGGCTGCCCACTGTTCCCACAGCGGGGGTTCAGGCGGTTGCTGGTGGTCGGTCATGGTCCGCCGGAGTTTCGAAGACGGGGACAACCCGCAGTCCGTGTTCGAGTGCCTCAACCACGTCCGCGCCCGGCACGAAGCCGGCGAGCGGTGGCAGGTCTGCCAAGGAATCGAGCCCGAGCTTTTCGAGGAACCTGACGGTGGTGCCCCAGAGGGCTGCCTGACCGGGGCCGGGATCCCGTGCGATGTGGTCCACGTATCCACGTGACTGAAGCGTGCGCAGCACACCGTCGGGATCCACGCCGCGGATCGACGCAATCTGTGCCCTGCTGATCGGCTGCTTGTACGCCACGATGGCCAACGTCTCAAGTGCAGCACCAGACAGCCGCGCACGCTGACCGTCGAGAACAAACCTCTCGACCTGGGCAACCATGTCCGGATGGGTCTGATAGCGCCAGCCACCCGCCACCCGAACCATCTGGAAACCACGCTGCTCCTCCTCGTAGGAGGTCGCGAGGCGCTGGCAGAGCCGATTGAGCGTTGCAGCCGGCTGCTCCAGCAGTTGAGCGAGCAGTGCCGGCTCGACCGGCTCCGTAGCCGCCATGAGGATCGCCTCAATCGCACGGACGAGATCCGCCTCGGGCACACCCGCGACGGATTCCGGCTCGCTGGTCTGTAGCTGTTCGATCTCTTGGTTCTCCATCCCCATCAGCCCTCGTAATCGTCGATCGACACGCCGGATGCCCCGACCTCGGCACCCATCCAGATCACTTCGATATCACCGAAGCGTTCTGCCTGCTCGAGCTCCACGTATCCCTGCTTGTACATCTCGAGCAGGGCGAGGAAACGGACCACCACCTCGAGTCGGTCCACCAGCCCGTCGGTCAGACGACGGAAGGTGATCCGGCCCACACGCGGCAGTTCATCGAGGAGCTCCTCAAGCGCGTCGGCAACGCTCACCCTCACAGCGGCGACGTGGAACAGCTCGACCTTCGGCACCACCTTCGGAGTGAGGCCCCGCTCGGCCGCCCGCAGCAGCTTGGCTGGGGTCATGCCATCCATGAGGTCGGGGAGCATGCTCGCAAAAGGCTCCTCCGGGCCGGCAGCCCGCGGCCATGACGAGTCCGCCAGCGTCGAATAGCGCGCAAACACCTGCCCGACATCTTTGAACGTCTTGCACTCGAGGAGCCGGGCAAGGAGCAGGTCCCGTTCCTCCCAGAGCGCGAGCTCCTCATCGAGGTCTACGTCCTCCCGGCCGGGGAGCAGGCGGCGGGCCTTCAGCTCGACGAGCGTCGAGGCGATCAGCAGGAACTCGGTTGCGACATCGAGGTCCAGGTTCTCCATCCGTCCGAGCTCGACGAGGAACGCGTCGACGATTCTCGCCAGCGAGACCTCGTGAATATCAACCTGCTCGGAGAGGATCAGGTGCAACAACAGGTCGAACGGTCCCGCGAAAACAGGGGTGGTGACCTCGTACGACATCGCTACGAGGCTAGCCCGCCGGAGCGGCAGCCCCGGCCCCACCAAATCCCGGCAGCGCAAGAGGCCAGAAATGGACCGGGTCCGGGCCGTCGGCGGTAACTAGCCTGCGGTGCGATGACGCGCGTTCTATCCTGCATTCAGCCCACCGGTGACGTCCATCTGGGCAACTACCTCGGCGCCCTCAGGAACTGGGTGATCGGCCAGCACGAGTGCGACGCCTTCCACGGCATCGTCGACCTTCACTCGCTGACCATCACCACCGAGCCCAAGGTGGTCGGCGATAACACGCTCCGGCTCGCCGCCATGCTGTTCGCGGTCGGCCTTGACCCCGACGCAGCAACGGTGTTCGTGCAGAGTCAGGTGCCCCAGCATGCGCAGTTGGGCTGGATCATGGAATGCACCGTCTCGTTCGGCGAGTTGTCCCGCATGACCCAGTTCAAGGACAAGTCCGCACGCCGAGAAGCCGAGTTCATCTCCGCCGGGTTGTTCACCTACCCAGCGCTCCAGGCGGCCGACATCCTCCTCTACGACACCGACGAGGTACCGGTGGGCGAGGACCAGCGTCAGCACATCGAGATCACCCGCGACATCGCAGAGCGATTCAATTTCCGGTTCGGCGACACGTTCGTCATGCCGAAAGCAGTCATCCCGAGGGCTGGTGCCCGGGTGATGGACCTGCAGGACCCAACCTCCAAGATGTCAAAGTCCGCCACCGCCGACTCCGGTCTCGTGTATCTCCTCGACGACCCAGCAGCCGTGCTCAAGAAGTTCAAACGGGCCGTCACCGACTCTGACAACGAGGTCCGTTTCGACCGGGCCGAGAAGCCGGGCATCTCGAATCTCCTCGAGATCCTCGCGGCAGTCACGGGCGGAACTCCGGAGACGCTCGCGACGCAGTACACACAGTACGGACCGCTCAAGAACGATGCCGGCGAAGCGGTCGTGGAGATGCTCACACCGATCCAGCACCGTTATCACGAACTGATCGCCGACCGCGCCGAACTCGCACGTCTGCTCGGCAAGGGTGCAGAGAAAGCCCGGGCGGTGGCAGAGGCCACGTACCGACGCGCCACCGAGGCGATCGGCCTCATCCAGATCTAGCAGGGCGCGAATCGACGCGGCGCCCCTGCATCCCGCTGCAGTCAGACCTCATCGGCCCGGTCGAGGGCGCAGGCTGCCTCTACGGGGGCCTCGGGCCAGTGCCCGACCAGCGCGACCGTCGTTGCTTCGCTGCCGACAGCGAGCAGGAGGCTCGCGCCGATCGCCTCGTGACGTCGGTAGCGGGCGAACGGTCCGTCACCCCGCCCGACGACCGGAGTGAGCGTTGCGATGACTCGTCGGAACGTGCCGAGCCCACAGCTCAGTTTCCCGATGTCATGGAGCAAGGCGCCGGCAACCCACTCGCGTGGCGCTGCAGCCGAGAACCCGTTGACGAACCGGCAAGCCACCTGAACGTGATGACGCTGGTCGGAAGCGCTCATCCGCTCGAACAACTCGCGCTCTGCAGGCAGGAGGTTCGATGACACGAACGAACTGGCGACCGGGCCGAGCGGACGGGCCGTGACCGCCCACCAGAACCGTCGGACTAGGTGTGCCGGCAAAAAACGGGCGCGTGCCCAACCCCGTCGACGGCTGCCAGCGCGCCGCAGATCGGTCATGTCCGGCGCGCCCGAGGGTGGCTTTGCCGATACACGTCGAGGAGCCGTTCCTGAGACACCTTGGTGTACACCTGCGTCGTCGAGATCGAGGCATGGCCCAGCATCTCCTGCACGATACGCAGGTCTGCGCCGTGATCGAGGAGGTGGGTCGCGCACGAATGCCGCAGGACGTGCGGGGACAAACGGTCGGCGATTCCGACGGTCGTTCCGTATGCCTGCAGAATTGCCCACACGTGCTGCCGCCCGAGACGACCGCCACGTGTGCCGAGGAACAGGGCCTCGGCATCACCCCGGCGCGCCCAGTGGTGCGGCTCAAGTCGGGGCCTGCCGAGCGGGCCGAGCCAGTCGGTGATGGCAGCGGCGCACGCGCCCCCGAACGGAACGACGCGCTCCTTGGAACCCTTCCCGAGGACCCGAGCGACACGTTCGCCGATGTCGAGGTCCCCGAGGGAGATTCCGCACAACTCGGAAACTCGCATGCCGGTTGCATAGAGCAGTTCCATCACCGCGCGATCACGCCTCGAGACCGGATCCCCGCCGGCGGCGCTCTCGATCAGTCGTACGACCTCGTCCTCCGACAACGGCTTGGGTAGCCCGGCCGGGACCCGCACACCTTCGAGATCTGCGGTGGGATCGTTCGGTCGGTAGCGCTCCTCCAGGAGGAACCGGTGGAGCATCCGGATGGCAGCAAGTTCACGGGCGCTCGAAGACGGTGCCCGACCGCCAGCACGCCGCGCAGCGACGTACTGCTCGATCAGCGCCGTCGTGACCGTCAGCACGCCCTCACTGTCCGACGCCAGATGGTCGCAGTACGCGCCAAGGTCCCTCCGGTATGACGACAGGGTGTTGCGACTCCGTCCACGCTCAACCGTCATCCAGGTGAGGAACTCCTCGACCTCGAGCGGCAGCACACTCACCGCAACAGACGCTCGGCGAGCAACAGACCCACCACGGTTTTCGCATCCCTGATCTGTCCGGAGACCACCCAGTCGAGCGCGTCCGCAAGCGACAGGTTGAGGACCTCCATGTGCCGTTCCTCGGGCCCGTGCACGTCTCGCTCGGTCTGGGACAGATCGGTAGCGAGGAACACCGTCGTCACCGAATCCGTCATGCCCGGTGAGGGATAGAGATCGGTGAGGTGCACAAGATTCCCCGCGGAGAACCCCACTTCCTCGATCAGTTCCCGGCGCGCCGTGTCCTCCGGGGGTTCCCCGGGAACGTCCCGCATGCCGGCAGGAATCTCGATGATGAAGCTCTCGTAGGCGGGCCGGTACTGGCGGATAAGGATCACACCCGGAACGCCCTCAGAGTCCATCCAGATCGGCACGACGCCGACGGCGCCCGGCGATCGCACCACGTCCCGGTGAAAGCGTTCACCGTCAGGCGACTCGAACTCCGCCGTGGCGAGCCTCCAGATGAAGCCCTGGTGGACGACGGTTTCGTCGGTCCGGCGGAATCCTGTCATCGTGAGGCGGACTCCGCCGGATCAACGGCTGGGTCGATCTCGAACAGCTGGGGAGTACGCGACGCACGCAGCTCCAGCGCCGCTCGGATGAGCTCGCGGAACAGCGGGTGCGCACGGTCCGGGCGGCTCTTGAATTCCGGGTGCGCCTGCGTGCCGATCCAGAAGGGGTGCTCGCTCATCTCGATGAAGTCGACCAACCGGCGGTCGGGGGAAACGCCACTGCAGCGCAGACCCGCCGCCTCGAACTTCGGCTTGAGGTTTGCGTTGAGCTCGTAACGGTGACGGTGACGCTCGGAGATCGCAGGTTCGCCGTACGCAGCGTGGACCTTCGAGCCCGGCTCGAGGATCGCGAAGCACGCACCGAGGCGCTGGGTACCCCCCTTGTCGCTGACGTCGCGCTGGTCGTGCATCAGATCGATCACCGGGTACGGCGTGCGGGGGTCCATCTCGGTCGAGTTCGCGCCGGCCAAGCCCATCACGTTGCGTGCATAGTCCACGGTCATCGCCTGGAGCCCGAGGCACAGACCGAGGCACGGGATGAGGTTCTCCCTTGCGTAGCCAGCCGCCGCGATCTTGCCCTCGAAACCTCGCTCGCCGTAGCCACCGGGGATCACGATGCCGTCGAGGTCCGCCAGTCGACCGGCACCGAGCAGTCCCTCGACCTCCTCGGCCTGGATCCACTCGAGCTCCACCTTGGCTCCGTGATGGAAGCCCGCGTGCTTGATGCTCTCCGTGACGGAGAGGTACGCGTCGGGCAGCGCGACGTACTTGCCGATCAGGCCGATCCGAACCGGCTTGGTGGCAGCATCCACTTTCGCGACGAACTGCTGCCAGGGCGCGAGGTCGACCGCCGGGTCAAGGTTCAACACCTTGCACACCACGCTGTCCAGACCCTCGTCGTGGAGCACGAGCGGCAACTCGTAGATGTTGCGCACATCGGCAGCGTTGACCACTGCCTCCTCGTCGACATCACAGAGGTTGGAGATCTTGCGCTTCACCACGTCGTCAATCGGGGCGCTCGAGCGACACACGATCACGTCGGGTTGGATGCCACGGCTGCGCAACTCGGTGACCGAGTGTTGCGTGGGCTTTGTCTTCTGCTCGTTGGACGGTCCGATAAACGGTACGAGCGTCACGTGTAGGTAGCAGATGTTGTCCCGGCCGGCCACCTTGCGGAACTGGCGAATCGCCTCGAGGAACGGGAGGATCTCGATGTCGCCTACGGTGCCGCCGACCTCGGTGATGACGACGTCAACGTCCTCCTCGGCGATCCGCTTGATCCGCCGGATGATCTCGTCGGTGATGTGCGGGATGACCTGCACGGTCTTGCCGAGGTAGTCGCCGCGCCGCTCAGCCGCAAGGACTGCCTGATAAATAGATCCGGTCGTAGCGTTCGACAGACGGTTCAGGTTCTCGTCGATGAAGCGTTCGTAGTGCCCGAGATCAAGGTCGGTCTCGCCACCGTCATCGGTGACAAACACCTCGCCGTGCTCGTACGGGTTCATCGTTCCCGGATCGACGTTGATGTACGGATCGAGTTTCTGCATGGTGACCCGAAGGCCACGCATCTTGAGAAGTCGGCCGAGGGAAGAGGCGGTGAGACCCTTACCCAGTGAACTCGCTACTCCGCCGGTTACGAAAATGTGTTTGGGCACGGTGATCGGCCTCCCGTCTGTGCTCATGACGGGAAATCACCCTACCCCCACGCGGGGCCACCGGCGCGGATCGCCCGCAACCACTGGCTAGGCGTCCCAGTGGATGAGACTGCGCAGCGGCCGGCCACCGAAGACGCCCATAACGAGTGCAAAAACCGAGACGGTGACCGGCAATGCCACCACCATGGCGAGTAGGGCGCCGGGGCGCGAGGTGGGAAATTGATCCGCAACCCAGAGACAAACCACCCCGGACACGACCCCACCGACCAGTGCCGCCACCAGCGGTCTGGCGCACCGCGAGAGTCGTATCCACCCGGACTGTCGGGAGAAACGGCCGATCATGATTGCTGCGCCAACGAGATGGGCGATACCGAACCCCACGGCGAGCGCGGCGCCACGCTCGCTCGAGTGCGCAGCGTCCGCGCTCACCGTCATCGCAAGGATCCCGATCACCGCCAGGATCGCGGTGGTGACCGCAGCGCCGCGCGCATCGTCGACAGCGAACATCAGACGCACTATGAAGAACATCAGGCCGGTGCCGAGCAGTCCGAAGCCGAATGCCACCAATGCATGCGCAAGGGGCGCGTAGCCCTGGTTGACAGCTTCCCCGAATGCTACGAGGCGTGCCGCCGGCCAGCCGAGCCCCACGAGGAGAGCAGAGGCCAGGCAGAGCGCTACGGCCGCGAGCGTGAGAGAACCTTCGGCGTCACGTCTGCCTGCCTCTGCCCCCGAAGGTCCGGCGCTGAGTGCCTGCACCAACCGCGGGGCCACCGCAGTGGCGAGCGGCGCCGCAACAAGCCCTACCGGCAGCCAGAGGAAGTTCTGTGCCCACAGGAACACCCCTGTCCCGTTCTCCGTGCCGTTGCCGAGGATCACGGCACCAATGGTGACCACCAGAGTCCCCGCCACCTGCACGATCGCCCAGGTGCCGGCGCGGTGCAGACCGGAGGCGCCAGCAACGGACCGGTCGAGTCTCGGCCGTCCCAGACCACCGGAGCGCGCCGCGATCCAGACCGGGATTGATGCGAACGCGAAAACGGCGAGTGTCGTGCCTCCGGCGAGGACTCCGAACTCGGCGGCCGAGAGGTCCAGACTAGGCGGCTTGCCGCCTCGCATCTGCCAGAACACGACGTACGCAACGATCGCCACCACGTTGTTGACCGCCGGCGCAGTTGCCGCGGCGACGAATCGGTGACGTGCGGCCAGCACGGCCGACGAAACCACTGCCAGTCCGTAGCAGAGGACCTGCGGGATGAACACCACCATGAACAGGGCACCGAGGTTGTTCTTGTCGTTTCGCACGTCGCCGACAGGCTCCGCTGCCGTCAGCGCCCGGATGATGAGTGGACTCGCCGCCATTCCGGTGGCAACCACAACCCCGAGGAACATCGTGATCGCTCCCGAGACCGCATCGGCAAGCCTCCGCAACCCCGCCTCACCGTCGGCCTCGCGAGCGCGCACGAACGCAGGTATCAACACAGCCTGAAGCGCACCACCGGCGAACAGGTCGAAGATGAAGTTCGGAATCCGGTTGGTGGTCTCGTACAGGCCGCCGAGCGCGCCCGTGCCCATGACGGCGGAGGCAACCACCACGCGGGCGAGACCCGTAAGCCGCGAGCCGAGGGTTCCTGCTGCGATCAGCCGCGCGTCGCGGCTCGCCGTGCCTGGGCTCAATGCTCGACCCGGCGGGACTGCAGCAGTTCGCTCGCGTGCCGCTTGGCCGCTGTCGAACCCGCTCCGCCCGAGAGCATTCGGGCAATCTCCTCCACGCGAGCAGCACCGTCCACCACAACAGCCGAGGCGACTGTGCGACCGCCGAGCACGCACTTCGAGACCACCACCTGACGATCCGCCAGCGCAGCCACCTGCGCGAGATGCGTCACAGCGAGGACCTGATGACGTCTGCCGAGATCCGCCAGGGCCTCACCCACCGCGCTAGCCGCCGACCCGCCGATACCCGCATCGACCTCGTCGAACACGAGGGTGTCCGGCGCTTCAGTAAGCACTAGCCGGAGCGCAAGCATGGTTCGCGCCAACTCCCCTCCGGAGGCCACCTTGGACAACGGAAGCGCAGGCTCGCCGGGATTCGCCCCGAGCATGAACATCACGTCATCACCGGGATCCTGGGCGCCGACCACGATCTCGACCCTCGCCCGCGGCATGGCGAGCGCCTGGACCCGAGCAGCGATCGCCTCGCCAAGCGGGTGTGCCCCGTCGCGCCTCGTCTTCGCTACCGCTGCAGCGGCGTCGCGCTCGGCCAAAGCAGCCCTTCCGCGCTCCGACTCGAGGCGTGCGGCCATCGCCTCGAAACCTTCCAGTTCCTCGAGGCGCGAAGCCACCTCGTCGCGGTAGGCAACGACATCGGCAAGTGACTCGCCGTACTTGCGCCGCAGTTCACGGAGCAACTGCCGACGCTCCCTGACCTGGCTGAGCCGCTCGGGATCGTCGTCGATGTTCTCTGCCTGCGAGCGCAGGTCCGCCGTGACATCGCGCAGATCTGCGATGGCGTTGCGCAGGCGCTCCACTGAGGGGGCGAAGGGTGACCGCGTCCCGAGCGCGGACACGGCCGCGCCGAGGGAGTCGAGCGCCCCGCTGTCGTCGTCGAGGGCCACGAGTGCCCGATAGGCCGCCTCACGATGCGACTGCGCGCTCGACAGGAGATCCTCCAGCTGTTCGAGCTGGTGCTCCTCGTCCTGATCGGAAACCGACGCTGCATCGATTTCGTCACGCTGGAAGCGGAGAAGGTCCACCTCGCGTGCTCTCGCCCGGGCGTCACCGCCCAGCGCAGCGAGCGATGCATCGATCTCGGTCAGTCGCGCCCTTGTCTTGCGCAGGGTTACGAGATCCGTACCGGCAAAACGGTCCAGCGCCGCCCGCTGAGCGGCAACCGAGAGCAGGCTCTGGTGCGCATGCTGTCCGTAGAGGTCAACGAGCCTCTGACCGTGTTCCTGCAAGACGCTGACCGTGGCGAGCCGACCGTCGACGTAGGCGCGACTGCGCCCATCGTGCGGGATCGTTCGGGCCAGGACGACCTCGTCGTCGCCGATCACGAAGCGGCCCTCGACCCGCGCCTCATCAGCGCCCGGCCGGACGAAGGCGCTGTCGGCACGCCCACCCAGCAGGAGTTCGATGGCACCGACGAGCATCGTCTTGCCCGCCCCGGTCTCACCCGTGAGCACGGTGAAACCAGTACCGAGCACGAGGTCCAGTCGTTCGATCACACCGAGGTTCTCGATATGCAACTCGGTCAGCATGGTCCTGTACGCCTCATGGGAATCGCCGGTTCAGCGGTCTGCCAGTCCAAATTTCGCGCGGAGCACCTGATGGAAGCGTCGGCGGCCGAAACACACGAACGACGCGCACTCAATTGCCGGATGACAGCGAACCGTGTCGCCTGCACCGAGGGACGCGACACTCGTGCCGTCCACGGTCAACACGACCCCGCGGTGTCCTGCAACCTCGATCGACACGGTCTCGTCCGGAGAGAGTACGAGCGAGCGGTCGAAGAGCTGGTGTGGCGAGACCGGGGTGAGCAGCATTGCCCGGTGCTGTGGCGAGATCACCGGACCACGGGCCGACAGCGAATACGCCGTGGAGCCAGTGGGTGTTGCGATGATCATCCCGTCTGCGGCGTACGACATGAAGGGTGCGTCATCAATGTTGACGAGCAGACGAACTGTGTGGCCGCTCTCTTCTTTCTCGAGAACCGCCTCGTTCAAGGCCCTCCACGTTCCCGACGGCTCGGTGGATCCCGCACGGAGAACCTCCACGTGTAGCAGCATCCGGTTCTCCACGCTGCAGTCGCCGTCGAAGTACCGCCTGAGGGCCGCCGTCATCGCAGGCGGTTCCACCTCGGTCAGGTAGGCAAGCAGGCCGAGGTTGACAGCGATCACGGGAACCTCTGCGCCATCGAGGAGCTCGACGATACGCAGCACGGTGCCGTCCCCGCCGATACACAGCGCCAGGCCGGCCGAGGACGCGGGACGGTCGGAGGCCAACTCACCGAGCCCCAGGGCGTCCGCATCGACACGTGGCATGAACGCCGTGTGACCGTGCTCCTCGAGCCACGCCACCGCGGCCCTCGCCAGCGCCGTTGCCTCCCTGCGCTCCTGATGCGCAACGATCACCACATCGGTCATGGTTGCGCCTTTCGGACTGCGTACACGAGGAACTCCCGGTTCCCGTCGGCGCCCGTGAGCGGCGAGTCCGTCCAGCCTCGCACGTCGGTACCGGCAGCCACGAGACCATTGTGCACGTCGTCCCTCACCCGTTCGTGGATGGCGGGATCGGTAATCACCCCCCGCCCTCTGGCTACCTCCACGCGCCCGGCCTCAAACTGGGGCTTCACGAGCAGGATGAGGGCCGCACCCGGCCGTGCCGCGCCGACGAGCGCTGGGAGCACCTTGCCGAGGGAGATAAACGAAAGATCTGCCACCACGAGGTCAACAGCCCCTCCGATGTCATCGGGCCCCACCGTCCGCACGTTGCAGCGTTCCATGACCGAGACCCGACCGTCATCGCGCACCTTTGGATGAAGCTGTCCGTGCCCGACGTCGAGGGCCACGACGTGGAGCGCACCGCGTTGGAGCAGACAATCCGAGAAACCGCCCGTCGACGCCCCCGCATCGAGAACCCGGAGGCCGCTGACGTCCACTCCGAAGTGCTCGAGCGCGTGGTCGAGTTTCTCACCGCCACGGCTGACGAACCGGGCAGGGCTCCCCTGAACGACGATTGCGTCACCCGGGTCCACCATGCGAGCGGCCTTCTCGGCCACCGAGCCGTTCACGAGAACTCGGTGTGCCACGATCAGGTCGCCACCCTCGCGCCTGCTCGACACGAGCGCCCGTCTCAACAATTCTGCGTCCAGTCGCCGGCGCGCGCCCATAATGCTGCTTCTGCGGTTCCTGCGGCCAGCTCAGGCTCCGGTCTTGTTGACCGGGGCCTTCTTGGTAGCACGTTGTTTCGACGACGCGACCTTCTTCGCCGGAGCCTTCTTCGCCGGAGCCTTCTTCGCCGGAGCCTTCTTCGCCGGAGCCTTCTTCGCCGGAGCCTTCTTCGCCGGAGCCTTCTTCGCCGG
>CAEZYY010000024.1_pt1 | contig 37103 bp, 31 predicted proteins | sample 7265861 | NCBI WGS metagenome assembly CAEZYY01 (sample SAMEA6813946, study PRJEB35770) | freshwater metagenome | biome: Freshwater; feature: Freshwater reservoir; material: water | place: Czech Republic | collected 2016-08-15 | depth 30m m | reverse complement strand
GGTCAGCTGACGACGAGCGTTGCTTTCATCGTGCCGTGGCCGGGCACGTCGCAGTAGACCGTGTAGGTGCCCGCCGCCAGTTGGTACGTGCCGCTTGCCAGGTCGTTGTTCCTGACCACCTCAAGCTTGTCGCCCACGAGGACACCGGCAGCGTCTTTCACCACGAGGGTGTGGCGCTGACTGTCCTTGTTTAGGTAGGCAATCGTGACGGTGCCAGCGGCGGCGGTGTACTCCGACTTGTCGAACTTCAAGCCCGCCACTGTGTCTACCTCGAGGGCCCCCGTCGGGATGGTGGGGGCAGGCTTGGCGGTTCCTCCGCCGCCACAGGCGGCAACGGTGAACGTGAGACCGGCGAGGGCCGAGAGTGCTGCTGCGGGGACCAAGAGGCGTCGCTTCATGATGTGGAGCCTAAGTAGGCCATCCGATCCCGACAACGCGCGCACCCCGTGTCGATGGCCACTCTCAGCCGCGCCACAGGGCTCAAGGGGGGTTTCCCGGAGGCGGGGTTTCGGGGCAGCCCATAGCGGCCTCCGGTGCTTCGCCCGGACGCACCGGAATAGGTAGGGTCACGGGGTGGCCATTGAACAAGAACAGTTCGGCGCGAACGCTTGGCTCGTCGACGAGCTTCGAGCCCAGTACCTCGCAGACCCCAACTCGGTAAGCGACGCCTGGCGCGCATTTTTCCAGACCGACGTGCTGCCGGTTGCGCCCGCTGCCCCGGCACCCGCCGCGGTGAGCGCGCCCGCCCCTGCGGCACCCCCCGCCGCAGCTCCGGCGGCCGTAGCGCCCGCTGCGGCGGCACCCGCCGAGGGTGAACCGATCCGTGGCACGGCGGCCGCCATCGCCGCAAACATGACGAGGAGCCTCGAGGTTCCCACGGCGACGAGCTTCCGGAATATCCCGGCGCGGCTCCTCGAGGTCAACCGCCAAGGCATCAACTCGTACCGCTCGCGGGTCGGTATGGGCAAGGTCAGCTTCACCCACATCATTGCGTTTGCCATCGTGCGCGCCATCGCTGATGCCGTGCCCAACATGAACAACGGGTTCGCCGAGGGCGCCGACGGCAAGCCGCTGCTCGTCAGGCGCTCGTCGATCAACATGGGCCTCGCCGTGGATGTGGACAAGGGCGACGGAACGCGCACACTCATGGTGCCCGTGCTGCGTGACGCGCAGGCCCTGAGTTTCGTCGAGTTCCTCGATGCCTACGACGCGCTCATCCGCAAGACCAAGGCGAACAAGTTGGCGGTGTCCGACTTCGCTGGCGCAACGATCAGCCTCACCAACCCGGGCACCATCGGCACCGTTCAGTCGGTTCCGCGCCTGATGCCCGGTCAGGGCGTCATCGTCGGCGTCGGATCCATCGACTACCCGGCCGAGTTCCAGGGCGCAGACGTGAGCGCGCTCGTGGAGTTCGGCGTGTCGAAGGTTGTCACGGTCACGAGCACGTACGACCACCGCATTATCCAGGGTGCCGAGAGCGGCATGTTCCTGAAGCGGCTGCACGAGAACCTCATCGGCGAGAACGGCTTCTACGACCTCGTCTTCCGCAGCCTCGGAGTGCCCTATGAGCCGGTGCGCTGGGGTATCGACTCCAGCCCCGTCAACCGCGAGGAGTCCATGCTGCGCAAGCAGATGGCCATCTCGAGCCTCATCCGCTCGCACCGCGTCCGTGGGCACCTCATGGCCGATCTCGACCCGCTGCGCTGGAAAGAACCGCGCCTGCTCGACGAGATGGCCCCGGAGCACTACGGGCTGAGCATCTGGGACCTCGAGCGTGAGTTTCTCGTCGGCGGTGTTGCTGGCAAGGACCGGATGAAGCTTGCGGAACTGCTCGAGGTGCTCCGCGACACCTACTGCCGCACGATCGGCATCGAGTACATGCACATCCATGATCTGCACGAGCAGGAGTGGATCCAGTCCCGTCTCGAGGGTGTACCCACCCAGTTCACACGTGACGAGAAGCGCTGGCTCGCCGAGCGCCTCACGACGGCCGACGCGTACGAGCGGTTCCTCGCCACCAAGTACGTCGGCACCAAGCGGTTCGGCCTCGAGGGCGGCGAGTCCACCATTGCGGTGCTCGACGGCATCCTGTCCTCGGCTGCCGAGGAGCACCTCGAGGGCGCCGTCATCGGTATGGCCCACCGCGGTCGCCTCAACGTGCTCGCGAACATCGTCGGCAAGAGCTACGACCAGATCTTCCGTGAGTTCGAGGGCCACCTCGGACCGAACCTGTTCCAGGGTTCCGGCGACGTGAAGTACCACCTCGGTGCTACCGGCAAGTACGTGACCCCGCAGGGCGCGGACATCGCTGTCGAACTAGCGGCCAACCCGAGCCACCTCGAGACCGTGAACCCGATTGTGATGGGCATCGTCCGTGCCCGTCAGGACCAGATCGACCCGCCGCTGTCATACCCCATACTTCCCATCCTCATCCACGGTGATGCAGCCTTCGCAGGTCAGGGCATCGTCGCCGAGTGTCTCGCGATGTGCGATATCGCCGGCTACCGCATCGGCGGGACGATGCACATCATCATCAACAACCAGATCGGTTTCACCACGTCGCCGGAGTACTCTCGCTCGTCGCCGTACTGCTCCGACGTGGCTAAGACCGTTCAGGCCCCGATCTTCCACGTGAACGCCGACGACCCCGAGGCGTGCCTCCGTGTCGCCCGGCTCGCGTTCGAGTACCGCCAGGCATTCCACAAGGACGTTGTCATCGACCTCGTCTGCTACCGCCGTCACGGCCACAACGAGGGCGACGACCCGTCGTACACGCAGCCGCAGATGTACAAGGCCATTGCGCAGCACCGCCCGGTGGCCAAGTTGTACGTCGAGGAACTCATCAGCCGGGGCGTGCTGACACTGGACGAGGCCGAGCAGATGCTCAACCAATACCAGGGCCGCTTGCAGTCCGTCCTCGACGACACGCGGGCGCATCTGCCCGCCCACGTCAAGGCACCCAAGCCGCCGACGCCTGTCGGGGTCCTTCCGTGGATCCAGACGGGTGTGGAGCGCGGCGCGCTCGACACGGTGTTCAACACGCTCACGGCATATCCCGAGGACTTCCGCGTCCACCCGAAGCTCGCCAAGCAGTTTGAACTGCGGGCTGCTGCCTACAACAACAACGGCACCGTCGACTGGGCCATCGGAGAGGCGCTCGCCTTCGGCTCGCTGCTCATGGAGGGTGTGCCCGTTCGCCTCGCCGGCGAGGATTCGCGACGGGGCACGTTCAGCCACCGCCACGCCACGCTCACCGACTACGAGGACGGGAAGCGGTGGACGCCGCTCGCGCACATCCCGGGGGCACCGAACCGGCTCTGGGTCTACGACTCACTGCTGTCGGAGTACGCCGCACTCGGTTACGAGTACGGGTACTCACAGGCCAACCACGACGCGCTGGTGCTCTGGGAGGCCCAGTTCGGCGACTTCGTCAACGGTGCTCAGATCATCATCGACCAGTATCTCGTTGCAGCAGAGGACAAGTGGGGCCAGCACAACGGCCTCGTCATGCTCCTGCCGCACGGCTTCGAGGGACAGGGCCCCGAGCACTCGAGCGCCCGGATCGAGCGCTTCCTGCAACTCTGCGCGGAGGACAACCTGCAGGTGGCCAACCCCACCACGGCCGCCCAGTACTTCCACCTGCTGCGCCGTCAGACCCAGCTCGAGGTACTCCGTCCACTCGTGATCTTCTCCCCGAAGGCGCCGCTGCGCATGAAGGAGAGCATGTCCCACGTGGACGACCTCACCGCCGGTCACTTCTGGGAGGTTCTCGACGATCCGAACCTCGTTGTCCCGAAGGAGCAGGTCCGTCGTGTCGTGCTCTGCAGCGGCAAGGTGGTTTGGGACGCCATGGCCGAGCGGGCCAAGCGCAACGCCGCGGCAGCCGTCGTGCGCGTCGAGCAGCTCTATCCGTTCCCGCAGGAGCAGATCGACCAGGTGCTCGCCACCTACCCGAACGCCAAGGAAGTTGTCTGGCTGCAGGAGGAGCCCGAGAACATGGGCGCCTGGACCTTCTTCGAGCACCGCTCGTGGAGGCTCAAGCAGCGTGGCTACGACCTCTGGCACGTGGCGCGCGTGGCAACCGGCAGCCCGGCGACGGGCTCCAAGGTTGTCCACGACCAGGAACTCGCCGAACTGATGGACGAAACCTTCGCCGGGCTCTAATACTCGCCGACATAGCCTCGTGCCGATGGTCGCCCATAGCCGCCGCTTCGCTCTGGTGTAGGGCTCTTGTTCGCTGCTGCTGGCGCAGCGACGCTCACGGCGTTGGGCGATCCCTCGCCGCCGTGCGCTCAACTCTCGGTGGGTATTACAGCAATTCGAGCCCGATCGCAGACTCCAGTTGGCGGAGCGCCTCGATGTGGTCGACAACTTTGATGGTGTGCATCCCGAGGGCCGCTGCTGGCTTGAGGTTGATTCCGAGGTCGTCGAGGAACACGACGTTGTTCGGGTCGGCCTTCATCGCCTCGCAGGCGATCTCGTAGAAGCGGGTTTCCGGCTTGCGGCAGCCCACCTTGCTGGACTCGACAACCGTGTCGAAGATCGCCATGATGTCGTTGATTGCCCGCTGACGGTCGGTGCGGGCCCGGTCGGTCACCCCATCGCCGTGGCTGACCACATTGTTCGTGAGGCATGCCTGGGGTAGCCCTGCAGCCTTGATGCGGTGGAGTGCCTGCACCATTGCGGGCCGAATGTCGCCCTGAAGGAGGGCGAGCACGTCTGCCCCGGGCACGTGATGGCCCTTCTCGGCGGCCTCGGCGGCAAATTTCTTGTCGAACTGGTCCGGGGTGATGTCCGAACGCTCGAGCAGGGCCCACGCATTGGAGTCCGGATTGGTGGCGTTCACCGTGCGGATGAAGTCCTTGGGCAGGTCTTTTGCCACCTCGTAGTGGTTGAAGGCCTCGAAGGGACTGGACAGGATGACCCCGCCGAAATCCCAGAAAATCACGGTACGCATACCCCCCGATGGTAGGGGCACCTCGTGGCAATCCCCAGTTTGGGGGCTCCGGGGTGGTTGACTCTGAGACGGTATGTCCAGATTGGTCGTGGTAGACGGTTCGAACATCGCCACCGAAGGGCGGACGATGCCGAGTCTCAGGCAGTTGAACGAGGCTGTTCTCGCTTTTATGGAGGAGAACCCGGGCGACAAGATCAGCGTCGTCGTCGACGCGACCTTCGGGCACCGGATCGACCCCAAGGAGATCGACGACTTCAACGAGGCTGTCGAGAACAACGAGATCGTGGCGCCCCCCGCAGGGGCCGTCGGCCGTGGTGACGGGTTTGTGCTCGCGATCGCCGACAAGAAGAGCGCAACGATCCTTTCGAACGACTCGTACCAGGAGTTCCACGGCCAGTACGACTGGCTGTTCGACGAGGGCCGCCTCATCGGCGGCAAGCCGGTTCCCAATATCGGATGGGTGTTCATCAACCGGGTCCCGGTGCGCGGCCCCAAGAGTCGCCAGTCGGTCAAGGACGCCAAGCGCAAGCGCAGCGACGTACGCCCCACCAAGGCGAGCAAGGAAGCGAACCAGCCAATGCCGGTTCCCAAGGCGCCGCCGCCGGGAGCAACACTCGGCGATCGTGGGACCAAGGGCCGTCGTCGGGGGAGCGGAAGGGGTGCTGCCAAGGAGGTCGCTCCTGCACTCGTGCCCTCGGCCACCTCGACCAGCGTGTCGACCCCGCCGCAGCACACCAACGACTTGCTCTCCTTCCTCGGGTTCGTGGAGCACCATCCGGTGGGATCCACGGTCAACGGCACCGTGGTCTCGTACTCGTCGCACGGTGCCTACGTGGCGGTCGGTGACGTGTTCGGCTACGTGCCCATGCGACTGATGTCGAACCCGCCGCCGCGCAGCGCGCGGGAGATGATCGGTATGAGCGACGCGGTGCCGCTCGTGGTTGCAGGGTTTAACCCGGGGCGTCGCGGCATCGACCTCGCACTGCCCGGCATGGTGCCGGCGTCGGGCGAGGCTGCCGGCCCGACGAAGACAACGGGTGCACGACGGGGAGCCAAGCGCCCGGCACAGAAGGAACCTGTGGCTAAGCAACCTGCCGCTGCTGCCAAGAAGGTTGCTGCGAAGGCTGCGGCTCCGGCGAAGAAGGTTGTGGCGAAGGCCCCCGTGAAGGCTGCTGCTCCGGCGAAGAAGGTTGTGGCGAAGAAGGTTGTGGCGAAGGCCCCGGTGAAGGCTGCTGCTCCGGCCAAGAAGGCAGTTCCGGCGAAGAAGGTTGTGGCGAAGGCCCCGGTGAAGGCTGCGGCTCCGGCGAAGAAGGTTGTGGCGAAGGCCCCGGTGAAGGCTGCGGCTCCGGTGACAAAGGCTGTGGCGAAGGCCCCGGTGAAGAAGGTTGCCCCGAAGGCTGCGGCTCCGGCGAAGAAGGTTGTGGCGAAGGCCCCCGTGAAGGCTGCTGCTCCGGCCAAGAAGGCTCCGGCGAAGAAGGCTGCGGCCCCCCGGGGTGCTCGCCGCTGAACGCCCCGATTACCGTTCGTCACGTGCGATTCGCCACCTGGAACGTCAACTCGCTGAAGGTCCGTTTGCCTCGGGTGGAGGAATGGCTCGCTGAGGTGCAGCCCGATGTGCTGGCGATGCAGGAGACCAAGCTCGCCGACGACGCGTTTCCCGGGCTCGCGTTCCAGGCCATGGGGTACGACTCGGTCCATCACGGCCAGGGTCAGTGGAACGGTGTGGCACTCCTGTCCCGCGTCGGCCTCGAGCGCCCGGTCTACAACTTCGCGCCGGGCATCACCCCCGATCACGAGGCCCGCATCGTGTCGGCAACCTGCGGCGGTGTGCGCGTGAGTTCTGTGTACGTCCCCAACGGGCGATCGCTGGACAATGACCACTACCGCTACAAGCTCGACTGGATGGCACGGCTGAGGGAGCACGTGGCGGCCGAGAGCACACCGTCGGACGACGTGATCGTGATGGGCGACTTCAACATTGCCCCTGACGATCGCGACGTGTGGGATGCGAGTGCGTACGAGGGCGGCACCCATATCTCTCAACCCGAGCGCGATGTGCTGGGTGCGCTCGTGGACTGGGGCATGGTGGACCTGTTCCGCGAGCAGCACGACGAGGCAGGGCTCTTTTCCTGGTGGGACTACCGCAACGGGGATTTTCACAAGGGCCACGGCATGCGGATCGACCTCGTGCTGGGCACGGCGAGCACTGCGCAGCGCTGTTCGTTCTCGATCATCGATCGCAACGCGCGCAAGAGGCAGCAGCCGTCGGACCACGCACCCGTGTTGGTGGACCTCGATGGCTGACGCGGTTCTCGATGCGGGTTATCTGGACCCGGAACGACCGAGCCCGCTTATGCGGGAGGGGTTCACGGCCCCGGCCGAGTTCACGCCGGTGGAGCAGGCCAAGGCGGACCTCGCGGACGCGACCCGACGGATCATCGATGAGCAGGTCACCACGGTTGCTGACGCAGCCGCGATACGTGAGGCGCAGCAACTCGTGAAGCGCGCAGCGGACCTTCTCGCTGGTCGCGAGCACGGACGCCCGTACGACGAGCCGGCCGAGGGCTCGCTGCAGCCGTCACAGGTGCGCCCGTTCCCGAGCTACAGCCCGTTCATCGGTCTGATGAACCCGATCGCGCCGCCGATGACGATCGAGTGGGGCGAGGATTTCGTCGTCGGGCGCGCAACGTACGGCCTCGTGTACGAGGGCCCTCCCGGGTGCCTGCACGGGGGGTTCATCGCTGCAGGGTTCGACGAGATCCTCGGGCTCTCGCAGGGGCTCTCCGGCCAGGTCGGCATGACTGGCCGGTTGACCATCAGCTACCGCTCGCCAACACCGCTCTTCCGCGAGATCGTCTATCGGGCCCGCTTCATCCGCAAGGACGGCCGCAAGGTATTCGTGGAGGCAACGCTGCACGCCGGGGACACGCTGTGTGCGGAGGCCGAGGGACTGTTCATCGCGATGAAGCCCGAGTTCTTTGAGCAGCTCACTGCGCTGCGGGGCGAGAACCACCGGGCTCGCTGAGCAGCGGCAGGATTCGCCCGGCGAAGCGCCGGGCAAGCAGGGGCCCGATGCCGTCGATTGCCGCAAGGTCGTCCTGTGTGACGGGCATTGTGGCCACGATCCGGTCGAGCGAGCGATCGTCGAGCAGGAATGCGGCCGGGACCCCGGCTGCGCGTGCCGCTGCCGCACGCCAGTTCCTCAACCGGGCCATCACGGCTGCGCCCGGGTCCGCCGTCGGTGCTGCCGCAGCGGCAGGCCGTGGCCGTTCGGGCAGGAGTACTGGGACGTCCGAGGCGTCGGGCTCCCGCAGTGCGAGGTCCGGGAGCAGGGGGCTGCGCCCCGCCTTCTTGCCCCCGCGCTTTTCCGCCCACGTGATGGCGAGACGGTCTGCCGCACGGGTGAGTGCCACGTACAGCAGGCGAGCCTCCTCAGCACGGGCAGCGGACCGTGAGGCGATCGGTGCCGGCATGCCGACAGAGTCGATGCCCGCGACGATCACGGTGGACCATTCACGTCCCTTGGCCGCGTGCATGGTGACGAGCTCGACGGCATCGCCCTCGACGGCCGATTCGACGTTGTTCAGGTCCATCCACGCTGCGAACGCCCGGCCATCACCTCCGCCCGTCTCCTCGAAGGCGCGCACTGTGTCGATCGCCCGGCGGACCGGGTCGAGCGGGTCTCCGGCTGGGGTGGAGCCGTCGTCGGGGTCGGTCTCGCCTCGCCCCGGACCGTCGTCCCCCACCGTGTCGGACCCTTCCGTTCCTGCACCCGGCCACGCGAGATCAATCGCCCATGCATGGAGGTCATGGCTGTCCCCGGCTGACCGCGCCGGCCGGAGCGGGTCGTTGCCTGCCGCGCCCGCAATGCCGCGCCTCGTGACCGTTCGCGTCGGGATGCCTGCGGCGGCGAACGCGACGGCTGCCTGCCGGAGAATCTCGTGGGTGCGCCCCAGCACGGCAACCGATGACCACCGCGCCCCCGGAGGGCGGAGTTCGTTGGCGAGCACGACAAGGCGGCGTGACTCCTCGGCCTCGTCGCGACACGACACCGTGATGATCTGCCGGCCGCTCGGTCGGTCGGCCCGGTGCACGCCGCCCACGCGGTTTGAGGCAAGCACTCGGTCGCCGGCATCGACCACCTCGGGCGTTGAGCGGTAGTTGGTGGTCAGCTCGATCGTGATCGGCCGCAGTGGGCCGTTGCGGACGGCATCGAGCAACCCTGAGTCTGACCCGTTCCAGCCGTAGATCGCCTGCGCCGGGTCGCCGACGATGAAGAGGTCGTCCCCACCGTTGCGAAGCGCCTCGAGGAACTCGTACTGCAGCGGGTTGATGTCCTGGAACTCGTCGACGTGAAGGTGACGGTGCCACCACGAGATCGCGTCGGCGACGCCGGGTCGACGGATCTCGGCTGTGCACTCCGAGAGCAGGTCGTCGAAGTCGAGGATGCGTCGCTTGCGCTTGTATGCCTCGAAGTCTGCGAACAGCTTCGCCACCTGCTCAACATCGGCCCCGGGCCGGCGCCCTGCTGAGGTGGCAGCGCGCGGGTAGTCCTTGGGGCCAATGAGGCGGGCCCGCGCCCACTCGATCTCGGTGGCAGTGACGGCAGCGAGGCGCCGGTCGCCTCTGAGCTGTTCGGTGAGCACCTCGATGCGGTTGGTGGACAGTGTCGGCGGCTCGTGGCGCCCACGGTCCTCCCATCGCCTGCGCAGGATGCGGTACGCAACGCTGTGGAACGTTCCCGCCACGACGGATTGTTCCACGCCCTCGCGGGCAAGCCGACGCTGTAGCTCCGCTGCGGCCTGACGCGTGAACGTGAAGGCCACCGTGTGCGAGGGCTCGGCCGATTTCGTGGCGATGCGGTACGCGATCCGGTTCGTCAGCACCCGGGTCTTGCCGGAACCGGCACCGGCGATGACGGCAACGGGGCCTGGCGGGGCCGTGACGGCGGCGCGTTGGTCCGGGTCAAGCCGCACGAGCAGGCGGGCGAGGTCGACACCTTCCCCCTCGTCGACCGAACCTTCCACTGTCACATCGTCACGCTACTGGCACGGTGAAGCGTGGGTAATCTGCCCCCATGGCGTTCCCGCGGAAGTTGCTCAACTCGTTCGAGACGATTCGTGTGGACCTCCGTCCCCATTGGTGGTTCCTGGCGCCCCCCGGTGCGGCGACGCTTGCTGCGCTCATCCTCACGATCTATGCACTGACCCTCGACGGGGGCGTGGGCAAGGCGGTCAAGATCGTTGCGCTCATCCTGCTCGTGATCTCCGGTGGTTGGATGCTGCGCAAGTACTCGGCCTGGTACTACTCGCACTTCGTCGTCACCTCGCACCGCGTCATCTTTCGTCAGGGGGTGCTCCGCAAGACCGGTGTGCAGATCCCACTGGAGCGCGTGAACAACGTGAACTTCAACCAGACCGTTTTCGAGCGTGTCCTTGGGGCGGGCGATCTCCTCATCGAGTCGGGCGGCGAGGCCGGCCAGGAACGCTTCACCGATATTTCGCACCCCGACCGCGTGGCAAACATCATCCACGAGGCAATCGAGGAGTACCGCAACCAGAATCGCTCGGGAGGTGGGGCGTTGGCTGGTCAGGCGGGGGATCTCACCGAGCAGTTGGAGCGCCTTGAGGGACTGCGGGACCGTGGGTCCATCACCCAGGACGAGTTCGAGGCGCAGAAGCGCCGCATGCTCGGCTGAGCAGCGATCACCGTGCGCGTCGTGTCGCTCGTCCCCTCGGTGACCGAGACCCTGCTTGCCTGGGGAATCGAACCGGTTGCGTGCACGCGTTTCTGCGAGCAACCCGGACTCCCGCACGTGGGCGGGACGAAGGATCCCGATATTGCGGCGATCACAGCGCTCGCACCGGACCTCGTGGTGGTCGACCGTGAGGAGAATCGCAAGGAGGACGCAGAGGCAATCGCTGCAGCGGGCCTCGGCCTGCACGTGACGCACGTGGTGCACCTCGCTGAGGTGGAGGCAACCCTGTGGGCACTCTGGGCCGCGGTGGGGAAACCTGACGTGAACCCGTGGCCGTCGGACGAGGTTCCGGCGGCGCCGCCGATCTCCCGCCGGGCATTCGTCCCCATCTGGCGGCGGCCATGGATGACCATCAACGGCGACACCTATGGCTCGACCGTGCTGCGCGCATGCGGGGTGCACAACGTGTTCTCGGGACACCCCGACCGGTACCCGGAAGTGACGATCGCCGAGGCGAGCGGGATGCGTGCAGACCTCGTGATCCTGCCGAGCGAGCCCTATGCGTTCGCCGAGCGCCACATGGCAGAGGTGAGCGCCGTGGTACCGGACGTCCGTCTGCTGGACGGGCGTGATCTGTTCTGGTGGGGTGCGCGCACGCCGGGTGCGCTCGTGAGGATTACCGCAGCGCTGGCCTGAACCCTGCTCAGGGGCGGCCGGCCCGGGGTGCCGCAGCGCGGTGGGTCTCGATCCTGCCGGTACGGCTACCGCCGGCGATCGTTTCCTCCGAGGAGGCAGCGGTGAGTGCGAAGAGTGTCCGACCGTCGTCGCCGCCGAGCATGCAGGCGAAGCACGGCTGCGAGGTCTCCACCACCTCGGTCACCTCGCCGCCCTCTCTCACCCGGAACACCTCGTGGGCGAGCGGATTGGCCACCCAGATCTGGCCGTCGGCATCGAGGCAGATCCCGTCGGGCGGGCGGTTGCCGAGTGGGGCCCACACGCGCCTGTTCGACAGGGAACCATCGGCAGCGATGTCGAATGCGGTGAGCGCGAAACCGAACGTTTCCCCCACGATCAGGGTCTTGCCGTCCGGGGTGATGACCGAACCGTTCGGGAAGTGCATGTCCGGCGCGCCGATGCGTGTGGATCCATCGGGGTCAACGATCATGAGATTGGCGGTGGGGTGGTTGGCGATGATGTCCTCGATGGGACGGGTGTGGAACGCCTCCTCGAGGTTGAACCCGAAGTTGCCCACGTACGCGCGCCCGACGGCATCGACGACCATGTCGTTGCAGTACCAGGCGGCGAGGTGCGAGAGGTCCGCGTGGTCGACCAGCGCACCGTCCGCGCCGCGTCGCATCACCTTGCGGTCCTGCATCTGCACGACGAGCAGCGTTCCGTCCGGTGTCCAGCCGAGACCGCTCGGGCGTACGGGGGTGGTGAACTCGATGGTGACCTTGCCCTCCACGGTGCAGGTCTTGACTGCTGTCTCGTAGAAGTCGGAGAACCACAGCGTTCCACCGTGCCATCGCGGTCCCTCCCCGAAGTAGATGCCTTCGGCGAGCACAGTTGTCTTGGCCATGTCTTCCCCCAGTTCCCGGTGAGCGTCGCCCAACCTAGATCACGGTGCGGACGTGCGTCAGGCCCGCGAGGCCCCGGCTGTGGGCCGGACGACCCAGGCGTTCGGGATTTGGGTTCCGGGCTCCGTGAGCGCCACGACGCATCCGCCGAAGCCGCCCCCGGTCATGCGCGCGCCGTAGACCCCGCGCAGCGCGGACAGGGAGCGAACGGCCTCGTCCATCGCGGCGGTTGAGGTCTCGTAGTCAACGCGGAGCGATTCGTGGCCCTCGAGCATGAGCGCGCCGGCGTCGTTCAGGTCGCCGGCGCGCAGCGCACCGGCAAAGTCGCGCACCCTGCGGTTCTCGGTGATGACGTGACGCGCCCGTCGACTGAGCATCGCGTCCTCGATGGCGTTGAGGGTTCCGATGTCTGCTGTTCGCAGTGGCCCGATCACCGCCTCTGCAGCGGCGCACTGCGCCACACGGTCCGCATACGGGGACCCAACGAGCCGTCTCTGTGTCACGAAGAGCACCTGCACAACAGCGTGGTCGGGCACTGGGAGCGGCTCGATGTCGAGCGTTGTGCAATCCATCACGAGTGCGTGGCCGTCGACCCCGCAGGCAGAGGTCAATTGGTCGAGGATCCCTGAGGGCAGGCCGGTGGCGGTGTTTTCCGCGCGCTGACACAGTCGGGCGAGTTCCCTTGGCGTCCCGTCGAACCCGAGCGCGAGGGCGACGGCCAGTTCGAGCGCAGCGCTCGAGGACAGACCGGCACCGATCGGGATGGTGGTGCTCACGGTTCCCTGCAGTCCCTCGACAACGCCGAGTTCGGCGGCAACACCGGCCGCGTACCGGCCCCACGTCGGGGTGATCGCATCGGGGCGTGTGACCGGCAGTCCGACGTCGAGGGGTTCGGGCTCGTCGGCGCTGGCGAGCGAGAGTCCGGACCCGCCGCGCACCCCCGACGCGGTTGTCCAGCGGTCGATTGCCATCGGGCACACGAGCCCGCCGGTGTAGTCCGTGTGGTCCCCGATGAGCACCACCCTGCCCGGGGCACGGGCGGTCACCAATGTGGGGCTACCCATTGCGGTCACGCAAGCTTGAGCACCGCAGCGAATCGCTCGATGTCGTCCACCTGGATGGGCGCGCGGAGGGCAAGGTTCACCTGGTCCGCTCCGGCCGTTACGTACTCGCCGATGCGGTCGACGACCTGCTGCTCGGAACCGGTGAGCACACCGGGGCGTACGCGCTCGGTCAGCCCCCCGAACTGCGAAACGAGGCTGTCTTCGGTCCACGCGATGCCGAGGTTGACAGCACATCTCAGTTCGGCGGGATCGCGCCCGATGGTCTCGCAGTGCCGGTGGAGCACGGTTCGCTTATGAGCGAACTCTTCGGGGCTCACGAACGGTACGTTCCACGCGTCTGCGTACTTCGCAGCGATCTTCAGCGTGCGCTGCTCACCGCCACCACCCACCCAGATCGGCAGCCTGTCCTGTACGGGCTTGGGCTCGCAACGGGCATCGTTCAGGTTGAAGAACTTGCCCGTGAAGTTCGAGATCTCCTCGTTCATGAGCATCTTCGTGCACTGGATGGATTCCTCGAGCATGTCCATCCGGTCCTTGATCGGCAGGAACGGGATTCCGTACGCCTCGTACTCCACCTGCGCCCAGCCCGCGCCAATGCCGAAGTCACATCGCCCATTGGAGATCTGGTCGATCGTGCACATGGCGTTCGCGAGCACGGCGGGGTGGCGGTACCCGGCGCAGTACACGAGCGAACCGACTCGGACCCTCGAGGTGTCCGCGGCGAGGGTTGCGTGGGCGGCGATGGCTTCCTGACAGTACGCGTCGTCCGGCTTGAACGTAGCCGAGTAGAAGTGGTCCCAGATGGAGATCCAGCCGTAGCCGAGGTCCTCGATGCGGCGCCACAGCCTCCGAAGTTCGGGCATCGTGATGTGCTGCAAGCCGGTGTGGACTCCAAAGACGGTCATGGTTCGGACCGTAGCGCGCACAGGGTGCGGGCTGCCGTTCTGCGCAGGGTGCGGCGGGGCCCGCCCAACACAAGACGCCACCGAGTACAGTGATTTTCTGGTGCTGCTCGGGGGCAGGCACAGAAGAGGGGCCCAGTAATGGCACGTGCAGCGGTATCTACCGGGGTCGAGTTGGAGTTCGACACGTTCGGCTCGTCGGAGGACCCAGCGCTGCTCCTCGTGATGGGATTCACCGCGCAGATGACGGCGTGGGACGTGGACTTCTGTCGCGGTCTCGCCGAGCGGGGTTATTTCGTCGTGCGCTACGACAACCGTGACTGCGGTCTGTCGACGAAGTTCGACGGCGCCGCAGTGGACCCGATGGCCGTGATGGCGGCAGCACTCTCGAACGAGCCGCTCCCACCCGTCCCCTACACGCTGTCGGAGATGGCGGCAGACGGGATCGGCCTGCTCGATCACCTCGGCATCGCCCGTGCACACGTTGTGGGTGCCTCGATGGGCGGGATGATCGTGCAGATGATGGCGATCGAGCATCCCACGAGGCTCCGGTCGATGATCTCGATCATGTCGATGACCGGTGATCCGGAGTACGGGCAGGCATCACCCGAGGCGATGGGTGCACTGCTGGCCGCCCCGCCCGTTGAGCGTGATGCCTACATCGAGTCGGCGGACCGTTGGGGTATCTGGGCCTCCAAGAAGTACGGAGACCCCGGCGAGGCGCGGGTGCGCGCTGCGGAGTCCTACGACCGTTCCTTCTACCCAGAGGGCGGCTCGCGCCAGCTCGCGGCCATCTTCGCCACCGGTGACCGGACGGAACGCCTCCGCTCGGTGAAGGCGCCCACGCTCGTCATCCACGGCCGTGACGACACGCTCATCGGGCCCTCCGGTGGTGTACGCACTGCCGAAGTGATCGACGGCGCGCACCTGCTGCTGATGGCGGACATGGGCCACGACCTGCCGAAGCAGCTGCACCCCATCTACTTCGACGTGATGTCGTCGCACATGCGCTGGGCCGACGCCCGGTAGCGACGCCGGCTGGGGCCCGCAGCAGCCCTTTCTGTCAGAATCGACCTCAACGACGAAAAGGACTTGTCATGGCTGGACCGCTCTCCGGGTACCGCATCATCGAAATCGCAGGGATCGGGCCCGGCCCGTTCTGCGCAATGCTCTTTGCCGACATGGGCGCCGAGGTCATCCGTGTGGAGCGTGCTCAGGCCGTTCGTCCCGGCGCCTCTGGAACGATCATGGACGTCTCTGTCCGCAGTCGGAAGAACATTGCGATTGACCTGAAGAACCCCGAGGGCGTCGAGGCGCTGCTCAAGCTCGTCGAGAAGGCCGACGCCATTATCGAGGGCTTCCGCCCCGGCGTGATGGAGCGCCTCGGTGTCGGTCCCGATGCGTGCCTCGCACGCAACCCGAAGATCGTCTTCGGACGCATGACTGGTTGGGGGCAGGATGGGCCGTACGCGCAGGCGGCGGGTCACGACATCAACTACATCTCCCTCGCCGGTGCGCTGGCGCACTACGGCCGTGAGGGTCAGGACCCCACCCCGCCGCTCAACATGGTGGGCGACTTCGGTGGTGGTGGCATGTTCCTCGCCTACGGCGTGGTGTGTGCGCTGCTCGAGGCGCAAAAGAGCGGCAAGGGCCAGGTGGTGGACACGGCGATGGTGGACGGCACGGCCATCCTCATGAGCATGTTCTGGGGCATGAAGCAGGCCGGTGTGTACGACGAGGACCGCCCGGGCACAAACCTGCTCGACACCGGCGCGCACTTCTACGACGCGTACCGAACCAAGGACGGCAAGTACGTGAGTTTCGGCTCGATCGAGCCGCAGTTCTATGCCGAGATGCTGCAGAAACTGGGTCTAGAGAACGACCCCGAGTTCGCCCGCCAGATGGACAAGAGCGCGTGGCCGAACCTGAAGAAGCGTATGCGCGAGATCATCGCGGGTAGGACGCGTGAGGAGTGGAACGCGATCTTCGAGATGTCCGACGTGTGCTACGCCCCGGTGCTCACGATGAGCGAGGCGGCGCAGCATCCGCACAACGTCGCCCGCAACGCGTTCCTCAACATCGACGGCCTCACGCAGCCCTCACCCGCACCGCGCTTCTCGCGCACGGTGCCGGCCACGCCCACGCCCGGTGCCCACCCCGGCCAGAACACCCGCGAGGTGCTCACTGCATGGGGTATCCCGGCAGGCGAGGTGGACGCCCTCATCGACAAGGGCGCAGTCAAGCAAGCCTGATCCGCTGGCAGACTCCGAAGCACATGAGCACCCTGGTCTGTTTCCACGCGCATCCCGACGACGAAGCCATCAGCACGGGCGGCACAATCGCCCGCGCGGCGGCAGAGGGGCACCGTGTGGTGCTCGTGGTGGCGACCGGTGGTGAGTGGGGCGAGACACCGGCGGACCTCGCCGACGGCGAGACGCTCGCCGACCGCCGTCGACGGGAGACCGACGACTCCGCCCGCGCACTTGGCATCCGTCGTGTTGCGTGGCTCGGCTACGAGGACTCGGGGATGACCGGTTGGGACCAGAACGCGAACGCGGGTTCGTTCCACCTCGCCCCCCTGGACGAGGCGGCGGAACGGCTTGCTGCCGTGCTGCGCGAGGAGGATGCGGACGTCCTCACCATCTACGACTGGCACGGCGTGTACGGGCACCCCGATCACGTCAAGGTGTACCGGGTGGGCGTTCGCGCAGCCGAGATTGCCGGCACCGCGAAGGTGCTCGAGGCAACGATGAACCGAGAGCTCATTGTTGAGCTTCAGCGAGCAGCAGCACAGATGGCAGACAACGGCGCGACCGTCGATCAGGACTTCGACCCCGAGGCACCGGCCGACGACGGGAACCCGTTCGGGTCGCTCGCCCACGAGATCACGCTCGCCGTTGACGTGAAGGAGTACCTCGCCCAGAAGCGTGCCGCACTCGGCTGTCACCGCAGCCAGATCTCCGAGGCGTCCTTCTTCGCCCAGATGCCCGAAGAGGTGTTCGCGCTCGCCTTCGGCACGGAGTGGTTTATCGAACGCGGCGTATCCACCGATGCGCCCCAGCACGGTTGGATTTTCTAGGACATGACCAGGCTCTATCTCGTACGGCACGGCCGCGCTACCGGCGGATGGGATGTCGACCCGGATCCCGGTCTCGACCCCGTCGGCCAGCAACAGGCACTCGACGTTGCCGACCGCCTGTTCCCGCTCGGCCCGCTTGCTGTGCTCTCCAGCCCGATGCTGCGCTGTCGAGAGACCAGCGCGCCGCTCGCCGGGCGGTGGGGTGCGCAGGTAACCATCGAGCCGGCGGTTACCGAGATCCCCTCGCCGGACGGGTATCCCCTGCAGGAGCGTGTCGAGTGGCTGCGCAACGCAATGGCCGGGGAATGGGCGGCTCTCGGTCCGTTCTACACCGGTTTTCGGGACGCGATCGTGGAGCGACTGCTTTGCTGCCCGGTCGACACCGTGGTGTTCAGCCACTACATCGCGATCAACGCAGCGATCGGCGTGGCGGTCGGCGATGACCGACTGGTCGTCCGTGCCCTCGACAACTGTTCGGTGACGATCCTCGAGGTCGAGAGCGGCCGGCTGAGGCTCGTCGAGGGCGGCCACGAGGCCGACACCCTGATCCGTTGAACCCTGCGGCTACCGTGGACCACGCATGAACGCCCTGATGATCCTCGATGTCCATACCGCGTGGGCGTGGTTCGTGGTGGTCAGTAACGGGCTCGCCGGTATCTGGTCGCTCACGGCCCACCGGTGGCCGGCGCTGCGGTCCCGCGCGCTCTGGTGGTTCACCGCGGCGTCGCAGGCCACGGTGCTCGTCCAGGTGATCCTCGGCGTCATCATGCTCAACAAGTACAAGCTGCAGGCACCGAAGTTCCACATGTTCTACGGCTTCGTGGGCCTCATCGCCATCACGATCCTGTACTCGTACCGGGTGCAGCTGAAGCACAAGCTGTATCTGCTGTACGGCTTCGGCGGCATCTTCGTCATGGGTCTCGGTATCCGGGCGATGTTGGTCGCGGCCATCAAGAGCCCCTGACCCATCAGCGCGGTTGCTCCGCCCTCACTGGAACGACACCACCCGGTGCCCCATGAGGAACAGCCGATCCTCGGCCTGCATCTTCACGGCGCGTGACAGCACTTGGCGCTCCACATCCCGACCCATGACGGACAGGGTCTGGGCGTTCATGCTGTGGTCCACCGATACGACCCCCTGATCGATGATCGGACCCTCGTCGAGGTCTGCGGTGACGTAGTGCGCGGTGGCGCCGATCATTTTCACGCCCCGCTCGTATGCCTGCTGGTACGGCCGTGCACCCTTGAACCCCGGCAGGAAGGAGTGGTGGATGTTGATGATGCGGCCCGACAGGTCTGCGCAGAACTCTGGGCTGAGGATCTGCATGTAACGGGCGAGCACGACGAAGTCGATGCTGTGCTCGGCGATGAGTCCCCGCAGGAGCGCTTCCTGCTCGGCTTTGTTCTCCTTCGTGACGGGGAGGTGGAGGAACGGGACGCCGTAGCGCTCGCAGAGGGTGCGGCAGGCCTGGTGGTTGGAGACGACGACCGGGATCTCGATGGCGAGCTCTCCGGCCTCCCAGCGGTACAGCAGGTCGAGGAGACAGTGGTCGTACTGGGACACGAGGACGAGCGCGTGCTGGTGCGATGCCTCGTTGCGCAGGTGAAGGTGGGCGTGGAAGCGATCGGCGACGGGTTGGAGGAGGGACCGCACCTCGTCAATGTCCTCGATCGGCGAGGTGAACGTGGTGCGCATGCAGAACTGGGAGGTGATCGGGTCGCCGTACTGGCTGTTGTCAACGATGTTGCCCTGCGCCTCGAGGAGGGCGGCGGAGAAGGCATGGACGATTCCGGGGCCGTCCGCACACTGAACGCTGATCACGTACTGGGGCATTCCCCTATTCTTCCGGGGTGACTCCCGCTTCCCCACCTCGTCCCGCCCTCCACCGGTGGTGGGGACGAGGAGGCTGGTTCGTCCCGGCAGCAGTGGTCGTGGTGCTCCTGAGGCTCCGCTACCTGTTCACGCCGATCACGGCCGACGAGGGCGGGTACCTCGCGATCGCACGTGCGTGGGGCCGTGGCTCGGTGCTCTACCGGGATGTCTGGGTGGATCGTCCACAGGGGCTGTTGCTGCTGTTCCGTATCTGGAACGACGTCGGGCTGGGCTCCCCGGTGGGGGTGCGCCTGCTCGCCTTCGTCGCGTGTCTCCTCGGCGCGGTAACTGGTGGTTCTGTCGCCCGCCGCCTCGCCGGCCCGGGTGCCGCGTGGATGGCGGCACTGGCGATCGGTGTGCTCGCAAGTGTTCCGCAGTACGAGGGATTCATCGCGAACGCCGAACTGTTAAGCAGCGCCCTCGGTATCGCTGCGCTTGCGGTACTCCTTGCCGGTTTCTGGAACCGCGATCGCCCTTGGTACCGCATCCTTGCCTTCGCAGGTGTGATCGAGGGGTGTGCCCTCTCCGTCAAGCAGAGCGGGTTCGACGCGTTCCTCGCGGGCCTTGTCATGCTGCTTGTCGTCGTGCTCGGGCGCCGCTGGACGACCCGGGATCGACTACTGGCGATCCCGACAGCACTCGGCGGCATGGCCCTTCCGATTGTTGCGCTGATGATCCATGGGGCGGTTACCGGTTGGCAGCGGTGGTGGTACGCGTTCGCGGGCTATCGACTCGATCAGCGCAGCGCGCTGAGGAATGCCGAGTGGGATCGCTATCACCAGACAGCGGCACTCATGATGCCCAAGCTCTGGCCGGCGATTGTGCTGTGTGTTGTTGCAATGCTCTGGGGGGCGCGCCGCCGACAGTTGGGCGCCGCGGGACTGCTGGTGCTGTGGTCTGCTCTCGCGATCCTGGCGTTCCTGCTCGGGGGTCAATTCTTCCGGCATTACTGGGTGATCTTCGCCTTCCCTCTCGGTACGGCATGTGGAGCGCTCGCCTCGCTGGTGCGCCAGCGCGCTCCACGTCTCGTGATGCTTGCCGGGATGCTGTTAGTGCCGCTGTGGAGCACCGCGAACAGTCTCACGATCCCGCGGGACCGGGTTGGTCCGCTGCTCTCGGACGATGTGCGACTGGTGAAGAGCGAGAAGATCGGCCAATGGTTCGAGGAAAACAGACAACCGGGCGAGAACATCTATGCGATGTGCGCGAGTGCGGCGCTGTACGGGAACGTGGATACCGACCCGCCCTATCCGTACCTGTGGTTCGCGCTCATCCCACAGGTGCCTGGGGCAAGGGGCAACCTGGTGTCACTGATGGCTGGTAATGACGCTCCCACCTTTGTTGCGATGTTCCAAACGGCGAGTCTGTGCGATCCGTCGGGTTCCGTTGAGCAGTCGATGGCGAATCGATACGAGCGCATCGGCACCATTGAGGGAATAGCGATGTACCGCCGGGTGAGTGGCCGTTAGGCCGAGTTATCAGGGTTTCGCGCTGTTATAGGCGAGTAGCAACTGGAGGAAGCCCTCGCTCACGCTGATCATGTTCGGGAAGGCAGCGACAGCGAGGAGATAGGCGCTCACCACGATGACCCCGCGGGGTGGGTACCCGCCACTGGCGACAGAGGTTGTCGGTTTCCGCATGAGCCGGGAGAAGGCGAACGCAACGGTGGCCATCAGGCCGAAGCCGCTGATCCACCGGAACCAGTCGATGCCGAGGCACAGGAGAACGACGAGTCCGACTGCGCACAGGCCGGCCACGAGAACAGTCGTGCGTTGCGGTCTGCGGGAAGCAACCGATTGAGGTGAACCGAGCCCCGTCATGAGCCAGCCCTGGAGCAGGACGAGGAACCCGCCCACCAGCACGCTTCCGAGCATCATGGTGCGCGGCATGTCCCCAACACGGTGCAGGCTTGTTCGCAGGCTGTCCGACAGGTAGGGGAACACCACCACGTCGGTCCATCGATAGCGGGACGCCGTTGCGGCCAACGCCTGTACGTGAGCGGCATCGAGACGACCTGCGGTGGCAGAAACGAGGGCCATGGCTGCCGGTGGGACGGTGAGTAGCGCAAGCCGCACGAGTGTGCGAAGACTCCGGCTGCTCTGGCTGGGCGCGAGCACTACGAGTACTGCGGCCCAGCCGGTGCACGCCAGGAACGCGGAGTCCGACACGAGGACTGCCACCGCGAGGAGCAGTCCACCCACAAGCGTGGTGACGGTGCTGCTCGCCGGCTGCTTCCAGAGCATGAACCCGATCGCAAGGACTACGAGATAGCCGATCTGATCGGGCCGACGCTGGAAGGCCACAAAGTCGAACACGAAGGGGGAGCAGCACAGGACGATCGCCGCGAGGTCGAGCGACGGGTCGTTCCGTTGCCACAGGGCCCGAACAAGGAGACAGAGCGCTGCGAGCAGGGCAGCGGTGAGCAGGTACTGGACCACCTCGATGGTGACGAGCGAGGGAGCGGTTCCTGCAACCCGGCGGAGCACTTCGCCGGCAAGGCCCCGGCGCACGAAGCCATGCTCGTAGGTCACCAGCCAGTAGGACGCCTTGTACGGCGTGATCCGGCGTTGGTACACAAGTCCCTGGGCGATTTGCAGGGCAATTGCTCCGCTCAGGAAGAGGGCGAGCACCTGTCGAGCGCTGGGCCGCAAACCGCGAGTGCCGGTGTCGTTGTCTGGGTGACCTGTGTGTGCGCTTGACGGTGTGGTCACGGGAAAACCCTAGTCCCGGCACAACGACACCCCCGAGGACCGGAGGCGACGGGTGCTGTGGTCGCCGGACTGGTGGGGAACGGTCGGTACTGTACGTTCGTGGAACAGCAAGGGACAGCGCCGCAGGGGTCCGTCAGCCGAATGACCGCTTGTTGGGCACGCTCACGCTGGTTTGTTCCGGCACTCGTGGCGACCGTGTTGCTCCGCCTGCGCTTCTTCTTCACGCCGATGACGGCGGACGAAGGCGGGCAGATGGTGATTGCGCGGACCTGGAGCCGCGGTGCTGTTCTCTACAAAGACATTTTCATCGACCGGCCTGTAGGCATGATGGCGCTCTTTCGGGCGATGTATTGGCTTGGTCTCGGCAATCGGTTCGGGCTTCGACTCCTTGCACTCGTCCTGTGTCTGGTGGGAAGTGCTGGATGTGGCCGCATTGCAGCCCGGCTGGGGAGCGAGTCGTCCGCGGCGATGGCGGCGTTCGGGGTTGGCCTATTGCTGAGCGTGCCGAGGCTTGATGGGTTTCCCGTCAACGGTGAGCTTCTCAGTTGTTCGGTTGGCGCTGTTGGACTTGCGTGCGTGCTGCGCGCTTGTTGGGGACGGGTGAGGCCTCAGGCAAGCTGGGCCTTCCTCGGCGGGTTGGCCGGCGGGCTCGCGATCATCCTCAAACAGAGCGGATTCGACGCGCTCGGAGCGGGCGTCCTTGCTCTCTTGTTCGTGAGTATCCGCAATCGTTGGTCGTGGCGGGACCGGGCGCGGGGAACTGTGTCGGTAGCGGCAGGAGCCCTCGTGCCGATCGGTCTGATGCTGCTCCACGCTGCACTCACGGGTTGGGAGCGCTGGAGGTATGCCCTCATCGGCTACCGAAGCAGCAAGCTTGGGCTGTTCGCCGGTGCGGAATGGGGCCGCCTGCGGTGGAGTGCGCGGGTGGTCGGACCAGTTGTCATTCTCGCCGTGGCTGTCGTGGTTCTGCTGATGCTGCATGCCCTTCGGCGCAAGCAACCAGACGCCGTGGTCTTGTTCGTCGTCTGGGTGCTTTTCGGCTCGTTGGCGTTTCTCCTTGGTGGCCTTTTCTTCGTCCACTACTGGCTGATCCTGATGTTCCCGCTGGGGACCGCCGTTGCTGTGTTCGTTGATGGAGTCGAATCAAGCCGGTTCCAACGGTTCCTGTTCGGACTGGCCATGATCGCGCCACTCCTCTTCACCATCTTCGGGATCGCAAAGACCGCGAGGGAGACAGAGAAGGACCCGCGTCAGGTGGCGAATGAGCAGATTGCGGCCTGGTTCAAGCGCACAGCAGGCCCGGGCGACAAGGTCCTCGCTCAGTGCACCAGCCCAGCTCTCTACGCACAGATTCCCGCTGATCCGCCATTCAAGTATCTCTGGGCCCGCCACATCGATGGTGTTGAGGGCGCGGCCAATGAGTACCGCGCGTTCCTCTCTGGTCCGGACATTCCCAAGTTCATCGCTGTATTCCAACCACCGGACGAATGTGACCCGTCGGGGATCATGCAGCAGGTACTTGATACCCGCTACACCGAACTCATCGTGATCAATGGCGTGCCGATCTACGAACGCAAGCCGGGCGCGTAGGACTGCCCCAGTGGGTTACACGCGACGGCTGCGGAGGAACTCGCCGAGCCCCTTGGCCTGTGTATCGAATGCAGTCGTCGACGCAACACCCTCGCCGAGGTAACCCACGAGCACGAAGTTCAGTGCGCGTAGGTTCGGCAACTCGTAACGGCGGATCTCGTGAACGGCACTGTCCGAGACGAGTTGCTTGAAGCGGTCGACGGTGAGCCATTCGGCGAGCCACACGTAGTCGGCGTCCTCGCGTGCCCAAACACCGACGTTGGCGTTGCCGCCCTTGTCGCCCGAGCGAGCCCCGAAGCGCTCACCCAGTTCGTGACCGCTCTCGAGGGCGCGTGCGGCGATCTTCGGTGCAACGGGAGGAGCAACCGCGGGCGACGCGGCCGGCCCGGTGGGCGACGGAGTGATGGCGACGCGCTTGCCGTCGTGAAGCACGGCTACGTGCGCCACGTCAGAGGACGGCACGAGTGCAGGCCAGTACACACCGTACGGCTGTGCCTCACCGGGAGGCGTGGTGGTGAAGAAGCCGGGGATGCTGGAAAGCGCGAGTTCTGCTGCTGCACTCGAGAACGCGCGACCGACCTTGCGCTCGTCGGGGTCCTTCACCGTGACGTGTAGGCGGCCTGTTGCCTGTTCCTGCGTGCGGGCGTCGGAAGGTGCCTCGACGAAACGCACGTCACACTCGGCAAAGCGATCGCGGCCCCCGAGGCGAGTGAAAAGCTGCTCGGTAATCCAGTCCGCCTTCGCCTTCTGGTTCGGGCCCGTGAGGCAGAACGTCATCCGGTTGCGGAAGCCACCCTCGAAGTTGATGCACACCTTTGTGGTGTCGGGAGCGGGCTCTCCGCGGGCGCCGCTCATGCGGACCCGGTCGGGACCCTCCTGCGAGAGCGAGATCGTGTCCATGCGGGTGACGACATCCGGGTTGAGATAGCCGGGCGCGCCGATTTCGTACAGCAACTGTGCGGTAACGGTGCCAACCGACACCGTTCCCCCGGTATCTGGGTGCTTGGTGATCACGCACGAACCGTCCTGGTCCACCTCGGCCAACGGAAATGCAAGTGGCTTGCTGAGATCGGGGATCTCCTGGAAGAACGCAAAGTTGCCGCCCGTTGCCTGTGACCCGCACTCGATGACGTGGCCAGCAGCAACGGCGCCTGCGAGACGGTCCCAATCGGTGCGGTCCCAGCCCCACCACCACGCGGCAGGCCCGACGATCACCGAGGCATCGGTGACACGCGGGCAGACGACGATGTCGGCGCCGGAATCCAGTGCGCTGACGATCCCCCAGCCGCCGAGGTATGCGTTCGCCGACACGGGGTCAACGGTGAACGGCGCGCCGGTGTCGAGGTGGTTCAGATGCGGTCGCAACCCATCGATCCGGCTCATGAGGTCGTCGCCGTCCACGTGGGCAACGTTCACACTCAGGCCGAGCCTCGTGGCGATCTCACGGACCTTCTCGGCGCAGCCGGCAGGGTTGAGCCCACCGGCATTCGTGACCACCTTGATGCCACGATCGATGCAGGTGCCGAGCACCTGTTCCATCTGGGTCAGGAACGTGCTTGCGTAGCCGGCCTCGGAGTTGCGGCGTCGCTGCTTCCAGAGGATGAGCATCGTGAGTTCCGCGAGCCAGTCGCCGGTGAGAAAGTCGATCGGGCCGCCCTCCACCATTTCTTTGGCTGCAGTGATCCGGTCTCCGAAGTAGCCGGAGCAGTTCGCGATACGGACTGCTCGGGTGCCGCGCTCAGTGTTCATGACTTGTCCTCCAGCACGAGCAGGGCCTGCCCGGTTGATACTTGGTTACCCGGTGCGACGAGCACCTGAGTGACGGTACCGCCCGACGGGGCCACGACTTGGTGTTCCATCTTCATCGCCTCGAGTACCACGAGCGGTTGGCCGGGTATCACCTGCTGTCCGGTCTCGACGAGTACGCGCAGGATGGATCCCGGCATGGGGGCGACGAGCGAACCCGCCAGACCGGCGGAGTCGGGGAGGGGGAAGCGGTCGACGAGCCGGAGTGTCCAGGACCCCTCCAGGCTGTCGACGTAGGCGTGCTGGTCGCCGATGCGGACGTGGAAGCGGGTTGACACCCCGTTCTCCGTCAGCAGCACGGATCCGGTCAGTGGTGTGCCGGCGGTGACCCCGAGCGGCTCGCCGTCGACCGTGAGCCGTGCCACGGCACCGTTGCGGTCGAACCGATAGCCGACCGAGACGAGACCGATCCCGACGATGTCGAACTCGACGGTCTGGTCCTGGGAGGTCACGTTGCGCCAGCCGGACGGAACGAGCGGCAGCACGGCAACCTGCTCACGCGAGCGAGCCTGGCCCACGAGTGCCGCAGCAACCGCCGCGAGCCGATGGGTGCCGTCGACGCGTTCGGTGCACGGGTTGCGTTCGAGGAACCCGGTGTCGATGTCGCCGGCAAGGAACTCTGGGTGGCGCAGTACCTGTACGAGTTGGTCTCGGTTCGTGGCAACACCGTGCACCCGCGACGAGGAGAGGGCGAAGGCGAGCAACCGTGCTGCGCCAGACCGTGTCGGCGCCCACGCGATCACCTTCGCGAACATGGAGTCGTAGTACGGCGGGATGTCGTCACCGCTCATCACGCCGGTGTCCACCCGCACGTTCGCCAGTGCGGGGATGTCGAAGTCGACGACACGGCCGGACTGCGGGAGGTAGCCCGCAGCGGGGTCCTCTGCACAGAGACGGACCTCGATGGCGTGCCCATTGACGGTGGGGTGCAGCGCAGCAGGGGGCAGCGGCGAGCCCTCGGCGACGGCGATCTGGAGGGCGACGAGGTCGAGGCCTGTCACGAGTTCCGTGACCGGGTGCTCCACCTGCAGTCGGGTGTTCATCTCGAGGAAGTAGAAGCGGCCGTCCGGCGCCAGCAGGAACTCCACGGTGCCCGCACCGACGTACCCGACGGAGCGGGCAGCCGCCACGGCAGCGGCACCCATCTCGGCGCGCAGCACCTCGTTGACGGCCGGGGAGGGGGACTCCTCGACGATCTTCTGGTGGCGCCGCTGGATCGAGCACTCGCGCTCGAACAGCGACACACAGTTGCCGTGCTGGTCCGCGAACATCTGGATCTCGATATGCCTGCCGCGCTCGACGTAACGTTCAACGAATACGGTCCCGTCGCCGAAGGCCGATTCGGCCTCACGCGCTGCGGCTTCCACGGCCCCGGCCAGTTCCGCTTCCGATCGCACGATCCGCATGCCACGGCCTCCACCGCCTGCGGACGCCTTCACGAGGGCAGGGAAGCCGGCCTCGTCGCCCTCGGGCAGAACGGGTACGCCAGCGGATCGCATGAGCCGCTTCGCCTCGATCTTGGAGCCCATCGAGCGCATTGCCGACGGCGGGGGTCCGATCCACGTGAGCCCCGCGTCGATCACGGCCTCGGCGAATGCGGGGTTCTCGGCGAGGAAGCCGTAACCGGGGTGCACGGCATCGGCTCCGGACTTGAGCGCAGCGGCAACGACCAGATCGATCCGCAGGTAGGTGTCCGCCGATGACGTCCCCGGTAGCCGCACGGCTCGTGTGGCCTCGCGGACAAACAGGGCATCCTCGTCCGCGTCGCTGAAGACGGCGACGGTCTCGATGCCGAGTGCTGCACAGGTCCGCGCCACGCGGCGGGCGATCTCACCCCGGTTGGCGACGAGTACACGGTTGATCATGGTCGACCCGTTCCCCACGCTGCGACTGTAGACCGGTGCGGCCCGGGGCACGCTGTCCGGCGCTGTGCGAGAGTGTGGCCATGACCGACATTCAGGGAACCTGTACCGATCGTTTCTCCAGCGTACAGCAGGCGTTTGCCGCCAATTTCGACGCTGGCCTCGAGGTCGGCGCAAGTGTCTGTGTCGTAGTCGACGGCAAGACGGAGGTGGATCTGTGGGCAGGCCATGCGGGCGTCGAACGAACCCGACCGTGGGGTTCTGACACGATCACCAACGTCTGGTCGAGCACGAAGACACAGATGTACCTCGTGTGCCTCATGCTCGCAGACCGGGGTGAACTGGATCTGCACGCCCCGGTCGCGAAGTATTGGCCCGAGTTCGCGGCAAACGGCAAGGGCGGAGTAGAGGTGCGTCACTTCCTGTCGCATTCCTCGGGTCTTCCCGGCTGGGACGAGCCGCTCGAGCAGTCGGACTTATGGGACCACGACAAGTGTGCTGCCTCGCTTGCGCGTCAGGCGCCATGGTGGGAGCCGGGGACAGCGTCGGGCTATCACGCCATCAGCCAGGGGTACCTCATCGGGGAAGTGGTGCGACGCGTGGCGGGGCAGTCACTCGGCACCTTCTTCCGCAAGGAAGTAGCCGAGCCGCTCGGTGCCGACTTTCACATCGGGACCGGGCCCGAGCACGACGCTCGGATCGTGCCGATCATCCCGCCTGCTGCCGCATTGCCGCCGGGGCTCGACCCCACCGGCATCCCGATACGCGTCTTTGGGAACCCGCCGATGGACCCGGCGATGGCGCTCACTACGGAGTGGCGGCGATGCGAGAGTCCTGCTGCCAACGGTCAGGGCAATGCCCGTTCACTCGCCAGCACGCAGTCCATCGTGTCGCACGGGGGTGAGGTCGGCGGCCGCCGCTTCCTGAGCGAGGCGACGTGTCGCCGTGTCTTCGAGCCGCAAACGTCCGGAGTGGACATGGTGCTCGGCCTGCCGATCACGTTTGGCATGGGCTATGCGCTGCCCTCTCCCGATCTGCCGGTTGGCGGCCCCGGTTCATGTTTCTGGGGTGGTTGGGGTGGATCGCTCGTCGTGAACGACCTCGATCACCGCATGACTGTCGCCTACGTGATGAACCGCATGGGCAACGGAACGGTGGGCGACGAGCGCGGTGGCGGGCTGCTGATGGCGGCGTACGCGGCGCTCGCCTGAACTACATCCGGAACACGCCGTAGCCACGCTGGCCGGCGATCTCGTTCGTGTGGACTGCCGAGAGGCCCATGCCGAGGGCAGTGCGGGTGTCGCGCGGGTCCAAGAGGCCGTCGTCGTACAGCTTGCCGGTCATGAACAGAGCGAGTGACTCGCGCTCGATCTGCTCCTCGACGCCGGCGCGCATCGCGGCGTCTGCCTCCTCGTCGAACGGCCTCCCCATCGACGCGGCGGACTCGCGGGCGACGATCGACATCACGCCGGCCAGTTGGGCAGGCCCCATCACCGCAGTGCGGGCATTCGGCCAGGTGAACAGGAACCGGGGCCCGTAGGCCCGGCCGCACATGCCGTAGTTGCCGGCCCCGTATGAAGCAGCGAGGTTCACGGTGAGGTGCGGCACCGAGGAGTTGGCGACGGCGTTGATCATCTTGGCACCGTCTTTGATGATGCCCCGCTGCTCGAAATCCTTGCCCACCATGTAGCCCGTCGTGTTCTGCAGGAACACCAGCGGCGTGTCCGACTGGTTCGCAAGCTGGATGAACTGCGCAGCCTTGTCGGCCTCCTCGTTGAAGAGCACGCCGTGGTGGTTCGCCAGCACACCTACCGGATAGCCCATGATCTCGCAGAAGCCCGTGACGAGCGAAGTGCCGTAGAGCGGCTTGAACTCGTCGAAGTCCGAGTCGTCGATGATGCGGGCGAGCACGTCCCGCGGGTCGAACGGAATGCGAAGGTCCGACGACGGGATGCCGAGCAGTTGTTCGGGGTCGTAGCGGGGGGCGCTTCCCGGCCCCCTGGGCCCGGGGCCGAGCTTTCGGTGCCCGAGCCTGCGCACGATCTGGCGCCCGAGACGGATGGCATCCCGCTCGTCGAGCGCGAAGTAGTCCGCGGACCCGCTGACACGCGCATGCATCTCGGCACCGCCGAGCGATTCGTCGTCGCTTTCCTCGCCCGTGGCCATCTTCACGAGCGGCGGACCGCCGAGGAACACCTTGGACCGTTGGTTGATCATCACCACGTAGTCGCTCATGCCGGGTACGTACGCACCGCCGGCCGTCGAGTTGCCGAACACGAGCGCGATGGTGGGGATGCCGAGGCTCGACATCTCGGTGATGTCGTGGAAGGTGCGGCCGCCCGGGATGAAGATCTCGGACTGTGTGGGCAGGTCCGCGCCGCCGGACTCGACGAGGTTGATGAAGGGGAGCCGGTTCTCCCGGGCGATCTCCATCGCGCGGAGGTTCTTCCTGAGCGTGATCGGGTTGATCGCACCGCCCCGGGACGTGGGGTCGTTCGCAACGATCATGCACTCGTGGCCCTCCACCACCCCCACGCCGGTCACCATGCTGGCACCGGTCGGGAAGCCGGTTCCCCAACCGGCGAGCGGTGAGAGCTCGAGGAAGGGCGAGTCCCGGTCGAGGAGGAGCTCGATGCGTTCGCGGGCGAGCAGCTTGCCGCGCTTTCGGTGTCGGTCCACGTACTGCTGGCCACCGCCGACGAGCAACTGCGCAAGCAATTCGTCGTGCTGATCGATCAGGGTCTGCAGCGCGGCTCGGTTGGCCCGGTACGCGTCGGAACGCTCGTCAACGCGGTCCGCCAGGATGGCCACGGGTCAGGCTTCCTCAACCCAACTGGGCGGACGCTTCTCGAGGAACGAGCGCATCCCCTCCTGCCCCTCGGGCGAGGCAAAGAGAGCGTCGGAGAGGACGGACATCGTGGCGAGTGCATCGTCGAAGGGTTCCGACATGCTGCGGTGCAACATCGCCTTGGTGGCGGCAACGGCGATGGGGCCACCCCTCAGCACGCCCTCGCAGAGGCTCATGACCGTGGCATCGACATCATCGGACACGTGGGTGACGAGCCCGATCCGGCGGGCCTCGGCGGCGTCGAAGCGCTCCCCGGTGAGGAACGGTCCTGCGACGGCGGACCATCCGACGCGACGGAGGATCGGCACGGAGATCACCGCCGGTGCAACACCGATGCGGACTTCGGTAAACGCAAAATCGGCGGTTGGCTGCACGACGACGAGGTCACAACTGGCCATCAGCCCGATGCCTCCGGCGCGTGCCGGACCCTTCACCGCAGCGATCGTCGGTTGTTTGGCGCTGCGCAGCCTGGACATCGCGAGCGACATCCGGTTCGGCCCCGTCGAGCTCGCTGCCGGGTTGCCCCCCGCCGCCGTGCGCTCCTTGAGATCCGCCCCGGCGCAGAACGCCGGCGCCATGTGATCGAGCACGATCACGCGCACGTCGTCCTGCTCGGCCCGGTCGAGGGCGCTATGGAGGTCCTCGACGAGTTGCATGGAGAGCGCATTGCGGTTCTCCGGCGAGTCCAGCGTGATTGTTGCAATGCCCCGCGAGACAGCAACCCGAACCAGTGTTTTCCCCACGGTGCCGACACTACGCCGCGCCCCCGTTCGCGGTCTATTACTGCTGCTGTCGAACCGCCACCCAACATCGCGATGCCGGTCATCCCCGCGGCATCGCCGGCATGCGAGGCTCTCCGCATGGGAACGGGTGCGGTATCGGCCCCGGGTGCGCACCACGCTGCTGCCGGGCGAATGACGGAGGCGGCGACAGCATGGCTTGACTCCCTCGATGCTGATCAGCGACGACTGGCGCACTGGGCGGCCGCACCGGGAAGCCCGGCCGGTGACGACGAGCGCCGTCGCTGGTTCTACACGCCCACCGATCACGGTGGCCTGACGCTGCGCACCATGACCGGTGCGCAGCAACGCCTAGCCCTGCGCCTGCTCTCGACCGGGCTGTCACAGGCTGGTTACGTGACCGTTGCGACGATCATGGGGCTCGAGAACGTGCTCGACCTCAACGAGGGATTCCGGTTGCAGGTGGCCGGCCGGGACCGGGCTCGTGATCCCGATGTCTACTTCGTCCGGGTGTTCGGCATCCCGGCAGCGGGGGCAACCTGGGCGTGGCGGTTCGGCGGGCACCACGTCTCGGTCAACCATCTCGTCGTCGACGGTGTCCTCGCAGCAACCACCCCCTGCTTTCTCGGGGCGGACCCTGCGGAGTCCGCGTTGCTCGGCCCGCACTTCCTTCGCCCGCTCGGAGCCGTCGAGGACCTCGGCCGCGAACTGGTGCGCTCCCTTGATATGGAGCAACTGGGCCGCGCGCTCATCAGCCCGCGCGCGCCGCTCGATCTGGTGAGCGGGAACCGGCCCGAGACGAGACTCGGCGACACGCCGATGCATCTCGCCGAGATCTGGCGCGACGCGTTCCCGGCAGAGGTTCACGACGTGATCATGGCGCGCACGCGGGCCGAGGAGTTGAGGATCGGCTTTGGCGCAGAGCATGTGGATCTCGTGCGCATGCCAGCGTCGCCGAACGGCGTCCGCGCGGATCTTCTCTCGCCCGCACAACAGGAACTGCTCCGTTCACTGCTCGACACCTACCTTGGCAGGATGCCTGACGACGTGGCGGGCGTGGAGGCGGCGAAGTATGCCGGGGACGGCCTGCACGGCCTGCACTTCGCGTGGGCGGGTGGGCTCGAGAAGGGCGAACCCCATTACTACCGCATCGGTGGGCCACGCTTGATGGTGGAGTACGACAACGCCCAGAACGGCGTGAACCACGTGCACTCCGTCTGGCGCGACCCGATGGGCGACTTCGGCCACGACGTCCTCGGCGAGCACCTTCGGTCACACCACTGACCGTCGTTGAGACGCTCGGCTGCTGAGTGGTCAGCGGTTCAATGGTCGACGGGTGAGCGGTCGACGGCGACCGCCGCGCGGCGACCCTCGAGCACGGCCTCGTGAACGGTCCGCGGTGCGACGCAGTCCCCGGCCCTGCCGCTGCTGTCGCTGATGGGCGGTGCGGGCAGGCGGAAGCCGCAGTCAACAACCGCAACTGCATCAACGCGGCGCAGGCCGGCGCCGAAGCGATCCTCGAGCACCACGTGGTCCTCGTGCACCTCACGCAGGATGCAGCGACGCTCGATCCTCACCCCTCGTTGCTGGAGCCGGACGTTTGCGGGCGCGAGGTCCCCGCTGCGGGACAGTTCATTGCCGGCGATGTTGTCCTGGGTGACAAGGACAGCGCGGTCGCCGAGTTCCTCCGCGATCGCCACCCCGATCGGGCCGCCGATCGGGTCGTACACGAGGACAGCGCCGTCAGCGGGAAGCGATGCCACGCCCCGCCGGACGTCGGCGATGTCGACGATCATGGGATGACCAGTGGTGCGATAGGGGCGCGTGCCGGGGATCGAGCCGGTGCACTCGATCACCGTCTCGTTCGGCTGCGGTTCGGCACTCTGGCCGCGCTCGATGGAGACCCCGAGCCGTTCGCACTCGGCCACTAGCCAGTCGACGAACACGGCGGCCGGGCCAGCAACGCGGGCGAGCCCACCAACTTCTGGTTCGCGCTCGACGAGACGGACCCGGTGACCGCGCAAACGCGCGACGCGCGCGGTCTCGAGTCCGGCGGGCCCACCTCCGATGACGAGTACATCGCGCGGGTGCGATGAGGGCTGGTCCCAGCGCGGGTCCTCGGTCTCGCGGCCCGTCGTCGGCTCCACCACGCACGTGATGATCGGATTGCGCGCGTCACGGACCTGACACGTCTGGTTGCAGCGCGTGCAGGGGCGGATCTGCTCAGGCGTTCCTGCCACGAGCTTGGAGACGAGGTCCGGGTCCGCGAGCTGGGCCCGCGTCATCTCGACGGCGTCGCACACACCGTCACCGATCGCCCACTCGGCCTGGCCGCTGTCGATGACAGACCCCTGGAGGAACACGGGTACACCGACGGCGGCCTTCGCTGCCCTGCAGGTTCCGATGTTGAAGCCGGTCGGTTCGTGGAAGTCCGGCCGGGTCTTCTCGGCCGAGAAGATCGATCCTCGCACGACGACGAGGTAGTCGACACCTATGGCGCACAGGTCTGCCGCGATTCCGGGGGCCATCTCCGGGGTAATGCCGGCCCACGGGGCGAGTTCGTCGCAGGACAGGCGCAACCCAACTGCTTTGTCCGGGCCGACTGCGGCTCTCGCCGCAGCGATCACGTCTCGCGCGAAGTGAAGACGGTCCTGACCCCACTCGTCGCCGCGGTGGTTGGTGAGTCCCGAGAGGAACTGGCGCACGAGGCTGTGCTGGCCAGCGTTGATCTCCACGCCGTCACAGCCCGACTCGACGGCGATGCGTGCCGACGCCCCGAACGCGGCAACGACTGCGGCGATGTCCTCGGGCTCCATCCACTTGGGAACCTCCCGGCTGTTCACCTCGGGCACGCGCGACGGGGCGAGCAGGGGGGCCTGGCTGTACGCGGAGGAACCCTGCCCACCGGAGTGGTCGAGCGAGGCGATCACGAGCGATCCGTGTGCGTGGCACGCAGCGACAATCTCCGCCCAGCCGGGGCCGCAGCGCTCGGCGAGGGGGAGGCGCTCCGCCGGCCAGTCCGAGGCATGCACGCTCGCGCCTTCGGTCACGATGACGCCGCACCCGCCTTGTGCCCGTCTGCGGTAGAAGGCGGTGTGCCGGGGCGTGAAGCGGCGGTCGTCGTCGCCGAGGTTCGTGACGATGGGGCCGAACATCACACGGTTGGGTGCGGTGACGGGGCCGAGGGCCAAAGGACTGAGCAGTTGCATGCGGGGCAAAGTGTGCCCGCTCCGGACCGGGTCTGGCCACCCCTGCACGTCAAGGGCGGTCAGGGAGGGCTCGGCACCTACCGCCAACTAGGCGTGGGCGAGCACCGAGAGGCTGAGGGAGCCGACACTGGCAGGAGGCCCGGCCAGCAGGGTGGCGCGGTGATCCTCTCCGGTCAGATAGGTGAGGAAGAACGCCGTCGAGTAGTGCCCGAGCACGAGTTGGACGGCGTAGGGGTCGGCCTGTCCGGCGTTGCAGCCGTCCTGGGCGAGGTCGATGAGCGTGCCGAGCATCGGCCGGAGGGACTCGAGACCACCCCGCTCGAGAATCACCGGACAGGAGTCGGTGAACGAATTGTGCCCGGCATTTTCGATCTCGACGTGGTACTTCGGGGAGCCGAGAGCCGCGAAGAGCGCGGCGCTCTTGCTCGCGATCACCACCTGATCATCGGCCCCGGCAACGACGAGCGCCGGCTTGGTAGGCATGGGTGGGCTCGGCTCGCCCATCAGGGACAGGCCACCGGAGATCGAGACGAACGCGTCGATGTCGCCGTTCGACCCCGCCGCCCGGAGGGCCGTCTGGGCCCCCGCGGAGTGGCCGGCGATCCCTACGAGGTCGGCGTTCACGGTTCCCTCGAGGGGGCTCGTGCTGCTCGCCCCTTCCGCGCGGAGCAGGGCGATGGTACGTGAGACGTCGTCGAGGTCGATGCCCTTGTTCGCGTTGTCCAGCTTGCCGCTGGCGAGTGCAACGATGCCGCGCTCGAGGTGATCCGTCGATGCGACGACGAAGCCCCACGACGCGAGGTGAGCGAGGTAGAACGTTGCCACCTGCCGGTAGCCGCCGAATCCGTGGCTGTAGATCACGACAGGGAACGGCCCCTTTCCGGATCCGGATGCGTCACGAACCGCCCCCACGTCGAACGATCCGTTCATCGCCGGTGGCACCATCGCCCGGAACGCCTCGGGGAACGCGTCGGCGGCCTCGTAGGAGTCCGTTGGGCGACCGCTCACCGACATGGCGTCAACGGGGTAGTACACCTCCACCTGGCGGTCGCCGAGGTTGAGCGTGGTGACACCGACGGCGTGGGGGCCGCGAAGGTCAAAGCGATCGGGTTCGATGGTGCCCTTTCTATCGTCGCCGCACGCACCGGCCGCGAGCGGTGCTGCGAGGGCTGCGAAGAGGATCAGGATCCGACGGAGCACGAGAACGACTCGCCCGTCCAGCGTGCGACCACGTGGTACTCGACCTCGTTGTCCCCGAAGACCACCGTGATCTTTTCGCTCTCGATCTCCTGGTCGGTCTTGGAGAAACCGGGGGCCGGCGACACGTTGGTCACCGAGTTCTTGATGAGGTGGCTCGCAGTGAAGGATCCGCCAGCCGAGGAGCACCGTTTGGTCACGGCCCGTCCACCTGTTGTGGTGGTGGTCCTGCTGTTGCCCGATCCCTCGTTGTGGCCGTCTTCGGAGTCGTCTGCGTTGCTGGAGTCGTCTGACCCATCTGGGTCGTCCGGGTTGTCGGAGTCGCCGACGGTGGTCGAGGCGGATCCGCTGGAAGGGATCGACGCGGTGCCTCCACTCCCGGATTCCCCTGCGGTGCCAGCGCCGGACCCACTGCTGGGCCCCGTGTCCCCGTCGTCGACACGCGTGGTGGTCGGCGTTGTGGTGGTGCTCGGACCCACCCCGGTGGAGGGGTCGGCGACGGTGTCGAGGGTGATCGATGGGTCCATCGGCGTGATGCTGTTGCCCCGCTCGTTGCCGGTCAGTGCCACTGCACCTACGGCGATGAGCGCAACCGCCGCGGCGCCCGATACCGCAACCGAGACACGCCGGATACGTGCCACCCGGACCCGGCGGTGGAACACGGGCAGAGCAGCATCCACGCTGGGCACCGGACCAGCGATGTTGCGAAGCGCTGCTGCGAGGTCGGGGTCGTCGAAGTCGTCGGTCATGGCCGCCACTCCTCGTCGAGCAGCCCACGCAGCCGTTCGCGGCCCTGGTGCAGGTGGAACTTCACTGCCCCCTCGCTGATCTCGAGCGCTGAGGCGGTCTCGGCGACGCTTAGACCTTCGAGATAGAACAAGGCAACCGCAAGTCGCTGCTGCCGCGGAAGACCAGCAAGCGCTGCGGCCAGCGGCTCGGACGTGCTGGCCTCGGGGGCATCGACCGTCCAGGTCTCCCCGGCCCCAAGGCGGGCAACCGCCCGGTCCTTGCGGGTGTTGCGGCGGTGCTCGTCGTGGAGTCGGTTGATGGCAACCCGACGGATCCAGCCGACGGGGTCGTCGTACTGGCTGACCGTTCGCCACTTCTGGTGGGCCTTCACGAAGGCCTCCTGCACGGCGTCGGCAGCCGCTTCCTCGCTGCCACCGACAAGCGTGAGCGCGCGGACAAGGCGCCCGTAGTGGGCGCGGAAGTACGACTCAATGTCCGTCCGCAACGTGCCAGCGTTCCAATCGTGATGGTCAACACCGACCATGACACGCTGCAACACGCCCCGTGGTTTGGTCGGAGAAAAAGGTCACTCCCGGCGTTCATCTCCTGTCGGAGTGTGAACGCCTTGGCCGTAACCGTAGCGCAGGGCACACCGCACTGGGAGGTTGGTGGTGCACTCTGCGTGTGGGTATCCACCAATGTTGCGATTGTGTGTCGCTACTGTGACGGCGCTGTAGGAACCGGAAGGAGTAACGCGACCGTGGAAGTAGCTCTGGCAATTGAACTCGGCGGTACGAAGAACTCCGTCGGGCTGGTGAACCGGGACGGCAAGGTTGTCGACTCAGGGGTTCTCGATCCACCGGAGGCCCTTGATGGCCTCTGGGAGCAGATTGAGGTGTATCTGGAGCAGGTCCCGGACCGCGTCACCCAGGTGGGCGGTTCGCTGACTGCGTGTGGGGTATCAGTCGGACCGGCGGTTGAGGAGCTTGCGGGTGGTTCCACCCGGGACGTGCTCGCCGAGGCCGGTCTCATCGTTGCCGAGTCCGTGGACGTGCCGGTGTTCGTCGACACGGCCGGGCGGGCGTTCGCGCTTGCCGAGGGCTGGGTCGGATCGGCACGCGGGTCAGAACACTTCGCCGCCCTGAATATTGACGACTCGGTCACCGGCGGCGTGGTGCTCGACGGGCGCCTGCTCGACGGGGGGCTCTCCCATGCAGGGCGGGTCGGTCACGTCATCGTGGAACCGGAGGGTCGGCGCTGT
>CAEZYY010000023.1_pt1 | contig 38718 bp, 34 predicted proteins | sample 7265861 | NCBI WGS metagenome assembly CAEZYY01 (sample SAMEA6813946, study PRJEB35770) | freshwater metagenome | biome: Freshwater; feature: Freshwater reservoir; material: water | place: Czech Republic | collected 2016-08-15 | depth 30m m | reverse complement strand
TGGATGGTGTCTCGGACAGCGAGGTACTGGACGCGATCCTCTACCACCTGTTCCCTGCCTTCGCCCCGTGGGCAGGCCTCGGTCAGCCGCTCGTGTACCGCTGGCGCCCCGGCCGCACCCCGGACACCTGTTTCATGGACGTCTGGCGCCTGGCGCCGATCCCCGACAGCGGCGAGGTGCCCGAACCAGCAACCTGCACGCGGCTGGACCTCGGACAGTCGTGGAAGGAGGCCCCGCGCATGGGGACCCTCGCCGATGTCTTCGAGCAGGACATGGAGAACCTGCCGATGGTGCGGGCCGGGCTGAAGAGCACCGGGAAGCAGGGCGTCTCGTTCGGCAACTACCAGGAGGCGCGCCTGCGCCAGGTCCACCAGACGATCGACCGGTTCATCCTCCAGGGTCTCGAGCGGGACGGTCGCAGCCGCGCAGAGGTGGAGCGTTACCTCGTACCCGAGGGCTGACGGAGCACCCCGCTCGCCTCGAGCGCGTCGATCTCCGCAGGGCTCATCCCGAGTTCGGCGAGCACCTCGCGGCCGTGCTCGCCGATGAGCGGGGCGGGACGGCGGACCGATGCCGGTGTTCGAGAGAACCGGACCGGTGACGGGATCTCTCGGTACGACCCGACCACGGGGTGTTCCACGATCGGCAGTTCGGCAACGAGATCGTCGACGGTGCGCACCGCGCTCGACGGGATCGAGTGCTCGGTGCAGTACTCGAGCCAGAACGCCGTCGGTCGCGTCACGAGCACATCGGCAACATCGCGGTACAGCGACTCGGCGTTCGCGATCCGGGCGCTACCCGTGACCACACGCGGATCGTTGGCGAGATCAGTCCGCCCGCCAGCCGCCCAGATCGCCTCGTAATGCGCCGTCGAGAAGGGCAGCACGTTGATCCACCCGTCGGACGTGTGCTGGGACCTCCGCTCACGGGTGAGGATCCGCTCGTAGCCAGCGGGCCCGAGGGCAGGCTCGGGGATCGCGCCGGCGCCGTGCTCGACCAGCATGAAGGCGGACGTCACGTCTGCCATCGGCACCTCGATGTGCTGGCCCTCGCCCGTGCGTTCCCTGTGGAACAGCGCCGCCATCACCGAATAGGCCATCGTGACGCCGCACAGCTTGTCGGCGATGAGGGTCGGGGCGAGCACACGCTCCCCCGTCACGCGCTCCTCGAGTTCGCTGATCCCCGATGCCGCCTGGATGACGTCGTCGAACGCCGGAGCGTTCTCCCGGCCCGAGCCGGTGGCCCAGCCGTGCGCCTGGCAGAACACGATGTCGGGACGGACCGCGCGCACGTCGTCGTACGCCAGCCGGAGCCGGCCGAGCGGGCCGGGCCGCAAGTTGGTGATCACGACGTCGGACACGGCTGCGAGCCGGAGGAAGACCTCCCGACCGGCCGGGTCCTTCAGATCGAGCGAGACGTTGCGCTTGTTGCGCAGCAGGTTGAGCGACACGCCGGAGAGCTGGCGGTGCGGGCCAGGCCCCATCACCCGGTTGGTGTCGCCACCCTCGGCCTCGATCGACACCACCTCGGCACCGAGGTCCCCAAGGATCTGGGTGGCGAGAGGCCCCATCACAACCGACGAGAGGTCGAGCACCCGGACGCCTGCAAGCGGACCGGACGGCCCCGCCCCGGTCGATTCCCCCTGTGCTGAAACCACGTCTAACCCCTTACCGCTGAGCCGTCTATTCTGTCCCCATGGGGGCTTCCCGACGTTACGTGTTCCCGGAGCCCGGGGACACCCTCGCAACGCTGGCCGAGCGGGTCATGCCGGGTCAACCCGATGCGGCCAAGACACTGCTGTCGTGGAACCTGCACCTCGCAATGCGGCCATTCCCCGTGGGCGAGCCTGGAGAGATCCTGTGCACCGACGTCGTGTACCTCGAGCCCCCCACGGCCCGCGCCGGAGCCTGACCACCGTGGGCCACCTGCAGCGGGACGAACCGATCATCGTCTCGTGTGTGGTCGGCCCGGGCCACGACGGCCGAGCCGAGGTGGTCGCCGAACTCCTTTACCCGAACGGCGGTCGCAGTTGGCTGAGTATCGGTGAGGAAGCGCTCACCCGCGCCGTGGATGCCGCCGGGGTCACCAGCCTCGACGGCCTCACCGGACAGCCGTGGACCGTGCTCGTTGCCGGCCTCGACATGCCCGGCCTCGACATGCCCGGCCTCGACATGCCCGACATCAACCTGCCCGACCAACCCGTATCGACTACCTGACCAACCACCGCTCGAACACCGACAACAGAACCCTGGGGGACACGCCATGCTCGATCTCATCATCCGCAACGGAAGGATCGTCGACGGTACGGGCCTGCCCGCCTACCGAGGTGACGTGGGCGTCGCCGGCGGTCGGCTCGTCTCGGTGGGTCGCTCGCTCGAGCACGCAACGGCCGGGCGCATCATCGATGCGGCGGGCAAGGTGGTGTCACCGGGCTTCATCGACCCCCACACGCACTACGACGCGCAGATGTGCTTCGACCCCTACCTGTTCCCCGCCATCGAGCACGGCGTGACGAGCGTGGTCACCGGTAACTGCTCGCTCAGCCTCGCCCCGGTTCGAGCGACGCAGCGCGAGGACTTCAGCGCGATGTTCCGCCTCATCGAGGAGATGCCCAAGGCAGCCTTCGACACCGGGGTGGACTGGCGTTGGGGCGAGAGTTTTGGCGGGATGGTCGAGGCGGTCGGCAAGGACATCGCCGCCAACGTTGCGCCGCTCGTCGGTCACTCGGTGCTTCGCCTGTTCGTGCTCGGCGACAACGCCCGCCGGGCGGCAACCGCCGACGAGGTGGCACGCATGTGCGACGTGCTGCGCGAATGTCTCGACGCCGGGGCCGTGGGGCTCTCGACAAGCTTCATCGACATCGACCCTTCCATGCACCCGGTGCCGAGCCGTTGGGCGCCCCACGCCGAGCTGCAGGCGCTGTGCGCGGTGCTCGGCGAGAAGGGCCGGATGCTCCAGGTCGTGCACGAGTTCTTCGACGCCGGCCTCACTGTGTCGCGCATCGAGATGATGGCCGACCTGTCGCGCCGCTACAGCATCCCCACCACGCTGTCGCCGCTGTTCCACAACAACACGATGCCGCATGCCGTCACCCAGGTGCTTGAGGCCGTGGAGCGCGCCTGGGCCTCCGGTGCACGCGTCTGGCCCCAGGTGCAGACACGGCCCATCGATATCAGCTGGACACTCGCGGAGCGCAGCCTGATGTTCCTCGTCATCCCCGGTTGGTGGCCGGTGCTGTCGCTCAACACGCACGCCGAGAAGATGGAAGCCTTCACCGACCCGCTCACTCGGGGCAGCCTCGTCGCCGGGCTCAACCTGCTCGCCGACATGCCGAGTTCCAACCTCACGCTCAACCCGTCGTCGTACGTCGTGCGCCAGGTCGGCTCGGACCGCAACCGAGACCTCGTCGGCCGAACGCTCGGCGACATCGCCGTCGAACGGGGCACCACGCCGTCGGAACTGCTCATCGACCTCTCGGTAGAGGAAGACCTCCAGACCTGGTTCATGCGCGCCGATATCGGCCACGACAACGCCGAGGCCGTCGGTGCCATGCTTGCCCATCCCTTCGTCCACGTCGGGGCGAGCGACGGCGGCGCACACGTCGGCTCCTTCGCCACGTTCGGCGACACCGGGCATCTGTTCTCCCAGTACGTGCGCAAGACGCACTCGCTGCGCCTCGAGGATGCGGTCAAGAAGATCACCCTCGACACGGCAACCATCTGGGGTCTCGACGATCGGGGCGTGCTTAAGGAGGGCAAGGCGGCCGATATCTGCGTTTTCGACGCAGACACGATCGACCGGGGACCCGAGGTTGCGTCGGACGACTTCCCGGGCGACGCCATCCGCTGGATCCGACGTCAGGTTGGGGTCCACAGCGTGATCGTGAACGGTGTGGAGACGTGGTCAGCCGCAGAGGGTTACGTCGCCGGGGCCCGCGGCGGGCGGATGATTACGCGCTGAACCGCGACGTCCCCTGCTGCTGCCCTCCGGAAAGCTTTCTCGCCCAGTCGAGCGCGTGCGCGAGCGACTCGGTGAATGCAACTCCTGTCCACGCGATATCGAACGCGGTGCCGTGATCAACCGAGGTCCTCACGATCGGGAGTCCGATCGTCACGTTGACCCCGCTCTCGAACGCAAGGAGCTTCATCGGGGTGTGGCCCTGATCGTGGTACATGCAGACAATCGCGTCGTGCCGCTTGTTGTTCACTGCCTGGTGGAACACCGTGTCGGCCGGGTGTGGCCCGCTCACATCGATCCCCGCCGCGCGTGCCGATTCCACTGCGGGCAGGATCTCGTCGCGGTCCTCGTTGCCGAAGAGCCCGTGCTCGCCGGCGTGCGGGTTGAGGCCGCACACCGCGATACGCGGTTGCTCGATGAACCTGGTGAGGGTGCCGTGCGTGAGGTCAATCACCTCGCGCACGCGTTCCGTGCGCACACGCGCGATCGCCTCACGCAGCGACACATGAGTGCTTACGTGGGTCACCGCGAGGTCGCCGGCCACGAGCATCATCGAGTATCTCGAAGCGCCGCACTCGGCGGCGACGAGCTCGGTGTGGCCGACGAACGACGGATCGCTCAGCTGCGTCGACTCCTTGTTCATCGGCAGCGTGACGACGGCAGCAACCCGCCCGGCGAGGGCATCGCGGGTGGCGCGCACCACGTACTGCCGTGCGGCCGCCCCGGACCTCGCGTCGATGAGCCCGGGGCGATGCTCCTCGGCAGCGAGTAGACCGCAGTCCAGCACCCGCAGCCCGGCGAGGTCCACGTCCAGACCGAGCAGTTCGGCACCCCTGCGCAGGATCGCCAGATCCCCGTACACGACCACGTCGTCGGGAAGCAGACCGTCGGCGTAGCGACGAAGCAGGATCTCGGGCCCGACGCCCGACGCGTCGCCCATCGTGATGGCGAACGGCGGGCTCATCGCCATCGCTCGTCGTTCAGGAGGTCGAGCACGGTGTGATCATTGCCGAATCCGCCCGGCTTGCTCAGGATCGAGATCCTCCGACCCCCCACCTCGATGACGCCGAGCGCCATCCCGCCGAGGGAGCCGAGCACCTGCACGACCCGCTCCCCCACGAAGGCGTCCGCCGTGTCGCCACCGAGCAGGACGACGGTGGCGGTGCCGGAAACTGCAAGGAACTCGTGTGCCCGGACCGCAAGTTCGAGGGCCACCACTTCGGGGTCGGCATGCGGGCCCCGTGGCGGGAGCATCACCGACACGCCGGGACGCGAGGCCACGGCCTCTGCCTGGCGCACGCTCACCGGGCTGCGACTGCCGCAGACCACGAGCACCCCGCCCCGGCCGAGCCCCAACCCGGTCGGCAATCCCGTCGGCACCCGGCCGGCACTGCGTGCAACCGCCCCGACGGCGAGTCCCGTACCGACGATCACCACACCGTGGGACGCGTGGACGGCACGCACGATTTCCTCGACCTCGCCGTCGGTCACTGCATCGGCTACACAAGCACCCGGTCCGTCGTCTGAGAGCCAAACTCGGAGTGCGCCGAGATCGGCTGCCTCGCATGCCCCGAGGACAGCAGCCGGGCGGCTCGTCCGGGCGGGTGAGCGGGGGTCGGTGGCGAACTCGCTGTCGGCAACCGGAACACCTGCTACCCGAACGATTCCACCGACACACGTACGGCCCGCGCTCGGATAGGCGGGCACGACGAGTATCCGACCGGCCGGGCGGAGCGCGTCGATCTCCACCGCCCAGTTCCCGCGCAGTGTCGAGTCCATCTTGTGCGCCCGTCGCACCGCCGGGATCGCCAGGGAGGCTGTCACCCGCTCCCGGGCGGATTCGGGGGACACATGACGGGAACGAAGATCGATGACCTCGAAGTCCACATCCGTCATGTCCGGGTGCTCGCCGTCCCAACTCGTGACGACCGAGCGCCAGCCAGCGTCGGCGCACTGAGCGGCGGACTCCATCGCCCCACTCCGGTCATCGGCGGTCACGAGCAGTGCGCGAGCCATAGGCATCAGACCACGTAGGGGCAGTGTCGACAGCCGCTGTCGCAGCAGTAGCCCCGCTCGACGTGGAACCTCGCCGTGAACACATACAGCCCGGATGACGGGTCCCGATAGCCGGGCTCCCCACGCTCCATCGCCTCGCTGTGCAGGACGATGATGCGCTCGTACTGCGGGTGAGAAGGCGCAAGTCGCTTCGCGTGCGGCAGCCCGAGCGGTCGGTCTGCGAGCGGGGCGTCCACCCACTCGACGCTACCCGTGTCAGGTGGTGACGTAGTCCTCGACGTTGGTACTGCGGGTCTGCTCCCAGAACTCGAGCAGCGAGTACGGCCAGTTCTGGGCAACGCGACCGGACGGGCTCTTGTACCAGGAGTTCACGGTGGAGACTCCCCACACCATCAACTTGTTGCCCGCATCGACCCATTCCTTGTAACGGTCGTGCACCGCCTGCTTACAGTCGATCGAGCCGAGACCGTTCCGGAGGATGGTGCCGATGGAGTCGACGATGTAGTTCGCCTCGCGCTCGGAGAACCAGATGATGCTGCCGTTCACCACGATGTTGGTGTTCGGCCCGTACATGAAGAAGAAGTTCGGGAAGTCGGGCATCGTGATCCCGAGGTATGCGCTCGCGTCGCCGTGCCACTTCTCGTGTAGCTCCACGCCGCCCCGGCCCACAATCTTCATCGGGTTGAGGAAGCGGTGCGCATAGAAACCCGTGGCGTACACGATGATGTCTGCCTCGTGCAGCACCCCGTCGGTCGTGAGGACGCCCTTTTCGGTAATGCGCTCGATCGGGACGGTGTTGAGGCTCACGTTGTCACGCTTGAGCGTCTTTGCCCACGTGCCGTTGTCCACCATGATCCGCTTGGAGGCCGGTGGGTACTGCGGGATCACCTTCTCGGCGAGGTCCGGTCGGTCCGCAAACTCTGCCTTCAGATAGTCCTCGAGCAGGGTGCGCAGCTCGAGGTTCAGCTGGCTGACCGACAGACGCTTGTCGGGCCAGCTCGGGTCCACCTTGCACGCGGGAAGCACTCCCTCGGCTCCGCGCCAGAACAGCAGGAAGCGGTACCACTTGCGGTACGAGGGGACGTTGTCGAACATCCACTGCAGACCGGGGGCGATCTTGTCGTGGTAGTTGGCGAACGGGAAGAACCAGTTCGGGGTGCGCTGGAACACCGTGAGGTGCTTCGCGGTCTGCGCGACGATCGGACAGATCTGGGCCGAGCTCGCCCCGCTGCCGATGATCACCACGCGCTTGCCCGAGTAGTCCACCGACTTGTCCCACTCGGCGGAGTGGAACGACGGGCCGGCGAAAGAGTGCATACCCTCGATCTCGGGCATCTTCGGCCGGTTCAGCTGACCGACGGCGCTGATGACAGCCTGAGCCGTCTCGGTGCTCTCCCCGGTTGGGGTCTTCAGCTCGATTACCCACGCCTGCTGCTGCTCGTCCCACACCATCGAGGAGACCTCGTGGCCGAAGCGAATGTGCTGGCGGAGCCCGTGGAACTCGGCGAACTCACGGAAGTACTCGAGCAGCACCGCCTGGGGCGAATAGTGCAGCGGCCACGCGTGACGGTTCTCGAACGAGTACGAGTAGAAGTGGTTCGGGACGTCGACACGGCAGCCGGGATACTGGTTCTCGTACCAGGTGCCGCCCACCTCGTCGTTCTTGTCGAAGATCACGAACGGCACACCCGCCTGCTTGAGGCGGTACGCGTTCAGAAGTCCCGACATGCCGGCGCCGATGATGGCCACCGTGAACTTACGGTCCGGCGCCAGGTTCGCTTTCGTCCAACCGGGTGCGCGCGGGTCGTCGGAGGTGATCGCTAGTTCCTCCTCGAGCAGTGGCAGGTAATCCTCCGACACCTCGGCGGCCATCAAGAACTCCATGATCCGGTGGAGCGAGTCGGCATCGGGTGCCGGTGCCACGGTGCGGGTTCCGCTCTGGAGGTCGCGGATCACCCCGAAGGCGATCTCACGAATCTCCGCCTGCTGCGCCTCGGTCAGCCCGCCCTGGGGCTCACCGGCGAGCAGTGGGTCCACCTTGAGGTGCGCCTTGAGGAGCGACAGGTCTCCCGTCGCGAACGCAAGCGTGGAGAGCAGACAGGGCAGTTCCGCGTCGGCGAGGGACTCACGGATGGTGGTATCGGTTGTAGCGACCATGGGGAGAACTTACCCAAGGCAACGGCGGCCTGCTGCAGCAGTTCAGCGGATTGCCACAGCAGCGACTTCCATCCTCCACTCGGGACGGACGAGCGCGGGGACGGTGATGAGCACCGAGGCCACCCGGCGGCCGCCGAGTGCCGCATCACGGGCCGCCATCACGCCGCCGAGCTGCTCGCCGGCGACGGCGTAGGTGGTGATCGAGACAATGTCGTCGAGACCCAGACCGGCTTCGGCACAGATCGCAGCAATGCTGCGCCAGGTCTCGGCGGCCTGTTCGGCGATGTCGTCGGAGATGGTTCCGTCCGGCCTCGTGCCGACGGTTCCCGAGATGTGCAGGATCCGGCTGGCATCCGTGCTCAGCACACCGTGGGCGAAGTTGGCAGCCGTCGGGGCGATGCTGCTCGGGTTGATGTCTCGGTTCATGCCGATGATCCTCGCGCGGGCGGGTCCCCGAGTAGTTCCAGCAATCGCTGGGAAAGGGCTTCGGGATGACCGTATATCCGGATCAGCTTGCGCCGACCGGTGCGGCCGCCGACCACCTTCACGTCGAGGCGCCCCACCCCGAATGCCCCGGCCAGCACCTTACAGACCGCATGGTTGGCCCGGCCCTCGGTGGGTGGCTCGACCACACGGATCGCTAGGACCCCGTCGTGGGGGCCCTCGAGCGCATCCTTGCGCCCACCGGGACGCACGTGCACCCAGAAGTCGAATGGCTGCATCTCCATCGGCACAGGATGCCGAGCGTGGTGGTCCATCCGCATGGACCTGCCTACATTGGCTCATTCAGGAGCCCATGTGACCACTTTCGGACAGGAACTCGGGGCCGGCGCTGCCGGTCTGGCGGCAGGGCTCATCAACGCCGTCGCCGGTGGCGGAACCCTCGTGTCGTTCCCGGTGCTCGTTGCGCTCGGAGTGCCCTCGGTGCACGCCAATATCACCAACACCGTGTCGCTGTGCCCGGGCTACCTCGGAGGCGTCTACGCCCAGCGCAGGGACCTTGCCGCCAACGCCGACCGGCTGAAATCACTGCTCGTCGTTGCGGCCACTGGCGGCCTCACCGGCTCCGTCCTGCTGTTATTCACCCCCGAGCGGTTGTTCCGCCACCTCGTTCCGTACCTCATCCTCGGAGCGTGCCTGCTCTTTGCTGCGCAGCCAGGACTCAAGAAGATGCAGCGGCGTGACGCGGCGGCACCCCCCAATCGCCTCCTGCTCGGCGTCTCGGTGTTTGCGTGCGCCCTCTACGGCGGGTACTTCGGGGCTGGGCTCGGGATCCTGCTGCTCGCGGCGCTCGGGCTTGCCTTGGCGGACCCGCTCCCGAGGCTCAACGCGCTGAAGCAGGCGCTCTCCCTCGTCATCAATCTCCTGGCGGGGTGCTTCTTCGTGTTCTCCGGGAAGGTCGAGTGGCAGTACGTAGCGGTGATGTCGGTGACGAGTCTCGTGGGGGGAAACCTCGGCGGGCGCCTGGTCGGCCGACTGAACCCGATCGTGCTCCGGTATGTCGTCATCGTGTTCGGGGTCGCAGCCGCCGTGAAGTTCTTCGTGTGAACGCTCTCAGGGAGACCATCTGGGTGCTCGGCGACCAGTTGAGCCCGCTGCTCGGTCCACTCGCCACGGCCGACCCGTCCCGCACACGGATCCTGATGGTGGAGAGCACGACCAAGATCGCCTCGCGAAACTGGCACCTGCAGCGCGCCCACCTCGTCGTGAGCGGTATGCGTCACCTGGCACACGACCTCGAGCAGCGAGGCTTCCACGTGGACTACCGGCGCGCCGGCAGCCTGCGCGGCGGCCTCGAAGCACACCGAACAGAGTTCGGCCCCACGCTCGTCACGGCGATGGAGCCCGCCTCGTGGGACGGTCTCAAGATGCTGAGGTCCGCCGGGGTCAACACCGTACGGAGCACGCAGTTCCTCACCCACCCTGACGAGTTCGCGTCGTGGGCCGGGGAACGCCGCTCGCTCAAGATGGAGGACTTCTACCGCTGGCAACGCAGGCGCCTCGGCTACCTGATGGACGGCGACGAGCCCGCGGGCGGACACTGGAACTTCGACCACGACAACCGTCAGCCCCCGCCGAAGGGTGCACACGACTGGCCCGCCCCGCACCACGAGCCGCTCGACGACATCGACCGCCAGGTACTCGCGGACCTGAGCGGTGACCCCGCACTTACCGGCCGGCTGTGGGGAGCGGACCCGGACGGTACATGGCCGACCTCGCGCAGGGCAGCCCTCGCGCAGCTCGACCATGTCGTCGAGTTCGTGCTGCCGGGCTTCGGACCGCACGAGGACGCGATGCTCTCGACGAACTGGCACCTCGCCCACACGTTGCTCTCGCCGGCGCTCAACCTCGGCATGCTCCATCCCCGAGAGGTCTGCGACGCGGTGGAGCGCGCGTACCGAAGCGGTGCAGTTCCGATCGCTTCGGCGGAAGGTGTGATCCGACAGATCATCGGATGGCGCGAGTACGTCTGGGGCACCTACTGGCTCTGGATGCCCGGATACCGGACGGCAAACGAGCTCGATGCCCACCGACCGCTACCACCGCTGTTCACCGGTTCGGGAACCCAGATGCGCTGCCTGTCGAACACACTCGAGGACGTGCGTGCGCACGGCTGGACACACCACATCCAGCGCCTCATGCTCCTCGGCAACCTCGCACTGCTCGCAGGCGTCGAGCCCCAATCCCTCGTCGGTTGGATGTGGGAATCGTTCGTGGACGGCGCCGAGTGGGTGATGCTCCCCAACGTGCTCGGCATGGCCCTTCACGCCGACGGCGGCCGGATGGCCACCAAGCCGTACGCAGCGGGTGGTGCCTACATCGACAAGATGAGCGACTACTGCAAGGGATGCCGTTACGACCGCAAGCAGCGCACGGGGCCCGATGCCTGCCCGTTCACCACGCTGTACTGGGCCTTTCTGGACCGGCATCGGGATCGCTTCCTGCGGAACGCCCGCATGGCGCAACAGGTTCGGGCCATGGAACGCCTCAACGACCTCGAGGCCGTTCGCGATCGCGCTGGCGACGTCCTACGGGCGCTCGACGAAGGCATACTCTGATCAGTGACCTCACTGCTCAACCCAACCAGCGTTGCGGCCCTCGGTGAGCAGGTCGCTGCTGTACGCGGGGCGATTGCGTCTGCCTTAGACACCCGCATCGGGGGCCCGGACGCCAGGAAGCGTTGGGACGACATGCTCGCTGCACCCGGCGAGCGCCTCATCGCCGAGGACAGCCCGGTACGGGTCGTTCATGGCGACATCGCAATGCTCGTCGGTGGGCTTCGCGCCATCCTGTTCCAGAGCCTCCAGCCGCGCGCGATGGCGGGCGTGGCCCAGCACAGCAACTACCGCACCGATCCGTGGGGCCGCCTCCAGCGCACGGCGGACTTCCTCGGTGCTGTGACATTCGCGCCGATCGAGCAAGCCCTGCAGAGCATCGAGGTAGTGCGCTCCGTCCACCTGCGTGTGCACGGCACCACTTCGAGGGGCGAGCCCTACTCTGCAAGCGAGCCGCACCTGCTGCGCTGGGTGCACATCGCCGAGATAGATAGTTTCCTTGCGTCGCACCGCGTATACGGCGCAACAAAACTGACCCCAGCGGAGGAGGATCGCTATGTGGCCGACGTAGCGGTCGTGGCCGAGCGACTCGGCGCCGATCGGGTTCCCACCTCGATGAGCGAACTGCGGGCGGCGCTGCGCGAGTTCTCCCCTGAGATGCGATCGAGCAAGGAAGCCCGCGAGGCCACCCGGTATCTAGCGTTCCCCCCGGGGCTGTCGGCAGCCGAGCGTGTCGGCTACGGGCCGATCTTCACCGGAGCGGCGTCGCTCCTGTCCGTGCGGAACCGGATCATGCTGCGCCTCCCGGTGTTCCCCGTGACGGAGCGGCTCGTTGTGCGGCCGGTTACCAGCGTTGCGCTCAGCCTCGGGCGCTGGTCGAGGCCCACATAGCGAGTCCGGCAGCGAGCACGGTCCGCATCGTCCACCCAACGGTTCTGATCCAGTTGCTCCGCACCAACGACGTGACGACGGAAGCGTCGTACTGCTCGGCGAGACGAGCGTGACGGGGCACCTGCAGCAACACCGTGCTCCCCAGCACGACCGCAAGGAGCACTAGCCCTGCTGCACCCCACCACCTGTTCATGCCCTGTGGTGCCGTGAAGAACACCAAGAGGGCGGTAACCCCCTCGAGCGCCATCGGCACGGCGACAACGAGCGAGGTGCGTCTCTGGTGCTCTACTGCGTAGGCCACCGACTCCTGTGCACCCACCACCGCGAACAGTGGGTAGTGCACAATCTGGACGAACCAGATGAGGCCCGTCATCGTTGCGGTCGCAACGAGGTGGATGACCAGAAGCGTCACCGAGGTGATCAGTCAGCGAGGCGGAAGCGCTCGTCTGCGGCCGAGAGCTCCTTCGCTGCCTCGTCGGCCTGGAACATCAGCTCCACCACGGCAGCCATGAGCAGGCGGGTTTGCGGCCACGAGCGCTCAAAAGCCATCTCCTCGCCCATCACCCGGAGTTGCTCCGCAGTCGGCTCGTCGGCGTTGTCGCCGAGCAGTTCGATTGCCCGCCCGACCAGTTCCTCGAGAACAGGCGCGAACAGGTCCCCGAACGCCCTGACCGACCGCGCCTCGTCCCGGTCACGGATCCACGTGTCGACGGTCTCCCACTGGGACGCGATGTCGGTCACGTTGCGGAGGTCAGCCACCTTATGGCGGTGCCCGACCCGTTGAACCGTCTTGGTCCCGATGGCGAACACGACGTCACGTCGGTCCTGCTCCTCGAGCATGACGTAGAGGCGATACACGTCCCCATCGGTGAACACCCGGCCGAACTCCGGCTCCGGGGAGCGGTGGGAGACGACGGGTCGACGTTGCTGCTTCGACATTCAGGCGAGGGTAGCGCCGTCAGCGCCGGGGGCGTGGCACCACGGCCCGGGCATCGGCCACAAGGTGGCAGTTCCTCCGCAACGGTGGCAAAGTTACGCCTCATCGGCTGACAGCCTGTCGTCCGGGGGACGTGCCACGTTGAGAGCGAGCGGGAGCAGACAGCGGGCAGTTGCCATCGTGCTTGCCCTGGTTGTTGTGTCACCCGCGCTGCTCCCGAGCGGCGCCCGCGCGGAACCACCGGAGCCCCGTACGTTCACCGTCGCGCTCACCGGCGACCTGATCGCCCACGTGTCGATCAACCGCAATGCTAAGCGCTTCGGTGGTGGCACCGACTACGACTACCGGCCGATGTTCGACGACGTCCGGCCGATCATCGAGGGTGTCGACCTCGCCATCTGCAGCCTCGAGGGCCCGATCGCCCCGCGTGGCCGCAGGTACGCCGGCTCGCCGAGATTCGCGTCGCCGGCGGCGATCACCCGATCGATCCGCGATGTCGGGTACGACCGCTGCAGCGTGGCCACCAACCACTCGAACGATCAGGGGCCGTCAGGCATCTTGGCGACGCTCGACGCATTCGATGCCGTGGGCCTCGGCCACTCGGGTTCCGGTCGCGATGCTGCCGGGGCCGTTGCCGAGATCTTCGAAGTGCGCGGCGTCAAGGTGGCGCACCTGGCCTACACGTTCGGCGTCAGTGGCCTGCCGAGACTGCTGCGCACGAGCCCGGCCCGGGTGAACATCCTCGGCGCGAAGCGGGTGATCGCCGCTGCGATCGACGCCAGAGCCCGTGGCGCCGAGGTCGTCATCGCCTCGCTGCACTGGGGTCAGGAGTACCAGCAGGCAATCACCCCGGCGCAGGCCCGGATAGCCCGCCAGATCACCGCCAGCGGGCAAGTGGACCTGATCGTCGGGAGCCATGCGCACGTGCTCCAGCCGATCAAACGGGTAAACGGCACCTGGGTACTGTTCGGGCTCGGCAACCACCTGTCCACGCAGAACTCGCTGACGATCGGGCGATTCGCCACTGCAGACGGGTTGATTGCCCGGGTCCGCTTCACCGAGCGACCGGACGGCAGATTCGACGTGAGCAGGCCGACCATTATCCCGACCTGGGTCCATCACCGCAAGTACGTCGTGATGAACGTGTTCAAGCACCTCGACGACCCGTCACTGCCGCCGGAAATCCTGCGAAACCTCCGAGCGTCGTGGCAGCGGACCTCGCGGCTCCTGAAAGGGTTCATCGAGCCCTTGCCCATCTAGGCAGGGCTATCCCTGCACACCAAGGCGTTCGAAGGCCACGCCCTTGAGGCGCTTGTAGTCCACCTTGCCGTTGGGGGCGCGCCCGATCGTGTCGATGAGCACGAGGTCCCGCGGCGCCTTGTACGCAGCAAGGTGATCCTTGACGTGCGCCGACAGTTCCTCGAGTGTCGGGGTCTGGCCCGGCTCGGCCTCCACCACCGCGCAGATCGTCTCGCCGAAACGGGCGTTGGGTATCCCGACAGCCACGGCGTCGCGCACCTTCGCGTGCCGCTTGAGCGCCTCCTCCACCTCCTCGGGGAACACCTTCTCGCCACCGGTGTTGATACACACCGATCCGCGCCCGAGCAGGTTGAGCGTGCCGTCCTCGTTCACCTCGGCCCAGTCCCCCGGCATGCTCCAGCGCTGTCCCTCGATCATCTTGAAGGTGGCGGCACTCTTCACCTCGTCCTTGTAGTAGCCGACCGGAATGAACCCACCGACCGCTACGAGACCGCGCTCACCCGAACCAGGGATCACACGGCGACCCTCCTCGGTGAACACGCCGCACGACGGCCCGAGCATGAAGCGAGCCGTCTGGCTCGTACCGTCCTTCGTGGAGACCGACGCACCCATGCCGACCGCCTCGGACGAGCCGAACGAGTCGAACAGCGCAGCCTGCGGGATGTGGCGGAGCAAACCTTCTTTGTTGTCCTGTGCCCACATCACTCCGGACGAGGTCACCATGCGAACGCTCGAGAGGTCGTACCTGCCGGGGTTCGCGTCGAGGTGCTCGAGCATCGGGCCGGCAAAGGCCTGCCCCACGATGATGATGGAGTTCACCTTGTTGCGCTCCACCTCGCCGAACAGTTCGGCAACGTCGAACGAGCGCGACGGGAGCGTGACGACGGTGCCGCCGAGAATCATCGCGATGAGGCTCGAGAACTGGCCCGTGCCGTGCATGAGCGGGCACGCAGACAGCAGCACAAACGGCGGCCAGTCCGGGCCCATCCGACCAACGAGCTCATCCCTGTTCGCCACGGGCTGGTAGCCGAGCACGGGGTTGCCCCCGGAGCCGAGAACGTTGAACAGATCGTCCTGGCGCCACATGACGCCCTTGGGCATTCCCGTCGTGCCACCCGTGTACAGCAAGAGCAGGTCGTCGGGGCTGCGGCCCCACGGTCCGCGCACGGCCTCGGTGATGCCCGTGGACACAACGGACTCGTAGTCGACGGCCCAGGACGGCACGTCTCCGCCACCGTCACGGACGCAGTACCAACGCTTCACCTTTGGCAGCTGTGTGCGCACCCGGTCAATGAGCTCGTTGAACGTCGCGTGGTACACGACGGCCTCGGCGTCGGCGTTGTCGAACAGATACACGATCTCGTCGTGGCCGTAGCGGTAGTTGGTGTTGACCGGGGCGAAGCCGCCCTTAAAGGCCGCCACGTAGGTCTCGAGGTACTCGGGGCCGTTGAACAGGTATGCGGCCACCTTGCTCTGGTGTGTCAGCCCGACGGCGAGCAGGTCTGCTGCGAGGGCGTTCGCCCGCCCGTCGAACTGCGCCCAGGTGTAGGTGCGATCGCCCTGCACCTGCACGAGGCGGTCCGGCACCCGGGAGGCCACGGCCTCATACACGTCCGCAAAGTTCCAGCTACTCATGTCTTGCCCCCTGACTCGACCTGCGGTCAGTCTGCCAGTCCCCGCGCCGCAGGGCCATGCCCGGGCTCAGTGTGGGGGTCTGCGGAGTGCAGCGAAACTCGTGATCGCCCGCACCTCGAAACCGAGGCGCGAGTACACGGGGAGGGCGGCGGTGTTGTCGGTCCGCACGTTCAGGAACGGGGTCTCGCCCCTCGCCCGGATGCCGGCAGCCACCTCGGCAGTCACGATCGACGCATAGCCGCGGCGACGCGCCGAGTTGTCCGTGCACACGGCACTGATCTCGCAGTACCCCTCGGGACGCATCCGCTGGCCGGCCATCGCCACGAGTACCTCCCCGTGGAAGATGCCGATATAGCCACCCAGTTCGACCGTCCGGGACAGGAACGGCCCGGGCTCCGTCCTCGCCACGAGCGCAACCATCTCGTCGACATCGCACTCCCCGAGGGGTCGCATCGAGACAGCACGACCGGTCTGTGGGTCGACGGTCGCCAGCGCCGGGACACTCCGCGGTGAACCCTCCAGCACCATCTGGTTCCCGTTCCCGCTATAGAGACGCGCCCAACCGCCGGGCTCCACGATCGGCCCCGGCCGGAAGATGACGACGAGGCCATCATCGCCGGCGATGTCGGCGAGATCCGCCCACGAGTCAGCGTGGTTGTCCGCCATCCCGCAGAACACCGAGATGTCGGGCCGGTAGCGCAGCGCACGCCCCGCACCGACGGCAACGCCACAGTGTGTCCCCTGCAGCGCGCTCCAGACGGGGTTGTCAAGCGGGTGATGGCCAGCGTCCATGAAAACGAGTATCGCAGCCCCTTTCGGCCCGCCGCCCTCCGTCGTACTCTGGCGCAATGTCCACTTCGTCTGCAGCAGGTTCCCGTCTCACCGGCAAGGTTGCCCTCGTCACGGGTGGATCCCGAGGCATGGGTGCAGCGTTCACCCGGGCGATGGTCGCCCAGGGCGCAAGGGTGATGATCGCCGACGTGCTCGACGAGCCGGGCCGGGCCCTCGCGGCCGAACTCGGTGACGCCACGCGGTTCGTGCACCTCGACGTCACCGACCGTGACCAGTGGAAGGCTGCTGTTGCCGCCACCGTCGCTGCGTTCGGCTCGCTCAACGTGCTGATCAACAATGCTGGCATCGTGAACTTCGCGCCCATCGACAGGTACACACCCGAGCAGTGGGACACCGTGATCGCGGTGAACCTGACCGGGGTCTTCAACGGCATCTGGGCCTCGGTGCCCGCGATGAAGGACTCCGCCCCCGGCTCCATCATCAACATCTCCTCCACGGCCGGACTCCGTGGGTACTCCGCACTACCCGGGTACAACGCCTCGAAGTTCGGGGTCCGTGGCCTCACCAAGTCCGTTGCGCTCGATCTCGCTGCGCACGGCATCCGCTGCAACTCGGTGCACCCCGGCCTCGTGGCGACCCCGATGACCGAGGGCCTGCCCGCTGCACAGCGCCACGTTGCGATGCACCGCCCCGGCAAGTCCGACGAACTCGCACAGCTTGTCGTGTTCCTGGCGAGCGACGAGTCGAGTTTCTCCACCGGCGCCGAGTTCGTCGCCGACGGAGGGGAAACGGCTGGGCTCGCGCCCGACGCGTTCCCCTCCTGATCGAGGGGAAATACTTGTCCTGAGCAACCAATTGCTACAATTGGCACGGTTCACGATCAAGGAGGACACCCCGTGACACTCACGGCGGACAAGAGCACATCGTCCGGGTTGTACGAGAAGCGGTGGTTCGCCCTCTGGTCCCTGTGCCTCAGCCTGCTCATCGTGGTGGTGGGCAACACGAGCCTCAACGTGGTCATCCCCACGCTCGCAAAGAGGCTGGATGCCACCAACTCCCAGTTGCAGTGGGTGGTAGCGATCTACTCGCTGGTGTTTGCCGGCCTGCTGTTCACGTCCGCAGCGATCGGCGACCGGTTCGGCCGCAAGGGTGCGCTGCAGGTCGGCCTCGTCATCTTCCTCGTCGGCAGCGTCCTTGCCTCGCAGTCGCACTCGATGATGCAGTTGATCCTCTGCCGTGGGCTCATGGGACTGGCGGCGGCATTCGTAATGCCGTCAACGCTCTCGATCCTCGTCAACATCTTCCCGCCACAGGAGCGCCAGAAAGCGATCGCCATGTGGGCGAGCGTGAGCGGTGTGGGCGGCACGCTCGGACCGATCTTCAGCGGTTGGCTGCTCGGCCACTTCTGGTACGGATCGGTGTTCCTCGTGAACGTGCCGATCATCGTCCTCGCCCTCGTGAGCGGCGGGAGGCTCCTGCCGAAGTCCAAGGACCCGAGCCACGGCAAGCTGGACCCTCCGGGGTTCATCCTGTCGACGGTCGGCATCGTCACCCTGGTGTTCGGGCTCATCCAGGCGCCGGAGAAGGGCTGGGCAAGCACGGGGACCATGTTGTGGTTCGGCGCTGCCGCCGTGCTCCTGCTCGCATTCGTTGGCTGGGAGCGCCGAGCGAAGGAGCCGATGCTCGACGTTGCGCTGTTCAAGATCCCCACCTTCACCACCGGCACGGTCGGGATGATCCTGCTGTTCTCCGCGATGTACGGAGCGTTCTTCCTCCAGACCCAGTACTTCCAGTTGATCCTCGGCCTCAGCCCGCTCAGTGCCTCGCTCCGCTTCCTCCCGATGTCGCCGGTCATGCTCATCCTCGGCTTTCAGACGCCGAAGATCACCGCCCGCCTCGGTGCGAACCGCTGCGTCGGGCTCGGTCTCGCCATCCTGTCGTCGGCCATGTTCACGATGCGCACCATGAACGCGAACTCGCCCTACATCGTCCCACTCGTGGCCTTCATGCTGATGGCGGGCGGGGTCGCGCTGTCGGTTGGGCCGCTCACAGCGGCGATCATGAGCGCGGTACCGCCTCGCCGGGCCGGCATGGGGTCTGCGATGAACGACGCCACGCGTGAACTCGGTGCAGCACTCGGCGTTGCGGTGATGGGCAGCATTGCTGCCTCGCACTTCGCCACCAAGGTTGCCGGGCTGCTTGCCGGAGTCGGCGGCGACGACCGCAAGATGGCGACCTCGTCGCTCGAGGGGTCCGTCAACGTCGCGGAGCGACTTACTGGTGCCCAGGCCCAGAACCTGGTCGATGGGGCGCGGCACGCCTTCCTCGACTCGCTGCACCTCGCCACCACGATCGGCGGAGTGGTTGCCCTCATTGCCTCTGTGCTCGTCCTGCGCTACCTCCCGCGCAGCGTCAGCCATGCGGGCGCCGAACAGGGCCACCACGGATAGCCGGCGCCGCCGGGCGGCGGCCGATCCGGAAACTCCCTCTAGAAATCCGACTAAGTTTGTCGGTTTAATAGGGGAACGGTTCCACACCGGTCTCGCACAGAGGAGCAGCAATGGCAAAGATCGCCGACAACGTCACCGCACTCATCGGGAATACCCCTCTCGTCCGCATCAACCGGGTCACCGACGGTGCAGGCGCCGAGGTGGTTGCGAAGCTGGAGTTCTACAACCCGGCTCACAGCGTGAAGGACCGGATCGGCGCCGCCATGATCGACGACGCCGAGCAGTCCGGCAGGCTCAAGCCCGGCATGGTGATCGTTGAGCCCACGAGCGGCAACACCGGCATCGCGCTCGCGATGGTGGCGGCAGCACGCGGCTACCAGATCATCCTCACCATGCCCGAGACGATGAGCAAGGAACGCCGCATGCTGCTGCGTGCGTACGGCGCCGAACTCTTGCTGACACCGGGACCCGAGGGAATGGGCGGGGCCATCGGGAAAGCGACAGAGATCGCCAACAGCGACCCAGCGAAGTACTTCATGCCCCAGCAGTTCGAGAACCCGGCGAACCCGGCGATCCACCGGGCCACCACTGCCGAGGAGATCTGGCGCGACACCGACGGCAAGGTCGACTTCCTCGTCGGTGGCGTCGGCACCGGCGGCACCATCACCGGCATCGGTCACGCGCTCAAGGACAAGAACCCGAACATCAAGATTGTCGCCGTCGAACCCGCCGCGTCGCCCGTCATCTCCGGCGGCCAGAAAGGCCCGCACCCGATCCAGGGCATCGGCGCCGGCTTCATCCCGAAGAACCTCGACACCACCGTGCTCGATGAGGTCATCGCCGTCGCCAACGAGGACGCGTTCGCAACGGCACGCCGCATGGCGAGGGAGGAAGGCCTGCTCGTCGGCATCTCCTCCGGTGCGGCAACGTGGGCAGCCATCGAGATCGCCAAGCGCCCGGAGAATGCCGGCAAGCGCATCGTCGTCATCATCCCCTCGTTCGGCGAGCGTTATCTCAGCACTGCGCTGTTCGCCGACCTGGCCGATTGATGAGCACCTGGCGCCGTGACCTCGCGGCGGCGCGTGATCGCGACCCGGCAGCGCGCTCCTCCCTCGAGGTTGCCCTGCTGTACCCGGGTGTGCATGCTGTGTGGGTGCACCGGGTTGCACACCGTCTCTGGAAGCAGGATCACCGCTTCCTTGCGCGGATGCTCTCCCAGCTCGCTCGCAACCGGACCGGGATCGAGATCCACCCCGGGGCAACGCTGGGGCCGGGACTGTTCATTGACCACGGTATGGGTGTCGTAATCGGCGAGACCGCCGAGGTGGGCGAGAACGTCACCCTGTACCACGGCGTCACGCTCGGTGGCACCACCCTGGACCGGGGCAAGCGCCACCCAACGATCGGCGATCGTGTGATCATCGGTGCGGGCGCCAAGGTGCTCGGCGCCATCGAGATCGGTGCGGACAGCCGGATCGGGGCCAATGCAGTCGTGGTGCGACCCGTGCCGAGGAACTCCGTCGTCGTCGGCGTGCCCGGCCAGATCGTGTCGCGCAGCCGTGCCAGCACCGAGGTGCCGGAACCGGACCTCGACGAGGTCGAGCTGCCGGACCTCGTGGGCGCCAGCCTCAAGTCCCTCCTGAAGCGGGTGGACGAGCTCGAGACCACGGTCACCGGCCACACCTCGGCAGATGCCATTCGCCCCTCGACCGAGGGTGTCTGGTCCGGGCTCGACTTCTCGATCTGATCCCGCCGACACTGTCCTGCGGCTCCCGCACAGCAAGCCCATTAGGTTGAGGGCGTGAGCGAACTACCCCTGCACCACAAGTCCCTCGTCGAGCTCCGCAATCTGCTCGCGCTCAAGGAACTGTCCTCTCGTGAGCTGCTCGACCACTACGTTGCCCGGATCGAGACGCTCAACCCGGCAGTGAATGCCGTGGTCACCGTGGACCTCGAGAGCGGCCGTCGGGCGGCCGAGGCGGCCGACGCGGAGGCTGCGGCGGGTAGGCATACCCGCCCGCTCCACGGCATCCCGATCACTGTGAAGGATGCACTCGCCGTGCGTGGGCTGCGGTCAACAGGCGGCGCCATCGAACACGGCGATCACGTGCCGACGAAGGACGCCGACGCGGTGGCCCTCGTGCGCTCGGCCGGCGCAATCCCCTTTGCGAAGACGAACGTTCCCCGGTGGTCCGGCGATATCCAGACCTACAACAACATCTTCGGCACCACGAACAACCCGTGGGACCACACGCGCACCCCCGGCGGGTCCTCCGGCGGAGCGGCCACCTCGGTGGCGCTCGGGTTCACGGGCTTCGAGATCGGCACCGACATCGGCGGGTCAATCCGGTTCCCTGCAGCGTTCTGCGGCGTGGCCGGCCACAAGCCCTCGTACGGCCTTGTGCCGTGCGGCGGGTACATCGACCGCATCGACTACGGAATGGTCGAGCCGGACATCAACGTGCACGGGCCGCTTGCGCGCTCGGTGGACGACCTCGAACTGTTGCTGCACATCCTTGCGTCGCCCCGCCCGGACCGAGCGCAGGCGATCGGGCACCGGCTTCCCATGCCCCGCCACGAGCGCATCGACGCCTTCCGCGTTGCGGTCTGGTCCGACGACGATGCCTGCCCCGTCTCTGCAGATGTCCGGGCAGCGGTCGAGCGGGCCGGCGACGTGCTCCAGTCGCTCGGCGCGCAGGTCAACCGCTCCGCCCGTCCGGACCTCAACGCCGACGCGTCGTCACAGCTCGCGCTGTGGCTCGTCGCAGCGGCTACCGCTCCGTCCATGGGCGACGAGGACTTCGCCCGCTACCGCGCCATCGCAACGTCGCCGGACACACCGCCGGAGGTTGCTGCGAGCCTCGGCTCGTTCACGGCCACGCACCGGGACTGGATGGCGGCCGACGTCGTGCGCCAGCACCTCCGTGAGCAGTGGCGGGCCTTCTTCCAGCAGTACGACGCACTGATTTGTCCGGTGGCGATGACGCACGCATTCCCGCACACTCAGGCGGGCAGCCTCCCCGAACGGACCGTGCTGGTCGACGGAGTGGAGCGGCCGTATATGGAACTGCTTTGGTGGACGGTGTTGATCGGCGGGGTGCACCTGCCGGCCACGGTCATCCCGGTCGGCACGTCCGCCGACGGCCTGCCGATCGGCGTGCAGATCGTTGCTCCGTACATGGAGGACCGGACCGCTCTGGCTGTTGCCCGGGCGATCCGCAACGAACTCGGGCCGATCGCCTTCCCGGACTGACGGCACCGGGGGCTCAATGACCCAGCCGATGTACCTGCTCAGTGGAGCGGCACGCGCCACTTGATCGTGGTGCCACGCGCTGTCGAGAAGAACTCCGCCTCGCCCCGGAACTTCTCTGCCCGGGCACGAATGTCGAGGATCCCGGCCGAGAAGGTCGCGTCGGTATCGAACCCGTGCCCATCGTCCGCGATGATCAGTTCCGCACGGTTCTCATCGAGCATGACGGACACGAGCACGCTCTGGGCGTCCCCGTGGCGAACGGCGTTGGACACTGCCTCGCGCACCACCGCCCGCATGCTCGAGCGGATCTCGGGATCACACTCGCCTGCTCCCTCGACGACCACGGTGCACAGCACGCCGGTTGCGTCCACGATCGGCCGCAGTGCGTCCCTCAGTTCCACCTCGATCACGGTGGGTGTCACGCTTCGGAGGTCGAGCACCTCCCGGCGGATCTCCTCAATCACGCCCGCAAGGATGGAAACGACGTGCTTGGCGGTGTCCGTCGTGTCGGTGTCGAGTGTCTCCACCATCGACTCGATGAACAGACAGGCAGCGAACAGCTGCTGCACCGTGGAGTCGTGCAGGTCCCGTGCGATCTGCTCACGCTGCTGGGCCATGGTCCTCGCGCGTGATGCCTCGAGAACGGCAAAGCGCTGGTTCTCCAGGTCGAGTTCCATACCGCGCAGGTCGGAGCAGTCAGTCCCTATCTCCACGACGAAGCTGCCTACGCGCTGCCAGAGCACGTTGAGGAAGACGAACGGGCGGTCCGGGCTGTAGATCTCACGTGTTTCGGGTGTGAACTCGAACACTTGCTGTACCGAACCCTCGTTCCAGGCGCGATTCACGTAGCCCATCGCGTCGAGCGGGTCGTGATACTCCTCCATCATCAACTGGCCGAGAACGACCGGCCTCACGCGCACTCTGGCGTAGGCACGGTTCCACGTGTGCAGGCGGGCGTCGATGATCAAACCTGACTCATCGAACACGGGGGTGTGCACACTCACGTACTCCCTGAGTTCGTCGATGATGGCGAAAAGATCTTCGGCCCCGATGGGTTCCACCCCCGTATCGTGGCAGAGACGTGCTCCGCACACGGCGTTAGGGCAGTCGGTGGATCACGAGCGGCATCGAACCGCGCACACCTGCCTCGTGCAGGACAGCAGCGCATACGGTGAGGGCCCAACCCGACCGCATGCTGGCGGCACACAGCAGCACCGGGCCGGGCAGGGGTTCGACCGGGGCGCCGAGCACTATTGCGGACTCGAGATGGCGAACGGCCGGGCTGCTGGACAGGTCCGGGCCGAGCGCCTCACCCTCCCAGCGCAATACGTCGAGCACCTCCAGCCTGCCAATTTTGGCGATGTCGGCGGCCAGACGCCGGTTTGCCTCGCCCTCCTCGCCGAATGCGGCCGCCGGGACGACAGCGGCGGGGCGCTGTGACCACACCTTCGCCCAGCGGCGCAGGACCTCCACGGCGCCACCGACGAGCGGCTCAGGAAGCGTTCCGTAGCCCGATCGCTGGAGATCCCGCAGGGCCTCGGCCCACCCGGGGTCGTCGGCAAAGGCAACAGCCCGGCCCTCCAGCAGACCAGCGATCCTTCCTCGACGAGCGACGCCCTGGGGCCACAACTTGCGGGGCTCGACCACAATGTCCACGCCCCGGGAGAATGCCCGGGCGGCCTCGAGCCACTCCGCCGCCGGCGCGGTGCCCGGCTGGGGCAGCGCCCCGGTGCACACCGAGCAGCGGCCGCACTGTGCGGGCGACGGGTCGTCGAGGGCCTGCTGCAGATAGGCCATGAGGCAGCCGCGCCCGTGCGCGTACTGCCGCATGAGGTCTGCCTCGGCGCGACGCATTCGCGTGAGAGTGTCCCACTTGGTGGTGTTGTGCACGTAGGTCTCGCCGGTGGAGGCCCAGCGGGTTCCGTCCTTGGTTACGACACCGTCGACGGCAAGGATCTTGAGCAGTGTCTCGAGCCGCCCTCGGCGCACGCCGGTGGTGCTGTCGAGCTCCACCGTGGACTGCGGTCCGGCGGCCAGCGCGATCAGCACCTTGTCGACGTCCGCAGCATTGGGGATCGATGCTGTGGCGAAGTAGTCCCAGATCCGCTCGTCGGAGTCCGATGAGAGCAGCACGGCCACGGCGTGATCGAGCGCCCGACCGGCACGACCCACCTGCTGGTAGTAGGCGACCGGGGTGGACGGCGAACCAACGTGGATACAGAATCCGAGGTCCGGCTTGTCGTAGCCCATGCCGAGGGCACTGGTGGCCACAACCGCCTTCACCTCGTTGCGCCGGAGCGCATCCTCCACCTGCTCGCGCTGTTCGGCTTCCAGCTGTCCGCTGTATGCAGCCACCTCGTGGCCGCAGGACTGCAGGAACGCAGCCAGGCGTTCTGCCTCCGCGACGGTCAGCACGTAGATGATCCCCGAGCCGGGGAGCGTGTGGAGTGCATCGGCAACCCAGGCATAGCGCTCCAGCGGCGCCAGCCCGGGCACGACCGCTAGCTGCAGCGACGTCCGTGCGAGCGTGCCGCGGAACGTGACGGCCCCGGATCCCAACTGCGACTCGACATCGGCGACCACCCTGCTGTTCGCGGTGGCGGTGGTGGCGAGCACCGACGCCGTCGGAGTTCCGAGCAGTGCGCGGGCGAGTCGCTGGTAGTCGGGCCGGAAGTCGAATCCCCAGTCGCTGATGCAGTGCGCCTCATCAATCACTACCAGTCCGACGCGGGCCATCAGTTGGTCGAGCCGGGCTGCGAACCGGGGGTTACCGAGGCGCTCGGGCGACACGAGTAACACGTCCAGTTCGTCACTGTCGAGCGCCCTGAACACGCTGTCCCAGTCGTCGATATTCGTGCTGTTGATCGTGGCGGCACGGAGGCCGGCACGCGTGGCCGCATTCACCTGATCCCGCATGAGCGCCAGCAGCGGCGACACCACGAGCGTGGGGCCAGCCCCGGTGGAGCGCAGGGCAGACGTGGCTGCCCAGTAGACGGCGCTCTTGCCCCAGCCGGTGGCCTGCACGACGAGCACGCGGGCCGCTGGCTCGATGATTGCCCGCACAGCGTCGAGCTGGTCCCCCCGGGGTACCGCTCCCCCGCCGGCCAGCCGCTCGAGGACGATCTGGGTGTGTTCGGCAGCAAGGTCGTTCGGCAAGGGGGTCAACCTACTCGGGGTGCTGCACCAGCGGCCGTTGAGACGCTTGCGTACCGAGCCGACCTCCCAACCGGAGCCGTGTTACGCAGCGCGGGGTTTGCGGCGACGTACAACCGAAACACCCGCCGCGATGACTGCTGCGCCAGCGGCGACGATCACGATGATCCACACCCCGTTACCGCTGCCGCCACCCACGATTGCACCACTCGTTCCCGACTGCGGGAGCGCGTTGTTGAGGCGTTTGATGGACCCTTTGAAGTCACCGCCCAGCAAGATCTTGCCATCAGCCTGCACCACCACCGAATTCACCCGGCCGGTGAGGTTTGGTGGGCTTGGTGGGGTGAAGGTGCTGTCGATGCTGCCGTTGGGGTGGAGGCGTTTGACGGACCCTTTGAACTTGCCGCCGACCAGGATCTTGCCATCAGCCTGCACCACCACCGAGTTCACCCTCTTGTCGAAGGATGCGAAGTCGGTGTCGATGCTGCCGTTGGGGTTGAGGCGTTTGACGTGCCCTTTGAAGTCGCCGCCGACCAGGATTTTGCCATCAGCCTGCACCACCACCGAGTTCACCTTCTTGTCGAAGGATGCGAAGTCGGTGTCGATGCTGCCGTTGGGGTTCAGGCGTTTGAGATACCCGGTGAAGTCGCCGCCAACCAAGATCTTGCCGTCAGCCTGCACCACGATTGACTGCACACCGACGGGGACCCGCTTCCCCCGGCCGCTGAAGGATGGTGGGGTGAACGTGGTGTCGATGCTGCCATCGGCGTTGAGGCGTGTGGCATACCCGGTGAAATTGCCGCCGACCAGGATCTTGCCGTCGGCCTGCACCACCAGTGAGAACACCACGAGGTCGAGGGATGGTGGGGTGAACGTGCTGTCAACGCTGCCATTGCTGTTGAGGCGTGTGACATACCCGGTGAAATTGCCGCCGACCAGGATCTTGCCGTCGGCCTGCACCACCAGTGAGAACACCACGCCGGCGAGGGACGGCGGGGTGAAGGTGCTGTCGATGCTGCCATCGGCGTTGAGGCGTGTGACGGACCCCGTGAAATTGCCGCCGACCAGGATCTTGCCGTCAGCCTGCACCACCACCGAGTACACCACGCCGGCGAGAGATGGCGGGGTAAAGGTGCTGTTGACGCTGCCATCGCTGTTCAGGCGTGTGACGGACCCGTTGAAGGCGCCGCCGACCAAGACCTTGCCGTCAGCCTGCACCACCACCGACTGCACCACGCCGTCGAGGGACGGTGCGGTAAAGGCGCTGTCGACGCTGCCGTTGCCGTTCAGGCGTGTGACGGATCCGTTGAACTCACCACCGACCAAAATCTTGCCGTCGGCCTGCATTACCACCGACTGCACCACGCCGTCGAGGGACGGTGCGGTAAAGGCGCTGTCCACGCTGCCATCGGTGTTCAGGCGTGTGACATACCCGGTGAAGTCACCGCCGACCAGGATCTTGCCATCAGCGTGCACCACCACCGATCGCACCCGGCCGTCGAGGGACGGCGCGGTAAAGGTGCTGTCGACGCTGCCATTGCTGTTCAGGCGTGTGACATACCCGGTGAAGTCACCGCCAACCAGGATCTTGCCATCAGCGTGCACCACCACCGAGTACACCCGGCCGTCGAGGGACGGCGCGGCAAAGCTGCTGTCGACGCTGCCATTGCTGTTGAGGCGTGTGAGATACCCGGTGAAATTGCCGCCGATCAGAATCTTGCCGTCAGCCTGCACCACCACCGATCGCACCCGGCCGTCGAGGGATGGTGGCGTGAAGGTGCTGTCGACGCTGCCATTGGTGCTGAGGCGTGTGACGGACCCGGTGAAGTCACCGCCGACCAGGATCTTGCCGTCGGCCTGCACCAGCAGTGAGTACACCGGGCCGTCGAGGGACGGCGCGGCAAAGCTGCTGTCGACGCTGCCGTTGCCGTTCAGGCGTGTGAGATACCCGTCGAAGGCGCCGCCGATCACGACCTTGCCGTCAGCCTGCACCACCACCGATCGCACCCGGCCGTCGAGGGACGGTGGGGTGAAGGTGCTGTCGATGCTGCCGTCTGCGACGGTCTGCGCGGTGACAGGAGAGGCGAGGACGAACGTGGCGACACTTGCGGCTACGAAAGCGACACCGACAATGCTGCGCAGGCGACCTGAGATGTGACGAATCAACGGCTTGACCCTTCCGGTTGGGCCGGAACCCGGCACCAACCATTGCTTAGCAGATTGCGCACCGGCGACGCATCGGGCACGACTGCCCAAGCAAACAAGAAAGCCCCAGCCCGACGGCCCGGGGCTTGGTGTCGAAGGGCGGACTTGAACCCCCACGAGTTTGCGATCGCTAGACCCGTACACGTTCTGCAATAACCCGAATCTGTTCCGACCACTCGTGTCTCGGCTGGGTAAGTGAGAAGAGATCACTCGATGCGTTCCGCACAACATCCTCGTCGAGTGGCAAGAGTGCGACGGTCTCGGCACCGTACGTTTCGTCCATCTGCTTCAGCAGGTCCCCCCGGTCCACACCTGATGGGACCTTGTTCAGGACGAGAAGCAAGTCGGGCACCTTCAGGCGACGCGCAACACTGACGGTCACTGCAGTTCCCTCAAAATCTTGGCGGTCAGGTCGAAGAATGATCAGGAGCGTGTCACTCAACATGATCGAAAGAAGCGTCTCTTCGTTCAGCCCGGGGTGCGTATCGACAATGACGTAGTCGAGGTGAAGCTCCGATGCAAGATTCTTCAAACCATCCCTGAGCCGCGCGACGTCGTAGCCATCGTGCAGAATCCGTGCGATATCGCCTGCAGAAACACTTGAGCGCACGAGGTACAGCGCACCGCCATCGGACATCGCCTGATTTGCCCGCACCCGGTCGCTCACGTCTTGAGCGACGTCCTGGATTGTCGCTTGCTCCCACAGATAATCGTTCAGCGAGGGACCATGCGTGTTGTCGAGCCCGAAGAGAACGTGCACACCGGGGCTCTGAATATCGGTATCCACGATCGCTACCCGAGCCCCGCCAACAGCAAGTTGACCAGCAAGGTTTGCGACCGTGTTTGTCTTCCCGGTGCCCCCTCGAAAGGAGTGCACAGAAATCAACTTCGCCATGCGTGAATCCGAGTCCTCATTATTGTCTTCGCTAAAGCCATTATGTCAGACTCGCTACGTGGAACTTGACCCTCAGGCCGCAGTCCTCGTCGCGCTGCTGCGGAGCAAGGGCGTGGTAAACGTGTCCCAGTTGACGGTCGCTGGCGCCCGCCGCGAGGGGCTTCATCTCGCCGGCACTTGGGCCCTTGACGACGACAGCGTCGCCATCGTCAGCCACGTTTCGAGGTTGGGCCGAATGAGTGAGAGCAACCTTGCAGCGATATCGGGCATTGTCGAATCTCGCCTCCAACCGCTGCTGGAGAACCTGCGCTTTGCCGGGTACCTTCGCAGGCGCGAGGGCCCTCGGGGCGACACCCTCTGGGAGGCCATGCTGTCTGGACGCAGACGCTCCAGCCCCGATGTCACAGGAGCGCTTGCTTCGCTTGCCGCCGACTCCGAAGTAAACACGACCCCGTCTGGATCCGACGGCGTTCGAGACCACCAGGTGCTGCCAGGCGTCGAAGTCCGCGTTTACCGGCCCGTCGACGCCGGCGAAGCACTGCTGCCGGTGGTGTTTTTTGTCCACGGTGGCGGCTACGTAACCGGCTCCATCGAATCGTATAACGAGTTCTGCCTCTCCATGGTCGAACTCACTGGTTTCGCTGTAGTCAGTGTCGGGTACCGTCTCGCACCGGAGCATCGCTTTCCGACTGCATATACCGACACGGTTGCTGCGCTTCACTGGCTCGTTGAGCAAGGCGCATCGCACGGGCTGGACGCTCACCGTCTCGCCGCCATGGGCGATTCAGCCGGCGCAGCGCTTTGCACCTCGGCCATCCTCACTGCGCACCGCGAGGGCTGGGCACGTATCGCGCTCCAGGTGCTGCTCTACCCCGCCCTCGACACGGAGCGATCGCTGCCTTCCTACGAGACATTCGCCGACGGACCCCTCGTGTCAGCTGCCGACATGGAATGGTTCTACCAGCACTATGCAGCCCCTCCCCGCGAGTGGACATCGTCTCCCATCCACGCACCGGACCTCTCAGGATCACCGCCTGCGCTCATCCTCGCGGCATCAATCGACCCAATGCACGACGATGGGGTGGTGTACGCGCAACGCCTTCGGGATGCCTGCGTCGAGGTGCAGCACGTTGAGTGCGATGGGATGTTCCACGGCTTCATCCTGTTCTCCCCGGCGCTCGACGGCGCGAACAGAGCGCGCAAGTACGTCGCTGCAGAGTTGCAGCGCGCACTGAACCCTCGATGAAACGGCGAACGAGAAGCACTCGAGAGGCGCTCGATTCGAACCCGTCGGGAGGGCGCAGCCCTGCAGCTCATCGCGTAGCCACCCAGCAGACTCTCCCACCCCAACGCAGGTTGCATGGCCCTCGGGCGACGCTCAGTCTGCGAATCGCACTGCTGCTTGCGGTGTTGCTCGCCCTGAGTGCGACCGCCACTGCCGCCGTTTCGGCGATCTCCGTGCGCACGTCGGAAACGAGCAGTGCACGTGAGTCGATGGCTAACGCGCATAAGGCCACCAAGCTCCTGATCGATCGGGCGAACGCCGATGTCACCCGCTATCGATCCGAGACTCTCGCAACCCGAAAGGCCCAACTCAAAGATCTCCTCATGGCCCAAGTTGGAGCGCTTGACCAACTCCGCGCCGCAGTGGGACGAGGCGAGCTGACCGACCGCGAAGCCCGCGCGATTGCCGAGCAGATGCTCTTCACCTACCGCTATGCCAACAACGATTATTTCTTCGTGTTCACACCCGACATGGTGTCGGTCGTGGAACCGAACCCTTCGTTCGTCGGGAACATGATTGATTACCAGGACGCCAACGGGAAGTACTTCTTCCAGGAGTTCCGCGAGGTCGTCCTGACCCGTGGCGATGGCTACGTCGACTACGTCGCAACCAGAGCCGGAGCAACGTTGCCGTCCCCCAAGGTCAGCTACGTGTTTCTCTACAAGCCTTGGAACTGGGTGATCGGTACCGGGGTGTACCTGGATGACATCGACAACGAAGCCGCAACGCGCCTCTCCACCACCAAACTGTCGCTCAGCAATGCACTCGCCGAGGTGAAGTTCAACGGCGAAGGGTTCCTCTTCGTCCTTGATCAAGAGGGACACGTCGTCGTAACACCGGCGAGGCGCGACCTCAGTGCGCTTTCCAACACAGACTGGGGACGCCGCCTCAGCGCGTCTCTCGCTGGAGGGGAACCGAGCACTACCGGAGAGATCGTAAACTTTTCGAACGTCGCCCAGTTCAGGAACGGACGCAGCGAGCAGTGGCAGTTCGACGTGTCGTCGGTGGATTCGAGCAAATGGCTACTCGTATCAGCCGTCCCGCAAGCAGAGTTGAACAGTGTCGGCAACAGTCTTGCGGTGCGCCAGATCGTCATCGACGCTGCGATTCTCCTCGTCGGCCTTCTGATCGGCCTTCTGAGCAGTCGCCGAATTGTGCGCCCAGTACAGGCGCTGACGAGCGCTGCTGTAGCCCTCGAAGAAGACCGGTTCGATCCGGGCACACTCGACCGCGCCGCCGCCCGAAACGACGAGGTTGGGGCCCTAGCCCGTGCATTCCGGCGCATGGCTTCCGAAATCGTCGAACGAGAACGCAAACTGCGCGATCAGGTGACCCAACTGCGGGTGGTGGTTGACCGAGCGAAGGTTGAACGCGAGGTCGGGGAGATCACGGAGAGCGACTTTTTCCAGAGGCTTCAGGAGCGGGCCGAGGAAATGCGGCGGAATGATTGAGACATCATCTGCGTCAGCAAACCAAGCAGGACAACGCCATGGCCGCTGTCTCACCGAACAACGACAGTTTCTTGGGCGGGTAAAAGTCTTGCTCGCTTCCATTCGAAGTGAAAGGACTGCAACCAATGTCTGACAAAGAAAACTCGTCGGTTTTGCCGAACCGGATGCTTGCAGTGTTCTGCGCGCCTTCACGATACGTGCAAGGCGTCAACGCCACATCGGAACTCGGCGAGGTGTTGACGGCGATGGGGTTGACGGGACCTGCCTTGATCGTCGCCAGTGATCGCGTCGAAACCGCACTCGGCCCTGTCTGGGCCGGCACCCTTGGTCGTGCAGGCATTCCGTACGTGGTGCACAGGTTCCATGGTGAATGCACCCAAACCGAGATCAATGCCGGTGCTGCCGCAGCACGAGCAGCAGGGTCGGCAACGGTGATTGGTGCAGGAGGGGGCAAGGCGCTCGATGCATCCCGTGCGATCGCAGCCGAGTGCGGACTCCACACCGTGAACTGCCCGACTCTCGCCTCGAGCGACGCTCCGTGCAGCGCCCTGTCCGTTGTCTACACGGACGACGGATCATTCGACCGCTACCTGTTCTACAGACGCAATCCAGACCTGGTTCTGGTGGACACGTCAATCATCGCCCGTGCACCCGAGCGCTACTTGGTGGGCGGTATGGGCGACGCGCTCGCAACGTGGTTCGAGGCGCGCACTGTGATCGAGGCCCGCCAACCGAACCAACTCCAAGGGGCCACCACTCGTACTGCCGAGGCCCTGGCCAAGTTGTGTTACGAGACACTTCTGGCTGATGGGCCCGCCGCGCTCGCCGCGGTCCGGGCCGCTTCCGTCACGCCGGCACTTGAACGAATCGTCGAGGCGAACACACTGCTTTCAGGTCTCGGATTCGAATCCGGTGGGCTGGCGATTGCTCATTCGGTTCACAACGGGTTAACGATGGCTCCGGCGACACACCAGTACCTGCACGGCGAGAAGGTTGCCTTCGGACTGCTGGTGCAACTCGTCGTCGAGGGTCGTCCGCAGAGCGAGTTCACCGAGGTCGTCCGGTTCAGTCGAGAGGTTGGTCTCCCGACGTCGTTAGCCGAGGTCGGACTCGCCGACGCTGGCATCGACATGCTGCGCTCCATCGCGGAACGCACGGTGGCTCCGGGCGAGACAGCCCATCACGAACCCTTTGCGGTGAGCGCCGACATGATCCTCGATGGCATCCGTGCAGCCGACTCGGTGGCCCGCAGCATTCAGTAGGCCTGCACCTCTCCCGGCCGTACATTTTCGTGCTGGCCGGACGTGAGTCGCTCTGAGTGCCCGGCGCCGAGACCTCGAGCGCTTCGCGGCTGGCACCCACGCGGACCTCCGAGACGCCGACATCATGTCGAGTGCATGGCAGCGGTAGCCCGTTACCTTGCAGACAAGAGCGCGTTGGCCCGCCTCCACCTCGGTGAGGTCAGATCGGCACTCGCACCACTCATCGAGGCGGGCCTGGTCGCCACCTGCGCCGTCATTGAGTTCGATACCCCTACCGGATCTGCTGATCGCGGCCGTGGCAGAACGACACCGAGTCACGATCCTGCACTACGACACCGATTACGACACGATCTCGGCGATCACCGGTCAGCCAACTCAATGGGTAGCCGAACGCGGCTCACTTCCGTGAACTCAGCCTTGGTGTCGAAGGGGGGACTTGAACCCCCACGAGTTTACACTCACTAGGCCCTCAACCTAGCGCGTCTGCCTATTCCGCCACTTCGACGTGGAAACTAGAATCTACTGGCGAACCGTTACCGGGCCAACAGCAGACCCAGTGCGATCACCGTGAAGCCCCACACCAGTGCGAGCACTGTCGTGATGCGGTTGAGGTTGCGCTCCGCAGCGGTGGAACCGAGAGCAGCCCCACCGGCACCGCCGAACATGTCCGACAGACCGCCACCACGACCACTGTGCAGGAGAACGCCACCGATCAAGGAGAAGGTGGCAATCACGTTGATCACCAGGGTGATGTAGAACACTACGTCTCGCACGGTTGACGACTCTATCGGATGGGACGCGCCACCACGGGGTCGCCGCCGAGAAGGCTGCCATCCTCGGGGAAATGGCAGGCCACCGGGTGTCCCTGCCCGCGGTCCACCAGTGCCGGTTCCTCGACGGCACAGCGATCCTCCGCCCTCGGGCAGCGGGTGCGAAAGCGACAGCCCGACGGGGGGTTGATCGGGCTCGGAACGTCGCCGGTCAACACCGTGCGCTGGCGTCCCTTGCCGGTTCTGGGGTTCGCCACCGGGATGGCCGACAGCAGAGCCCTGGTGTACGGGTGCGACGCCCGTTCGTACACGTCAGCGGCTGTGCCCGTCTCGACCACCTTCCCGAGGTACATCACCGCAACGTCGTCCGCGATGTGGCGCACCACGCCAAGGTCATGGGCAATGAACACGTACGACAGCCCGAGCGATGCCTGTAGATCCTCCAGCAGGTTGAGGATCTGAGCCTGTACGGACACATCGAGTGCCGACACCGGTTCGTCGGCAACAATCACCTCGGGCGACAGGGCGAGCGCCCGGGCGACGCCGATGCGCTGTCTCTGTCCGCCGGAGAACTCGTGCGGGAACCGGTTGATGTGCTCCGGGTTGAGACCGACGCGCTCCATCAGTTCGCGAACCTTCTCCTGCTCCGTCGAACGGTCGTACAGGCGATGGATGCGCATCGGTGTCGCAATGCTCTCGGCAACGCTGTGTCGCGGATTGAGGCAGGAGTACGGGTCCTGGAAGACGTACTGGATCCTCGGTCGCAGGCGGCGAAGGTCCCTGCGGGTTGCTGCCATGACATCCTCACCATCGAGCAGGACCCGACCGCTCGTGGGCTCGATCAACCGGCCGAGCAGACGGCCGAGCGTGGACTTTCCGCAGCCCGACTCGCCGACGATGCCAAGAGTCCTCCCTCGCCCGAGCGTGAACGACACGCCATCGACCGCGCGTACTAGGGCTGTGGGGCGATGCAGCAGCGGTGACTTCCCCGTCGGGAAGTGCTTGATGAGATCGATCGCCTCGATAATCGCGTCAGTCATCCGTCCACCGCCGTGATGAGGCGCTCTCGCTCGGCTACATCGAGGTGGCAGGCACTCTTCCCGCGGCCCACGACAGAGAGCGTGGGAACCGAGGAACCGCAGAGGGAACCCTCACCAAGCTCGAAACGACAACGCGGCCGGAATGCGCAGCCGGCAGGGAGGTGGATGAGCGACGGCGGAGAGCCGGGGATCGCTCGCAGTGAACCCCGCCCTGCCGAGTCCAGACTGCGTACCGACCCGAGGAGGCCGAGCGTGTAGGGGTGCGTCGGCTGTTCGAACACCGACTCGACCGAGGCTTCCTCCACGACCCTGCCGCCGTACATCACGATGACGCGCTCGGTGGTCTCGGCAATCACGCCGAGGTCGTGCGTGATGAGCAGTACAGCGGTGCCGGACTCCTGCTGGATCCGCTGGATCAGCTCGAGGATCTGTGCCTGCACCGTGACGTCAAGTGCCGTCGTTGGCTCGTCGGCAATGAGCAGACGGGGACTGTTGACGAGCGCCATGGCGATCACGATGCGCTGGCGCATACCACCGCTGAACTCGTGCGGGAACGAATACATCCGCTTAACCGGCTCCGGGATCCCGACACGTCCCAAGGACTCCACCACCACGTCACGCACCTCGGGCCGACGAGCCTTCGGGTGATGCACGCGATAGGCCTCGGCAACCTGGTCGCCCACGCTGTAGAAGGGATTCAGGGCCGAGAGCGGATCCTGGAACACCATGGCGATGTCGCGACCGCGCCGTAGGCGCACCTCCTCCTCGCTCAGGGAGCCGAGGTCCACACCGTCGAGCAGGATTGATCCGGTGGTGCTCATCTGAGCCCCGGAATTGAGGCGCATGAGGGCATTCGCAGTGACCGACTTCCCAGAGCCGCTCTCCCCCACGATGCCGACAGTCTCGCCGGCATGCACGTCGAACGACACGCTGTCAACGGCCCGTACTACGCCGTCGGGTGTCCGGAACGACACACAGAGATCTCTAACCCTCAGCAGCGGGGTGTCAGTCATCCCTCGCGCACCCGGGGGTCGAGGAATCCGTAGCACACATCAACAACCGCATTCGCCAACACGATGAAGGCCGCTGCGACCAGCGTGGTGGCAACGAGCACCGGCAGGTCGGAGTCCACAACCGCCTCGATCGCCAGCTTGCCTACCCCGGGGAGGTTGAACACACTCTCGGTAATGACTGCTCCGCCGAGGAGCGCAGCGAAGTCGAGGCCGGCGATGGTAACGATGGGCACGAGGGCCGCACGGAGCACGTACTTGACGATGAGCACGGAGCGTCTCACCCCCTTCGCGAGTCCGAGACGGACAAACTCCTCGCTCATCACCTCGATCACCCCGTTACGCGTCATACGGACATACGTTGACGCCGACACCACCGCAAGGGTTGACCAGGGCAGCACGAGCGCCTTCGCCCACTTCCACGGGTTGGTCAGGATGCCGGTATACGAGGGAAAGTCCAGGACTGGCCACCAGACGGTGAAGATGAGCACTGCCAGCAGCGCAACAAAAAACGTCGGGAGGCTGATCCCGATGACCGAGAAGCCGGTGGCAACTCGGTCCTGCCACCGGCCCCGCTTCAACGCTGCGAGCACTCCGAGACCCACACCGAGGAGCATCCAGAGCACGAAGGCCCCAACAGACACCGAGATCGTTACCGGGAGTGATCGGGAGATGAGCGCCGTCACACACTGATGCCGTTTGAAGGAATACCCCAGAGCGGGCGCTGGGCAGTGCACGGCAGCCTCCCCTGGCCCATACGTCCGCCCTTTCACGATGCCTTCCATGAACAGCCCGTACTGCTCGAGTATCGGTTTGTCGTACCCCAGCCGCACCCGATTTCGCTCGATCACCTCCGTCGTGCAGTTCTTTCCGCACGTGAGTGCTGCCGGGTCCGATGGCAGTGCCGAGAACAGCACGTAGGTGCAGAGACTGACGGCGAGCAGTAGTACGACCGCGAAGACCGTTCGTCGGAGGATGAAGTACAGCACAGCGTCGTTGTCGTGGAGTTAGCGCAGTGGTATGCCCGATGGGAGCGGGCAACACCGTGCCTGCGTCATCAGGCTGCGAGGCCGATATTGCCCACGGCGTACCAGCCAAACGGATACCAGTTGTACGCATTGCGCACCTTGGAGCCAACGAGGTATTGCGCTCTCGTGTACGTGCCGGGAATCGACCATACCTGGTCCACCAACCACTGGTTGAGTGCCTTCCACATCGAGGCCTGCTTGGCGCGGTCCACCTCGACAAGTGCCGCGTTTACCCGTTCGACAAACCCGGGGTAGTCCGGGTCGTCCCAGAAGTTGCCGTATGCAGACCCACCGTCCTTGATGAACAGCGGCGGGATGACGGTGGACGCGTTGTTCCAATCAGTTGCCCAACCTCCGCGCATCATGTCACCGGGGTTGGAGGCGAAGGCTGCGTACAGGTCCTTTGGCTCGATCGGGTTATCAATGATCTTGATGCCGACGGCCTTCAACGAGTCCATCCAGATGGAGATGACCTTCGTCCACGCCTCCGACGCCCCATGATCGAAGCGCAGACCGGTTTCGGTAGCAAGCTTGTACGCCGAGGCACACTTCGGGTCGTCCTTGGCCTGCGCCATGAGTGCCTTTGCGGCTTCGGTGTTTGCCGTCCCGTCAGCGTTCAGGCCCTCCGGGAGCGTTGCTTCTGCGAAGTCGACGGCGAGTCTCGGGTTGATGAATCCGCTTGCGAACGTTCCCGTGAACGGACCACCGACTGCCGTACGAATGGCCTCGCGATCTATGGCGAGCCAGATCGCCTTTCGGATCGCGAGGCAATTCACGGTCTTCAGGTTCATGATGGTGTAGGAGACGAAACCGTTGTAACCATCGGTGCGACGATCAGCGTACTGATCGCCGGAGAACACGGTCTGGAGACTCTGCGACGCCAGTCCGGCATAGGTGATTGCAGCTTGGTCATCACCCTGATCGGCAATCATCCGCTCATCGATGATGGCCTCGGCGAGGCCGAAGTGCCAGACGATCCGGTCGAGATGCGGTGTACGCACGGGGTCAGAGGCCTGGCTCCACTTGTCGTTGCGCACCATCACCAGGGTCTTGCCCTCGTCGTAGGTCTCGATCTTGAACGGGCCCGACGACATCGGTCTGAGGGTGTACTTGTCCCCGGTGTCCGCCGCCTTCGGCACCGGGCCGAACGCCAGCAACGACACCGTGAAGTTGAAGTCGCTCACGCTGAGTTTCAGGTGGAAGACGATCGTCTTGGGGTCCCTGCACTCGACCCCCTTGGAGAAGGCCGCTTCCTGCTCAGCAGTTGCGGTGAACGGGCCCGGATAGTCCTCGGGCACGTCGAGGTACTGCGTTGCGTAGAGCGGTCCGTCGTCTGCGGTGACATCGTGCGCCCAAGTACGTGACACGCCGTACTGGATGTCGGCGCACGTAATGGGCGAACCATCCTCGAACGTGATGCCGTCACGCAGGGTGAAAGTCCACGTCTTTGCATCGGCGCTGGCGGTACCGGTGTCGGTAGCAAGATCGGCAACGAGGCTCGTGCCATCCTTCCCGGGCGCGATCTTGTAGGACGTGAGCGTGCGCAGCACGGTGGACCCGAGAAGACTGAGGTCGGCAGCCGAATAAATGCGCTGAGGGTCGAGGTTGCTGGCGCCGCTGTTGTAGTCGAGGATGTTCAGGGTGCCACCCTCGACAACTCCTTCGTTCGTAGCCGATACCCCACCCGTCTCCTCGGCGAACGACAGCACGTGGCCCGAGTCGCTGGCCGACCCGACCGTTGTGGTCGTTCCCACGTCAGAAGATTTGCTCGCCCCCCCACAAGCGGCCAGCGCAAGCGCTCCACCGACGAGGACTCCAAGTGCTGCGCGGGACTTGTTCACGGTTCAAACTCCATCGACCCTAGTTGCATCAAGATACCACTCCGGTCCGAACGCTTACCGCTAGAGGAGTCGGCGATCACTCTTCGGGTCGAAGGCATCCCGCAGGCCGTCGCCCATCAGGTTGAAGGCCATCACCAGCACCATCAGCGTGGTACCGGGAATGAACAGATACGTCGGATCGGCCCGGTAGTACTTCACCGAATCGCCAAGCATGATTCCCCAGGATGGTGCCGGGGCGATCAGCCCCACCCCGAGAAACGACAGGGTGGCCTCGACGGCGACGTAGCCGGGGAGACTGAGCGTCACGAACACGATGACCTGTGACCACAGGTTGGGTAACAGTTGCTTGAACACGATGTGCCGGCCGGATGCAC
>CAEZYY010000022.1_pt1 | contig 41140 bp, 40 predicted proteins | sample 7265861 | NCBI WGS metagenome assembly CAEZYY01 (sample SAMEA6813946, study PRJEB35770) | freshwater metagenome | biome: Freshwater; feature: Freshwater reservoir; material: water | place: Czech Republic | collected 2016-08-15 | depth 30m m | reverse complement strand
TGCGGCCGCCGGAGCAGTGGTGTACACGGTGCCGATGATGAAGTCCATCCCGGCGTACGCCGCAGCGGGCTTCGACAGTTACCGCGTGCAGAGCAGCACGTGCTGCGTATGGTTCTCGCCGAACCAAAACGGCAAGGTTGGCAAGTGGCACGCCGACGTCGTGAACACGGTTGACGGAGTGGTCGCAAAGACAGACTCCGGTGCCGGCCAGACGATGAACATCAATGTGAAGGTTGACGGCACCAACCGCGGTGTCGTGTTCGCCGGCAACCCGAACAACATCCCGGGGTCCGAGGGCAAGAACACGGTTGAGGCGTACTACTACCACGGTGGTGGAGTGGCCATCACGTCACAGGACAGCAACTGCGAGATCGTCGTGGAGCACGTGGTCTGCAACCCGCAGAGCAAGGCGCCCTGCGACCCGACCAACGAGACCGCTGCACCCACCACCTGGGCACAGGGTTCCTCGGACACTCCGATCGGCACGGGCGGCGGCACGGCAGTAGCGCCCGGTGGTTGCACCGGCGGCGACCACTTCACCGGCACCGTCTACTACCACACCGGTCGCACCGGTGGTGGGGAGAACGACCGCTGCAAGTTAGGCATCTTGTTCCGGGTTCGCTGCAAGTAGCAGGAGCGGCAACCGCCGCCCCAACCGATCGTTCAACTCACCGCCCGAACAGGGCGGTGAGTTCGTTTTCAAGGGACTGCCGACCGAAGGCGACGTAGCGAGGGCGCATCGACGTAACCAGCCGCGCTGCAAGTGAGCACAACGAAGCCTGCTCGGCAACAAGTTCGGCGTCAATCACAACGTTGCCGAGCAGGCGGGCAACGTCCTCGGTGGGGGTGGTGGGGATGGCCGGTTCCCGATGGTTCATCCACCAGGACGCGAGTGCAAGCCGACGGCCCGGGGTATCGATGCCGAGCGGCACGTCGAGCACCACCTCGCGGGTCTCGACGTCCACGAGCACCGTCTGGCCCACGTGGACCGTGATCCCCCGACGGCCAAGGGCCCGATGGGACACCGTCCGTAGGTTGGGCTCGGGGACCAGGTGACCGACCCCGCTGCTCTCGAGCACGGTGCCGTTCACCCTGAGGAGTCCCCTCGGCACCGGAGAGGTCGCCGCAACAACCATGCGTAACAGCGCATCCCGCAGGAATGCCGCGTCCTCGACGCGGGCAATCGGCTCCGAACCGTGCTTGAGACTGGGCAGGATCCGGGGCGCTGAGCGCTCCGTCGGCTGGGCCGGCGCGGTCTCGAGACCGAAGTCCACGATGCTCGTGGGCTCGTCAATCCGCCAAGGTTCGAGGAAGCCCACCAGACCGGGGTCATCGGTGCCGATCGTGACGGCCGACCCGTGCACACCGATCACCAAGGAGTGCGGCCACACGGACCGCGCAGCACCGTCTCAATTGTTGGGTGGGTCGACCAAGTGCCGAAGGGCCGGGGTACCGGACCTCGACCCGGTGGGCGCCAACGAAGGTGAACTGCCCGCATGCACAACGAGTCCGTCGCGTTTCCATGTTGCGACCACCGTGGCGAGATCGTTGACGATCCCGTCGAGCGGGACACCGAACGCGTCCGCCAGATCGCTGAGCACGTCGTGCAGGGTGCTCTCCGCATCGAGGCACTGCCAGAGCAGGGCAGCGACACGGTCCAGCGCGTGGCTCGTGGACGAGGCTGCATGATGGACGACCACCTCGTCGCCGAGCACCACCCACGTGGCCTCCGGGCTGATCACGAAGACGTCCGCCGGACCGACAGGCGGCAGCGGCGCCTCGTCGTTCTCGGTGTAGACAACGGGCACCTCGCCGACACCCTCGATAGTGACCGTTTCGGGGCGACCTGCAAAGGGATCGGCCGCGTCGTCGGCCCCGTTCACGTCGTTGGCGCCGTTCATGCCGCTACCCCGAGCGCCACGAGACCGTTCAACACCGATACCGCACTGGCGCCGATCGCGTGCTCGTCGAGACCGATGGATTCGGCAACCTCGCGCACCAGAACGTTCAGCGCGGTGTAGCCGTCAAGTAGTTGGAACCATGCGGTCTGCCCCTCGTCGAGTTCGACGAGCGCCCCGGAGTCCGTTCGGATGAGCGCCCGGTCCGCTGCTGCTGCACCGGCAATTCCGCTTGCCGGGCCGAGGACCGAACGGAGGTCGACGGGTACGGGAGCACCCGAAGCGGGACGCGCATCGGAGGCAGCGAGGATCTGCGTTACCTCGGCGCCGGCGAACGAATCGGTCCCGGTTGCGAAGCCGCTCAGGAACCCCGCAACGTCAGCGCCACCTCCATGGATCACGGAACGACAGGGTACCGAAGCGCACAACCTCGTGACGAGCAACGGCCCACGAGAGCCGTACCGATCTACGTCGATGCTGTCTGCCAGCAGCACCCGGGCGACCGTGATCGGGTGCATCTCGGCCGAATCCAGCGCGGCCCCGACGCGGTACTCGACGAGCGCTATGCCGGCGAGTTCGGGGGGCGACGTCCGCGCCGATCCCGGTCCAATCACGCTCGCCGGGACGTGCCACAGCCTCGGGGATGCAACGCCGTGCCCCGTGGCCGTGGGGTCGAACTCGGCGAGCACGGGGAACGAACCGGCGACGACCGACAGTGGCTTGGGGAGAGGACCGAGCGCCAGCGCGTCGTCGACGGCCACGCGCTCGTCGGTGTGGTAGTCGAACCCGGCGCGGAGCAACTGCGCAACGAGTGTGGACTTGCCGCACCCGGCGTGCCCACCGATCAGGACCCCGCGATTGGACCTCGAGACGAGCCCTGCATGCAGGTGCAGGCGATCCGGGTCCGCGTCGAGGGAGGCCTGCAGGAGCACATAGACCAACTGGTCGAACACGGTCTGGTCCTGCCCAGCGTCCCACTGCCGACCGTCCACCGTGATCCGACCCCGGTCGTCGACGACGATGAGCGCCCCGACCACCTCGGTATCCGTGCGGACCAGATCGACCAACAGGCCTCGGGTGCTCGACGCGATCGCCTCGGAAACATCGATGGTGGCGAGATAGCGGTCAATCCTCACCGGGACCCGCACCCGCCCACCGAGAGTCTCACTGCTCATCACGACCGCAGGATACGGGTGGCCCGGTGCTGTGGGTAGCGTTCGTTGCTGTGACAGGCAGTGACGGCGGGGGTTCCGCACCGATGCTTCACTCCCGGCCGATCGCCGTCGGGCCGCTTCGCGTCACGGTCGGGGCCACCGACCCCGGAATCATCGCCCGATGGGACGACCTCTACGCCGGGTTCCCCGACGCCGAACCCGGCAGCAGCACCGAGGAATTGCGCGTATCAATCAGCCACGGCGCTACGGGGATGCTCGTGAGCATGCTTGACGGAATCCCACTTCTCGAGCACCCGGACCTCGCCGCGCACGAGCTGGAGATCACACGGGTACTGAACCACCGCAAGCTGGACAGCGAACCGGACCGCGTGCACCTGCACGCAGCCGGCGTGGCCCGCGACGGCCGCGCCGTGGTGATGGCCGGTCGGTCCGGCGATGGGAAGTCCACGCTCACTGCCCGCCTCGTACGGTCCGGCTGGGAGTACGTCACCGACGAACAGATCACCTTCGACCGCGAGGGCACGCGCATCGAGCCCTACCCCCGCCCCCTCACGCTGCGGCAGGGTGTGTGGCACCTGTTTGAGGGCATCGGCGGCGAGCGCAAACGCGACGACTACCACCGTGTCGAGACATCGCTGCGCGAACTCGGCGGACGAGCGGCGGGTGCCGCTGTACTGCCCACCGTCGTGCTCGCCCCGCAGTACCGGCGGAGCGCAACCAACTCACTCATCCCGTTCGACAACCGGGCCGATGTTGTCGACTTCCTCGTGTCGTGCTGTCACGACACCGAGCGGCTCGGCACCGAGGCGTGCGCTGTACTCGTCGGCATCGCGAGCAGGTGCCCGGCCTGGCACCTGCATTTCGACGATGTCGAGGTGGCGTCGGCACTTGTGGCCTCTGCGTGGGAGCAGGCTGCCGGAAGTCCTGTCGTCGGCCACCGACGGCTGCCGGGACGCTCCGCAAGCGCGGCGACAGGGTGGGGTTGGTGCCTAGCCGCTGACAGCGTGGCATGGGCGTTTGACGACGGGTCCGGCGTTGCGTACCAACCGACGACACGGCGGTTCGCGCGCCTCGACGCGCTCGGGATCGCCCTCTGGGAGATCCTCGCCGAACCGACACCAGCGTCGGTGCTCCTCGCCGACTCCCCGGACGAGGCGACCGGCGTGGCCGTGGAGACGTGGCTCGAGATGCTCGCTGCCTCCGGCCTCGCAGTCCGTTCCTGAGCACAACCGACCGGAACCCGGCAGACTCTGCCCATGAAACTCAATCTCTCGGCTGACGAGGTCCTCAGCACCACCCGCTCCGTACGCAAGCGTCTTGACTTCGACAAGCCGGTCGAGCGCGAGGTCATCCTCGAGTGCCTCGACCTCGCACTGCAGGCCCCCACTGGCTCGAACAGCCAGGGCTGGCACTGGATGTTCGTGGACGACCCGGAGAAGAAACTCGGCCTCCGCAACCTCTACAAGCGGCACTTCGACGAGTACACGAAGTACTCCCGCGAGTGGCCCGAGGGCGACATGCGCGCAGCCCAGAAGGAGGGCGTCCGCTCGTCCGCAGAGCACCTGTCGGAGAACTTCCACAAGGTCCCCGTGCTCATGATCCCGATCATCGAGGGACGGCTGGACAACGCACCGGTGTTCCAGGCGGCGTCGCAGTGGGGCTCCCTGCTGCCCGCTGTGTGGAGCTTCATGCTGGCGCTGCGTGAGCGCGGTCTCGGGTCGGCGTGGACAACGCTGCACCTGCCCGCAGAGCAAGAGGCTGCCGAACTGCTGGGTATCCCCTTCGACAAGGTCACCCAGGGCGGACTGTTCCCGATCGCGTACACCATCGGCACGGATTTCAAGCCTGCGAAGCGGCTCGACACGAGCAACTTCGTCCATTGGAACAACTGGTAGGACCTCAGTCCTTGAAGTTCGGGGCGCGCTTCTCGAAGCCCGCCATTACGGCCTCCACCTGGTTCGGCGAGCCGATGAGCGCGCCGATCTCGCGGCGCTCCATTGCGAACTGCGCGGCGGCCTGCGCGTTGGCCAAGTTCGCGAACAGGCGCTTCGCCGCACGGATGGCGTCGGGGTTGCGTGAGGCAATCTCGTTGGCGAGGGCGAGCGCGTCTTCATAGGGCGTGTCGGAGAGCTTGGTCGCAATGCCGAGTTCCTTCGCCTCGCGACCGCTGAAGACGCGAGCCGTGAAGGTGAGCTCCTTTGCCACGTCGAGACCGCATACCTGCGACAGGGTGAGCGAGCCGGTCATGTCGGGAACGAGACCCCAGTACGTTTCGCGCACCGACATCTGCGTGTCGGGGTGAACGATCCGGATGTCGGCGCCGAGCGCGATTTGAATGCCACCGCCGAGCGCATGACCGTGAACCGCTGCGATCACCGGGACGGCGAGTTCCTGCCACACCCACGACGCCTGCTGGCCGTGATGGGTGATGCGGCCGGGAGCGATGTCGGTGATCCCCGCCGTCGGGCGCTCCGACTTGTCGCCACCACCCGACATCGCCTGGAACGACGCGAAGTCGAGTCCGGCGCAGAACGACGCGCCCACTCCGGAGATGACCACGGCACGCACGCCCTGCGCGGTCTTCAGGCTCTCGCCGGCCTCGACAATGGCCGAGAACATCTCGCCGTCGAGGGCATTGCGCTTGTCTGGGCGGTTGAGGCGGACGTCGGCGACGCCCCCGGAGATGGTGATGTTCACGCGTTCGGACATGTACCCAGTCTGTCAGGCACGTCCGGGCTCGCGCTCACTCCACGAGGCGGAGCCCGGACGGGGCGATGGAGGGTTCGGCGTGCGGGAGGTGCACGACGAACTCGGTGCGGTGGGCCGGGAAGACGTGCTCGGAATACAGCACCGGACGGCCGTGCTCGTCGTTGGTGATCCGTTCGCACCGCAACACCGGCGACCCGGCCGGCACGCCGAGGAGCACAGCGTCGTCGGCGCTCACCGCATCGGCACCGATCGTCTGGGTGGCACCGCTCAGGCGCACGTGCAGCAACTCGTAGAACGGCGAGCGCTCCACGTCGCTACGCGACAGGTCCTGACCAAGTTCCGCGGGGCACCACACCGTCACCACAGCGAACGGTTGACCGTCGGCGAGATTGAGGCGTCGAACCCGGAGCACTTGGTCCGAGCCCAGGATCCGGCGCAGTTTGGGGCTTGCTGAGACGAAGGCGAACTCGAGGATCCGACGCTGAGGATTCATCCCGCTGTCTGCCATCTGCGCCTCGATGGTTGCGAGGCGCCCGAGCGACTGGCGCACCGGTTCGCTCGCCACGAACCACCCGAAACCCTGACGCGCCGAGACAAGTCCCTCGTCACGCAACAACTCCAGGGCCCTGCGGACCGTGACCCTGCTCGCAGAGAACTGTTCGGAGAGTTCGGACTCGCTCGGCAGCAACCGGCCTGCCACGTACTCACCGCTCGTCACGCGTCCACGCAGAATTTCGGCGATCTCGCGGTATCGGATGGTGCGTTCGGTAGCCATGATTCGCGGTAATCCCAGACCTGTCGGGTGCTTGTCGCACCCCCGTCACTTGTCTTACACTTGTCTACAAGTGACGGGTTTGCAAGCCCGTCCACCAACACCACCCATCCTGTTAGGAGCCCAACATGGCCGTGTCCGCCGGAACCCCCATCGAACTCGTCGAGAAGGTGTACGCCACCCTTGCCGAGCGCTCCGCCCTCGGCCGCAAGCGTCTTGGGCGCCCGCTCACCTTGACCGAGAAGGTGCTCATCAACCACCTCGTGGACCCGGCAGGCCAGGAACTCGAGCGTGGCGGTTCGTACGCCGACTTCAACCCGGACCGCGTCGCGATGCAGGACGCCACGGCGCAGATGGCCCTCCTGCAGTTCATGACCGCCGGTCTGCCTACCACCGCTGTTCCGTCCACGGTGCACTGTGATCACCTCATCTCCGCGAAGGTCGGCGCCAAGATCGACATGGGCGTCGCCATCGATGACAACCGCGAGGTGTACGACTTCCTGCGCAGCGTGTCCGCCAAGTACGGCATCGGCTTCTGGGGCCCCGGCAGCGGGATCATTCACCAGGTGGTGCTGGAGCACTACGGCTTCCCCGGCGGGATGATGATCGGCACCGACAGCCACACCCCCAACGCCGGTGGCCTCGGCATGGTGGCCATCGGCGTCGGCGGCGCAGACGCGGTCGACGTCATGACGGGCTTCCCGTTCAACGTGAAGTGGCCCAAGGTCATCGGCGTGAAGCTCACCGGAACGCTGTCCGGCTGGTCGTCCCCGAAGGACGTCATCCTCGAGGTCGCACGCGTGCTCACGGTAGAGGGCGGAACCGGCGCGATCGTCGAGTACTTCGGCCCCGGCGCGGACAGCATCTCGGCAACCGGCAAGGCAACCGTGTGCAACATGGGTGCCGAGATCGGTGCCACCTGCTCGCTGTTCGCCTACGACCAAAACATGGCCATGTACCTCAAGGCAACCGGTCGCGAGGGCATCGCTGATGCGGCCGACAAGGTTGCGGGCGACCTCCGCCCCGACGACGGCGCGCTCTACGACCAGCTCATCGAGATCAACCTCGACAACCTCAAGCCGCTCATCAACGGGCCGCACTCCCCCGACCGTGCCCATCGTGTCGGCAAGGCGGTCGGTGACGCAGCCCGGGAGAACGACTGGCCGCTCGAGATCTCGGCAGCCCTCATCGGTTCCTGCACAAACTCCTCCTACGAGGACATCACCCGCGCCGCCTCCATCGCGCGTCAGGCAGCAGCGAAAGGGCTGCGTGCCAAGTGTGACCTGCTCATCTCGCCAGGTTCGGAGCAGATCCGCGCAACGATCGAGCGTGACGGGCTCATGGCAGACCTCGAGGCCGTCGGGGCCACCGTGCTCGCAAATGCCTGCGGGCCGTGTATCGGCCAGTGGGAGCGTGCTGCCGAGGTCACCGAGAAGCCGAACAGCATCGTCAACTCGTTCAACCGCAACTTCCCCAAGCGCAACGATGGATCGGCCAACACGCTGTCGTTCGTCACGTCGCCGGACACGGTGATCGCGCTCGCGCTCGCCGGGCGACTGGATTTCGACCCCACCACCGACACCATCACCAACGCTGACGGTGTCGAGGTGAGGCTCGACCCGCCGGTCGGCGAGGTATTGCCGGCACGCGGCTACGACCCGGGCGAAGACACCTTCATCGCACCCCCGGCTGACGGATCCAACCTCACGGTCTCGGTGTCACCGACTAGTTCGAGACTCCAGTTGCTCGAGGCCTTCACCGCATGGGACGGCAAGGACTACCTCGGCCTGCCGGTGCTCATGAAGGCCAAGGGCAAGTGCACCACGGACCACATCTCTGCTGCGGGCAAGTGGCTCACGTACCGCGGCCACCTGGAGAACATCTCCGGCAACCTGTTCCTCGGCGCCGTCAACGCATACAACGACGCTGTCGGCGAGGCCAAGAGCGTGATTGACGGCTCCACTGCCACGTATCCGGAGCTCGCCAAGCGGTACAGCGCTGCGGACATCGAGTGGTGCGCCATCGGCGACCGCAACTACGGCGAGGGTTCCTCCCGTGAGCACGCAGCGATGGAGCCGCGCTACCGCGGTGGCGTGGTGATCTTCGCCCGCTCCTTCGCCCGTATTCACGAGACGAACCTGAAGAAGCAGGGGCTCGTGCCGCTCACCTTCGCCGACCCGAGCACCTACGACTCGATCGGCGAGGACGACCGCATCAACGTGCTCAATCTCCCCCCGGTCCCCGGTCAGAACGTGAAGTGCCAGGTCGTGAAGCCCTCCGGTGAGGTCGTCGACTTCGAGGCCGTGCACACCTTCAGCCCCGAGCAGGTGGAGTGGTTCCGAGCGGGCTCCGCGCTCAATGTCGTGCGCCGCAAGGTGGCAGAGGGCAAGGCCTGATCGCGTGGATGCCAGCGAAGCGCTACGCAGCACGGGCAGCGTGCGTCGCTTCACCGAACAACCGGTGGACGACGAAACCCTGCACGCCATCCTCGACGACGCCCGCTTCGCCCCGAGTGGCGGCAACCGACAGGGCTGGCGAGTCGTGGTCGTCAGGGATCGCAGCATTCGCCTGGAGCTAGGCAGGCACATGCAAGCCGTCTGGGACGAGTACATAGCGATCAACGCAACCGGTCGCACTGCCTTCTCGGTAACCGACATCAACGATGCAGAGCGCCCACAGCCGCCGTATGCATCCGTGCCGAGCGACCTCGTGGACGCCATCGAACACGTACCGGCAGTGCTCGTAATCGGCGTGGACATGCGCCAGCTTGCCCTCATGGACAAAGACCTCAATCGCACCGCGATCGTCGGTGGCGCATCGGTGTACCCGTTCTGCTGGAGCGCCCTGCTTTCGGCGCGCAGCCGTGGGCTCGGTGGTGTGCTCACCACGTTCCTCGCCCGGCGGGAGCCATCGGTTGCCTCGCTGCTCGGTCTGCCGGAACACCACGCCATCGCAGCAACGCTGTTCCTCGGGTACCCCGAGCACCAGCCAACGAAACTCCGGCGCAGGCCGGTCGACGCGTTCACGACAGTGGACCGCTTCGACGGATCGGCGTTCACTGGCTGACGCGATCAAGACATGCCCGGCCCGCCCGTCTAGGCTCTATTCGATGAAGGGCTTGATCCTGGCGGGTGGCGCAGGGACGAGGTTGCGGCCGATCACGTACACGAGTGCCAAGCAGCTCGTGCCGGTGGCCAACACCCCGATCCTGTTCTACGGATTGCAGTCGATGGTGGATGCAGGCATCACCGAGATCGGCATCATTGTGGGCGACACCGCATCGGAAGTGCGCTCGGCAGTGGGCGATGGCTCCCGATGGGGTGCGTTTATTACCTACATCCCTCAGGACGAGCCGCTCGGACTCGCCCACTGCGTGCTCATCGCCCGCGACTTCCTCGGTAACGACGAATTCGTGATGTACCTCGGAGACAACCTTCTCGAACAGGATCTCTCCACGTTCGTACGTGCATTTCACGACGACCCAGAACGCCCAGCAGCACAGATCCTGCTCAAGAGCGTGCCCGATCCCCATCGCTTCGGGGTTGCCGAGCTAGACGGTAGCGGTGACGTACTCCGTCTGGTCGAGAAGCCGGCCGAGCCAGCCAGCGATCTCGCCCTCGTCGGCGTGTATCTCTTCGACGCAACGATCCATAAGGCTGTGCGCGCCATCGGCCCATCGGCGCGCGGCGAGCTCGAGATCACCGACGCCGTGCAGTGGCTCGTCGACAACAGGTTCCGCGTGAGGGCACAGTTGCTCGATGGGTGGTGGATCGACACCGGCAAACTCACCCCGCTGCTGGAGGCCAATCGCCTCCTGCTGGAGCGCATCGAAACCCGCATCGAAGGGGAGGTGGACGGCTCCAGCACCATTGACGGCCGCGTGATCATCGAGCAGGGCGCACAGGTCATCCGCTCCCGAATCCGCGGGCCGGTTGCAATCGCAGCAGGGTCGCGCATCGTGGACAGTTACATCGGGCCGTACACGGCGATCGGCCCCGACTGCGAGGTGGACCACTCCGAGGTGGAGCACTCAGTGCTGCTGGAACGCGTGAAGATCACCGACGTCCCCAGGCTGCAGGACTCCCTGATCGGCAGGGACGCTGTCGTCACCCGTTCCCAGAGTCGACCCAAGGCCCTTCGCCTGATGGTCGGCGACCACAGCCAGATCGACGTGGAGTAGCCCCAACCATGCCCAGTTCCGTGACCACCTCCGACGTCATCGCTGGCGTGTACGTCGTGTCCCCGCAGGTGTTCGGCGACGATCGCGGCCAGTTCGTGGAGACCTACCGGCGGGAGTGGGTTCCGGGTGCACGCGAGATGATCCAATCGAACCGCGCCGACCGACGCGCCGGCTCGATCGTCGGCCTGCACTACCACCTGCACCAGGCCGACTACTGGTACGTACCCTTCGGCACCGCCCGTATGGTGCTGCACGACCTACGGAGCGGTGGCCCAACCGACGGTGCCACGTTCACCCTCGACCTCTCCGGCGAGAACCACCTCGGTGTCTTCATCCCACCGGGTGTTGCTCATGGGTTCTCCGCCCTCACAGACATGACCATCACGTACCTCGTCGACGGCTACTACAACCCCTCCGACGAACTCGGTGTCGCGTGGGACGACCCGCAGATCGGCGCCGACTGGGGTGTCACCGATCCAGTGCTGTCTGCTCGGGACCGGGCGAACCCCCGTCGCAGCAAGCTCGAGCCACGGCTCCAGCCCAGTTGGCCGATGCGGACGTAGGAGAAGCCCTGCACGTGAACACACTGCTCGTTACCGGTGCTGCCGGCTTTATTGGCTCCAACTTCTGCCGGTACTGGCGCGAGAACCACCCGGACGACACGATCATCGCGCTCGATGCCCTCACGTACGCCGGGGTGCGAGAGAGCCTCAACGACATCAAGGCGCTGCACTTCGTCCACGCCGATATCTCGGACACCGACACCGTCCATGCGCTGATGACCAAGCACGGGGTGGACATCGTGGTCAACTTTGCGGCCGAGTCGCACAACAGCCTTGCGGTGCTCGACCCCGCGCGGTTCTTCCGGACCAATGTCCTCGGCACTCAGGCTCTGTGTGAGGCAGCGCGACGCGCCGGAGTGCACCGCTTTCACCACGTCTCCACCTGCGAGGTCTATGGCGACATGGACCTCGACGCAGAGGCGGGATTCACCGAGGAGTCGCCGTACCGTCCGCGGACGCCGTACAACGCGTCCAAAGCCGGCGGTGACCACGTGGTGCGCAGCTATTTCGAGACGTGGGACCTGCCGATCACACTGACCAACTGTGCGAACAATTACGGGACACACCAGTTCCCCGAGAAGGTGGTGCCCTTCTTCACCACCCAGGCCCTCGAGGACCGCCCGTTGCCGATGTACGCGTCTACCCAGAACCGCCGGGAGTGGATCCACGTACTCGACCACTGCGCAGCAATCGAACTCGTTCTCGGTCAGGGTCGGATCGGCGAGACCTATCACGTCGGTACCGGCGTAGAGGTCTCGATCGAGGAGATGGCTGACACCATTCTCTCCCACCTCGGCAAACCCTCGTCGCTCAAGACGATCGTCCCGGACCGCCCCGGGCACGACCGGCGCTATCTGCTCGACTCCACCAAGATCCGCCGGGAACTCGGGTGGCAGCCCACCATCAACTGGGATCACGGCATCAACGCCACCATCGAGTGGTACGCGTCAAACCGGCAGTGGTGGGAGCCGCTCATCGGGCGCTCCCCCGTCGTGGAGACCTCGGCCTGGGCGAGCCCGTGAGGGTGCTCGTTACGGGTGCGAATGGCCAGTTGGCCAGCGACGTGCTGCTCACCCTCGCCGACGCCGGCGATGACGTGACGGCACCGGACCGCGCCAACCTCGACATCACGGACCGGGACGCAGTTCGCGCGGCCGTCCGGTCGCTTCGGCCGTCGGTCATCATCAACTGTGCCGCGTGGACCGCTGTGGACGCGTGCGAGGGCGACCCTGACCGGGCACTAGCAGCCAACGGCACGGCCGTCGGCGTGCTCGCCGAGGTTGCCGACAGCGTCGGTGCGCACCTCGTCCACGTGTCCACCGACTACGTGTTCTCCGGAGCACTCGACAGGCCGTATACCGAACAGGACGTGCCCGATCCGCTCAGCGCCTACGGCCGCTCGAAGCTCGCCGGCGAACGGGCAGCGCTTGCGAACCTTCCCTCGGCGACGATCGTGCGGACGTCCTGGTTGTGCGGCGAGCACGGGCCCAACATGGTCAAGACCATCCTTCGCCTCGCCGAGGGGGATACACCCCTGCGCTTCGTGGACGACCAGCGCGGCTGCCCGACGTTCACGGCTGACCTTGCGCCGCTCCTCAGGCTGCTGGCGGTAACTCGCGTTCCCGGCATCGTGCATGCCACGAACCAGGGCGCTGTGAGTTGGTTCGAGTTCGCCCGATCGGTGCTCGCGGCCGACGGGCATGACCCCGACCGCGTCACACCGGTCAGCACCTCGGACCTCCAGCCGCCGCGTCCTGCCCCTCGTCCCGCAAACAGCGTCCTGGCCAACATCGCCCTGCAGACCGTCGGCATTCCCCTGCTCCGACCATTCGGCGAACCGCTGCACGAACTCGTTGCGCGCCTCCCGCGCTCCCAGCGCTAGGTACCGCCGAGACGGTGCGCTCAGTACGCCCCGCGTCGGCCGAGCACCGTTCGCACCGTTCTTGCGAGAATCACGAGGTCGCCGATCAGCGACCAGTTGTCCACGTACTCCACGTCGAGCAGGTCTGCATCCTCGAAGGTGAGGTCCGCCCGACCGCTCGTCTGCCAGAGACCGGAGATGCCGGGACGCGCCTCCAAACGCCGGTACTCCTCGGGTGAGTCGGCGAGTTCAGCCTCGAGACGCGGACGCGGGCCCACGAGCGACATCGATCCGGTGAACACGCACCACAACTGCGGGATCTCGTCGATCGACCAACGGCGGAGAACGAGACCCACCCGGGTGCACCGCGGGTCAGCCTGTCGCTTCGGCGAGCGGGGCGCTGGCTGGTCCCGATCGGAATCGCGATACATCGTCCTCAACTTGTGGATCGTGAACGACCTGCCGTTCCGGCCGACCCTGCGCTGGGCGAACCGTGCTGGAAATCCGTCCTCGAGCACCACAGCGGCCGCAGCGAGCAGCGCAACCGGCATCAGCAACGGCAGGAGCAGGGTGGCGAGAACCAGATCGGCCGTCCTCTTGAGGAAGCGGTCCTTGGTGGAAAGGTGAACCGTGCGCACCAGGAGCACGGTTGCGGACGGGTGCGGGAGCAGCAACGTCTGACCCGGGCGAATGAACGACGACGAGGGTTCAACGCAGAGCCCAATACCCACACTGTCGAGACGCCAACCGAGTAACTGGACCTGACGGGGTGTGAACGTGCACTCCCGGGAGACCAGAACCAGCGTGGCACCCACCGCAGACGCCTCCGAAAGCACCTGTTCCGGATCGGTGGCCACCAGCGAGCCGAGATCGGCGAAGACCGGGAATTGACCCGACGAGAAACGAACGGCAGGAGCAGTGCCCGTCCCCGACGTCAGCGTGAGCACGCGCTGACGGATCCAGCTCTCTGGGTCCTTCCGGATACGGCGGAGCAGGGTGTTGCGTACCGTCCAGCGCCCGGCGACGAGCAGCACCACACCAAGGGGGAACCCGAGCGAGATCATCAGCCGGGCAGAGTCCATCCCTGCGGCAAGCGCGCCGACCGCTGCAACACCGAACGCACCGAAGGTGGCACGAATTGCGCGTGTGTAGTAGTCCGCGCCGGCAAGGAGGAGATTCACGTCTCGCGAATCCGCAAGCGCAAGCGAGGCCAACCACACGACAAGGATCCCGCCGCCGACGACGAAGGGCCCGCCATCCATCCAGCCGCCGCGCGGCTGGTCGACTCCCCATCTCGACTCGACAACCGTGCTGCACAGGAGGGCGAGCGACGCGCAAGCAACGTCACCGAGCGCTACCGCGTACCGAAGCCGACGACGGCCAACGACAACGTTCACACCAGCCTCCCTTCCCGCTGCGTCCCTATCGATCGTCAACGCGGTAACGCCACGCGAAGCCCATCAACGGCCACCGGTTGTGGCATTCCCTCCGGGGTACCCATGACCCAGATCGTGGCCTTGTTGGTTGCGGCATAACAGCCGATCAGGCGCTCGAGTGCGTGGGCCATCGTGCTGTCGAGTTGGCCGAGTTCGGCCTCAAAGTCCTCGGCGGTGAGCCCAAGTGCGGCAACTGTTTCTAGCCAACCCCGGGAGCACCAATACATGCCCCCAGCCGGGAAATAGAGCCGTCTCGGGACGCGAAGCCCGGCGCGCCTCGACAGGAGGGAAAGCGCTGCCCGGTTCTTGCCGCGGTGTGCCTTCCCGCCCAGACTCGCAATGGGCACACCAAAACCGAACGAGCGTTCAGCCGCGACGAAACGCACGGTGTGCTCAACAGAATCGAGGTCAGGCAGCAACCCATTGAGCAGCTCCGCACGCCAGATCACCCCCTGCTCCCCGAGATGCGGCGAGCGCTTCGTGTGCACCTTGATGAACACCTCAGCTCCGGTGTCCAAAGCCCGTTGGGCAACGAGTGCAAGGGGCAGCATGTCACGGCCACGGTTCTCTACTGCGATGAGGTCTACCTGAACGCCCGCTGCGACGAGTGGGGCAACGGCGCGCCGGTATCCCTCCCGTTCCCCGCCGGCGGGGAACGTCACCAGCGCGTTCGTGAGACTGCCGCACCGCTGCAGCGCCCACACGATCTCTGGCAGGATCTCGAGGTAGTACGCGTGGACAATGGCGCACACCGACGGACAGGGATCCCCTTCGGGCACCGGCGGTATGCCGACCACCATCGATCCACGGCGCAGCACCGAGCGTCGCTGCGCCTGCCGATACGCCCTCCGCGGTGTTCCGCGTCGCCAGGCTGCAGCAAGGTTGCGCAGTGGTCGAGTCAGTCTCCAGGATCGACTCGACTCCATCGCCCTGATGACCGCGGCCAGACCATCGTTCTCTGCTTGGAGCGCGACGATCAATTCGTCTGGCGTCATCGCTGGCCCGCTCGTTTGCTGGATCGCCCGGAGGTCAACCCGCTACGGACGCTGGGGTCACTTAACCCGGAAGGACTTCGATGCGGAGAATGTGGTGCAGGTGGCCGTGACGGTGTAGTTCCCCCTCGTGGGGATGCCACCGGAGATGTACGTCTCGCCCTTGCCATAGCGGTTGGTGCTGAAGGTCTTGGGCCAGCCGGACAGAGTCGGGGACAGATTGAGTGTCACGGTGCCGTGGACGCAGAAGTGCTCAACCTTCACCTTGAACCGATAGCCGCGACGCGGTGTGGACGGATCGACCTTGACCGTCGGAAGGTTCGGGCCGGGGTAGCCGCCGCCGTGGTCCTTGGGCACCACGGGCTGTGCACCGGTGATCGGGGACGTCGGGGCCTTCACGGACTTCGGGGCGCTGACGACCACCGACTTGGAGGGCTTGGCGCCTACTGCCTTCGCGGCCACCGGGCCTGCGATGCCGACAACCAGTCCGACTGCGGCAACTGCTGCGATCCAACGCTTCATCCGAAACCACCTCTCAAGAATTTTCGTCCCACCCAGGACTGGGAACAACTTACACCAAACCGCAGCCAGTGGCGAACAATTCACTAAAAGACTTTGTGGCAGGGTTCCGACTCTTCGGCAGGGTTCCGGCACACCGTGCCGGGCGAATCTGGCGCGATCGGCGAGACTGTTCGCAGATGCCGTCCCTGCGGGAACCCATGAGCGCCAATACCGAGAACCCCCTCCCTTCCACACCCGACCGTACGCCGCTAGGCGTCGCTGCCCTCGCACTGGCGGCGGGCGCCGCGGTCGGGACCCACGGTTTGGCGCCAACGGGCACGACGGTGCTCGACGTCGCCGTGGTGGTCGTTGCGGTGGCCGGTTGGGTGTGGCTGGCCTCGTTAGCCCCGCTCAGGATGCTCGTGATCGGCACGGCTGTCTCCACCGGCCTCGCAGGAAGTGCGTGGGCGTTCTGCGTCGGGGTTGCTGCGGTGACCCTCGGTTTGCTCTGGTGGCGCTCCGGGGACGGGACCCAACTACAGCGCGCCGTCATAGCCGCCGCCCTAGCTCAGGTGCTCGCCCAGCTCCGCTCGCTGGGCACGTTCGGGATCTCGTCGGCGGTCGGACTCGCCCTCGCTCTCGCTGTAGCCGTCGTCGCTTGGGGACGGCAACCGGATGACCAGCGACGTCGCTCGAAGCACATCGTGCTGGCCATCGGTGGTCTGGGACTTGCCTGCGTGATCGGATTCGGCGTGACCGCGGCGACTGCCGGTTCCAGACTGCTCAACGGGGGGCGCGAAGCCAGGGCGGCGCTGCGACTCGTCGATCAGGGCGAACTCGACGCAGCGCTCGACGGGTTCGCGAACGCATCGAGGCTCCTCAACAGTGCGGAGGATTCGCTCGGGGCGTGGTGGGGCGTTCCGGCGCGGGCAGTGCCGCTTGTTGCGCAGCAGCGACGCTCAGTACGTCGACTGGCTCAGGAGGCCGCGGCCGCCACCGAGCAGATCGCGGCGATTCTCGAGCGGACGGATTACGACGCCCTCGACGTCGTCGGGGGCAGGATCAATCTGGAGGCGATCCGGGCGCTCGACGCACCGCTGAGGGATCTGGACAGCGCCATGGGCGACCTTGCGGAACGGACCGACGGGGCGAGATCGGACTGGTTGTTCCCCCCGATCAACGGCTTGATCAAGTCGCTGTCGCAAGACATCGCCAAGCGGAGGACGCAACTCGTGGACGTGCGGGAGGCCGTTGTCCGGGCGCCCGACATGCTCGGCGCCAACGGTGTCCGTCGCTATTTCGTTGCACTCACCACACCGGCCGAGGCGCGTGGTCTCGGCGGGCTCATGGGTAACTGGGCCGAGATTACGATCGACAACGGTCGCCTCGAGCTCACCGGCTTCGGTCGCCACGGCGACCTCCTCGCCGCCGCACCGCGCACCCCGCGCCTCACCCGGACCCCGGGCGAGTTCCTCGCGCGTTACGGCCCGTACCTCCTCGACGATCCCGAGACCCGCACGGTTGGGCCCGGGGTCTGGACCAACCTCACCGTCAGCCCGTTCTTCCCCTGGGTGGCCGAGACCATTGCCGACCTGTACCCGCAGAGCGGAGGGAGCGAACTCGACGGGGTGTTCGTGATGGACGTATTCGCCGTAGCGCAACTCATGCGAATCACCGGGTCCGTGAGCATCCCCGGCATCGGCGTGGAGATCACCCCCGACAACGCTCTCCAGTATCTGCTCAGGGACCAATACCTCGTCGAGAACCTCGGTGACCGCGTCGACCTGCTCGAGACACTCGCCCGCACCACCATCGACCGCAGCCTCGCCGGGGCACTCCCGTCGCCGCCGAAACTGGCCGCCCTGATGAGCCCCATGGCCCGTCAGCACCGCCTTGCCGCGTGGGCGCGCCGGCCTGAGGAACAGGCGGTTCTGCGCAACGCGAACATGACCAAGGAACTGTCGTTCGACGAGTCAACCAACGTCGTCGGGTACTCCCTCTACAACGGCAACGGGAACAAGATCGATGCGTATCTCGAGGGCAGTGTGTCCTACGGGGTCGAGACCGACCGACGGTCTGCCGATCTTGCCGGAACCCTGACCCTCGCCCTGCGGAACACCGCTCCGGCCCAGGGCCTCCCCAACTATGTGATCGGCAATCTTGTCGGACTCCCGCTCGGCACCAACCGACTCCTCGTCACCCTGTACTCGTCTGCACCGATCGTGTCGGTCATGTCACCCGACGCGGAGGTGTCGTGGAACCCCGGGAACGAGCGCGGACTGTACACCGCCACGGTAACTATCGAAATCGCCTCCGGTGCGACCGTTGTGCTCACCATGGAGGTCGCCGGAACAGGAGCCGGCGGGCCGCCGCGTCGACTGCTCGTTGACGCCCCGCCGACGGCGCAACCACTGCCGCTCACGGTGACCCACAACGGGAAGCCGCTCACACCCACCCCAATCCTCGAGTCAGGCACCTTCGGATTCGATCTCTGACGTCACCCGGGCGATACCCCGGGTGCAGGCCCACCGACGGACCGGACGAGTAGCCTCCGAAGGTGACTGTTGCCGTAGGGAACCCAGACCGATCGCCTTACGCGCTCGCCAGGGACGATCTCCGGGCCGGATGGGAGAAGCGGGGGTCGTGGTGGCTGCTCGCCCGGCAGTCGATCCAGAGCAGTTACCGACGGACGGTGCTCGGTCCATTCTGGATCACACTTCAGCAGTTGGTGTGGGTGCTCGGTATCGGTGTGGTGTACAGCCAGTTGTTCAAGGTTGAGCGTTCGGGCTTCATCCCGCTTCTTGCCTACGGGGTGCTCATCTGGTCGTTCATCGCAGGTGCACTCACCTCGGCACCTGCGCTCTACTCAGACTCTGCCTCGTATCTCTCCTCGTCCACCCTGCCCGTCTCGTTCTATACCTTCCAATCACTCGCCAATCAGGCACTGACGTTCCTCCACAGTGCCGTCGTGATGGTGCTCATCCCGATCGTGTACGGGGTCCGGCCGACGCTCGCCGCGATCGGATTGGTACCCGCCGCGCTCGCTCTCATCCTCGTCAACGCCTTCGGCGCCATGCTGTGGCTCGCGCCGCTCGGGCTGCGCTTCCGGGACGTGCGGGTAGCGATCAACGCAATCGTTCCGCTCATGATGTTCATGACCCCGATCTTCTGGGATCCGTCTCAGCTCCCAAAACGACATTGGGTCGTGGTGATCAACCCCATGGCGTGGCCCGTGCTGTCTGCCCGGGACCCGCTGCTCGGGCGGCCGGCAGATCGCGGATTGTGGATGTTGCTCCTCGCGGGAACAGTGGTCAACCTCGTGATTGCCTTCGTGTCATTCAGCCGCTCTCGCCGGCGCATTCGGTACTGGCTGTAGACCATGGCGCGAATCCGTCTCCGCAACGTCGACGTCACGCTCCCCATCTATGGCGAGCACAATATGAACCTGAAGAGCCGGCTTGTTCAGGTGGTTACTGGACGCCGCCCCGAAATCGAGTCGATCGAAGCGCTCAGAACGATCACGCTCAACGCTGACGACGGCCAGCGCATCGGCATCGTCGGGCCCAACGGGGCAGGAAAGACCACCCTCCTTCGGGTCGCCGCCGGGATCCTTCCGCCCACTCGCGGAACCGTCGAGATCGACGGCTCCGTCGTTGCCATGCTCAGCTCGTCACTCGGACTCGACCCACAGTTCACCGGCTACGAGAACATCATCCGTCGCGGTGTCTACATCAACCAGACCCCAGCGCAGATGGACTCCAAGGTCGACGAGATCGCCGCGTTCTCCGGTTTGGGCGACCGCCTCCGGCACCCAGTGCGCACGTACTCCGCCGGGATGGTGGCGCGTCTGTCGTTCTCCATCGCGACGGTCGCCGAACCAGACATCCTCGTGATTGACGAGGGCATCGGCATGGCGGATTCCGAGTTCGCCGAGCGGGCCACACTGCGCTTCCGGGAACTCATCGACCGGAGCAGGATCCTGCTGATCGCCTCGCACAACGAGCAGTTCCTCGCTGGTATCTGCAACCGCTTTGTGCGCCTCGACGCCTCGTACCTCGTCGAAGGCTGAGCTCCTGTGGGCGTGCTCCGAAGGCATCGCCCAAGACCCCCGTGGTTCGCCGAGTAGCATGGCCAGAACGGCGAGGTATGCCGAAATCTGGGGTGGCGCAGGGAACATGACAACGATCGCCGAGATGAGCGAGACGGTCAACGGGATCGCAAGGAACATCAACGCGGTCATGCGCGGCAAGGAAGAGGTGGTGTCGCTCACGCTCACCTGTCTGCTCGCGGAAGGTCATCTTCTGATCGAAGACGTACCCGGGCTCGGCAAGACCTCGCTCGCCCGTGCTCTCGCCCGCTCGATCGGCGGTTCGTGGAACCGGATCCAGTTCACCCCCGATCTCCTCCCGGGAGACATCACCGGTGTCTCGATTTTCCGCCAAGGGGCCGACGTGTTCGAGTTTCGCCCCGGCCCGGTCTTCTGCAACATCGTGCTCGCCGACGAGATCAACCGTGCTTCACCGCGTACGCAGTCAGCCCTCCTCGAGGTGATGGCGGAGCACACGGTCACCGTCGACGGCACATCACACCGAGTGCCGAGACCCTTCATGGTGATCGCCACCCAGAACCCTGTCGAACAGGACGGCACGTACCCGCTGCCCGAAGCACAGCTCGACCGCTTCCTGATGCGGCTGTCGATCGGGTACCCGGACCGACAGGCAGAGGCAGACATCCTGAGAGACGAACACGCCGGTCGCTCGTTCGACGATGTCCAACCGGTCATCTCCGCCGACCAACTACAACAGCTCATTCAGTTGACAGCGCGCACCCATGTGGCTGATTCCCTCCTTGACTACATGGTCTCGTTGACCACGGCCACGAGAGAGCATCCGGCAGTGCTACTCGGGTGCAGCCCGCGTGCATCGGTGGCGCTGCTCCGTGCCGCGCGAGCGAGAGCCGTCGTGGTCGGCCGGGAACACGTACTCCCCTCCGATGTGCAGTACGTCGCGCCCCACGTCCTGCCGCACCGCTTGCTCATGAGCACACGGGAACTCACGCGTGGCACAACGCCCGCGGACGTGATCGCGTCGGTGCTCCAATCGGTGCCTGTACCTCCAGGCACCGCTCAACCGTGACGCGACAGGGTGCCGGGTCGCTCGCCGTTGGCGTCGCGGCCCTCGTGCTCGGTGTCGCAGCCGACTGGCCGGAGCTGGTCACGATCGGCTTGGTTCTCTCTGCCGCTGTCGTTCTGGCAGCCCTCTGGGCACTCACCGCGCGCAATGCCTCGGTGGGCGCCGTGCCGGAGGACCTCGAGGTGCCACGCCTGTCGCAAGCGGCCACCAAGGTCACCGTACGCTCCCGACGACGGTTTGGCGTCGTCGTGGAGGAGGAGAACGAGGCGACACCGCGTCCGTTCCACTCCCCCTCGTGGGACGGGCACACCGGTACCGCAGACATCGAGTTCGATACCTCCCGGCGAACGGTCACCTCTCGCGGACCGCTGCTGGCGGCGTGGGCAGACCCCTTCGGTTTCGCGCACCGAACGCTGGCACGGGGACCTGTCGTGAGGCTTGTGGTCACTCCACGGCTCGGGGATGTTGACGACGACCTGCGCATGTGGAACCCCGGCGACGATTGGGAGGCACCTCGCTCCCACCGAAAGACGCATCTTTCCGAGTTGCTCCGCGAGTACGTCATCGGCGACGAGCCGAGGCGTATTCACTGGCGCTCGACAGCCCGCACGGGAACTCTCATCGTGCGCGAGCGCGTGGGCACCGAGTCACGAGACACACTCGTCTACCTCGACACCGACCCCCGTGCGTGGCAGTCCGGGAAGACCTTTGACGCAGACGACAGCCTGGACAACTTCGAACTTGGTGTCGAACTCGCCACCAGCGTGGTGCACCGCCTGGTCGTCGACGGGGTGCAGTTGGCGTTCCTGCATGGGCAGGTCGATCACGCGTTCTTCGTCGACAGAACGTCGCGGAGTGCGTTCGACCGAAAGATGGCAGAGATCGTGCTGCAGCCAACCCTCGGCTCCGCACACCAGCACCTTCCCGGTGCGCTGCGATCGCACCGATTCCGCAGGATCATCGTGGTCACCTTCCGACCGAGCGCCGAGCTCGGCAACGCTCTGCTGACACGTGGTCGCGACGCAACCATTCGGCTCATCACCCCAATGCCGCCGGCATCAGGCGAACATCCCGCAATCCCGGTCGAGAGTGTGCGTTGGACACCAACGTCGCACTGAGACGCTTCGCTCTCGGGGCTGCTCTCGCCACGGTCGTCGCATCGTCGTTCGCCTACACCGGAGCCGTGACAACCGGGGCCTTCGTTGCGTTCGTCCTCGTCGCGGTAGCGGGTTCGGGCCTCGTGGCCGCCCTCATTGGCCAGCCCCAACAGGTTGGCGGGTTGATCGCCGGACTTGCTGGAGCCATCTCGTGGTCCGTCGCGGTAAACGCACTGTCCGGCGAGACGTCGGGACCAGTCGCGCGCTCGTCCGCTGTCTGTGGGGTCACCGCGGCATGCGCCGTGTACTCGGCACGCAGGCTTTGGATACCGCCATTCCTCGCTTCGGTAGCGCTCGGTATCTGTGGTGCGATGTACTACGGAGCGGCAGGAGAGGTTCGATACGTCGCGCTGATCACTTCCCTATTGGCACTTGCCACCACGGCTGCGCTCGATGCAGCGAGACACCGTCGACGCGTCCGAAAGCCCCGCCTCATCGCTGTGCTTGTCGGCCTCGTCGTTGCTGCCGCCTTTGTACTCGCCTCCGTCGGCGCCGAACAGGTGCTCTCTCGGGTAACTCGGGGTGACCGGGCAACCGTCTCCGCGCTCGTTCAGCCCGAAAGCATCAGGCCTCCGTGGGCACAACGGCCGCCGGTCAGCACAGCGAAGCCTCCAGTCAGCACAGTCAAGCCTCCGGTCAGCACAGTCAAGCCACCGGTCAGCACAGTCAAACCACCCACAAGTAGCGTCAAGCCGAGCACGACCGTGCGCCGAGCCACCACCGTGCCGCCACCGAATCCACAGACGAAGCCCCGCAAGAAGCCGCTCGATCTTGCACTCATCATCACGCTCCTCTTCCTTGCACTCCTGCTGCTCGCGATCTCCCTCCGACTCTGGCTCGGCAAGCACCGCCTGCACCGCTGGAAGCGTCGCCTACAACGGCTCCCACCAGCCGAGAGCGCAGCAGCGTCGTGGTCGTGGATGGTCTTCGAACTGAATCGTCTCGGCTGGGCTCTCTCCGCGAACCCGTCAATCGACCGAACGGCTCACGACATGGTCCGGCTCGGCTGGCCGGAGGCAGTGCGTATCCCCGCTGCGCAGGTTGCCGAGCGAGGTGCCGTCGCCGCATTCGGTGCGGACCAGGTTTCGGTACCGAGCGCCACCGAGTCGTGGTTGCTTGCCGCCGTTGCAGTAGATGCAGCAAGATCCTCCGCCAAGAGATGGCCGCGTACGCGGGCCGTACTCAGATTGCTCCGCACATGATCTGGATCATCGGAAGCCGGGGAATACCCGCCCGCTACGGCGGGTTCGAGACGCTTGCGGAACATCTTGCCATCGGACTCGGCGAGCGAGGTCTCGATGTCTGCGTCATCGGGACGAATGATCAGACCCAACAACGAAGCGCTATCGCCCGCCTACTGAAGCGGTTCGGACTGCACGCCGCAGCAACGCCCATCCTCACGTGGACCTCACGGCCCCGCGTTCAACGCGGCGACTCGGTACTCGTGCTGAATCCTGTCAACGTCTGGACGGCACTGTGGTTGCAACGTCGCGGGGCTCGTGTCGTGCTGCACATGGACGGGATGGAACACCTTCGCTCGAAGTGGGGCCCTGTAGCCCGGTCGGTGCATCGCCTCGCGCGCAGGACGGCCATTCGCAGTTCCCTCACGCTCATCGCAGATAGCCGCGAGATCCAGCGGATCTTCCTCGACGAGTTCGGGCGCGAAACGGAGTACGTCGCCTATGGCGGCTGTGACCGCGCCGAGGCCGACGGAACCCACCGGTGGACACCGGATCGCGCCGGTGACCATTACCTCGTGATGGCACGGCCGGAACCCGAGAACCAGGTCCTTGAGATCTGTCAGGCGTTCGCAAACACGGAGACCGACGCTCGGCTCATCGTCCTCGGGGGACCCAACCGACCGAACGACTACTGGCGCCGCATCGAACTGACGGCAGCCTCCGATCCGCGCATCGAACTGCTCGGCCCAATCTGGGACCGCGGCCGTCTGTGCGAATTGATGATGACCGCTCGCGTGTATATCCACGGCCACACCGTGGGCGGCACCAACCCATCGCTCGTCGACGTGCTCTCGCACGGGACCCCGGTGTTGGCGCACGACAATGCCTTCAACCGAGCGGTCGCTCACGTGCACGGCACCTACTGGAGCGATTCCGCCGGACTGACCGCCCGACTCCGTAACCCCCCGGCGTGGAGCGCAGACATGTCTCCCCCGGTGCCTACCGATCTCGACTGGCGACAGGTCACCGCTCGCTACATCGCTGCCTTGGACCGCGTCCCGTCGGACACCACCCAGTTCACCAGACAGCGAGGCTCGGGAACTCGCTACCGTCACTGAGTGAGCCGCGGCTTTCTTCGGGGCGGAGCTCAACCACCAATCGGCAAAGTGCTCCAGTTCATCGTTGCTCACCGTCATCGGGTCGCGGGTGTGCTCAGTTGGAGGCTCGGGGCGATCTGCGCGGTGTTGCAGATCGCCCCGTCGACGTATCACGCTGGGAAGCCGCGGCCGCCGTCGGCACGGGCGATCCGCGACAGCGAGCTGCGCCCGAAGGTGCTGCGGGTGCGGGAAGAGAACCTTGCCGTCTACGGAGCGGACCAGGTGTGGGACCAGTTAAAGAAAGACGGCATGCGCGTCGCGCGCGGTACCGACGTGCGGTTGATGGCTGACATGGGGTTGCAGGGCTGCCGCAGTGGTCGGGTCTGGATCCGGGCCGCTAAAGGCGATCACCGCCTTGACCGGCCGCCGAACTCGTCGAGCGCCAGTTCCGGGCGCCGGCACCGAACCGCTTGCGGGGCGCAGACCTCACATAAGTGCAAAACAAATTCGGGTTGGGTCTACGTCGCGTTCTTAGCCGACGTGTTTCTCCGCATAGTTGTCGGCTGACAGGCATCGCAGCCGCTTCGCTCGGACCTCGCGATCGACGCGCTCGAAATGACGATCGTCAACCGCCGACGAGCCGGCGCTGACCTGTTCGAACTGATTCATCACAGCGACAGGGGCGTGCGATACCTCGGCGTGCGCCACGCGGATTGCCTCGCCGGCAACCAAATCGTGGCGACGGTCGGCTCAAAGGGTGACAGCCACGACAACGCGCTGGCCGAGAGCTTCAACGGGCTCTACAAGTGGGAGTGATCTATCCGAAAGGCCCCTGGCGCAGCATCAACGACGTCGAGTTCGCCCCCACCCCCCTACGACGACTGGATCAGCAACCGCCACTTTCACGGCGAAATCGAACCCGGCCCTGGCTTCACCAACCCAACAGCACTCGGAGCCGACCGCTATCGTCGAGACATCTCCGCCGAACCGGCGAAGACACAAACCGCCGGCGCGCTCTGCAATCCGGGGCGCTTCAACAAGGAGTTCTCGCAAAGTGCTGAAATCCAAGACGGATGTGCTTCGTCTGTATCGAAGGTATGAGGGCGTCGTCGATGGCCCGTGGTACTTGAACACATATGAGGATGTCAGAGAAGCTGAAATCAACCCGGTCGTTCATTTCATCGTGAGCGGGGAGAGGGAAGAACGAAATCCAAATAGATTCATCAACACCTCGTACCTAAAGCAGCAGATACCGTTGGCCTCGAGGTCGCGTCCGTTCGAGTATCTTTTGGGCGTCACGGATTTTCTGAGTTTGCGCCTACTTCCAAACGTTCGACTCGACTATCTAAGCCGAACGTACAATCTAACGACGGTAAGCCAAATCCTTGAGTTCCTCAAAAACTCAGACGCCTGGATCCAGACCGCCGACTGGTTTAACCCGAAAGAGGTCGAGGAGTGGAGAACCCAGACGGACCATCCCCACCATCATTTTCTGAACAATCTTCGAGCGTCACCCGAGTTCGCCCGCGAATTTCGTGTGGTGAACATGCAATATTTCCGGGAGAACCTGTGGTTCGACTATGACGCCCTTGACATGTTTGATTGGAACGGCGAAAACTGGGCCGTAGTTAAGTCGCGCGTGCCCCAAGACGTACTCGATCAGATCGAGGAGCAATTCGCCTTCGACCCAATTCCCTCCTTTTGTAATGCTAGTGCACTCCGATTTCTCAGGAACTTTTCGGCGGTCGACCTTGATCGTCGAGATTTGATCGACTCGGCCGAACTTTACAGAAATCTAGCGATCAGGGCTCACTCTGTCATTGTTGTGGACGCGCTCACAATCGGAGGTGCCACGAAATACTGTCTACAGCTGGCCGATGAGATAGCACGTCAGAGCGGCGAGCGAGTCGAGATTCTCGTAACAAACCAAAATTATCGGTCAGTTCGTGACTTTCTTGGAGAACATAGAAATCACCGATCACTCCACTTTCATTCCTTCCATGAAGCCGTAGAACGATCATGGCAGAAGTCGTTTCTGCTCGCACTGTATCTGAACTCAAAGATTAGCTCGAATCTCATTTTTTGCAATTCGGAGACCGGCTTTCAGGCGTTGAGAAACCATGGTAGATCGTTGAGTGAGACAAAATCGATCTTCAGTCTGATCTTTAGCGAATCGCCCACCGAACTCGGTGTGTCCTATTCATCCCGCTTCCTACTCGACGCCGTGAATGCCGGAGACATTGTCACTGACAACGAAAACTACGTAAACCACGTGAAACCTCGGTTGCCAAGCGATTTCGGGTTGAAACTGAAAGTGTTGCCGGCAATGGTTGTCTCGAGCAAAGCCAAGAAATCATCCAGTGAACTCAGAGAACTCCGAAGGGCCGCGAATCTTCCGATCACGCTGTTATGGTTCGGTCGACTCGAGCTTCTTAAGAACTTTCAGGCTCTTCTCGACTTTTGTCGGCTTCGGCCGAACATACTCGTCATTGCGTACGGGCCAAACGAGCTAGAAGGGGTTTATCGCTATCCAGCCAATATCGAATTCAGAGGGAGCGTCAACAGCGTACACGAAATCGATCTTGACGAGTTTGATGCATTTCTCTTCACGAGCAAATTCGAAGGGATGCCTAATGTCGTCCTGGAAATGGCCGAGATGGAAATCCCGATAATCGCTGCATCGGTTGGAGGAATCACTGAGACGTTCGGTACCGAATCAATCTTTCTCTATGGTAATGGGATAAGCGCGCAGGAGACCGCTCACCGTATTTCGCAAGCGCTGGACGATCTTTTGTCTCTGAACGTTATACAGCTTGGTGAACGAGTGAAGAAGGCTCGAGATTTGCTGATGGCCAAGCATTCTCAGTCGATGTTCAAGGACCGAGTTGCGGAGATCTTTCTCAAGCGAGGAGAAGTCTGACTGTGCACGACCTTACGATTTATGTAAACTTCCATGGCGAGGGTTTCCTGAGTCACGCCTCCTGTCGAAGCAGTCTGCTATCCGTCGAGGTTGCTCGCCACCGAGGTTTCGAGATTCGCGTTGTCGCAGTCATGGATCGTGCTACGACTCAGACACGACTCGCAGTAACTGGAACAGCGCATCGCTGGGACGACATCCTTGAGTACGACTTTGGAGACTTGGGTCAAGTGCGGCGAAGCGTCATAGAACATTCCGATACTGAATTCGTTGGCTTTCTTGATGGTGACGATTTGTTTGGTTCGAAGTGGATTAGCCACGCGATGGACGTTGCCCTCCGCCAAGCCGACTCGAACTGGGTGGCTCATCCTCGATATGCGTATTATTTTCACGAGGACGAATTTCTTTCCTTTAACGATCGGACCGTCCAACCTTGGGACAAAAAGAATTTCTTTTTTGAGCATATCTCATCTACTTCGAAATCATTCGACCCGCGCGTATTGCTTTTCAACAACGTTTTTACTTCAAATCACATTTGTCCCCGGCAGCTTCTTGAGCAATATCAGTACAAAGAAGTTGACGCGACTAGAGGCTTCGGAGTCGAAGACTGGACCTGGAATGCTCTGACTACTTGGTCTGGTGTTCGCCATCTGTCAATCGCGGACACGGTTCACCTGGTGCGAGTGAAGGAGTCCGGTTCCCTCGGAAAACTCAATGCATCACTGCGCCTGCTCCCCGATCTTGACTTAGGCCGGTTCAGACAGCTCACTGTCAATCCCGAACTAGATCAACCCGATTGACATTTCTACTGCGGTTGAACACGCTGAACCGCTGCGGTTTGGTGAATGCCCTCGTGTGACCTGAGTTTCACGCTGTCCGCTTGTTTGTCTTGTGCCGGGTTGTCGACAGCGTGGCGGCGTTTGAACTCCATCGGGCTGAGCATGCCGAGTGCCGAAGGTCGTCCTTGTCGGTTTTGGAGGAGAGCAACGTCCTCGAGCGTGGCGTTTGCCGGCTCGAGCCCCGTGTTCCACCACTTGCGGTTCGTCGACTCGACCTCTATCGGCTCCCCGATAGGCGTATGAAACGCCCCGGTTTTTTCGGGGCTCGGTGGTTTGTGTCTTCGCCGGTTCGGCGGAGATGGTTTGACTGTAGCGGTCGGCTTCGAACGCTGCTGGGGTGGTGAAGCCGGGGCCGGGTTCGATCTCGCCGTAGAGGCGTCGGTTGTTGAACCAGTCGACGTAGGTGAGGTCGGCGACCCACAACCGGTTCGGTGCCGGCGCACGGAACTGGCGCTCGACGAGACCGGCGGGCCGGTCGAGGCGTTGATCGCCTTCGGTGGTCCGGATCCAGACCAGACCACGGCGGCAGCCCTGCAAGCCCATGTCGGCCATCAACCGTTCGACGGTGCAACGCGCGACGCGGATGCCGTCTTTGTTCAACTGGTCCCACACCTTGTCCGCGCCGTAGACCGCAAGGTTCTGTTCCCACACCCGCAGCTCCTGTGGGCGCAGCTCGCTGTCACGGACCGCCCGCGCTGACGGCGGCCGCTTCTTCGCGGCGTGATACGTCGACGGGGCGATCTGCAACACCGCGCAGATCGGCTCGATCCCCCAACGAAGCGCACCCGAGACCCGATGACGGTGAGCATCGATGAACCGGATCACTTCTTCGACTGGCGGTCGAGCTCCGCCCCGAAGAAAGCCGCGGCCGCTTTCAAGATGTCGTTCGCACGACGCAGTTCAGCGTTCTCGCGCTTCAACCGCTTCAGCTGAGCAAGCTCATCCGTCGTAGCACCAGGCCGACGGCCCGTGTCTTTCTCGGCCTGGCGGACCCACAAACGGACCGTCTCAGGCTTCGGCCCTAACTTCTCGGCGACCGAACACATCGCTTCCCACTGCGACCCGTACTCGTGTTGATGATCCAGGACCATCCGCACCGCACGCTCGCGCAGTTCATCCGGGTACTTCCCATTCTTCGGCATGACTCCATCCTTCTCAAAGGTCAGAGCCTCCACAGAACCCGGGGCGCTTCACCTCGCTCGGTGCCGCCCCACTCCAGATCGAAGCAGCATTAGCCGAACTTCTGGCGCCTCGGCACGACGGCGACACGCAGCACTCAGGACAAGATGCTGCTCCGGACCGATTGGGCCGCGTGCTCCCAAAGTTCGCTTCGTTGAGCTTCGCCTGAACGACCACTGACCCGAACAGGCCCCTGCGTCATTCGACGAGGTCACGGCGCGACGACTGCTGACCGTCCGACTCCGGAAACTCGCCGCAACCCGTTCCGCTGAGTACTTCAGCGCTGGGTGGAAGTGCGATACGAGTGTTCCCTGCTAAGTACCTCATGAATACGTTTTGCCTCAACGTCCAAACCAAAGAGCGCGCCCACCGACCGATACGTCTCTTCTGGATCGGCCAGAAGACGCTCGTAACTTGTGGCGAGCACGTGGTCTGCGGACCGTTTCTCACAGAAGGCGCGAACCCTGTCGTCGAATTCCTTAAGCTGACTGAGCAAAGCCTCGGTCTCAAACTCGCGCCACCACTCGGACTTCGCCACGGCTGAGTGTTCACGGGTGTGGTGTATGAATCGAGCACCCGGGAAGAGATCGGTAACAAATTCGAGATAGTCCTCAAGATCGTGCTCCAAATGCTCGAAGTACCGGATCTCCTTGAAACCGAGGTAGCGAAGACCATCCGGCGACCGGTCTCCGAGCAACTGACGAACCACCGCACCACGAAGGTCGCTCAGGTACGTCGACAATGACAAGGATTCCGCTCCGAACCATGGATGTTCCGGGTTGGTTGGTGCCATTCCCTGCGAGTACTTGAGCGAGGCGACCGAGTCTCGGAGGCCGCGCAGCAGGTCTGCATTTTCCCCCCGACATAGCACCCCGTCGATGGAGTTCAACACACCCTGCATGAGTGTCGAGCCACTGCGCCCGTACGTCACCACAAAGACGTACTGCAACGGTTGAAACGGGGCCACGCCACGAACATAGTCCGCTGCCTCGCTCAGCAGAGTGTCCTTGTACAGAGCCTCGGCACGCGAAGTCTGGAGATCCCGCTGGAGGTGCGCGACCCGTTGAGCCTCGATTAGGAAGAGTTCGCGAACAGATCGGAGTTTGACCTCGAGCGGCGCGGACCGCCCGTCGACAACATGCATGACATCGGTCCCGCTCGGCGCGGGATTACTAGCGGTGGCGCCCATGGCCGAGACGCTAGTTTCCTCGCGGCCCCGCAACGAGGAGGAAGGCCTACCGGTCGTCACCAAACGAGGTGAGCCACACCGACGCTCGCCGATCCGCGACGAAACTTCCGATGAGGCGCTCCATGGCATGCGCTACTCCGGCGACATGCCGCATCGGCTCGGGGTCAAACTCGTTCGGACGCAGACCGAGATCACGCACAAACTCCAGCCAGTTCCTCCCGCACCAGAACATGGTCCCTGCGGGAAAACTTCTTCGCGCCCGACCCCAGCGTCGAATGTCGCCGCGCCGTTCCAACTGACGCAGCACCCGACGGTCCCTGATGTCCTCATCGACAGTCGAAATCCAGCGCCGAGGTGCTGCGAACCCTGCAACGGGCGCGTTGACCACGAATGCAACAATGCGTTCGATGTTGTCGGGCGACGGGAGCAGGCCGGTCAGGAGCCCAGTGCGCCACACCTCCCCGCGTTGATCGGGCAGGTACCCCGACTTCTTCGTGTGTACCTTGATGAATGCCTCACAGCCCGTGTTGAGCGCCTGCTCCACCACCGAGACGAACGGAAGCACGTCACGACCTCGATTGGGCAATCGTTGTGCGTTGACCTGTACCCCGCGATCGATGAGGGGTTGACAATGTGCGAGCACGTCTTCGGAGCGAAGGTGGGGCGGGTGGCTGACGATGGCGTGGTGCAACCGGCCGCACAGCGAAAGCCTCTCCACGATCTCGGGCAGGAGGTCGAGATGGAAGGCATGGACGATTGCGCAGGCACGCGCGTCTCCCGCATCGAGCCGACCGATGGAGTCCGGCAGCTCGCCGTCGTAGACGATGGGCATCCTCGTGCCGTACTGCTGAACCATGCGGGCCTTCCACATGCGTCGAACCACTGCCCGCCGAGCCAGTACCCGTTGCACCGCCCTGAGCGGTGCCGTCGCCCGCCACGACGTGCTGGCGTAGACATCGTTCAGGCGATCCTGTAGATACTCGTTCTCACTCTGAAGGCGTTCGAGTTCGCCGCCGTGATCCATGCCTCCAACCTGTTTCTGTCGGGCCGCCGCCGCTCTCCCCTCACCGGGGTCAACTGATGCCTAAAAGCGGGAAAGCCGCCACTTCGGGGGAAGCGGCGGCTCTCAACCTGGAACCACTGAGGATGGGGGATCCTCATCGGTTCTTCGACTTCGGAGGCGGGGGCCTCCGTCTGTCGAGTACGAAGTTTAGTATGCAAGTGAATGCGTGAACATGCAAACAGAACATAGCGATACTTGTTATCGTTTTGAGAGATGGACCTTCGACAACTTGCCGCCCTCACTGCAATAGCTGATCACGGATCGTTCTCGGCTGCCGCCCGCGCCCTGTTTACCGTGCAGTCAAACGTCTCCGGGCACCTCGCTCACCTCGAGAAAGAGCTCGGCGTCACGCTGGTGGACCGCCACGGTGGCGGGCTCACCGAGGAGGGGTTCCAGGTGGTCGAACGAGCCCGACGGATCCAACGAGAACTCGAGGAGATCACTGCTGAGATGTCCTCCCGGGACACCGATGTGGCGGGTACCACCCGGATCGGGGTGATCGGTACCACCGGTCGCTGGGTGATGCCCACACTGCTGCCCAAGTTGGCCGCCGACTTCCCCCGACTGCGAACCGTGATCTCGGAGGGACCCTCCAGCGGTTTGGTCGGTCGCCTCCTCGAGGGCCACCTCGACGCGGCCATCGTCCACCTCCCCGTCGATGATCCAGAACTCTCTATCGAGCCCCTGTTCGCGGAGGACCTCATGCTGCTCGTTCACACGGGCCACCCACTCGCGGACCGCACCGAGATGTCACTGGTGGAACTGGCCGACTATCCGCTGCTCCTCGCACCAACCGGTGTTGCGCTGCGGCGGGTGGTCGACCGCGCTGCAGCACAGGTAGGGGTCACCCTCACGCCGCTCGCCGAGATCGACGGGGTACGACTGCTCGCATCGCTGGCGTTCGAGGGGTTCGGGCCAGCCATCGTCCCGGCCACGTCGGTCCCCCGCTGGTTGAAGGGCAGTTTTCACATCGTTCGGGTGCCCGAACTACCGCGCCGGGTGGTTGCGTGGGCCCAGCGCCGCCGCCCCGGACCCTCGGCGCCAACCCGCGCAGCCCGACAGGTCACCCGGGCCGTGCTGGACCACATTGGCACCACGCAGCCGGGCGTCCACATGGGTATCGAATCCCCGGGGCGGGCCTGACGACCCGTAGTGTTCTCTGCGTGTCGTTTCCCATCGGTCTCCGCTCCGGCGCGCCCGGACCCGCACGCGCGTACGTCGGCGACCTTGACGGTCGACGGGTGGTCACTGTTGGCATCGACGGCTCGGTAAAGCTCGGGGCCCTGTCCTCTTCGGCATCAATGACCATCGCGGAGGCGGCAGAAGCGGCGCGTGCCCAACGACTGCCCCTGATCATGGAGATTGCCTCCTCGGGAGCCGATCTCGTGGAGGGCATTTCCGCACTGCACGGTTGGGGTGTGGCGGCGCGAGCGATCACCACCTGCTCGGGGGTCGTGCCGATTATCGCGATCGTTGACGGACCGGCCGTGTCGGGCCCGGCGCTCCTGCTCGGTGTCGCCGACTGGGTGATCATGACGGAGCGGTCGTATGCGTTTGTCTCGGGCCCCACGATGGTGGCCGAGTTCACGGGCGTGTTCATCGACAACGACGAACTGGGCGGTGCCGAGACCCACGCCCGCCAGAGCGGCCTGCCGGCGGTGGTGGTCACCGACATCGACGCTGCCCGCGCCGAGGCCGCTCGCCTGCTTGCGTACCTCCCGGATCACTGCGACGACGAGCCACCCCGATGGCCCACCGACGACCCGCCAGACCGTCAGGTTCCCGAGGCAGGTGCGCTCATCCCGCCCACGTCAACCGGCAGTTACGACGTGCGCAAGGTGATCGAGGCCCTCGCGGACGACGGCGAGTACATGGAGCTTCGGGCCCGCTGGGCCGCGAATGTGGTCACCGTCTTCGCCACCGTCGACGGCCGACCGGTCGGCATCGTTGCCAACCAGCCCATGGCCCTCGCCGGAACACTGGACATCCCCGCCTCCCAGAAGGCCGCCCGGTTCGTGGCCTTCTGCGACGCCTTCAACCTCCCGATCATCACCCTGGTGGACACACCGGGCTTCTACCCCGGCAAGGACCTCGAGTGGCGGGGAATGATCCGCCACGGCGCCCAGTTGGTGTTTGCGTACGGACGGGCAACCGTGCCCCGGATCTGCGTCATCCTGCGCAAGTCCTACGGCGGCGCGTACATCGTGATGGACTCCAAGAAAATGGGCAACGACCTCTGTCTTGCCTGGCCCTGGGCCGAATTGGCAGTGATGGGCGCTGGCCAGGCCGCGGCGATCCTCCAGCGACGGGCAACACCCGAGGAGAAGGCCGAGTTCGAGCGCGATTACGCCGAACGCCTGCTCAACCCCTACGTCGCCGCCGAGCGCGGGTTCGTGGACGCCGTGATCAACCCGGCCGAAACCCGCTCAATCATCGCCAATGCCCTCACGGTGCTCCAGGACAAGCGGGAGCGGCTCCAGTCCCGCAAGCACGACAACACGCCGCTCTAACGGTTGCCTGAGCACAACGCCCACCGGTCACGGACTAGAGGCGACCGGCGCTGCCTCGGGTAACATCGCCGCCCGGGGAGCAAGCCCCGAAACCACGTCAGATACCTCACAAAGGGGACGCGCAAGGTGCCCGAGACCATCACGATTACCGACGACCGGACCGGGAAGCAGGTGACAGTTCCGATCACCAACGGGGTCTTCCCCGCATCGGCTGTCCGGGAACTCGACCCGTCGCTGTTCATCTACGACCCGGCCTACATGCAGACCGCTGCGTGCAGGTCCTCCATCACCTACCTCGACGGTGACAACGGGATCCTGCGCTACCGCGGCTACCCGATCGAACAGCTTGCCGAGAAGTCGACCTTCCTCGAGGTGGCCTACCTCCTCCTCAACGGCGACCTGCCGAACGCCGAGCAGTTGAAGCAGTGGACACTCGATGTCACGCACCACACGTTCGTGCATGAGAACATGCGCAAACGCTTCCTCGACGGGTTCCACTACGACGCACATCCGATGGGCATGTTCGTGTCCTCGATGGCAGCACTCGGCACCTTCTATCCCGAGGCTAAGAACGTCCTCGACAAGGGCTCGCGCGACCAGCAGATCCTGCGCCTCATCGCAAAGACACCCACGATCGCGGCGATGTGCCACCGCTTCTCGGTCGGCCTTCCGTTCGTGTACCCGGACAACGACATCTCGTTCCCGGCCAACTTCCTCAACATGATGTGGAAGATCGGCGACTACGAGGTGGACCCGCGCCTTGAGCGCGCCATGGACGTGCTGTTCATCCTGCACGCCGATCACGAGCAGAACTGCGGCACCACCTCGATGCGTGTCGTCGGCTCCAGCCAGGCGGATCCGTACTCGGCTGCTGCTGCCGCAGCGTCGGCGCTGTATGGCCCGCTGCACGGCGGCGCCAACGAGGCAGTCGTCCGCATGCTTGCCGACATCGGCTCGATCGAGAACGTCCCGGCTTTCATCGAGGACGTAAAGAGCGGCAAGGCGGGCAGCCGCCTGATGGGCTTCGGCCACCGTGTCTACAAGAACTACGACCCGCGCGCCCGCATCATCAAGGAGGTCGCGTACGGGGTGTTCGAGGTCACGGGCAAGAATCCGCTGCTCGACATCGCGCTGAAGCTCGAAGAAGCCGCCCTCAACGACGACTACTTCAAGAGCCGCAAGCTGTACCCGAACGTGGACTTCTACTCCGGTCTCATTTATCAGGCCATGGGATTCCCGGCCGAGATGTTCACGGTGCTGTTCGCCATCCCGCGCACGGTCGGCTGGCTGGCCCATTGGCAGGAGATGCTGACCGACAAGGAACAAAAGATCAGCCGCCCGCGCCAGTGGTACACCGGCGTGGACGAGCGCGACTACGTGCCGCTCGGCTCCCGCTAACCCCTCTCACCTCTCTCGCTATCGGTCCCGAAACTCACGATTTTCGTGAGCTTCGGGACTGAGAACGTTTTGGGGGGTCACCCAACGTCAATCAAGATCTTGCCAACGTTCGCGTTTCGCTCCATGACGGCGTGCGCCTCCGCAATCCGGTCCATCGGGTAGCGGCAGTCGATCACCGGTCGCAGTACCCCCGTGTCGAACAGGGGCAGCATCTCCGCGATGAATCGTTGTGTGAGCGAGATCTTCTCCTCAAGAGGCCGCGCACGAAGCACCGTGCCAATGAGTTGCATGCGCTTGGCGAGCATCGCACCGATGTTCACGGGAGTCGTTGCGCCGCCCATCACGCCCACCTGTACAACGCGACCCTTCAGGGCGACGGCCGCAATGTTGCGGTTCACGTAGTCATCCCCGATGACGTCGAGGATCACGTCCACACCTCTGCCGCCGGTAACGCGCTTGGTCTCCTCCACGAAATCCTGCGAGCCGTAGTCGACCACGAGGTCCGCACCGAGGGCACGCACCGCCGCCACCTTGCCGCCGCTGCACGTGACGGCAACGTTGGCACCAATGGCCTTGGCGATCTGGATCGCGGCCGTGCCGACGCCGGAGGCACCCGCATGGACGAGGGCCCAACGGCCACTGGTGAGGCCGCCCTGCACCACGAGTGCGTCCCACGCTGTGAGGTACACCTCGGGGATCGCAGCCGCGTCGTCGAGGCCGACACTGGCCGGCACGCGCATGACCTGTCGCTCGTGGACAGCGATGCGCTCGGCGTAGGCACCACCACCGGTGATGGACATCACCTCGTCGCCCGGCCTCCACATGCGCACGCGCTCGCCGACAGAAACAACCGTGCCGGCAAACTCGAGACCCGGCACCTCGTGCTCCTCGGGGTATGGGTTCGGGTACAGACCCATCCGTTGCAGGATGTCGGCACGATTCAGCGCCGTGGCTCGGATGGCCACGAGGACTTCTTCGGGACCGGGCACCGGATCGGGGATCTCCTCCACGACAAGCACTTCCGGACCACCGTGGGAACGCAGAACGACAGCACGCATGGCAGGAGTATCGCCCGGATTCTGTCCGGCGGCTCGGTGCTCGGGCTGCTACCGGCCGATGAACCCCGGGGTGCGCTTCTCGCCGAACGCTGCCCGACCCTCCACGAAGTCCTCCGACACCCAGCAGCGGTCGACGAGGTCTTGCGCGTGCTCGAGCGAGGAACCCGGCAGATCGATCACCGCACTCATCGCCGCCTTCGCCGCTGCGAGGGACAGCGGTGCGTTCTGGGCGATCCGGGAGGCAAGGGCCTTGGTGGCCGCCTCGAGGTGAACCTTCGGCACGGTCTTGTTGACCAGGCCCAGTCGCTCGGCGATGTGCGCATCGATTCGCTCACCGGTGAACAGCAGCATCGAGGCCTGCGCGTGCCCGACGAGCGTCACGAGCTTGCGCACGCCGATGAGCGGGTAACCGGCGCCAAGCGGACCGGCCGGGATGGAGAACACTGCGTCGTCAGCGGCGATCCGGATGTCGGCATCCATTGCCACCATGAGCCCACCACCGATGCAGTAGCCATGGATCATCGCGATAACGGGCTTGTTGATCGTGAGCGTCATTCCCTTGCGCGCCCCGGGCGGCGGGTAGCCCGTCGTGTTGATATCGATCTGACCCAGATCGGCACCCGAGGCAAAGGCTTGATCACCCGCCCCGCGCACCACCACCACACGCACCTCGTCGTCGGTGGCCCACGCGTCGAGTACCTCCTTGATCGAGGCGAACATCTCCTCCGAGATCGCGTTGCGCTTGTCCGCCCGGTTCAGCGTCACCCACCCAACCCACTCGTCGACGTGGGCCTGGATCTGCTCGGTGGAGGTTGCTACGGAACGCACACCGGAACGGTAGCCAGCACGGTCGTTGATCAGGGGATCCGCATTCCCCCTACGCCGCCCCACGTCAGGCAACCGTTCCCGTGGCGGAGAACGCCGGGAGCAGTTAGAGCAGCTTGATGACGTCGGCGAGGCCCCTCGGCGCACCAGACAGGGGCAGCGGGAGCAGCAACGTGCGGATTCCGTGCAGCACCGCATGGCCGTCGTTCGACGGGTTGTCGCCAACCATCAGAACCTCGTCGGGCCGCAGGCCGAGCGATTCGAGGGCGAGGCGGAACAACTGACCCTCGGCCTTCACCGTGCCGTGCTCCCCGGACAGGAAGAACCGGTGCACATGGTGGAGCAGCCCGTAGTGGTCGAAGATCGGGCGCAGATCGAACGGGACATCACTCACGATCACGAGGGGCACGCCGTGCGAGTCCAGAGCCCGCAGGAACGAGGCGGTGTCCGGGAAGGGCACCCAGCCCTCAGCGCTCGTCTCGAACGCGTACAGCGCCTCCGCAGCGCCGGGCAGTTCCCGGTCCAGTTCAGCCCAGAGCGAGAGCCAGCACTCGCGATGCCGCTCGGCCGACTTGTCACGTCCCTGTGCCAGTTCGTCGGCGGAGCGGGACTGCGCGAATGCCGAGTGGTATAGCGAGGAGATGCGACGGGTTGTGGCGGCAAGACCACGCTCGGCCGCCCAGCGCTCGAGAAACACGACGCTCCCAGCGGTGTCGAACAGGGTGTGACCCCAGTCCGAGAGCACGGCGCGGATCATCGGATGATTGTGTCAGGTCCCTGCCCCGGGAATCGGGGCGTTTCGCCCGGAGAACGCCATGTTGGGCGTAGGAAGTCGATGCTGAGAATGCTGGTGGGGGTGGTGGGTGGGGTCCCGTAGTCTGTGCTCCGATGGACTTCACCTGGACGCCAGAACAGAACGAACTCCGCGAGCGGGCCCGCAAGGTCGCCGAGGGTGGGGTTGAGCGGTACGGCCGCTGGAACGACTGCTGGATGAACGGCTACTCGAAAGAGTTCTCCAAGGAACTCGCCGCCGAGGCCTTCATCGGAATGTCTTGGCCCAAGGAGTTCGGCGGTGGGGGGCGGCCTGCCATCGACCGCCTCATCGTTGCCGAGGAGATGATCAAGGTCGGCGCGCCCATCGCCGCCACCTGGTTCGCCGACCGTCAGATGGGCCCCGCGCTCATCCAATATGGCACCCAAGAACAGGTGGACCGCTACCTGCCCGAGATGCTCGCTGGCGACGTCACGTGGTGCATCGGCATGAGCGAGCCGAACGCCGGCAGCGACCTCGCCAGCCTGTCCACCAAGGCCGAGCGCGACGGCAAGCACTTCGTGATCAACGGCCAGAAGATCTGGACGAGCTTCGGTGCAGAGGCCAACTACTGCTACCTCATCTGCCGCACGTCGACCGACGGCCCGCCGCACGCCGGCATCAGTGAGGTGATCGTGCCGATGGATACACCAGGCATCACCATTCGCAAGATCGACGACATGACCACCAACGAGCACTTCTGCGAGGTGTGGTACGACAACGTGCGCGTGCCGGTGGGCAACATGGTGGGCGCTGAAGGTGCCGCGTTCAAGCAGACCATGCGCCAGCTGGAGCACGAGCGCGGCGGCATCGACCGGCTCATGTCGAACTATGCGTTGTACAAAATCGCTGTCGAGCGCGCCGACACCAGTAGTCGCGTGGTGCGCCAGCGCATTGCGAAGTTGGAGACGGACTACCGGCTCGGCCGGATCCTCGTTGCACGTGAGGTGCTCAAGCAGGCACCCGCCGGCTTCAGCGCCGCGACGAAGTGCTTCTGCACGGAGCACGAGCAGCGTGTGGCCGAATTCGTCGCCGAAACCCTCGGGGCAGACGCCACGTTGTGGAACGACGTCACTGCTGGCCTCATGTACGGCCCCGCCTACTCGATCATGGGTGGCACCGCGAACGTGATGCGCAACATCCTCGGCGAACGCGTACTCGGGCTGCCGAAGGAACCGTCCGTCCGCTGAGTCAGCCGCGTGCTACGAGCACCAACGCGGCCACCGCGAGACCCAATCCCGTTGCCTGCAGCGCCGAGAGGCGCTCGCGGTCGCGCACGAAGGCGAGCGTGACCGTTGCGGCGGGGTACATCGCCGCGATCACGCCGACGACCGCAAGCAATCCGTGGCGGGTGGAGAACAGGTAGAGCGTGTTCGCCGAGGTGTCGAGCGTTCCACCGATCAGCGCAAGGGCGAGTACGGCTCCGGCGAGACGCCACGGCAGTCGACTGGAAGCATCGTCGACAGATCGAACTCTGCCAGCAGCCCGCGCAGAACGCCACACCACGACGCCGGTGAGCGGCAGCGAGACGCAGCGCATCGCCACCACCGGCCACAGGCCACCCTCCCCGCTCGTGTAGCTGAGCGCCACAGAGAGCGAGCCGAACCCCAGACCCGCCACCAGCGCAAGGAGGTGTGCCGACAGGGGCGTCCGCTGCTCCTCGGGGTTCGCGCTGCGGGCTCCAGCACCGCTGACGAGTGCGATGGACACCAGGGCGATCGCTACGCCTGCGAGCGCAGCGCCCGAGGGTCTGTCACCAGCAACGAGACCCCAAATAGCCGGGACGAGCGCACAACTGACCCCGGCGATGGGTGCAACCACGGTCATCGCCCCGGTAGCGAAGGCTTGATAGAGACACATCAGCGCCACGGCCCCGAACCCACCGGCAAGGAATCCGTAGCCCCAGTCCGCAGCGGGAGGCGCCCGGTCACCCACAATCGGGATGACGAGCAGCGCCGCCAGCAAGCCCGCCCCCTGGCCGAACAGCGTGACCACACTGCTCTCCGCCCGTCGGCTCGCCTTGCCCCCGAGGTAGTCGGCGGTCCCCCACACAAGGGCACACAACACAGCAAAGACAACGCTCACCGTACGATCATCCCATGAAGCACGTACGTTTCGGCAGGACCGGCCTCAAGGTGTCACCGCTGTGCCTCGGCACGATGACCTTCGGGTACCAGTGCGACGAGGACACCTCGGTCTCGATCATGGACACCGCTGCCGAGGCAGGCATCACCTTCATCGACACGGCCGACATCTATCCGCTCGGGGCGCCAAACGGCCAGTACGGCTCCACCGAGGAGATCATCGGGCGCTGGCTGAAGCCGAAGCGGGACCGGTTCGTGCTTGCGACGAAGTGCTGGGGCCCCACCGGTTCCAAGCCGTGGCACATGGGTAACTCACGCCACAACATCATGCGGGCACTCGACAACTCGCTGCGCCGGCTGCAGACCGACTACATCGACCTCTACCAGGTGCACTTCTGGGACCCGAACACACCGCTCGACGAGACGATGCAGGCGCTTGACGACGTGGTGCGTTCGGGCAAGGTGCGCTACGTCGGCTGCAGCAACTTCCTCGCGTACCAACTCGCTCGTGCCCTCGGCCGCAGCGAGGTGCTGAACGTCGTTCGCTTCGAGAGCGTGCAACCGCGCTACAACCTGCTGTTCCGCGAGATCGAGCGGGAACTGCTGCCGCTGT
>CAEZYY010000020.1_pt1 | contig 42062 bp, 42 predicted proteins | sample 7265861 | NCBI WGS metagenome assembly CAEZYY01 (sample SAMEA6813946, study PRJEB35770) | freshwater metagenome | biome: Freshwater; feature: Freshwater reservoir; material: water | place: Czech Republic | collected 2016-08-15 | depth 30m m | reverse complement strand
TTCGCGTTCTTGCTGCGTATGCGGGAATCAGCCGAAGGCTGATGTCTTGAGCAGGATCTCGCTCAGGACGTACAACACGACCCACAGGACACCACCGGAGATCAGAGCGTTCTTGTGGCTCTCGAAAGGCCAGAGCAGCTTGTTGGTGGCTGCCTTACCGCCGATGAGGCCGAGGGCCAGCAACTCGATGATGCCGCCGACGGCGACAGCAATTCCGACGAAGGCCCAGGCCTTACCGGCCGAGTTCACGTCGAAGCCGCCGTAGAGGTGGGCTGCGCCGATCATGAACCAGAGCATCGAGAAGCTGAAGATGAGGTTTGCGCGCGAGGCGAGCAGTGCAGCGCGGCCTGCGCCGGGAGCGGCCGGGTTGGCCTCGGCGCCGCCGAGCACGCCGGCCGCGTTGGCGAGGACCACCTTCTGGTTGCGCCAGATGACGCCCCACACGTTCAGCATCATGAGCGTGCCCGCAGCCATGCCGACGAGGATCGCTGCGCTATGGCCGAGGCCGATGGTGGACGTGGTCGTCATGAAGTCCTGCATGTAGTCCTTCGTCAGACCCATGATGAGGATGCCGAGCACGAACGTGGTGATGGCTGCCCAACGGAACCACCAGAGCGCACGTCGGGCGAGCTTGTCGATGGACACGTTGCGGGCTCGGCCCTCGTCGCCATAGGCGGCAAAGGACGGAACCTGCACGAGGTTGAAGTAGTAGAGCAGACCGATCCAGGCGATACCGGCGAGCACGTGCAGTGCCCGCAGGAACGTGCCGAGGCCGCCCCCGTCATAGTCAAAAATCGCGATGGTGGAGAGCATGCGAATAACCCCCAAGTGGTGTGTTGGTGCCCTAGCGGCGCAACGTTACACCGTGGACCGAACGCCCCGGTGAATCCCTACCGCTAGCGTGGGCGCGCTATGGCTCACCAGTTCATCTACACGATGCACAAACTCGGTCGCTTCTACCCGCCGGAGAAGGTGGTGCTCGAGAACATCTCGCTCTCGTTCTACCCCGGCGCCAAGATCGGAGTCATCGGGTCCAACGGCTCGGGCAAGTCCAGCCTGCTTAAGATCATGGCCGGCCTCGACGACGGCTTCACCGGCGAGGCCCGCCTCACCCCGGGCTTCTCGGTCGGTCTGCTCGAGCAGGAGCCCAAGTTGGACGCCTCCAAGGACGTGCTCGGCAACGTGATGGATGGGGTCGCCCAGGTCCGTGACCTCATCGAGCGCTACAACGAGGTCATGGCCATGTGGGCCGACCCGGATGCTGACTACGAAAAAGTCGGTGCACTGCAGGGGGACCTCGAGGACAAGATCACGGTCACCGACGCCTGGAACCTCGAGCGCAACGTCGAGATCGCCATGGACGCCCTTCGGTGCCCACCCAACGACGCCGACGTGACCACGCTCTCCGGTGGCGAGCGACGCCGGGTTGCCCTGTGTCGCCTGCTGCTCTCCCGCCCGGATCTGCTCCTGCTCGACGAGCCCACCAACCACCTCGACGCCGAGAGCGTCGACTGGTTGGAGCGCTTCCTGCAGGACTACCCCGGCACCGTCGTCGCCATCACCCACGACCGCTACTTCCTCGACAACGTGGCCAAGTGGATCCTCGAACTCGACCGCGGCCGTGGCTTCCCGTTCGAGGGCAACTACACGAGCTGGCTCGAGCAGAAGCGCTCCCGACTCGCCCAGGAGGAGAAGCAGGAGTCTGCCCGTCAGCGCACCCTGGAGCGCGAGCTCGAGTGGGTGCGCATGGCCCCCAAGGCCCGGCAGGCCAAGGGTAAGGCCCGCCTTCAGGCATATGACAAGCTCCAGGCCGAGGCAGAGGCCAGCCGTCAGGACGACCGCTCGCTCGAGATCATGATCCCGCCGGGACCGCGTCTGGGTGACACCGTGATCGAGTTCGACGGGGTGTCCAAGGGATTCGGTGACCGCCTGCTCATCGAGAACCTCTCGTTCAAGATGCCCAAGGCCGGGATCGTCGGGGTCATCGGACCGAACGGCGCCGGCAAGACGACGCTGTTCCGCATGATCAACGGTGGCGAACAAGCCGATGGCGGCAACATCACTGTCGGCTCCACCGTGCAACTCAGTTACGTCGACCAGTCCCGCGACGCTCTCGACCCCGCGAACAACGTGTACCAGGAGATCACCGGGGGCGTCGACCAGATCAAGGTCGGCAACCGCGAGATGCACGGGCGCGCCTACGTCTCTGCGTTCGGCTTCAAGGGCTCGGACCAGCAGAAGGGCATCGGCGTGCTCTCAGGCGGCGAGCGCAACCGGGTGCACCTCGCCAAGGTGCTCAAGTCCGGCGGCAACGTGCTGCTGCTCGACGAACCCACCAACGACCTCGACGTGGACACGCTCCGTGCGCTCGAGGACGGCCTCGAGTCGTTCCCCGGCTGCGCCGTGGTGATCAGCCACGATCGCTGGTTCCTCGACCGGGTCTGCACACACGTGCTTGCGTTCGAGAGCAACAGCCAGGTTCGGTGGTTCGAGGGCAACTTCAGCGAGTACGAGGCGTTCCGCCACAAGGAATTCGGCTCCGAGGCCGACACCCCGCACCGCATCAAGTACAAACCTCTGTCAAGGTAAGGGCATTGCCGCCGCTCCGCTTCGGCATAGCCCTTACTGTGGCTCGTCGCTGGCGCTTCCCTCGCCACGGCTCAGAACGCGCTGATGCTCGGGCATAGCCGCCGCGGTCGCGGACGCTTGGTTGCCCGGAATGGCTGCTGCTCTGGCAGCATGGACGGGTGCCGATCAGCTGGTTCAGGGGCGGGGCCACCGTCGTGTGGGTTGCCGGCGTTGCGGGGATGATCATCAGTTCCGTGAACGGCAACAACAATGGATGGGTGGTGACCTTCGGCTGTACGACTGCCGTTGCCGCTCTCTGCGTGTTCTCCGCAACTACTGCAACACGGCGCGACCGCATCGACGTGTTCGAAGATGCCGATGCCGAGCGCCTCGAGGATCGTGTCCAATCCCTCGTCGAGGCCGGAGCAGACGAGTCCGTTGTCCGGGGCCTCGTTCGCGACGCCCTCCGCCTCGGAAGGCGCACGGACCCCTCGAATGTCTGAGACCGACCATCAACTCGCAACACGGCTCGCTGAGCAGGCCGGTTCGCTCCTGGTAACGCTGCGCGAGGAGATGTGGGCCCGCGGCGCGCACCCTTGGCAGGTCATGGACAACGGCGACCTCGCCGCCCACCGCTTCCTCATGGAGGAACTCCGCAAGGCACGGCCCGGCGACTCGGTGCTCTCCGAGGAGGGCAGCGACGACCGCACCCGGGTCTCCGCGGACCGGGTGTGGATCGTGGACCCACTCGATGGCACGAACGAGTACGGCGAGCAGGGCCGGCCCGACTGGGCGGTGCACGTCGCCCTCTGGGAACGCGGCCAGTTGATCGCAGGTGCCGTGTCCCTTCCTGCCGTCGGCTCGGTGTTCTCCACCGACCCGCCGCCGGCAATGGAGCCCTATGGGCGTGAGCAGCCAATCATCGTCACGAGCCGGAACCGCACACCGTTCCTCGCGATCGCGATCGGTCGCGCGCTCGGGTGCAATGCCATCCGCCTCGGTTCCGCCGGGGCCAAGACGATGGCCGTCATCCTCGGGCACGCCGACATCTACGCGCACGATGGCGGGATGTACCAGTGGGACTCGGCGGCACCGGCAGCGGTGGCCAAGGCAGCCGGACTGCACGTGAGCCGCATCGACGGGAGCCCGCTCGAGTACAACGCCGCAGACCCGTGGCTCCCAGACTTCCTCGTGTGCAGGCAGGAACTGGCCGACGACGTGCTTGCCGCAGTGCGCGAGGCCTGACCCCTGTGGAGCTTAAGGCGACCCGACTCGAGATCGAGGGCCACGTCGCCACCGTCTGGCTGCACCGCCCGCAGCGGCACAATGCGTGGACAGGACGCATGCATGCCGAGTACCGCTGGCTCCTCGCAACGCTCGATGCGGACCCAGCGATCAGGGCGATCGTGCTCACCGGCACACCACCGGCGTTCTGCGTGGGCGGCGACAGCGACGCACTCGCGGGTCACGCCGAACGCGGCGGGTACGACGACGGCCTGCCCGCCGACGATGCACGGCCCGCCGCCGGCACCCGACCAGAGTTCCGCGCCGAGCTCGCCTACCAACTCGGGATGCGTGTGCCCGTTATCGCTGCGGTCAACGGGGCGTGCGCGGGGATCGGCCTCGCCGTTGCGGCGTGGTGCGATCTTCGGTTCGCGTCGGCGACCGCGAAGCTCACGACGGCCGCGCCGCGGCTCGGACTGCCCGCCGAATACGGCCTGAGCTGGATCCTGCCGCGGATCATCGGGCTCACCCGGGCGAACGACCTGCTCCTGTCGGGTCGAATCGTCACGGCCGAGGGCACCAGGGACTGGGGGCTGTGGAACGAGGTACTCCCAGACGGCGCTTCTGCACTCGCCACAGCCCAGCAGTACGCACACCGCCTCGCCACGTCGGTTGCCCCCTCGTCGGTCTCGGCGACCAAGCGCCAGATTGCCGATGATCTTCTCTCCTCGGACCCATCGATGTCGGTGGACACCTCCCGCTCCCTGCTCAACACCATGACGGGGAGTGCCGAGTATCGAGAGGGCGTAGCGGCACTGCGCGAAAAGCGCGAGCCGAGGTTCTAAACGGCACCATTGCCCGCCCGCGGCCGGGTCAAGGGGTGCCGGTACCATCGGGCTCCATGCCCACCGCAACACGTTGCCCAAGCCCTCTCGTCATCGCCGCCTGCGCGTCGATTGGCGCGGGTGGCATCCACGCTGCAGTGATCGGCACGCACGCCGAGCACCGGATTCTGGCCCTGCTCTTCGTGTGGTCAGCGGCGCTCCAGGCGGTGTGGGGAATCGTTGCGCTCCTGCGGGCCTCACCTGCCGTGGCGGCAGGCGGGCTGGCGATCAACGCGGTGATGTCAGGCGCGTGGTTCGTCACCCGGGTGAGCAGCGTGTCCTGGATCGGCGGCCTCGAGGACCGCGAGCCGATGCGGTTTGCGGACACCGCCTGCGCCGGTCTCGGCATCATCGCTGTGGGCATCGCGCTCGGCGTGCTGCTGACACCCGGTGCTGCCCGCGAGATCCGCCTTGTAAACGCCGGCATTCCCGCCTTCCTCGTGGCCGCGCTCGCTCTGCCCGCAATGATCCTCGGTGGGACAACCGTTCACGGACACGCGGACGACGCACACGGACACTCCGCTGCGGATGCCACCGGCGAGGTGGCCAGCGCTGCCGTTCCCCCAAAGCCCTACAACCCCACCCAACCCATCGACCTCTCGGGTGTCGAGGGCGTGACGCCCGAGCAACAGGCGAGGGCCGAGAACCTCGTGGCAATCACGCTCGCCCGCCTGCCGGCGTTCGCCGATTATCGGGTGGCCGAGAACCTCGGCTGGCGCTCCATCGGCGATGAACTCACCGGTTTCGAGCACTTCATCAAGTGGGACCTCATCGACGATGACGACGCCCTCAACCCGGACGCACCCGAGTCCCTCGTCTACCGGGTCGGCACAAACGGTTCCCGCACGCTCGTGTCGGTCATGTTCTTGCTCCCGCCAAACGTCCCGCTCGGGGGTGTCCCCGACGTCGGTGGTCGTCTCATGCAGTGGCACATCCACGACGACCTGTGTTTCACGCCCGGTGCCACGCCGAGGGTTGCCGGTGTCACCACCGTCGGGGGTTCGTGCACAGCCCCATTGGAGAAGCTTGCACCGTCACCGATGATCCACGTCTGGATCGTCCCGCACCCCTGCGGTCCCTTCGCCGCCCTGGAGGGGGTCGGGGCCGGACAGGTGAAAGACGGTGAGACCAAGTGGTGCGATCACGCCCACGGGGCCGCCGGCACGTTCTCCTAGTCCGCTGTGCGCTACTTGCCGAGGGTGGCGGCAGCGTCTTCGTCCTTCACCATCCACCATGCACAACTGGTGGCGATGACCAGCAGCACCGTCGAGACGAGGATGGACACCCGGTAGCCGTGAAGCGCCCGTTCGGGGTCCACCGGCTTGCCGACGAGGTTGGTAAACGCAGCGAGCAGTGTGGACATCACCGCGACGCCGACGGAGATCGACACCTGCCGCAGGGTCGAGAAGATCGATGACGCCCGGCCCATGTCGGAGGGGGAGATCGACGAGTATGCCACCGCCTGGATCGGGGTGAACGCCAGACCCATGGAGAGACCCCGGGCGAACATCAGCCCGCGGATCTCCCAGAAACTGGTGTTCGGGCCGATCGTCACGAACGCGAGGATCACCACGGCAGCGGCACCGAAACCCACCGTGATCAGTTTCCTCGGGCCAACGCGTCGATAGATCCGGCCGGCAATCTGCGAGGTGATCATCACGCCGAGCGCCTGCGGGAACGTGATGAGGCCCGAGGCTTGGGCGCTGATCCCGCGGTAGTTCTGCAAGTAGAGCGGCAGGACGAACAGCAGGCCGAAGAACGATGCCATCGACACGTTCATCACGATGTTCGCGCTGCGGAAGCCTCGGTTCTTGAGCAGGCGAAGATCGAGCATCGGATGCTCGACCCGCAACTCCGTGTACACAAAGGCGATCAGCATCAGCACGCCGATCGTCCCGGCGAGCAGCGTGGGTGTCGCGGTCCAGCCGGACCTCGGTCCCTCGCTGAGTGCGTAGAGGCTCAGGGCAAGGCCACCGCCGGACAGAATGAAGCCCGGTAGGTCGAACCGCCCCGCCGACGACTCACGATGCTCCCGCAGGACCGCGACGGCGGCGATGAACACGACGGTGCAGATGGGGAAGTTGACCCAGAAGATCCACCTCCACCCCACGTGGGTGACGAGCAGACCGCCGAGGATCGGACCGAGTGCGGGGGCGAGCAGCGTGGGCACCGTGATGACCACGGCGACACGGATGCGTTCGGCCGGCGGGAAGGCCCGATAGAGCATCGACAGCCCGACGGGTGTGAGCATGCCACCGCCCACGCCCTGGAAGACGCGGAACGCAATGAGCATCCCCATGGAGTTGGCGAAACCGCAGGCGAGCGACCCGAGGGTGAACAGCGCCAGGCTGACGAGGAAGGCCTTCTTGGTGCCGACCTTGTCGGACCACCAACCCGCGAGCGGAATACTCGCTGCGAGAGCAAGGGTGTACCCCACCACCACCCATTCCACGGCATCGCTGTTCAACTGCTTGCCCAGCTGAGGAAGTGCAACGTTAACGATCGTGATGTCGAGGATGTCGAGGAACACAGCCCCGACGTAGATCGTTGCGACGAGCCACTTGTACTCGAACGTGCGCCCGAGCACCGTCACTTCGTCGCGGACGAGCGTCTCGGTCACGGGGCCACCCAACCGACGGGGGCTAGGGCACCTGCGAACGACATAGGGACTGGTTTAGCCCGTCGGCTCGGGCGCTGGCGAACCCGGGGCCACAGATCGGTGTGATCTGCGTCCTGCAGGGTGCAGATCCCCACTGGCGCTGCCAGCATGCAGGCCATGAGCGATCTGGACTGGGGAGCATTCACCGAGCAGGGCCCCTGGACGTTGGACCCCAACAACATCCCCTGGATGGCGCAAGCCCCCGAACTGCGCCGGGCGGCCCGTGCCGAGGTTCCCGTACTGACGAGCCCAAAGCGCTTCCCACCCGGCACACGGGTGCTCACGGTGGCCGGACAGGTCGTCACAGCAATCAGCCCGTGGCTCGTGCGCAAGCGCCGCGGCCGCTTCAAGGACACGGCGGCCAGCAGGGCCGATATCTCGCTCCGCCTGCGCAAGGCGGCCGAGGTGCTCGGGCCGACGTACATCAAGCTCGGCCAGATCATCTCCTCGGGCGAGGGCTTGTTCCCCGCGGAGCTCGTCGCGGAGTTCAAGCGCTGCCGCGACCAGGTTCGCGCCGAGCCGTGGGAAGCCGTCCGACGGGTGGTGGAGGAGGACCTCGGCCGCACGATCGAGTCCGTCTTCGAGTCCTTCGAGCGCAAGCCCCTCGCTGCAGCGTCTATCGCACAGGTACACCTCGCCAAGCTGCGCACCGGCGAGGAGGTCGTGGTGAAGGTGCAACGGCCGCAGGTCGCATCCCTTGTGCACCGCGATCTTGAGGTACTCGCCTATCTCGCGCCACACCTCGTCGGGCGCATCCCGATCGCCGCGCTCGCAAACCCCCCTGCCCTCGTTGAGCTGTTCGCCGACACCATCGTGGAGGAACTCGACTTCCGCCTCGAGGCCGCCAACATGATCGACATCGCCCGGGTACTCAAGGACCTCGACCAGCGCGGGTACGTCGTCCCCCGACCGCACCCGCGCCTCGTCACGAAACGGGTGCTCGTGATGCAGCGGCTGTCCGGCTTCAACTTCGACGATGTGGTCGGGATGAAGAACGCCGGCATCGACACCGAGGACGTGATCCGTACCGGGATGGTGGCCTTCATGGAGGGCGCTCTCATCCATGGCGTGTTCCACGGCGACCTGCACGGCGGGAACCTGTTCGTGCTCGCCGACGGTCGTACAGCGCTGTTGGACTTCGGCATCGTGGGCCGCCTCTCCGGGGACCGACGCCTCGCGTTCCTCCGGTTGATGATGTTCGCAACGGGCAACGACGTGATCGGTCAGCTCGGTGCGCTGCGCGACCTCGGTGCGCTCCCGAAGGACACCGACCTGCAGGCTGTCATGAAGGACCTCGGTCTCGACCGGCCACCGATTGACCCCACCACGCTCTCGGGCGAGGAGCTCGTGGCCGAGGTGCAGCGCCTCGTGAAAGCGCTGCTCGGCTACGGGGCGCGGCTGCCCAAGGAGCTCATGCTCTACGTGAAGAACATGGTGTTCCTGGATGGAGCCATCGCCCGGCTCGCACCGGACCTCGACCTCCTTGCCGAGGTGGCCCATATCTCCATGATGTTCGCCGAGAAGCACGGCGAGCGCTTCGCGGCCGAACTCGGCCTCACGCAGAACGCGTGGTCTCTCGACATGGAGGGCGTGAAGGCCAGTCTCGGAGTGGACACCTCGGTGGAGAAGCTCACCTACCGAGAACTGCAGGAACGACGCGCCCTCATCCAGAAGCGCATGCAGAACCGCCTCAGTAGCTAGGTTCCCCAGAATGCGTCTGGTGATTGCGCGCTGCACCGTGAGCTATGTGGGACGTCTTGAGGCGCGCCTGCCCGAGGCTGTTCGGCTCATCATGGTGAAGGCGGACGGGTGTGTGGCCATCCACTCCGACGGCGGGGCATACAAACCACTCAACTGGATGAACGCCCCGAACACGCTGCGGGAACTCGAGACGACCTGGGAGGTGGAGAACCCCAAGGGCGAAAAGCTCATCATTGAGTTGCACGAGGTGTTCACCGACTCCGCACACGAGTTCGGCGTTGACCCTGGTCTGCAGAAGGATGGCGTCGAGGCGCACCTGCAGGAACTGCTGGCCATCGCGCCCGACATGATCGAGGAGGGGCTCACACTCATCCGGCGCGAGTACCCCACCGACATCGGTCCGGTGGACCTGATGTGCAAGGACCCGTCCGGTGTAACCGTCGCGATTGAAGTGAAGCGCCGGGGCGACATCGACGGTGTCGAACAACTGGCCCGCTACATCGAGCGGCTCGGCATGGACTCCTCGCTCGGCACCATCCGCGGCATCTTCGTGGCCCAGACCATCAAGCCCCAGGCCCGCGTGCTTGCCGAGTCCCGGGGCTTCCGGTGGGTCGAGGTGGACTACGACGTGCTGCGCGGCCGCAAGTCCGAGGAACTCACGCTGTTCTAGCGCCTTGTTCTCGGTCCCGAAACCGCCGCACGTCTTGAGCGTTTTGGGGACCGAGAACGATGGCGTGGCTACACCTCGAAGCGGCAGAGACCTTGGTCGATGACGACTCGTTCGCCGACGGACGTGGTGAACACGGCCTCACCCGAACTGGTTCCCCACATGCTGATGGTGAGTGCCTCACCCGGCAGCACCGGGGACGCGAACCGTGCTTCCATGTGGCGGAACCTCGCGGACTCCGACCCGCAGAGCGTGTGCAGCAGCGCCCGGCCGGTGAAGCCGTACGAGCACAGTCCGTGAAGGATTGGGCGGTCGAACCCGCCCATCCTGGCGAACGCCGGGTCCGTGTGCAGCGGGTTGCGGTCGCCCGACAGTCGATACACGAACGCCTGATGCACGCTCGTCTGGTACGTAACCTGGTGATCGGGCAGACGTGCCGGCGGTTCGTTCTGGGCGCCGCTCGGCCCACGGTCGCCACCCCAGCCACCTTCACCACGGATGAACGCTGACATCGTGGTGGTGTACAACGGAGAGCCGTCGGCGAGCCTCGCCTCGGCCGCCATCACCACCACCGCGGCCTTGCCCTTGTCGAACATGTCCACGACGCGGGACTGGACGGTTGCCGACCCCTCCACCGGCAGCGCTCGGTGCAGCGTGACCGACTGCTGGCCGTGCACGAGCAGCGCAGGGTTGTACGTACCGATCATGCCCATAGCGCTCATCGCCTTGCCGGCCCCGATCACCACCGGGAACGTTGGGAAGGCCTGTTGCGGCACACCGGCGGTGTTCTCCGTGGTATAGGCAAGCTCGTCGATCCCTCCCCCGATGCCCACGGCATAGAGCAAGGCGTCCTTGGACGCCCACGAGATCTCGGCGGGCTCGGATACGGATCCAACGGCATTCGGGTTCAGCGGCATGAGGATGTTTTACCTCCCCACCGGGCCGTGCGCGAGTACGACCACTACGCCAAGGTGATCGATGTGGGTGTCAGGCGCGTCTGAACAAGCGCCCGACACCCAACGAGTCGATTACTTGATGGTGGTCTGCGGCCAGGTGCCGGGCTCGCCGTCCATACCCGAGTTCTTGCGGGCCTTGGCGAGCATGTCCCGCACGGCTGGACCGATCTTCGTCGGGTCCTCGATGGGCTTCACACGCGGACCCCGCACCCAACCCTCGGCAACCGAGAGGGACTGACCCGACGCCTCGAAGACCCGGCCGGTGACATCCTTGGACTCCTCGGAGGCGAGCCACGTGACGATCGGCGCAATCCAGCGCGGCGACCGCATCTCGCGCTCCTCGTCGGTCTCCGGTGCCGGCCCGAGGCCCTCGGTCATGCGGGTGAGCGCCACCGGGCCCACTGCGTTCACCGTGACGCCGTAACGGTGCAGTTCGAGGGCTGCGATGTTCGTGAAGGCAGCGATGCCTGCCTTGGCAGCGCCGTAGTTGGTCTGGCCCGGGTTGCCGTAGATACCCGACACCGATGTGGTGTTGATGATCCGGCCGCTCACCGGCTTGCCGGCCTTGGCCTGCTCGCGCCAGTACGCAGCAGCCCAGCGACTCGGGGCGAAGGTTCCCTTGAGATGCACATTGATCACGGCATCCCACTCCTCCTCGGTCATGTTCGCGAGCACGCGGTCGCGCAGGATTCCTGCGTTGTTGACGACGACATGCAGGTCCCCGAAGGTCTCGATCGCGGAGTTGATGAGGCGCTGGGCACCCTCCCAGTTCGACACACTCTCGCCGTTCGCGATCGCCTCGCCGCCCATGCCCTTGATCTCGTTGACCACCTGCTGGGCCGGGGACAGATCCCCGCCCGAACCGTCCATATTCCCGCCGAGATCGTTCACGACGACCTTTGCGCCGTGAGCAGCGAGGCTCAGGGCATGTTCACGCCCGATGCCGCGACCGGCACCGGTGACGATTGCAACCCGACCTTCACACAAACGAGCCATGACACATCTCCTCCGGGCCCTCGGGACCCGCCTCTGCGGACGACCGGATCGGGCCGTCGGGCACTCCAACGTGACTATTCTCGCCGCTTCCCCGGTGTTCCGGGCAAACCTGCCGGGCGGCGTCCGGGGGTGAGCGGCCGGGCAATAGCCTGACCGGTGTGAGCACCACGGACCCCCTGATCGACGTGCTCGTGATCGGGGGCGGGCCGGCCGGCAGCGCGGCGGCGATCACACTCGCCCGGGCGGGCCGGCATGTGCTCGTTGTCGACAAGGCCGCGTTTCCGCGGGACAAGTGCTGCGGCGACGGGCTCACCACGGGGGCGTTGAGGCACCTCGAGGAACTCGGTCTGAACCCCTCGGACGTGCCGTCTTGGACCGCTGTCGACGACGTGTGGTTGCGCTCGCCCTCTGGCCGCGAGGTGCAACTGCAACTGCCGGATCGAGCCTCGATGGGACTGTTCTCCGCCGTGGCACGACGGATCGATCTGGATGCTGCACTGTTGTCCCTCGCCCGGGACGCGGGGGCCGAGGTGCGTGAGCGCTGCGCGCTCACCGCGATCCGGACGGCACCCGATGCCGTCGAGGCACGCTTCGAGGACGGAACGTCGGTGCGGGCCCGCTACGCAGTCGCCGCGGACGGGATGTGGTCCCCGACTCGCAAGATGCTCGGGCTGCACGAGGACGGATACCTCGGCGAGTGGCACGCGTTCCGCCAGTACGTGGGCGGGGTGACCGGCCCGGCCGCGACCCGCCAGTACGTGTGGTTTGAGCCCGATGTCCTTCCGGGGTACGCGTGGTCGTTCCCGCTCCCGCCGGGGCCCGACGGCAAGTCGGTCGTGAACTTCGGCTTCGGCGTGCCGCGTGACGGCCGGCCGATCAAGGACATGAAGAAGACCTGGGCGGACCTGCTGGAGCGACCCCACATCAAGGCCGCTCTCGGCGGACCGATCGAGCCCGAGGACCGCCCTACGGCGTGGCCGATCCCCGCACGGATCGACCGCGCCGTGCTCACCTTCGGGCGCGTGCTCTTCGTCGGCGATGCCGTAGGCGCCACGGACGTCATGACCGGTGAGGGCATCGGTCAGGCACTGCTCACCGGCCGCCTCGCCGGCGACGCAGTCGTGGCGGCCCCGGCCGGCGGCGCGCAGCGAGCGGTGACCGAGGCGTATCGCAGCGCTGTCCGGCACCATCTGTTCGCAGACCACCGCATGTCGGTGGCGCTCGGACGAGTGCTGCGCTACCGATGGGGTGCGCGCGGCGCGATCCGCGTGGTGGCAACGTCGTCGTGGACACGGCGGAACTTCGTACGATGGATGTTCGAGGACGAGCCGCGCGCCGTCATCGTCACGCCGAAGCGCTGGCACCGCCGCTTCCTGCGCCGCAAGGGCGCCTACCTCGCCTCACCGGGGTCGTAGTCCACTACCGTTCGCAGCATGCGGACACGCCTTACCGACCTCTTCGACATCGAGCACCCCGTGATGCTGGCGGGCATGGGCGGTGTGTCGTACGACCGGCTCGTCGCAGCCGTCTCCGAGGCGGGTGGCATCGGCACGTTCGGTGCAGCACAGCTGAGGCCTTCCGAACTGGCCGACCAGATGACGAACGTGCGCCAGTGGACGAAAAAGCCATTCGGTGTGGATCTGCTCGCTGCCATCCCCGGTCAGGTGGAGGCCGGTATCCAGGCGGTCATCGACGGCGGCGCGCGCATCTTCGTGGCGGGTCTCGGCATCCCGCGTGATGTCATCGACCTGCTGCACTCCAAGAACATCCTTGTCGGTTCGATGTGCGGCAAGGTGCGCCACGCCGTCGGCGCGGTGGAGAGCGGCTGCGACTTTGTGGTGGCCCAGGGAACCGAGGCCGGCGGCCACACCGGATACATCGCCACGCTGCCCCTCGTGCCGCAGGTGGTCGACGCGGTGGGCGATCGCGTCCCCGTGGTTGCCGCGGGTGGGATCTTCGACGGCCGCGGCCTCGCCGCTGCACTCGCACTCGGTGCCGACGGCGTGTGGGTGGGGACGCGATTCATCGCGTCGTTCGAGGCGAACACCGTGAAGGGCTACAAGGAGACGCTGCTGCGCCTGCGCGAGGACGACACGGTGATCAGCAAGTCGTACACGGGCAAGACCTGCAGGGTGGTGCGCACGGAGTGGACGAACCACTACGACGAGCACCCCGATGAACTGCTGAAGTTCCCTGACCAGGCAATCTTCGCCGCCAAAACGGGCGTTGCGCATCTCGGCGCACCGGATGGCACCGAGGTGGACATCGCGCAGGAGTTCATGCCGTGCGGACAGGGGGTTGGCGCCATTCACGAGCTTGAGCCGGCAGCGAAGATCCTTCACGACATGGTGGCCGAGGCAGAGCGCACCATCGACCGCCTCACCTCGATCCGGCGCTGAGCCCGCACCATGAGCATCACCGATGGACTGCACGACCACGTCAACGAGGTCTGGGACCGGGACATCCCCGCTCCGCTGGTCGAGTACGTCTCCATCCCCAACGTGTCCCCCGCCTACGAGGACCGGTGGGAGGAGCTTGGGCACATGGAGCGGGCGGTGACGCTCGTGCACGACTGGTGTGCAGCACGCCGGATCGCTGGCATGACCATCGACGTGCAGCGCCTGTCTGGTCGAACACCGCTCATCGTCATCGAGGTACCCGCCTTCGGTGGCGGTCCCGCCGACCGAACGGTGATCCTGTACGGCCACCTCGACAAGCAGCCCGAGATGACGGGCTGGCGCGACGGCCTCGGCCCCTGGACGCCGGTGATCGAGGGCAACCGGCTCTATGGGCGCGGTGGGGCTGACGACGGCTACGCAGCCTTCGCATCGCTCACCGCGATCGAGGCTGTGCAGGCAAATGGCAGCAGCCATGCCCGGTGCGTGGTGCTCATCGAGGCGAGCGAGGAGAGCGGCTCGGTAGACCTGCCGGCCCATCTCGAAGCGCTCGACAACCGTCTCGACGGCACCGACCTCGTTCTGTGCCTCGACTCGGGATGCCTCGACTACGAACGGCTCTGGGTCACTACCTCGCTGCGCGGCCTCGTCGGCGGCCTGCTGACCGTGGAAATCCTGTCCGAGGGTGTCCACTCCGGTGCGGCGAGCGGAGTGGTGCCGTCATCGTTCCGCATCGTGCGCGAACTCCTCGACCGCGTGGAGGATGCGAGCACGGGCTGGATCCTGCTGCCCGAGTTCCACGTCGAGATCCCGGCAGACCGCATCAAGCAGGCGACCGACACTGCAGCCGTCACGGAGCCCTACTCGTCGACGATGCCGTTCGTTGCTGGCGCCGTTCCCGTGACCTCGGACCCGGCGGACCAACTGCTTGCGCACACCTGGCGCCCCGCCCTGAGCGTTGTCGGTGCGGATGGTTTCCCGCCCACGAATCGTGCGGGCAACGTGTTGCGACCGCTCACTGCGCTGCGCCTCAGCATCCGCATCCCACCGACGTGTGACCACGAGCGTGCGGCCACCGCACTGGAGCGTGTGCTCACCGAGAACCCGCCCTACGGGGCACGCGTGACATTCGATGCGGACCACGTTGCACCGGCGTGGAACGCCCCGACATTCGCGCCGTGGCTCGAGGCCTCGCTGGAGGGCGCCTCGCAGAGCGTGTTCGGCAGGTCAGCACTCGCCTACGGAGAGGGCGGCACGATCCCGTTCATGGGCATGCTTGGCGACCGCTTCCCCGAGGCACAGTTCGTGATCACGGGTGTGCTCGGGCCGGGGTCCAACGCACACGGGCCCAACGAGTTCCTCGACCTGCCCACCGCTCGACGGGTCACCGAGGTGCTCTCGTACGTCCTCATCGACCACGCGCAGCGATAGAACATCTGACGTGGTGGGTGTCCAGTCCCGAGGGTGGAAATGATGAACGAACAGTCGATCGGGCGGGCGGACCGCGAGCACCTCAACGGGCACCATGGCGCGCTCGTGTGGCTAACGGGCCTCAGCGGCGCCGGCAAGTCCACCATTGCGATCGCGCTGGAGCAGCGTCTGCACGCGCTCGGGATCCACTCCTACCTACTGGACGGCGACGAACTGCGGCTGGGCATCAACCGGGACCTTGGCTTCACGCCCGAGGACCGGGTAGAGAACATCCGTCGTGCGGGTGAAGTGGCAAGGCTTATGGTTGATGCCGGACTCGTGGTGATCGCCGCCTTCATCTCTCCGTACCGCGCGGACCGGCAGATGGTGCGCGAGCGCTTTGCACCCGGCGACTTCGTCGAGGTGTTTGTGGACACGTCGCTTGCCGTGTGCGAGCAACGCGACCCCAAGGGCCTCTACGCCCGTGCGCGCCGCGGCGAGGTGCCAAACTTCACCGGGATCAGCGCTCCGTACGAGGTACCCGAGTCACCGGAACTGCGCATCGACACGACGGTATGCACCGCCGACGATGCGGCTTCCATCATCCTGCATCGCCTGCTGGGCGCCTGAGAGACCGGCGACCGAGTCGAGCGCTGGCCAGCGAACCACGCTGCCAGCCGAGGAGGTCCTCAGTAGCACGCATGTCTGCACGGAACGACCGGCGCACGAGCGCATCAAGGGGTGAGAGCGGCCGGGAGAGCCGGCGTCTGTTCAACCACTTCAGTGTGACCGGCGACGGGAAGGGTGTCACACCGAGGTGTTCCGTGACGCGTTGCGCCGTGGTGGCGCTCTCGTTCACCAGTTCGTCGAAGCGGAGCACGAGAGCATCAGGGAACCACTCAAGCAATCGACCGATCTGTCGCGAGTACCGGCCGCGATCCCGGAACGAACTGACGCGAGCAGGAGAATTCGGAGCCAGAGGGTTTCGGTCTGCGGCCAAGCGGCGGCTCTCCAACTGCAGGGCCTGCCAGTAGCGACCGGTCTCAACCCCGCGCTGACGCTCGTGCGCGTACTGTGAGCGAGCACGCTCTGCAGGGTCTCGCAACACGGCGATCACCTTGAGGTTGGGGTTGTGGCGATACAAGGCCTCGATGCACCCCGGGAGGTACAGATAGGAGGGCGTGGCATCAAGCAGCACAGGCTGACCGGCGTAGTGGGAGAAGCGGTTGGCCCAGCGCTCAGTGCTGACACCGTCCCGCTGCACTAGCGCATCGTCGAACCAGTGCGCCTCCTTGCCCCGCGCAAGGCAGATATCGGGATGCGTGTCCAGCAACTGTGCGAACGAGGTCGTGCCACATCGCTGCGCGCCGAGAATGACTGCGTTCAGCGTCCTGCTCGCCGCCGGGTCTCGGTCAGCGATTCCCTCGGTTGTGTCCCGGTCCTGCACGCCCGGACATACTACGCAGGTGGCAGAGCAGGGCAAGCGTCTCAATTCCCTCGAGCTGCTCCGCAGCAACAAGCAACTGCGGTTCCTCTTCATCGCCCAGGTCGTGTCGTTCATGGGCGACTGGTTCGCCTACGTGGCCATCACCGGTCGTGTGCAGGACCTCACGGGTTCGAACTTCCTGGTGTCACTGCTCTCCGTGCTGGAGATGCTCCCCTACTTCTTGATGTCCCCGATCGCGGGATCTGTCGCGGATCGCTTCGACCGACGGCGCATCGTCATCGTTACATCGCTCGCCCAGGTGATTGCCGCGCTGGGCATGCTGCTCGTGCGCTCCGAGAGCACGGTGTTCATCTCGTTCATCAGCGTGTCGCTCATCGCCGGGCTCGCCGCCTTCGTCGCTCCCGCCGTGCAGGCAGCCATCCCGAACCTCGCCCGCAACGCAGACGAGACCCGCACCGCCACGTCGCTCTTTGGCGCGATGTGGGGCGTGATGGCTGCGGTCGGCTCCGGCGTCGGCGGCCTGTTCGCGTGGGCCTTCGGGCGTGACGCCGCGTTCATCGCCAACGCCGTGTCCTTCATCGCTGCGGCACTGGCGGTGGCGATGGTGTCGCTGCCGATGCAGCTTGAGCGAAAGAGCACCGGGCGGATGCGCCCCATCGCCGACACCATCGAGGCCATCCGCTTCGCCCGCAAGGACCGCGTGGTACTTGCTCTCCTCGCGTCCAAGACCACCGCAGCGATTGGCATGGGCGTGCTCGGCATCATCGTGGTGTTCGCGCGGGAGGAACTGAACAGTGGCGATGCCGGCAGCGGCCTGCTGCTGACGGCACGCGGGATCGGTGCGGCCCTCGGGCCGGTGATCGGCGTTCGCTTGATAGGCACCAGCATGAGCCGGCTCCTCACGGTGTGCGCTGTCTCCGGCATCGTGTTCGGTGCGGGGTACACCTTCGCCAGCACCACCCACCTGATGGTGTTCGCCGTGATCGGCGTGATGGTGGCGCACCTCGGCGCCGGCGGCGAGTGGGCCATCTCCACGCTTGGCCTGCAACTCCGGTGCCCGGACGAGGTGCGCGGGCGGATCATGGCCGCGGACTACGCGGTGGCAACGCTCGTGCTCGCCCTTGCGGGCCTCGGTGCGGGTGCGCTTGCGGAGTTCGCCAGCGTGCGCCTGGCGCTCTTCGTGTTCGCCCTGGCGTCAACGATTGCGGCGGTCGTGTACCTCGCGCTAACGCGCGGCCTGCGCCGTGCGCTCGCCGCCGAGGGCGTCACCCTCGCCTCGCCGATGTCCTGACCCGCGGGGTCTGCAGGGTTGCTGACCCCGGAAGGGGTGGGACTCAGCCGATGACGCTGCGGATCGCCGAGCTGAGGCTGATCGTGCGCACATCGTTCGCGAGGTTGTTGTCCATCTGGTTCATCACGAACGCGAAGGCGATGTCATCCTCGGGTGAGGCGAAGGCCACGCTGCCCCCGGCGCCCGGGTGCCCGTAGCAACCGGGCCCCATGTACGGGGACATGAAGCCGGTGGTCATGAAGCCCATGCCGAACGTGGATGGCAGCAGGAGGCACGCATCGGCCTCCCCCTCGGGAGTAACCGTCGTACGGGCCCGTTCGCGGGTGGCGTCGCTGAGCAGTTGCACCCCGTCAACCGTCGCGAACGTTGCTGCGTAGATGCGAGCGAGGGCGGTGGCCGTCCCGATGCCGTTGGCAGCGGGGATCTCGGCAGCGTGCACGGCCCTCGTGTTGAACACGATGTCCTCGCCGCCCTCGAGCGCCTCGGCACCGAAGGCGCCGTCGAGTGAGAGCGCACGCCAGGCGTTGGTTCCCGGCCCCATCATCTGGGCCATCATCGCGGCGAGCGCAGGATCCTCCGGCGGGGGGCTCGGGATCATCGGCGAGACCCGGTGCTCCAGTTCCTCGGGCAACCCCACCCAGAACTGGGCGCGCAGCGGGCCGGTGATCTCGTCAGCCACGAAGGTGCCGAGGCTGCGGTGCCCCGGGTCGACGCGGCGCACCAACTCACCCGCCAGCCAGCCGTAGGTGAGTGCGTGGTAGCCGTGCGTGGTGCCCGGTTCCCACAGCGGCGCCTGTTCGGCGAGACGGCCGGTGATCGTGGCCCAGTCGAGCGCGTCCGCAAGCGTGACCGGCGCGTCGACGCTGAAGAGGCCGGCCTGGTGCGAGAGCAACTGGGAGACGGTGATATCACCCTTCCCAGCGGCCGCGAACTCGGGCCAGTACGCAGACACCTTCTCGTCGTAGTTGAGCAGCCTGCGGTCCACGCACATGCCGACGGCGATTGCCGTGACACCTTTCGTGGTGGAGAACACGAGTTGCAGCGTGTCGTGCGCGTACGGGGCCATGCGCGAACGGTCGAAGAACCCGCCCCGCAGGTCCACGACCAACTGGCCGCGGTGGTACACGGCAACGCCAGCGCCCACATCCCGACCTGACGAGAGATTGTCCGCAAATGCCTCCCGGACGGGTTCCCACCCGCCGAGCACCAACCCGTGGGGATCGCCGGCAGCCATCTCGTCAGCCGATCATGTCTTTGAGCATCTCGACCTGCTTGACAGGGTCCTTGCCCACGGGGTTGACCTGCAGCACGGTGACGCCAGCCTCCTTGAACGCGCCCAGGCGCTCCTTGATGAGGCTCTTGGGGCCTACGAGGTTCTGCAGGCGGAGCATCTCGGCCGGCACCGCAGCAGCGGCCTCGTCCTTCTTGCCGTCCAGGTAGAGGTCCTGGATCTCGATGGCTTCTTCCTCGTACCCGTAACCGCGGGCGATGTCGTTGTAGAAGTTCTTGCCGCGGGCACCCATGCCACCGACGTAGAGCGCCGTGTTCGGGCGGCTCATGTCGAGGATCTTGTCGGCTGCAGCCTGATCGAGCGAGTCGTCGATGCAGAGCATGCCGCCACCCGAGATCTCGAGGCGCGGGAGCGAGGGATCACGCTTGGCAAGACCGGCCTTGAGCGGGCCGCCCCACACCTGCTGGAACTTCTCGGGGATAAACATGATGGGCAGCCAGCCGTCGGCCGTTGCCGCTGTGGCCTCGACAGCCCGTTCCTTGAGCGACGCCCACCAGATCGGGATGTCCTTGCGGACCGGGTGATTGATGAGCTTGAGCGCCTTGCCAAGGCCGGTGCCCTGGCCTGCGGGCAGCGGGACCTTCACGGTGTCGCCGTCGTACACGAGCGGCTCGCGCTTCCACACCATGCGGCACGCCTCGATGTACTCCTGGATGCGCTTGGCAGGCTTCTCGTACGGCACGCCGTGGAAGCCCTCGACTACCTGCGGGCCGGAGGCGCCGAGGCCGAGGATGAAGCGACCGTCGCTCACGTAGTCGCAGCCGGCTGCGGTCATGGCCATCAGCGCCGCGGTGCGCGAGTAAACGTTCACGATGCCGGTGCCGATCTGGATGCGCTCGGTCTTGGCTGCGAGGTAGCCAACCTGGCTGATCGCGTCGAAGCTGTAGGCCTCGGCGACCCACACGATGTCGAGACCGGCCTTCTCCAGATCAGCGACCTTCTGGACAGACTCCTTGAAGCCACCTGAGTAGCTGAGTGCCATTGCGAGTTTCACGGTGCGGTACCCCCGGGTCGAACGATGGGATGACGCTAACCGTTGAGGTTGCCGCTCCGAAAGCCCTCGAGGTCCAGGGTGACGTACCGGTAGCCAGCACGGCGGACTGCGTCCACGATCTCGGCTCGCCGCTCGACGGCCGCCGGGAGGTCGGCAAGGTCGAGTTCGATGCGCGCCGTGTCGTCGTAGTGGCGGACACGCAACTGGCGAAACCCGAGCCGGCGGAGGGAGGCCTCTGCCCGGTCCACCTGGGTGAGCGTGGTGAGCAACACCGGCGTGCCGTACGGGATGCGTGAGGCGAGACACGCCGCCGCCGGCTTGTCCCACGTGCGCAGGCCGAGCGTGCGGGACGCGGCCCGGATGTCGGCCTTGGTGAATCCTGCCTCCACGAGCGGGAACCGCGCGCCCCGCTCCTCGGCCGCCTTCTGGCCGGGGCGGTGGTCGCCGAGATCGTCGAGGTTCACGCCCAACACGATCGTGGCCCGTTCGGCGTCGGCAACGGGGCCGACGACGTCCATCAGCTCTGCCTTGCAGTGGTAGCAGCGGTCGGTGTCGTTGGCCCGGTAGGCAGCGCGGGCCATCTCGTCGGTGTCCACCGGCGTCCAGCGCAGGCCCCACTCCGCCGCGAGCGCCCGACAGTCCGCATCCTCGTCGGTGGCGAGCGACGGCGAAACGGCCGTGACTGCATGGGCGCTGGCCGGGCCGAGAACGGTGTGGGCTCGGTGAGCGAGGAACGCCGAGTCGGCACCACCGGAGAACGCAATGACGACGTTGCCGAGACCTCGAAGCACGTCGTCGAGCCGCTCAACCTTCTCCCCCAGCCCCTCGCCCATCACCCCACGAACCCTACCCACATCGCATTCTGACGGGACTTTCCCCACGCATGTGTGGGGAAACCTTGTCGAGAGCGCGCACACTGGGGGGGTGATTGGGCCGGAGGAGAAGCGGATCGAGGTGGCGGACGGCGTATCGCTGCACACGCTCCACTGGGGCACGCCCGCGGTCGAGGCCGATCGCCCGGCATTCCTCCTCGTCCACGGCCTCGCCTCCAACGCACGGCTCTGGGACGGGGTCGCCTCACAGTTGGCGGCCGCCGGGTTTCACGCCATTTCGGTCGATCTGCGCGGTCACGGCCAGTCGGACAAGCCCGATCGCGGCTACGACTTCGCCACGATCACCAACGATCTGCTCGCCGTGATTGAGCACGAGGGCCTGGACCGCCCGGTGGTCGCGGGGCAGTCCTGGGGCGGCAACTTGGTCATCGAACTGGCATGGAGCGCCCCCGAGCGGGTGCGCGGCGTGTGCGCCGTGGACGGCGGCATGATCGAGTTGGGGACGCACATGCCCTCGTGGAACGCCTGCGCCGACGCGCTGCGACCGCCGGACCTCGTCGGCATGCGCACCTCCCGCATGGAGGGGTTCATCCGGTCCGCGCACCCGAACTGGCCCGAGGCCGGCATCCAGGGTGCGATGGCCAACTTCCACCAACGCGACGACGGCACGATTGCTCCCTGGCTCACGCTGGACCGACACATGAAGATCCTGCGCTCGCTGTGGGAGCACCGACCGACGTCGCTCTACGAGGAGATCGTGGTGCCGGTGATGCTCGCACCGGCGGACACCGGCCAGAACCCCTCGTGGACATCGGACAAGCGTGAAGCCATCGAGACCGCAGAGCGCTTGCTACCCAACAGCCGCACGCATTGGTTCGCCCCGGCGGATCACGACCTTCACGCCCAGCACCCCGATCGCCTGGCCCAACACCTGATCGACGCCATCGCAGACGGCTTCTTCTCGCCCTACACCGAGGACAACTGATGCCCCTGCCCCGCATCCTCACGATCATGGGCTCGGGCGAGACGGCCCCGACGATGATGAAGACGCACCGGGCGCTCGTCGAGCGTCTGGGCGAAGCACCGAGGGCGGTCGTGCTCGACACGCCTTACGGGTTCCAGGCGAATGCTCCGGAGCTTGCTGCCCGAGCGCAGGAGTACTTCCGCAAGAGCGTCGGGCTGTCGATCGAGGTGGCTGGCCTCCACCGGGTCCGCGATGCCGACGAACTCACGCTCGCACAGGGACTCACGCGTGTGCGGGACGCCAACTTCCTGTTCGCTGGTCCCGGCTCACCCACCTACGCCCTCCGGCAATGGGCCAACAGCCCTGTTCCCGGAGAGATCCTCGCCAAGCTGCGCGGCGGTGGCGTTGTAACGTTCGCGTCCGCAGCAGCGCTCACGCTCGGCCGTTTCACTGTCCCCGTCTACGAGATCTACAAGGTCGGCGAGGACCCATACTGGCTCGACGGCCTCGACCTGCTCGCCGAGATGAACCTGAACGTCGCCGTGATCCCGCACTATGACAACGCCGAGGGCGGGCACCACGACACCCGCTTCTGCTACCTCGGCGAGAGCCGCCTACGCATCCTCGAGGAGCGTCTCCCCGACGATGCGCACGTGCTCGGCATCGACGAGCACACGGGCATCGTCATCGACCTCGACACCGAGTCCGTGACGGTCGTGGGGAACGGCACCATCACCGTGCGCGTGAAGGGCGAGAGCACCGTGTTCTCGGCCGGGAGCGAACTGCACCTCGACGACCTGCGGAACCCCGGCGGGAGCCGCTCGGCCCCCGGAGCCGCCGCACGAGTTGTCCCACCGACTCCTGCATCGGATGCCGCTCCCGCAGCGGAGCGGGCCTCCCTCGCGACCGACACGGCACGCTGCGAACGGAACTTCAACGCCGCGGTGGAGGCTCGCAACGCGGAGGACGCCGCTCGGGCGGTGCTCGAGCTCGAGGCAGCGATCCATGCGTGGTCTGCCGACACGAACCAGAGCGAGGACGGCGACCGTGCACGGGCGGCGGTCCGCTCGATGATCGTCAAACTCGGTCAGGCAGCGGCCGGTGGCCTCACGGACCCCCGTTCCGTCATCGGACCGTTCGTCGAGGGTCTCCTCGCTGTGCGGGCCGCCGTGCGAGCGGAAAAGCGCTACGACCTCTCCGACGTCGTGAGGGACGAACTGCTCGCGGCCGGCGTCGAGGTCCGTGACACCAAAGACGGCGTTCAGTGGGAGTTGCGCCCGCCCGCCTGACCAGCGGGTTCTGGGGTGCCTATGCAGCGCGGAGTGAGGGTTCCGCGTGATGGTCCATGCCATCAACCGAGCGGCGTCCTTTGGCCCCCGAGGCGATGAACACCACGGTGAACAGCACGGCACCGACGAGGATGACGGTGGCACCCGTGGGCCAGTCGGTGTGGTACGAGATGTTCGACCCAACAAATGCAGTGGCCGAGCCGATGAGCGGTGACAGCCACAGCATGCGGCCGAAGGATTTCGTGAGCATCCGGGCCGTGATAGCCGGTGTCACGAGCAGGGCCGAGATGAGCAGCACGCCGATGACGCGCATCGTGACGAGCACGGTGAGCGAGAGCAGTGTCATCAGCAGGGCCTCCATGCGCGCCACGGGCACACCAGTGACGTGGGCAACCTCGGGGTCGAACGTGGCGAACAGGAGCGGCCGGTACTGAACCACGACGGCGAACAGAGTGACGAGACCCACCACCAGCACGGCGATGATGTCGCCACGGCCGACGCCGAGCACGCTGCCGAATAGCGACGCCTCGAGGCTCTTGTGAGCCTGGCCGTACACGGCGAACAGCACGAGGCCGATGGCGAACGATGCGGTGGTTACCACGCCGATCGCGGCATCGGCGCCGATGATCCGCCGTCGGGCAACCCTGCCGATGAGGAGACCCGAAGCAATGCCCCAGAGCCCGGCACCGAGGAAGTAGTTGATCCCCATGACGGACGCTGCTGCTGCCCCGCCGAAGACCGCATGGGAGAGCCCATGGCCGATGTAGCTCATGCCACGGAGCACGACGTACACACCGATGAGTCCACACACCGCTCCGGCGAGTACCGACACGATGACTGCATTGCGGAAAAATTCGAACTGGTACGGCTCGAAGATGTCGAACCCGATCACGACGCAGACTTTGCCTTCAATCGACGGCTGAACTCGCCGAGGTTCCCGTCCACGACCACTGGCATGCCACCGTGCTCGAGCACCTCCATCGGCGCGCCATAGGTGCGCTCGAGGAACGATGGTCGGAGCACTGCGAGCGGCGGGCCGTCAGCGATGACCGCGCGGTTGAAGCAGACCAACCGGGGAAGGTGCGCTGCGAGGCCGTTGAGGTCGTGCGTGGTGAGCACGATGCCGATGCCCTCCTCGTTGAGATCCGTCAGCACGTGAAGGATCTCGTGTCTGGTCCGCACGTCCACTCCCGATGTCGGCTCGTCGAGCACGAGGAGGTCGGGGCGCTGCATGAGCGCCCGAGCGAGGAACACACGCTGCTGCTGGCCACCGGACAATTCACGGATGTGACGCTTGGCAAGCCCCTCCAGACCAAGACGCTCGAGGAGCGCGTCCACCTGTGTCTTCTCGTCCTTGGCGGCACCGGGCCACGGCCGCTTGGTGCGCGTCATGAGCACGACCTCGCCGACGGTTACGGGGAAGTTCCAGTCGACGGTCTCGACCTGCGGTACGTAGGCGAGCCGCACTCCCTCCTTGCGCGTCACGGTGCCGTGGAGCGGCTTCACCGTGCCGAGCAGCGCACGCAACAACGTGGTTTTTCCCGAGCCGGAGGGACCCACCACACCGAGGAACTCGCCTGCGGCGATCGAGATATGCACATTTTCGATGGCGGGCAGGCCGCCGTAACCGCACGAGACGTGCACGAAGTCGATGAGAGAAGTCATTCGGATGATCAACACCGGACGTTACCGGGACATTCCCACGGCAGCCGTTGATGTGACGTTCAACAAAAGCGGACCGCACCGGTCGGATTTGGCTCACCGACTCCGTGCAGAATCCCTGCGATCGTCTCAATCCCGTCAACCAGTCTTGGTCCGGGCCTGACCACCAGCGCATTCGCGTCGATGCACCACACCGCACCTGCCGCGGGCAACCGGTCGCTCAGCTCGCGTGCGTGCTGCACCGAGCCGGCGAGGTCGAACCCGCACGACGCAACGATCACCACGTCGGCCTGCGCCTCGGCAATCTCGGCCCACGTCGTGGGTACCGAACGGCCGCCGGGGTGGGCGAGCACCGCATCCCCGCCGGCAAGCGTCACGAGTTCAGGAACCCAGTGCCCCGCAATGAACGGGGGGTCCGGCCACTCAAGCACGAACACGCGCGGCCGGGGCCGGCCCGCCGCTGCCGAACGGATTGCCGCCACCCGGCGCTCGAGCGATTCCACCAGCGCCTCAGCACGCTCTCGTACGCCGCACGCCTCGCCGACGGCAAGGATCGTGCCCAGCACCTCGCCGAGCGTGTGCGGATCGAGCGTGAGCACCGTCGCGCTGCAGCCGAGGAGGCCCATCGCCCGGTCCACCTCGCCGCTGGGTAGCGCGCAGACGCGACAGAGGTCCTGGGTGAGCACGACGTCTGGGTCCGCAGCTCGAAAGCGCTCTGCATCGAGCGTGTAGAGCAGCTCCCCGGCGCTCACCTTCTCGCGCACAAGCGCGTCGATCGCCGCAGCGTCGAGGCCGTGGGTGTCGAGGCCACCCACGAGGACGGCTCGCCCCTCGCGCGGGTCGGGTGGGTAGTCACACTCGAAGGTCACTCCAACGAGGTCGTCACCGAGGTCGAGCGCGAACACGATCTCAGTCGCGGAAGGGATGAGCGAGGCGATCCTCATACGGCGGTCAGTCCGAGCCCTGTCAGCGGTTCTTCAGTGCGCCTGGCGCGACGGTGGGGCAAAGTTGGGCCTGCGCTTTTCGAGGAACGATGCGATCCCCTCCTGCGCGTCGGGGGTCACAGCATTCGCTGCCATCACCTCGACCGCATAGGCGTACGCCTTGTCCTGGTCGAGGTCGATCTGCGCGTAGTACGCATGCTTGCCCACGGCCTTGGACTCCGCGCTGCCTCGGGTGGCGCGGTGAATGAGGTCGTCGACGGCGGCATCGAGTCGATCCGCCGGCACAGCACTGTTGATCAGGCCCCAGTCCGCCGCGGTTGCGGCGTCGATCGGATCACCCGTCATCGCCATCTCGAGCGCCCGCTTGCGCCCGACGCTACGCCCAACCGCGACGAGCGGGGTATGGCAGAACAGCCCACCCTTGCCGCCGGGGATCGCGAAGCCCGCCGTATCCGCAGCGATGGCCAGGTCGCACGTTGCGACCAACTGGCACCCGGCAGCGGTGGCGAGGGCGTGCACCTTGGCGATGACCGGCTGCGGGATCGACTGGATCGCATCCATCATCACGGTGCACACCTCGAAGAGCCGCCGGGTCGAGGCAAGCGACACCCCGGCCATGTCGGCGAAGTTGTGGCCTGCGGAGAACACCGGACCGTTGGCGGCAAGAATCACGCCCAGCGCGTCGGATTCGCCGATCTGCCCGAACGCCTCGATCATCTCGAGCATCACCCCGAGGGCGAGCGCATTGCGCTTGTCAGGCCGGTTCAGAGTGACGGTCACGATCGGCCCGTTGTGCGCGACGAGGATGTGCTCGAAGGTCATAACTCCAGTCTCGCACCTGCAGCGCAGACCGGCGCAGGATCACGCTGGTGCTCCGTACCTCCCCTCGTTGGTGTAGGAACAGTCCATGACCACCGCCTTCGTCCTCTCCGGAGGCTCCAATCTCGGCGCGGCACAGGTCGGCATGCTCAAGGCCCTCTTCGAGGCGGGCATCGTCCCGTCCTCGGTGATCGGGACCTCAGTCGGGGCGATCAATGCGGCCGCCATCGCCGGAAGCCCGACCATGGACGGGGTCGAACACCTCGAGCGCATCTGGCTCGGTCTCGGGAGGAAGAACATCTTCCCGTTCCACCCCGTACGCGGCTTTCTCGGGTTCATCGGCCAGCGCGACTCGTTGTTCTCGTCCCATGCACTCCGACAGGTGGTGCAGTCGAACCTCGAGTTCAGTCGGCTCGAGGATGCCGAGATCCCGATCTCGGTAGTGGCCACCGAGATCCGCACGGGGGCAGAGATGGTGTTCCGTCGCGGGCCGGCACTCGAGGCAATCATGGCGAGCGCGGCGCTTCCCGGGATCTTCCCGGCGGTGACGATCGACGGTGTCCAGTACATGGACGGGGCGGTTGCCGACAACACACCGATCTCGCCACCGATCTCCGACGGGGCCGACACCGTCTACGTGCTGTCGAGCGGTACGGCATGCGGCCTCTCCACGGCGCCCCGCAGCGCGCTCGGCATCGCGTTGCAGGCGCTCGCAGTGCTTGTCCAGAAGCGTGTCTGGCAGGAAGTCACCCAGTACTCCGGTGTCTGCCAGATGTACGTCGTTCCCCCGCTGTGTCCGATCGAGATCAACCCGCTCGACTTCTCACGCTCGCCGGAGATCATTGCCGCCTCGTACGCGTCCACGCAGCGGTGGCTGGCTCACGGTGCCCCGTCGGCAACAAGCCTGCTCAAGCCCCACACACACTGACGCCCCAACCTGGGCCGGGTAACCGACGCACGCCACTGACTGACTTGCCGAGGTGAATTCTGGTTGGAACCTTGCAAACATCTGGGAATAGATCGCCGTCCGCATCCCTGATGCGCCCGCGAGCAGGACAAGGTCGCCCGCTACCTGTACAACTCGAACGAGTATCTCGAGACGCTGTACGCCTGCTGCAAGGCGGGGCCGCCCAGCGCGTCAGCGGCCCGGGGCCGAGGTTGACGCCGACGGCACTGGGTGACGCCGTAGAGTCCAGCTCATGGCTAACCCATTGCTCAACGAAGCGAGCTTCCGGCAGGCAAGCGGCACCGGAACACTGCCACCGCCCGACATCGCCACCCGGGTGGAGGGCATCTCCTCCTCCGCAACCCGTACTGGTGTCATGACTGTCAACGGCGCGATCCAGGCCACGCTCGGCCTGCTCGTGCTCCTACTCGCCGGCGGTGTGGTCGGCTGGCGCCTCGTCAAGGTCCGCGAGGGCGAGATCACCTCGTTCCCGTCCTGGACGATCTTCCTCGTGATCATCGGCGCGATCGCCGTGATGGTCACCTCCCGCAAGCCCCAACTCGCGAAGGTCGTCGCACCGGCCTATGCGGTGGCCGAGGGGCTGTTCGTCGGCGCCATCTCTCACGCCTACGAGACCTGGCACAGTGGCATCGTGCTGGCCGCCGTCGGAGCCACACTCGGCGTGTTCACCGTGATGCTCGTGCTCTACCGCTTCCGCATCATCAAGGTCACCAACCGCTTCCGGTCGATCGTGGTCAGCGCAACCATGGGCCTCATGGTGTTCTACGTGGTGTCGCTCATCCTGAACGCGTTCGGTGTGAACCTGTCGATCATCAGCTCGGCGTCCGGCCTCGGGATCGCCTTCAGCGTGTTTGCCGCAGGCCTTGCTGCCTTCAACCTGCTGCTCGACTTCGACCTCATGGAGCGCGGCGCCAAGGCTGGCGCCCCCGCCTACATGAACTGGTTCGCCGCCCTCGGCCTGTTGGTCACCATTGTTTGGCTGTACCTCGAGATGCTGCGCCTGCTGTCCAAGCTCCAGCGCCGGTAACCACACCGACCAGCAACGATTCCGGACGGCCGGGCCTTCGGGCCCGGCCGTTTCGCTTCCGGAAGCACCCCCGTGGGCAGTAGCGTTCGGGACCGCTTCGCCCTACGGAAAGAACTCCCCCAAATGACTGATGTCGGTTTCGACGGCAAGGTTGCAATCATCACTGGTGCAGGTGGTGGCCTCGGCCGCCAGCACGCACTGCTGCTCGCCCGGCGCGGCGCACTGGTCGTGGTGAACGACCTCGGTGGCGCGGTGGATGGCACCGGTGAGAACGCCTCGGCTGCACAGAAGGTCGTCGACGAGATCAAAGCCGCTGGCGGCGAGGCTGTGGCGGACCACAACTCGGTCGCCACGCCCGAGGGCGGCGCCGCGATCGTGCAGACCGCCATCGATACCTACGGCAAGGTGGACATCGTCATCAACAACGCGGGCATCCTGCGCGACAAGGCATTCCACAACATGGGGCCTGACCTCATGAACCCCGTGTTCGACGTGCACCTCAAGGGCGCGTTCCACGTCACACAGCCGGCGTTCGTGAAGATGCGCGAGCAGGGCTACGGTCGCATCATCTCCACGTCGTCGGCGGCCGGCGTCTTCGGCAACTTCGGCCAAACCAACTACGGCGCAGCAAAGATGGGTCTCGTCGGCTTCACTCGCGTGCTCGCCGTTGAGGGTGCCCGCTACAACATCAAGGCCAACGCCATCGCCCCGCTCGCCCTCACGCGCATGACGGAGAACATCATGGCCGGCGGCCTGGCAGACGTGCTGCAGCCCGGACTCGTGTCGCCGATCGTGGCCTACCTCGCCAGCGAGGAGTGCCCGGTTTCCGGCAACATCTACTCGGTCGGCGGCGGTCGTGTGGCCGAGGTGTTCATCGGCGAGACGCAGGGCTACCACAAGAGCGACCTCACGCTCGAGGACGTGCGCGACAACTTCGACCAGATCCGCAACCGTGACGGGTACGCCGTCCCGATGGGTCTCGCCGAGGAGACTGCGCTGTTCCTGCCCTTCTTCAAGAGCTGAATCTGCAGGCGCACTGAGCGCTGACGCAAACGGGCTCCTCCGGACTTCAGGCTGGTGCTCGATAACGGAGCGACCAGTTGGCCCGCCACGGGCCCAGGCACGTCATCAATTGGTTGCCGAAACACCTGCGGCGCATGCAGTCGGCGTCAATTCAGTCGCTCCACTACGGTGACCGCCATGATCGAGGTCGAGGAGTTCAAGGAGCAGGCCCGCACGTGGCTGGCCGCCAACAAGGCAACGGCCCCGAAGGACTACGGCGCCATCACCCCGCCGGATCTCATCAACCCGGCCAAGGAGTGGCAACGGCGACTTTACGACAGCGGTTTCGCCGGCATTCACTGGCCCACCGAGTTCGGCGGGCGCGGTCTCACGGCTGCGCACAACGCAGCATGGATGGAACAGTGCGCACTCGCAGGCGTGCCGCCGGTGCTCAACATGGTCGGTCTCGTGCTCGCCGGGCAGTCCATCCAGAAGTTCGGTACCGACGAGCAGAAGACACAACACCTCCACCCCACAGTCACGGGCGACCAGGTGTGGTGCCAGCTGTTCTCCGAGCCCGCTGCCGGCAGTGACCTCGGCGGTCTCATCACCAAGGCCGAGCGCGACGGCGACCGCTTCATCGTGAACGGCCAGAAGGTCTGGTGCTCGGGCGGGCGTTACAGCGACTGGGGCATCCTCATGGCGCGCACGAACCCCGAGGCGCCCAAGCACGAGGGGATCTCCTTCTTCCTGCTGGACATGCGGCTTGCCGGTATCGACATCCGCCCGCTCAAGCAGATGACCGGCGAGGCCGAGTTCGACGAGGTGTTCTTCACCGATGTGGAGGTGCCCGCGGACGCGCTCCTCGGCCCGATCCACGGCGGCTGGGGCGTTGGCATGGCGGTGCTGACCAACGAGCGCGGGCACATCGGTACTGCGGTGATCGGACTTGAGCGCCGGCTCGACGCCATGGCCCGGCTGGCCGAGGGTCGAGAACTCAACGAGACCAATCGCCAGACCCTCGCGAGCCTCATGTCACGCGGCATTGCCTACAAGGCAATGGTGTCCCGGCAGGGCCCGGTTGCCTCCACGGCTGCGTCGCTCATGAAGCTCGGCATCACCGAGATGATGTTCGAGGCAGCGATGCTGCGCGGCAACCTCTCCGGCGCAGACGCCATGCTCGACGGCGCCGACGCCTACGGGATGCTCTCCGCGCCGGGCGGCCGCATCGCGGGCGGCACGAGCCAAGTACAGCGCAACATCATCGGCGAGCGCCTCCTCGGCCTTCCCCGCGAACCGAAGGGCTGACCCATGAGTTCCCCCGTCAAGTTCGCCCATGTCGTTCTCAAGACCAACCAGTACGACATCGTGGTGGCCTGGTGGCTGGACTTCCTTGAGGCCACACCGCGTCACACGAACCCGTTCATCACGTTCCTGTCCTACGACGACGAGCACCACCGCATGGCGATCGCGAACGTGCCGACGCTGGAGCCCGCGAACCGCAAGGCTGTCGGCGTCGAGCACTTCGCGTTCACGTACGCAACGCTGGACGACCTCCTCGATCAGTACGAACGGATGAAAGCCAAGGGCATCTTGCCGTACTGGACGATCAACCACGGCATGACGCTGTCCGCCTACTACCGGGACCCCGATGGCAACCAGGTGGAGACCCAGGTGGACACGCTCACGCTCGACGAGGCCGAGCAGTTCATGGCCTCACCCGCGTTCGCGGCGAACCCGATCGGTATCGACGTGGACTTCGACTCGCTCGTGGCCCGGCGCCGCGCCGGCGAGTCCGTCGAGGCGCTCACCGATTACACCACTGCTGGCAAGTAGCCGTCGGGCCCGAACACCCGCTGTCAGCCGAGCATCACCGGCGAGCCGTGATGGGCGAGCATCCGCCACGAACCATCGCCCTGCCGGCCGAAGATGTTCAGCGCCGTGAGCGAGCCCTGCATCGCGCCAGCGGCGAGAATGTTCTCCTGCACCCGCACGTATGCCATATCGCCCCGCACCGTCACGTACTCGTCGGTGACGATGAACTGGAGATGCTCACTGTTCGCCAGCAACGAGGCCCACGAATCCCTCACCGCGGGCCAGCCAACGAGCGTCTGCCATCCGGGATGGGTGCACACGACGTCGCCGGAGTGCTCCCAAGCGGCGTCCATCGCCTCCATTGACCGAGACTCGAACGCTTCGTAGAAGGCCCGTTGCGCATCCAGCACGGCGAGCACAGACGGCAGGTTCCCCCCGGCCCCGGGAGCCCCGGCCCTGGGCTGGCTGTCGTCGATGGACCCGGGTTCGTCAGCCATGCGGCAAACCCTGTCACAGGGGCTCCGTACGATGCAGGCATGTACCCGGTTCCCACCAGCCTCTCCCCGTCACGTGTCGAGGCCTTCACCACCTGCCCGATGGCCTTCCGGTTCTCGTCGATTGAGCGGCTGCCCGAACCGGCGAGCGTCCACACGTCGAAGGGCACCCTCGTGCACCGGGCGCTCGAACTGCTGTATCAGCACCCGGCCGCCGAGCGGACGCTGCAGCGTGCTGGGGAGTTGTTCCCGCAGGCGTGGGCCGAGGTGTCGGCCTCCGACGAGTACCTACGCATGGGGCTGGATACTGCACGGGCAGACGCGCTCGCCGCCGAGAGTCGCACGCTCGTGGACCGCTACTTCGAGATTGAGGACCCCACCGCCATCGAGCCGGTGGGCCTCGAACTGATGCTCGAGGCCAAGATGGGAGCGCTCACGCTGCGCGGCATCATCGACCGCCTCGAGCGTGCCCCCGACGGGTCGCTCGTGGTCACCGATTACAAAACCGGCCGCGCCCCGACGGCGTCGCAGGAACAGAAGCGACTCGCAGGCGTGCACTTCTACGCATGGCTCGTTCAGCAGGCCATGGGCGAACGCCCGAGCAGTGTGCGGCTCGTCTATGTGGCTGAGCGCAAGGTCATCGCCACATCACCCACCGAGCAGTCGCTCAGTTTCCTGCCCAAGCGAACTGCCGCCGTTTTCTCGGCCATCGAGAAAGCCTGCACCACCGGGCAGTTCCGCACGAGCCCGGGGCCGCTCTGCAACTTCTGTGCGTTCCGCCAGTGGTGTCCCGAGTTCGGCGGCGACCCGGACAAGGCCGCTGCCGAGGCACCCATCGTGTACGCAATCCCGTCATCGGGGGCCTAACCCGGCAGACTGGCGGGAATGTCCGCCGGCCCCAACACCGCTACGCCCGGCCAGGGCCACCTCGGCCCCGGGGTCGAGGCGTTCGACCAGTGGGCCGACGAACTCCTCGACCGCCTGCGGGGCAACCCGCTCGCCGACCAGGTGTTCACGGCTGCATCGCACCTCGGTGACTTCTCGCTCATCTGGCACCTCGTGTCCGCCGCTCGCGGGCTCGGGTCCGAGCGGGCGGCGTCCGACGCGTTCGTGATGGCCGCGCTCATCGGCGCCGAATCGCTCATCGTCAACCAGGGGGTGAAGCGACTGTTCCGGCGCACCCGGCCGACGGAGTCCGGTGACGACCGTTACGGGGTGCGCAAGCCGTCCACCTCCAGCTTCCCGAGCGGGCACGCGAGCGCAGCGGCCTTCGCCGCAACGCTGCTTGCGGCGCGCAGCCCAGCGTGGGCACGGCCTTTGTGGTTTGGGCTAGCAGCCGTGGTGGCGCTCAGCCGGGCGTTCGTACGGATCCACCACGCGAGCGACGTGGTCGGCGGAATCGCCACCGGGCTCGTGCTGGCAGCGATCGCCCGTCGCATCGTCCGCTGGTAACCCCCGTCGTTTGCGGTTCCGAAACCACCGCACGTTGTCAGGGTTCTCGGTACCGAGAAGCGTTGGCTTTTCATGGATAGTGTCGGCGAGGTGCCGGACGCCCCGCAGTTCGACAGCCGTATGACCGATGCCGAGGGCCTCATGTGGCGGCTTGACCGGGACCCTGCGCTCACCGGCACGTTCGGCAATCTTGCGATCGTGGACCGAGCCCCGGACTTCGACCGCTTGCGCAGGCGGCTCGACCACGCGTGCGCGTCGGTGCCGAGGCTGCGCCAACGGGTGCACTCCACGCCCGCAAACCTCACGCCGCCCCACTGGGTCGAGGACCCGAACTTCGACCTCAACTTTCACCTTCGGCGCATCGCGCTCCCGAAGCCGGCGACGCTTGCCGAACTCCACCACCTTGCAGCGCTCCTCGTGCTCGACCCGTTCGAGCCCACACGACCGCTGTGGCAGTTCGTCGTCATCGAGGGCCTCCGCGGCGGCCGGGCAGCGATCCTCCAGAAGATGCACCACGCTGTCGCCGACGGCGAGACGGGTGTGCGACTCACCCTGGAGTTCGTCGACCTCGAGCGTGACGCCCCGGAACCCTCGCCGGCGGAGGGTGGAACCCCGTCGACGGACCCCGGGAGCACCCCGCAGCCCTCGGCTGCGGAAGCCCTCTCGGATGTCCTGACCGGCGGCCTGCGAATGCCGCTGGGAGTCCTGCGCCAGTTGAGGGAACTGCTCTCGGACCCGGACGGATCCCAGGGTGCGAGCGAGGTCCTCAAGAGCCTGCTTGCTCAGCTCACCGACGTTGGCAAGGCACAGTCACCGCTGTGGACAAAGCGCTCGCTCCGGCGCGGGTTCGAGACGCTGCACACCCCGATCGACGGGGTCAAGAACGCGGCGAAAAACCTCGGCGGCACGGTGAACACCGCGTTCCTCACGGCGGTCGCCGACGCGGCGGGCTGCTATCACCGGGAGTTCGGTGCCCCGGTCGACACCTTGCGGGCATCCATGGTGGTGAGCACGCGCACGGAGGCCTCGGGCTCGAACGCGTTCACGCTGGCACGACTCGTCGTACCGACGGGCGAGATGTCCGTGCGAGAGCGGTTCGCCACCGTCCACGAACAGGCCGGTTCTGCCCGGAATACCTCCGCTGCCGCCTCGCTCGAGAAGTTGGCGGGCATCGCGAGTGCACTCCCGACCGGCGTGCTGACGCGGATCGCGCACCAGCAGAGCCAAACCGTCGATTTCGCCACCTCGAGCCTGCGTGGCGCCCCGATGCCGATCTACATCGCGGGCAGCAAGGTGCTGGCCAACTATCCGCTCGGGCCACTGGTGGGCGTGGCGTTCAACCTGACGGCAATGTCGTACGGCGAATCGCTCGACATGGGCCTGCACGTTGACCTCGCGGCTGTGCAACAGCCAGCGGCGCTACGTCGGCATCTCGATCAGGCGTTCAAAAGGCTCGCGCGAACGCGCTGACCGTCAGTGGCGCGGACGCCACGGGATCTGTGCGGGCGTCAGGCCTGCAGAGCGTGTTGCTTCACGAGCACCGTACGGAGGTCCAGAAGGACGTCCGACACCTCGTTGCTCGACACCAATTCGCGATGAAGCATCTCGGACAATGCTTTGTCGATGATCGCGAGTGCTTCCTGAATCACTTCGGCTTCCGGGGTCTCGGTCATCGCTCCTCCTCCGGCCTGCATCGCTGATGCAAGCACTCCGCTTGCGGTAACCGTACTCCTTGGCCACCGCCCTGTTGGAGATGGTATCGCCCGCCTGTCACGTTGTTCCGTCGCGCGCTCCAAACGGGTGGTTTTGTTGCCTGAGCGGGCCCGCGCGCCGCGTACGGGCATGTCCATCCGGGTTCTCTACGATGCGGGTATGGACCTGAAGGATCGCGCTGTTGTCGTTACCGGAGCAGGACGAGGGATCGGCCGGGCGCTTGCCCACCGCTTCCACGAGGCGGGGGCACGAGGCGTGGTGATCGCCGACGTGCTCGCCGACGACGTCACCAGCACCACGGCGGAACTGAACGCCAAAAGGGCAGGCTCGGCAATCGGCGTCGTTGCCGACATCGGGACACCCGCCGGCAACAAGGACCTCATCGACCGGGCGGAGACCGCGTTCGGCCCGATCGACCTGTTCTTCGCGAATGCCGGTATCGGGGCCGGCGAGTACCTCGACACGCCCGACGATGTCTGGGACCGCGTCATGCAGGTGAACACGATGGCGCACATCTACGCAGCACGCCTGCTGGTTCCCGGTTGGATCGCTCGCGGCGAGGGCTACTTCTGTTCCACCGCATCGGCGGCAGGCCTGCTCACCCAGATCGGCTCGGCCCCGTACAGCGTCTCCAAGCACGCGGCGGTTGCGTTTGCCGAGTGGCTCTCGGTGACCTACGGCGACCAGGGCGTGCGGGTGTCGTGCCTCTGCCCGATGGGTGTGAACACCAAGTTGCTCAACGGCACCGCCGAGGAGGGTGCGGTGGAGACCAACACGGGTGCCGCAACCGTGAAGCTTGCCGGGGCGGTACTCGAGCCCGAGGAAGTGGCCGACATCGTCTATCGCGCCATCGAGGCCGAGACATTCCTGATCCTGCCGCACCCTGAGGTGAAGACGTTCGTCGAGCGCAAGGCAACCGACGTGGACCGCTGGATCGCAGGCATGCGTCGCCTGCAGGCGCGCGTCAACTCCCTGTCCTGACCCCCGATGGCCAGTCGCCGCCGACCCGCACCACCGCCGGAGCCCGATCCGGACCTACCGACTCTCGGGCAGCTGTCGCTCCAGGCCGGTGACCGGGTGCGCTTCCGGCGCGCAGCCGGCCAACGCTGGCAGGAGGCGATGGTGGAGGGCCGTGAGCGCGACGGCAGCGTTGCGCTGCGTGACGCCAAGGGCGCCAACCGCTTCATCCGCTTCGACCAGCTCGAGGTGTGCCGCCTGCGGAACCGGACGGCCCGGTGGGAGCCTGTGGTGGAGCAGGAGTGGGAGCAGCTCTCCCTGTTCGCCAGCGAACCGACCAAGCCCACGAAACCGACGGTCCAGCGCCGGCGCGATCGCCCCGAGCCGCTTGCCTGACGCATCGGGCGCGCGGCCCTGCAGGCCCTGCGCGGCTGCAACCTAGAATCGCGATATGGCTGTCCGTCTCGACCCGTCCGACGAATACATGCACGAGCTCGGTCCCGAGTCGAACTTCAACGAGAGCATGTACATCAACTGCTTCGACCCCCGCCAGGAGATCGGCGGCTGGTTCCGCATGGGCAACCGAGCGAACGAGGGCTACGCGGAGATGACCGTGTGCCTGTACCTGCCCAACGGGCGCGTGGGGTTCATGTTCGCCCGGCCGAAGATCGAGAACAACAATCGGCTTGTCGGCGCCGGGCTCACCTGGACGATGGTCACACCGTTCGAGGAACTGAGGATCGACTATGTCGGCAGGGTGGTCATGCTCGACGACCCGATGCAGATGGTCGAGCCGCGCGACGCGTTCAAGAACAATCCGTACGCCGAGGCCGAGGTGCACCTCACCTTCACCGGTCAGGGTCGTCCGTCGATGTTCGGCGGCGAGCCCGACAAGCCGCACGAGGCGCCGGGCGAGGAGTTTGCCAAGGGCCACTACGAACAGCTTGTCGAGGCACGGGGCACCATCCGCGTCGGCAGCGAGGAGTGGGAGATGAACGGTTGCGGCCTGCGGGATCACTCGTGGGGTCCGCGCTACTGGCAGGCCCCCTGGTACTACCGCTGGCTCACCGCCAACTTCGGCAAGGACCTCGGCTTCATGGCGAGCCGCGTCGCCAAGAAGGACGCCCCCGGTACGCGCGGAGGCTTCGTGTGGGACGGCGGTCGTATCTATGCGTGCGACCACGCCGAGGTGTCCACCGAGTTCGTCGGTAACGACTCGTACCACCAGAAGGTCACTGGCCTGCCGCGTTCCACCAAGCACAGCAAGGAGTGGCACTTCGAGGGCAACGTCACCACGATGATCCCGCTGCGCAACCGGCGTCAGGATCCCGACGGCAACTGGCTCGTCACCCGCATCTCTGAGGGTATGACGAAGTGGGAGATGACGGGCGGCGAACACGACGGCAGGGTCGGCTGGGGCATGAGCGAGTACCTCGACCAGATCGTTGACGGTCAGCCTGTCGGGAAGGCCGAATAGGGAACAGATTGGTCCCGCCGGCGCTGGCGCCGGGCTGTGTGCAAACCCGCGGGTTACACCTCGCCGGCGAGCCAGGCATCGATCAGTTTGCGCGCGATCGAGATCCGCGGAGGAATGTTCGGCAGCGCGTCGCGGTGGAACCACTGCGCGTCGACGATCTCCTTTGGGTCGATGTTGATGTCACCGCTCTCCCACTCGGCGTGGAAGCCGAGCATCAACGAGTGCGGGAACGGCCACGGCTGGCTGCCCCAGTAGCGCACGTTGCGGATGTGGACACCGACCTCTTCGAAGATCTCGCGGTGCACGGCGTCCTCGAGCGATTCACCTGCCTCGACGAATCCGGCGAGCGTGGAGTACATCGGCGAGCGGAACGTGACACCGTGGGCGAGCAGTGCCTCATCGCCACGCGTGACGAGCGAGATGATGGCCGGCGCGAGCCGCGGGAACGAAAGCAGGTTGCAGGCGGAGCACCGCATGGCGCGCTCGCCTGGCGCCTGATGGGTCTCGGTACCGCACCGCCCGCAGAAACGGTGCGACCGCGCCCAGTCCACCAGTTGCACGGCGCGGCCTGCGACGAGCCAGTCCACCTCGGGATTGCGGCCGAAGTACGAGAACAGATCCGTCGATGCGCCGTCTGCCGGGTCCTCGCCGTGCGGTACGTCAACGGCCCAGCACGGGGTGTCCCCGAGCATCCCGAGGAAATGCAGGCCCCACGAACCGTGCGCAGGTTCCTCGGCCTCCCAGATGTTGGACCCAACGACATGGAAATACCGGCCACGACCGCTGTCGTCGGGTGCCTCCACGAGGGGAACGAACTTTCCGTACATCAGCAACTCGCCCATAACCCGAGCATGGCACGCCGAGGGCAGTCGCCGCTGCGTCCCGGGAGGACGCCCCACAGCCCGGCCGCCTACACTCGGCCCATGTCTAACGTTGTCATCGTCGATGCCGTCCGCAGCCCCATTGGCCGTCGTGGTGGCGGTCTGTCCACCATGCACCCCGCCGAATTGCTCGGCACCGTCCAGAAGGCCCTAGTCGAGCGCACTGGCATCGACCCCAACGTGATCGACCAAGTGGTCGGCGGCTGCGTGAGCCAGGTCGGCGAGCAGTCCTTCAATGTGACGCGCACTGCTTGGCTCGCGGCGGGTCTGCCGATGGCCACGGCAGCCACCACCATCGACACCCAGTGCGGTTCCAGCCAGCAGGCCACCAACCTCGCCACCTCGCTCGTCGCCGCAGGCGTGATTGACGTTGCTGTTGCGTGCGGCGTCGAGATCATGAGCCGTATCCCGATCGGCATCAACTCCTCGAAGAAACTCGGTCTCGGCGTCCCGATCCCGAAGACCTACTTCGACCAGTACGAAATGACCTCCCAGTTCGAGGGCGCGGAGCGCATCGCCGAGAAGTGGGGCATCTCCCGCGAGGACACCGACGCGTTCGGTCTGCGCTCGCAGCAGTACGCAGCACGGGCCTGGGCAGAGGGCCGCTTCGACGGCCAGTACATCGAAGTGGACGCCCCCGACGTGGACGAAGAGGGCAAGCCCACCGGCACCACCCACCGCGTGTCGCGCGACGAGGGAATCCGTGAGTCCACGCTCGAGAAGCTCGCCTCGCTCAAGGCAGTACTCGACCGCAACCCGGCCGTGCACACCGCCGGCAACTCGTCGCAGATCAGCGACGGCGCTTCTGCGGTGCTCATGATGACCGAGGAGAAGGCCAATGCACTCGGCCTCACGCCCCGTGCGCGCATCGTGGACACCTGCCTCGTCGGCGTGGACCCGATCCTCATGCTCACCGGCCCCATCGACGCGACGCAGCGCCTGCTCAAGCGCTCGGGGCTGAAGATCGGTGACATCGACACCTTCGAGATCAACGAGGCGTTCGCGTCAGTCGTGCTCGCGTGGCAGAAAGAAGTCGGAGCGGACCCGGAGAAGACCAACCCGAATGGTGGCGCTATTGCTCTTGGTCACCCGCTCGGCGGCACCGGTGGATTCCTGCTCACCAAGGCGCTTTACGAGCTGGAGCGCACCGGGGGCCGCTACGGCCTCGTCTCGATGTGCTGCGGTGGCGGCCTCGGTACGGGCACCCTCATCGAGCGCCTCTGAGGACACCGTCGGGGCTTGCTCAACGCACACCCCGGCTAGAATTCCTCAACATGATCAACCGATCCCCACGCCAAGGACTCATTCGAGCGCTTCGCGTGGTTGATCGACGGTCGCTCCGCGGCGTCGCCTCGTCGCTGCTGGCCCTCGTGATGCTCGCCGGCGTGCTCGTGTCGTCGCCCGTGTCCGCCCCGGCGGCCGGTCGTCTCATGCCGATGCGGATCCTGTCCGGTTGGTCGCCCTACTGGAACCCGGACTCGGGGCCGGCGGCCATCCGGGCGATGGGCCCGCTCGCCAGTTCGGTTTCGTCCTTCTCGTACTCGGTGCTCGGTGCCACCTCGATCGGCCGACGGGTATCGCTGGACAAGTACGGCAAGATGCGAGCCGCGGCCCGTGCGGCACGCATCCCGTTCGTCCCCTCCCTCGCCGACGCAACAGGCAAACTGAAGATGCAGGCGATCCTCGCGGACCCAACCACGCGCGCCGCCCACGTCAACGCGCTGGTAACGCTCGCTGTCAGCCGCGGGTTCGACGGCCTCGACCTCGACTACGAGGGTTTCGCGTTCAGCGACGGGTCGGCAACGTGGAGCACCACCAAGCCGCTGTGGACCCAGTTCATCATCGAACTCGCCGCCGCGATGCATGCCGAGGCGAAGTTGTTGTTCGTGACGGTTCCACCCACCTACAACAACAACCAGATCCGGGGTTCGGGCTACTGGGTGTACAACCTGCCCGGCATCGCCCCGCACGTCGACCGTATCCGCATCATGGCCTACGACTACTCAACCGGCAGGATGGGCCCCAACGCGCCGCTCAGCTGGACGCAGAAAATCGTCAACTACATCGACGCGAACCTTCCGCCCTCCAAGGTGGAACTCGGCGTGCCGCTCTACGGCCGCGACTGGATCACCGGCGCAACCGGTACCTGCCCGGCTGGGACCAAGACGAGCGGCAAGTCGACTATCCGCACCTCGCGTGCCATCACGCTCGCGAAGGCCAAAGGGGCAACGGCGGAACGGCTCACCAACGGCGAGATGCGCTTCAGCTACACCGTTCCCGTTTACGCGCCGGCCTCCACCACCACAACCTCGTCCACCACCACGACCGAGGTCGCCAACACTGACCCCGCGGTAACCGACCCGGCAAACACGGACCCAGCAACATCGTCAACAACCGGAACCGGCGGCTCCACCGTTGCCCCGCCGGCCGATCCGCCGCTCTGCACCGTCTCGCATACCGTGTACTACCCGGATATGGGCAGCACGCTGCAGAAGGTCAACCAGGTGCTGAACAAGGGCCTCGCCGGTGTTGCGTTCTTCGCGCTCGGGTACGAGGAGGCCAAGCACTTCCAGTCGCTGCGCGCAGCGGCACTCACCGTCGTACACGCAAAGGGGGTTGACCCGATCGGTTCGTGGAGTATCTCGACAACCTCCCCAGGGGCCGTCAGGGTCAGCGGGTGGGCCCTCGATCCCGAGACGAGCCTTCCGATCGTCGTGCGGGTGCTGGTCGACGGCAGGGAATCCCGCCGCGCGCTCGCCAATGCGGAGCGCAGCGAACTCGGGTCCCGGTATCCGGGCAACGGACCCTTCCACGGCGCGAGTGTCAACGTGACGGTCAGGCCGGGTAGACACCGCGTGTGCGTACAGGCCCTCGGCATCGGTGCGGGTCGCTCCACGAGAACCCTGAAGTGCCACACGGTGCGTGTGGCTGCACCGCCGCCGACAACAACGTCAACAACAACGACAACAACGACAACAACGACAACAACGTCAACAACAACAACAACGACAACGACAACGACAACGCTGGCGTAGGCCGTCAGCGTGGTGCTGCGGCTGCCATGTCTGGTGGAGCTATTCGCCCTGTCGGGGTGAGGAACCCCGTGACGAATCGGGCCGGGGTCACGTCGAACCCCCAGTTCCTTGCTCGGGTCGAGGGCGGACCGACGGGACCGCCGTTCACGATCAGCACCTCGTCCTCGCCGCGCTCCTCGATCGGGATTGACGCGCCGTCGGGACAACCGGGGTCGAACGTTGACCACGGCAGCGCGACGTAGAACGG
>CAEZYY010000019.1_pt1 | contig 44666 bp, 35 predicted proteins | sample 7265861 | NCBI WGS metagenome assembly CAEZYY01 (sample SAMEA6813946, study PRJEB35770) | freshwater metagenome | biome: Freshwater; feature: Freshwater reservoir; material: water | place: Czech Republic | collected 2016-08-15 | depth 30m m | reverse complement strand
TCGACCGCGGCTGCTGCGCCGCCGACCGGGTGGACCCGAAGGGCAGCGTGAGTAACGTCGCTGACGTGACACAGGTGCTTCCCGAGCGGGTCGACGTAGCAATCGTTGGCGCCGGTCTCGCCGGCCTGTCCGCCGCCCGTACCCTCACCCGTGCAGGGCGCAACGTTGCCGTGCTCGAGGCATCCGATGGCGTGGGCGGGCGCGTACGCACCGATGTTGTCGACGGCTTCCGCCTCGACCGCGGCTTTCAGGTACTGCTCACCGCGTACCCCGAACTGCACCGGCAGTTCGACGTGCAGGCACTGCGCCTGCGCGCCTTCGACCCCGGCGCGTCGGTGTGGCTCGGCAAGCGCTTCCACCGGGTTGGCGACCCGTTGCGAATGCCCTCGTGCCTCGTGGACTCGGCCATCGCCCCCGTCGGCTCGCCGATCGACAAGCTGCGTCTTGGGCTGTTGCTGCAACGCGTACGCCGTGCCGACCCGCGGAACCTCCTTACGGGGCCGGACGTGCCGACGATCGACGCACTGCGAGACGAACACTTCAGCGATGCGATGATCCAGCGGTTCTTCCGGCCGCTCGTGGGCGGCATCCAACTGAACCCAGCGCTCACGGCGAGCCGACGGATGTTCGACATGATCCTTCGGTGCCTCGCCGTCGGTGAGTCCACCGTGCCGTCGCTCGGCATGCAACAGATCCCCGAGCAACTCGCGGCGTCGCTCGCACCGGGAACCGTGCACCTCAACATCCCTGTTAGGTCGGTCCGCTCCGGTGCCGTCACCGTTGCCGACGGTCGCACGGTCGAGGCCGGGCGCGTCATCGTTGCTACCGAGGGTCCGGCCGCCGCCCGCCTGCTCGGGCTACCCGAGGTTGGGTCCCGGTCCGCTTCCTGCGTCTGGTTCGTGGCGCCATCCCCACCAGCCACGGACCGACTCATCATCCTCGACGGGGTCGGCTCCGGCCCGGCGCTCAACGTGGCGATCATGACGAATGTGTCGCCGGACTACGGCCCCGGAGACGGACGGGCGCTGATCGCCGCTGCGTGCCCAGCGACTCTCGACCCGAACCTCGAGCCCGCGGTGCGCGCACAGCTGCGAACCTGGTGGGGACCGATTGTCGACACCTGGACGCATCTGCGAACGGATTCAATCCCCCACGGGCAGCCCGAGCAGTGTCCGCCCTTCCACCCCAAGCAGTCCCAGTCCCTCGGTGACGGCATCTTCGTGTGCGGCGATCACCGCGACACACCGTCGATCCAGGGCGCGCTCTACTCGGGCAGGCGTTGCGCCGAGACGGTTCTCACGTCACTCGCCGGGTGAACCACTCCGACCCCTCGGCGTACGTGACCGTGCTCGCTGCGACCGCTATCTGACCCGGGCGGAACCGATTGGTCCTCACGACGAGCGCTGGCTCCCCTCGGTCGAGCCAGCACCAGACAAGGTGCTGACGTCCCTTGGTGACGAGAAACCACCCACCGGCACGGCCGCGGGGCAGGTAGGCCGAGCCAAGACGGCGACCGAAGTGCTCCCGCACCTCGTCCCACCGCATCCGTTGGGCAGACCCAACCTGGTCGGCGTCGATGTCGACCCGACGGGCGAACCCGAACAGGGACTCCCACCCGGTGAGCCTCACGTGCACCCCGGTCTCGTTCACCACGGTCGTGACAGCCATACGCCCCTGACGGTAGCGGCGGCACGGACCGAGCCGATCCCGCCAGACTGTTGTACGTTCCCCGTTATGGCAGGTTCAATTCTCGGAACACAGGTAACCCGCACGGAAGACCCCGAGCTGCTCCTCGGCAGGGCGACCTACGTCGGTGACCTCCCACTCATCAACCCAGTGCACCTCGCATTCGTGCGCTCCGAGTACGCGCACGCACGGATCGTCGCGATCAACGTGTCCGACGCTGCGTCGGCCCCCGGAGTCGTTGGCGTGTACACCGCGGCGGACCTCAACCTCGACCCGCAGCACGGCATGGCGAAGGTCCACGACGACTTCGCGCGCCCCCCGCTCGCCGTGGACGTGGTCCGCTTTGTGGGCGAGGCAATCGCCGTTGTTGCCGCCAACAGCCCCACTGAGGCACGCGACGCCGCTGCCATGATCATCGTCGACTACGACGAGCTGCCGAGCGTGGTTGACCCCGAGGAGGCGATGGCAGCCGGCGCGCCCGTGTTGTTCCCCGTCCACGGCAACAACGTTGCGATGGCCGTGACCGACCCCGACACCCCAGACATCCTGGACGATGCCGATGTCGTCGTCCGTGGCCGCTACGTCAACCAGCGCATCGCAGTAGCCGCCCTCGAGCCCCTCACCGCCGCCTCCGACATCGAGCCCGACGGTCGACTGCGCGTCTACGCCTCCACGCAGATGCCGCACATGTTCCACGACCTCCTCGCTGCCGCCATCGGGTACCCCAAGGCGCAGATACACGTCATCACCCCGCACGTGGGCGGCGGTTTCGGTGGCAAGATCGGTCCGTACCCCGAGCAGACCGTTGTCGCCGCTCTTGCGCTCCGCTTGCAGCGTGCGGTCACCTGGACCGCCACCCGGAGCGAGGACATGCTCGTGCTCGGCCACAGCCGAGCGCAGGTCCAGTATGTGGAGCTCGGGTGCCGCACGGACGGCACGTTCACCGGCATGCGCGTCCACCTCGTCGGCGACGGTGGTGCGTACCCCGCGATCGGCTGCTACCTGCCGGCAGGCACGAAGCGGATGTCGAACGGCACCTATCGCTTCCCGAAGATCCAGTTCGACGTAGCGGTTGCTACCACGAACACCGTCCCCACCGGTGCCTACCGCGGTGCCGGTCGCCCCGAGGCAACCGCACTGCTCGAGCGGGCGGTCGACCACGCGGCGCTCGAGCTTGGCATCGACCCCATCGAGATCCGGCGCAGGAACCTGCTCACCAACGACGTGTTCCCGTTCCACGCGATCACGGGGCCCGTGTACGACAGCGGAAACTACCTCCTGCCGCTCGAGGAGGCCGCCCGTTTCGCCGGGTACGACGAACTGCGGCGCGAGCAGGCCGAGCGTCGCGCCCGCGGTGACCGCAAGCTGCTCGGCATCGGCGTGGCCACCTATGTCGAGATCACCGCCGGCGGCGGCCTGAGCGAGTACGGGGCGATCGAGATCCACCCCGACGGCACAGCGACGATGATGGCCGGCACCTCGGCCCACGGCCAGGGACACCAGACCACGTTCGCGATGATCGTCAGCTCACAGACCGGCATCCCGGTGGACAAGATCCGTCTCGTGCAGAGCGACACCGACCTCGTCCGCAGCGGCGGTGGCACGGGTGGGTCCCGCTCGCTGCAGCTCGGCGGCTCCGCGGTACTCAACGCGACCAAGGCGATGGTCGACAAGGCCAAGCGCCTCGCCGCTCACCTCCTCGAGGCGAGCGTGGAGGACATCGTGGTGAACGTTGATGCCGGCAACGTCGGCGTGATTGGCGTTCCGTCGAGCGCGCTCGGCTGGGCCGAGCTCGCGCAGGCCGCGCTCACCGCACCCGACGATGTCATCGATCACTCCGACGGCACCGCAGGCCTCGCCGCACAGCTCGACTTCCTCCAGGACGATGCAACGTTCCCGTTCGGCGCACACATCGCCGTCGTGGAGGTGGACCAAGACACCGGCAGGGTGACACTGCTGCGGCACATCGCCGTGGACGATTGCGGCACGGTGGTCAACCCGCTGCTCCTCCAGGGCCAGCAGCACGGCGGCCTCGCCGCCGGCATCAGCCAGACGCTCTACGAGCAGATGGTGTACGACGAGGCTGGTAACCCGCTCACCGCGACGTTCCTCGACTACGCGCTCCCGTCCGCAGCAGAGTTCCCGAGCTTCGAGGTGCACAGCACCGAGACGCCCTCGCCACTCAACCCGCTCGGCGCCAAGGGGATCGGTGAGGCAAGCACGATTGGGAGCACCCCGGCGGTGCAGAACGCCGTGATTGATGCCGTCTCCCACCTCGGTGTCCGCCACATCGATCTTCCCTGCACGAGCGAGAGGGTGTGGCAGGCCATCGAGCACGCCCGCACGGGAACACTCCCCTCCCCGTGGCGCCCGTATCCGCCCGTGTTCGACACGCTGCCGCGCCGACAGGCGGTGGACTCGGCCGGGCTGTCGGCAGCTGAGGGCGTCTAAGCGTGAACCCATCCGACCGACCGCGCCCGTTGCGCATCGCCCTCACCGGGGGGCCGGGTGCGGGCAAGACAACCGCGGCCGACCTGTTCCGCCGCGAGATCGGGGACGATGTGATCGTCGTTCCCGAGGCCGCAACCATCCTGTTCGGCGGCGGGTTCCCGCGTGTCAGCGAGGAGGCAGCGGAGCGGTCGCTCCAGCGGGCGATCTTCGAGGTCCAGCACAGCCTCGAGGACGTGCAGGCCACCCGTTACCCGGATCGCATATTGCTCTGCGACCGCGGCAGCGTTGACGGCGCGGCGTACTGGCCCGATGGAGCGTCCGAGTTCTTCTCGATGATGAACAGCAGCTACGAGGTGGAATTGGCGCGCTACGACGTCGTGCTGTTCTTCGAGACCTCGGCGGTCGGCGGGATCCGCTTTGAGGGCGGCAACCGGTACCGCACCGAGAGCAACGAGCAGGCCGTTGCGCTGGACCGCCGTCTGCACGACCTCTGGTCGCCGCATCCGAGGTTCCACCTCGTGCCACACTCGCCTTCCTTCATCCGCAAAATAACGGTGGGGCTCTCGATCCTCGAGAGCGTCGTGGCCGAGTTGCGCCCCGGGCGGCGCAACAGCGACCCCGAGACCTGAGGGCGAACTCGCTAGGCGCGCTCGGTCACGATCGGCTGCCACGTCGGCCAGCCACCCAGCAGGGCCGCCGCTGCCTGGCGTGCCGCACCGATAGCCACCACCGAGTCGTCGGTGCACACCTGCACACGTGTTCCCTCGGACCGCGAGCAGCGCAGCGCCACGTCAATCACCGAGTGCTGCGGGCCGCAGACGAACAGCCTGCCCCCCGTGGGGACCGTGGCATTGCGCAGGGTCCGGATCGCAGCGAGCACGCCAACCGAGGTCTCGTCGAGGTCAATCGGCAGAACAACGGTCGGCAGGTAGCCACCGTCTGCCGACGCGAACGACGAGATCGTCCCCGACTCATCGACGAACGCTCGCGTGGCGATGCCGAACACCGAGACCCGTTCGCCGATCGTGACGATCACGTCGCCGCGCTCGGCGCCGAGTGCTGCTACGAGGGCCGTCGGTTCCGAGGTGCCAACCACAACCTTCGCGTCGCCCCGTGAGCCGATGACGTCGAACGGGCCAACTACTCGTGCGAGTACGCCGGGCCACGACCGCTCTGCGTCGATGAGCGAGAGCACGCGCTGGTCGTACGCCTCCTGCCCTGCGGACCACAGCCCCGTTCCCGATGCGGTGAGCCGATCTGTGGCGAACTCGGGCGTGTCGTCGCACAGCGCGGCAGCGAGTACTCCGTGCAGCGAGGAGAGGCAATCGATGCGGCCCCACGTCTCGGGCTCGCTCCGGTGGAGCCACGACAGTTTCGTCACCGTGAGGGCCGACGAGGGGACGGACCCGACCGACGTGCTCCAGTCGAGCGCGGGGATGTGCTTCGTGCACCACCCGGCATCGGGTTCGCTGCGCCGGTCCTCGGCGAGCAGGGCGGGTCGCAGCGCACCCGCGCCCGGGCCGAGAGCGACGAGTGAGTGGAGGGGACCGACGACGGAGACTGCACCGATCTCGGGAACGTCGAGGCGGCTGAGTGCCTCGTGGAGATCGGCGAGCCACTGCTGCGTCGATGCCTCACCGTGCGCGAGCCCATCGGTACGCGATCGCCCCAGGGTCACCGTGCCGAGGCCCCTGCCCTTCTTCATGTCACGGATATCGATCACCGTGGACGTGGGGGACACAGCAATACCTACGGCAGCAACCATTCGCGCCACGCTACGGGACACGGCCCTCCCCGCCACCGGTGCTACTCCTATCCTGCAGATGTGCCCGAATCCGCCCAACCGAACCTGCGTGCCCGCGTCATCGGTGGCGGTCCTGCAGGCCTCATGGCCGCCGAGGTGCTCGCGAACCTGGGCGCGGACGTTGCGGTGTTCGACCACATGCCGTCGATGGGTCGCAAACTGCTGCTCGCCGGGCGCAGCGGCCTGAACCTCACCCATAGCGAGGGGATCGAGGACCTCCTCGACCGCTACGGGCCGGCACGCAGTCGGCTCGAAGCCGCAGTGCACTCCTTCGGCCCGGACGCGCTGCGCGCATGGTCCGAGTCGCTGGGCGAGGACACGTACATCGGTACGAGCGGCCGTGTGTTCCCGGACTCGTGGCGAGCCACCCCGCTGCTGCGAGCCTGGCTCGTTCGCCTCGTCGGTCTCGGTGTGCGTCTGGAGCCACGTCATCGCTGGAGCGGCTGGGCTGATACTGCTCCCTCGGCATCATCGTCCCAAACCCTTCGCTTCTTCCGGGCCAACGGCACGGTGCACGAGGAGGAGGCTGACATCACCGTGCTCGCGCTCGGTGGCGCCTCATGGCCCCGTGTCGGCTCCGACGGCGGCTGGGTGACCATCCTGCGCGGTGTCGGTGTCCGGGTACAGGATCTGCAGCCGTCCAACGTGGGTGTCGAGACGGGCTGGTCTCCCCACTTCGTCGGCCGCTTCGAGGGCACCCCGCTGAAGAACATCGCCATCACACGCGGCGGGCGCACGGTCCGCGGGGATGCGATGGTGACGGTCAGCGGACTCGAGGGCCTTCCGGTGTACTCGCATTCGTCCGCGGTGCGCGACGAAGTGGCGCGCAACGGCCGGTCGCTGCTCGCCGTCGACCTCCACCCGGACCTCGCAGTTGACGAGGTGGCGCGTCGGCTCGGCCGGCGACGCCCGAAGGACTCGCTCTCCAACTGGCTACGGCGCAGCCTCGGGCTGTCACCCGTGGCGATCGGGCTGCTCCGCGAATGCTGCGGGAACGAACTGCCCGGGACACCAGAGGCACTCGCCCGTCTCGTGAAGCACGCCGAGATCGTCGTCGTCGGCACGACCGGTATCGAGCGCGCCATCTCCTCCGCTGGCGGCGTGACACTCGACGAGGTGGACGACCGCTTCATGTTGCGGCGATTGCCGGGCACCTTCGTGGCCGGCGAGATGCTCGACTGGGAGGCACCAACGGGCGGCTACCTGCTCCAGGCAACGTTCTCGACGGCCGTCGCTGCAGCCCGCGGCGCGCTGCAGTGGGCCAAGATCTCCGGGGGAGGTGCACCCGAGTGACACCGTCAGCAGTGCCCGGGTTCGGGGAGTTCGAGGAGATCGAGACGACCGACACCCTCTGGCGCTTCGATCGTTCGTTCCTCACGTCCCGCTGGACATGCATCTGGGGCCGCGGCTGCCAGGGCATCCTCGCCCAGCCCGCCGAGCACCTCGCGCAGGGCTGCTGCTCGGTCGGCGCGGAACTCGACGGCGAGGACGAGGCGATGAACCTCGCCGCACTGGCGGCAACGATCCCCCCTCACCTGTTCCAGTTCGGCGCAGAGGCAGCCTCAGGTGGCATCTTCAGGGAACCTGATCGCACGAACACCCGTGTCGTGGAGGGTGCCTGCATCTTCCTCAACCGTCCGGGCTTCGCAGGTGGAGCAGGTTGCTCCCTGCACCTCGCCGCGCTCGACTCGGGCGAGTCGCCGATCGACTGGAAGCCGAGTGTCTGCTGGCAACTCCCCATCAAGATCGACTGGGCCGACCGCGGTGACGGTGGCGAGGTTGCGACCGTGCGCCGGTGGAAGCGGGAGGACTGGGGCGACGACGAGGAGGATCTCGCCTGGTGGTGCACCGAGGCGCCGGAGGCGTACGTCGGCGACACCCCGGTCGTGGACTCGCTCCGGGAGGAACTGCAGGCGATGCTCGGCGAACCGGTCTACGTCGAGCTCCGCAGGCGGATGCAGTGAGCAACATCGGCTGGGTACCGGAGCGCGCACCCCGCATGGACGGTCGCACCGTGCTGATCACCGGGGCGAACTCCGGCCTCGGCCTCGCAAGTGCGCGGCACCTCTCCGGTCTCGGCGCCAACATCGTGATGGCATGCCGGAACGCGGACAAGGCAGCCCTCGCCGCCGAGTCGTTGCGCGCGGGAAGCCCAGCCTCCCGCATCGAGGTGCGTTCGCTGGACCTCTCGAGCCTCGTCTCGATCCGACGCTTCGCAACCGGTCTCGTCGACTCGGGAACGACGGTGGATGTGCTCATGAACAATGCCGGTGTCATGGCAACGGATCGTCTCGTCACCGCGGACGGCTTCGACCTCCAGTTCGGCACCAACCACCTCGGCCACTTCGCGCTCACCGGCCTGCTGCTGCCGCTGCTCGCCGCGAATCCCGACGGCGCGAGGATCATCAACGTGTCGAGCTTGGGTCACCGGGCCGGGAGGATGCACCTCGACGACCCCAACTTCGAGCACCGGCCGTACCGACGCTGGGGTGCGTACTTCGAGAGCAAGCTTGCCAACCTGCTCTTCACCGCCGAACTGCATCGCCGGCTCGCCGCAGCGGGCAGCACCGTCACGACGCTCGCAGCACACCCGGGTACGGCGAGCACCGAACTCGGCAAGGACGGCACGTCGACCACCAACTGGGTGATCCGAAACTTCTTCGGTGCGCTCGTGCGGGGCCCGGCGAGCGGCGCGCGATCGCAGGTGCGAGCAGCGGTGGATCCTGCAGCGCGGGGCGGCCAGTTCTACGGCCCCGCCCTCATGGTTGCCGGACCGCCTCGCCTCGAGACACCGAGCCGGCGCGCACGCCGAACCGACGATGCCAGGGCGCTGTGGGACCTCAGCGAGTGCCTCACCGGGATCGCCTACCCGCTGTAGCCCCTCCGGTTCTCGGTACCGAGAAGCCGGGTGACTGGCGGCTAGGCCGTGGGCAGGGCGGCGAAGAGCCGCTGCCGACGAGCCTGACGGCGGCGGAGCATGTTGCCGTCCTCGCCCACCTGGCGCGCTTGGGCCACGATCGCCTCGGCAACGTCACGAACGTGATCGGACGCGTAGACGAAAATGCTCGTGTCCACGTCGGGGTCCCGCAGCCACTGCAGGATGAGCGCGTCACCGAAGGTGCCGAAGTCCGGAAGCAGGCCAGCGAACGACAGGCCAAGTGCTGGCAAGCCCGCCCCGAGCGAGGCGAGTGCCGGTTGGTTGACCGGCAGGTGCACGCGGATCACGTCCGCCCCGCCGGCACGCAACTGCGTGACGGTGTCGTCGACGGCATCCGTGAGGTTGTCGCCAACCGTGAACACCTCGATAATGCCCACGCGGTTGAACGCGTCATAGGACGAACCCACCACTGACGCGTCCGGGCACGACTGGGCGGCACGGGCCGAGCCGAACTCCCGCGGCCAGTCCGTGGGGGTAACGATGGAGCGCACGAGCGCCTCGTAGGGCGGCGGGACCCACAGGGTTGCCGGTTCCATGGGCACGAGCGGGCCGTACATCACGGTGAACGACGCCCGGTTCTCCAGCATGCCGTCGGTGATGCCGACCTGCTGGATGGGGACCACAGCGTTCAGGTACACACCGGCGAGGTGTGCCCCCTCGCGCAGCGCGATGCCCTGGGTTGCCGAGTGCGTAAGCACGGGCTCGCGCATACGACCGCGAACACCGTCGTCGATAAGTCGCTGGAGAAGCCGTTCCCCGAGCTCGTTCGCGATACCGCGCCTGCGGAACCGGGGGTCGGTGACGGTTCCGCCGGTCTCCACAACGCCATCGGCTACGTAGACCGCACCCCAGTGAGCAGCAACCTCTCCATCGGGGTCGACGGCAACCTCGCCAATCCGCTTCCCGCTCTCGAGGGCAGCAGCCACACGATCGGGGAAGTAGAGATTGACCATCGGGTAGCTCCACCCGTAGCAGCGGTAGATGCACCGGGCGAGCGCCGGCGCGTCACCGGGCTCGAGTCTGCGGATCGTCACCGGCGCGCTGGAGAGCGCTGCCTCCTCGTCGAGGACCTCGACGCCCTCGTTGCTGACCATCCGGCCGTGGGACGGGAGCGCCAGACGCACCACGCTCGCATTGCGGCCCTCCTCGATGTGGCCGTCGGCCGCCGTGAGAAAGCCATGGTCCACCAGCACGAGCAGCCGTGCCGACGGTCCGCTGATCGGCTCTCCCCGGTCGTGCAGTGTGAGCAGCAGTTCGGTGCCGTCCACATCAACAGTGAGATCGAGTACATCGTTCTGGCCCGCAACCGTCATGCGGGACGCGGCATCCTCGGCAAGTACCTGAACCGCAAGGCCGGCCGCCTCGGTGGCGGCCCCATACGCCTGCGCAGACGCGCGGGCAACAGCAGCAAGCGCTGACACGCCGATTGCGTCAGCGGGTCCCGACGCAGAGATCATCGTTGAGGCTGAGCCGTAGGGCTCAGCGGCCGACGCGCTCGGCTACCTGAGCAACGGTCTGGGACCAGATGTGATCCGGGCTCGTGATGCTGAACAGGCCGCCAGAAGCATTCGACACGATGTCCTCGCTGAGCGGCAGTACGCCAGCAACCTCGGCACCGTACGCAGCCGACACGTCGGCAGCGACTGCTGCGCGGTCAGCATTCGACGGAACCTTGTTGACGAGCAGCAGCAGTTCCGGCACCTCGAGGCGACGGGCGATGTCCACCGTGACGGCGGTGCCCTGATAGTCCTGCTTGTCGGGGCGGAGGATGAGCAGGAGCACGTCGCTGATTGTGATGGACAGCAGGGTCTCCTCGTTGAGACCCGGGTGCGTGTCGATGATCAACACGTCGAGGTTGAGGCCCTTGGCCAGGGAGCGGAAGCCCTCGTTCAGCAGTTCAACGTCGTAGCCCTGGCGCAGCACCTTGGCGATGTCTGCGGCCTTGATGCTCGACGGTACGAGGAACAGTTGGCCACCGGGCGCAACGCTCGGGAGGCGATCGGTGACGTCGTGGGCGGCATCGGTGATGGGGCAGTTGCCGTACAGGTAATCGTTGAGCATCTTGCCGTTCATCTGCTCGTCGAACCCGAACAGCACGTGGATCCCGGGGGATTGCACGTCGGTGTCTACTACACCCACGCGCTTGCCCGACGCTGCCAGTTTGGCGGCGATGTTCGCGCTTGAGTTGCTCTTGCCTGTGCCCCCACGGAACGAGTGGACAGAAACGATCTTGGTCACGGTACGGCCTCCGAAAATGTCGATATTGCACTGGGACTATGAAAGCCCTACTCGCTTCAGTACTCTATCTCACGGCAACCCTGCCATGCACAAGGAGGCTCGGTTGAGCGACGAACTGTTCAGCCGCGAAGAAATCCAGGGCGGAGGGCTCTCACGCCCACGCCGTGCCCGCTCATTGCTCTATCTCATCGAGCAGGAGGCCCAACGGGTCAAGGATCGTCGCGCCGCCATGGTTACCGCCGCACCCGAGGCCGGGGTGATGCTCAACCTCCTCTGGAATGCCGACGGCGAACTGCTCCGCCGAGATCTCCCCGGCGAGGCTGACGCTGCCTTCATCGAGTCGTTCCGCAACGCCCGCCGCAGCACGGCAGGTGCCGAGACCCGGGCACTCGACAGCACCGCATCGTCCTGGAAGGTTCTGCTTCCCGACGAACTGCCGTTGCGGGCACAGGTCCTGCACCAGATGTCGCTGCGTCACGACCTGCCGCGCAACAAGGCCAAGCACATCGCTACAGCGTTCGGCGTGGGCACCGCAGCATTCGACGAGGCATACCAGAAGGCCGTCGGCAAGCCCGTCGACACTGCGTTCTCCGAGGAGCAGGGACTGTTCGCCTCCCTGCGGGGCAAGAAGAACAAGAAGGGCTGAGCCCCCGAGAAGTAGGTGCGTTGGCGGCCCATGCGCCCCCGTTCCTCGGACGTCGCCGAAACTGATCGGTGTTACCCGAGGAAGCGACGTATCTGCGTGTGCTCGGGCACGAATCCGGCGCTGTCCCAAAAGCGTGCTGCCCGCTCGTCGCCAATCGCGACGTAGCTCTCGATTGATGTGCATCCGCGGTCGGCGCACCAGCGCTCGAAGGTTCGGTAGAGCAAGCGACCGACGCCCAGGCCCCGCTGGTCCTCCCGAACGAAGAAGTGTGGCATCGTGGCGAACTTCGAGCCGCCGAGATAGTCCGGCAGTGCACGGACGACCCCGTAACAGAAGCCGACGGCCTCGTCACCGACAACGGCAACGGTAACCGTGCCGATCCGCCCGATCGACCGCTCCACCCCTGCCCGCCACAGGTGGGGGGCGTCGTCCACCATCGGCACCAACTGCCCAACGGATGCAAGGTGCTCGATGTGCAGGGCGAACAGTTCCTCGACCTGGTCGAGCAGCACATCTCCCCGTTCGGGGAAGACGACGTGCACCTGATTGCTCATGCCGTCTCGGGGATCAGCGAGCGCACGAGGCCGTCGACCGTCGTGAAAGCCTCCGGGTCCATTCCGGTGAGGTCCATCTCCAGGTCGAACTGGGTCTCGACCGCGTCGATCAGCGTGATGAGTCCGAGCGAATCGAGGAGACCAGATTCGAAGAAGTCGAAGGAGCCGTCAAACTCCAGACCGTCGAAGCCAAGCTGGGCCGCGCGCTGGGCCAGGGTTTCGACGACGAATGCCCGCACGGACGGGCCGAGATCAGGCACCGAGCAACTCCTCAAGGACGGGGCGCAACGCGCCGCGGTCAATCTTGCCATTGCTGTTGAGCGGGAGTTGGTCCACGAAAAACACCCGTTTGGGAACCATGTAGGGGGGCAGCCGGTCACGGCAGAGCGCAAGTGCGCCCGCCTCGTCGCCGTGGTGGTCGCTGCCTGCCGCGAACGCGTACACACCCTCGGCCGAGGGCCCCGGTGGGTACGGGACCGCAACCGCAAGCTCGGTCCCGAGTGCGTGACGAAGCGCTGCATCAATCTCCACCAGCTCGACACGGAATCCCATGATCTGGATCTGGTCGTCGATACGACCGAGATAGCGAAGCCCTTGGTGCTCGGAGCGTTCCACCACATCACCCGTTCGGTACCAGCGCTGGGTGCTGCCGGGTAACTCGACGAAGCTCGCCCCGGTGCGTTCCGCGTCCTCCCAGTAGCCGGGCGTTACCTGCGGCCCGGCGAGGCAGAGCTCGCCACGCCCGCTCTCGCCAACGTCGATCCCCGATGCATCGACCACCGCAACCTCGTGCCCGGGGAACGGACGGCCGATCGGCACGACCCCGCTTGCGACTGCTCCGGGCGCCCATTCGTAGGCGGTGATCGCGATCGTGGCCTCGGTCGGCCCGTACAGGTTGTGGAGCTCCGAGTTGGGCGAGGCCATCGCCCACTTCTCCGCAAGCCCAGCGGACAGGGCCTCGCCGCAGAAGAGGCTCAGCCGTAGCCCCGGGAACGCTCCCGCCTTGAGCATGCGGAGCCGATCCATCACCATCGCAACCGACGGGACGGAGAACCAGGCCGTCAAACCCTCGTTCCGGATATACGCCCCCGGTGCGAGTACCGATCGTTTCGACGGCACGCAGAGACACGCGCCGGACATCCAGGTGACGAACAGATCGTGCACACTCAGGTCGAAGGTGAGGTCGAACATTTGGGAGCAACGGTCCCCGGGCCCGTACCCGTAGGCAGTAACCACGTGTGTCAGGTACGCAGACACGTTCGCCTGTGTGACGCCGACGCCCTTGGGCTCGCCCGTACTGCCCGAGGTGAACAACAGGTAGCCAATCGAGTCGGTGCGGGTGGTCTCTGGTTGGGCCTCACCCGGGCTAGGCAGGTCGGCGCCCACGACGGGCAGGCCTGCTGCGGCAAGCGATGCCCATCCGGGAGCGCTACGGGTCGGGAACACGAGCGCAGCAGGGCGGTCGACAGCCGCAAACACCGCCTGCGCTGCTTCGTCGGCCTCCGGGCCGACCACCACCGTGGCCGCCCCCGAACGGCGGAGCATCCCAGCCGACCGTTGCGGTGGGAAGTCGGGATGGAGCGGTACGTAAGTGCGACCGGCTAGGACTGCTCCGAGAACCCCTAGGTAGGCATCGAGGCTGCGTTGGGCGAGCACCGCAACCGGCGAGCCAGTCGGGTCGATCTGTTGAATCGCCGCCGCGATGGACCTCGCCCTCTCATCGAGTTCGCGGTAGGTGAGCGTCTCGCCGTCCACGCTGAGCGCCGGGCCACCCGGGGACAGATGAACCCCGCTGCGCCACGCGTCTCCGAGCGACCGCACCCGATAGGCGACGTCCTGCGTCCGGTCCCAGCTCGGCACCACAAGCTCCACCATGGCCTCAAACGCTAGCCGCCAGCGGAGCAGCGGCACTCCAACTACTCACCGAAGTGTGCAGTTCTTCGGGAACCCGGAGGGGTTCGGCTACTCTGGGACTATGACAGCCACCGTTACCCAACCGCCCGCTGCCGGCGTCGACACTCCCGTACGTGCCAAACGGCGAGCAAGGCTCGGGATGCGCTGGAAGCTCGTCTTCGGGTTCGGAGCAGCGATCACCGTCGTGTTCCTCGTGGTGGCCGGCTGGATCCTCAGATTCTCCACCGGCTCGGCAAGTGACCGACTCGAAAAGACCCTCGTGGAACTGGCCGAGGGCGGCGCCAAGACCGTCGACATCGAGAACTTCGCCAAGCTGCTCACCGCCGCCGACAAGCCAACCCCCGGAGCGGTGTACCCGGCGGAAGCGGGCTTCCTCGCCGGGCAGACGGCAACCGTCGACAGTACGTGGCCCACGGACCCCGCCTATTGGCGACACGTCGAGGAGATGCGCGATATCCGGCTCACCAATCCGGATGCCTCGCCCTACACACTCGCGTACACGAGCGACGGGAAGCTGCGGTTTATCGGGCAGTGGGGGGCGTACGGCTTTACCGGCGTGTCGTGGTGTAGTGACCCAGAGGGCAACTACACCGACGCACCGTGCGGCGCTGGCTTCAAGCAGGACGCTGCAGAGCTGTATGGCACAGTTCCCACGTACGTCACGGACGGCTTCGAGAGGACAACGGCGCAACCCGCGTACACGGATGCACTCAACACCTGGATCTCGGTGTACACACCGATCAAGGACAAGGCGGGCAAGGTGGTCGGTGGCTTCGGTGTTGACTATCCGCTGTCCTACGTCAAGAACGTTCGGTCCCGTGTACTCCGGGTGCTCTACCCGGTCCTCGGCGTGTCGTATGTTGTGCTGCTCGCCTTTATCTACGTCCTCTCCGGACTCGTCACGCGCCGACTCGGTCGACTCACTGCGGTCACCCAGAAAGTTGCCGAGGGTGACTACGGCGTTGACGTCGAACAGTCAGCGAAGGCGCTCTTCGCCGATGAGATGACAGATCTCGCCAACTCTTTCAAGATCATGACCCAGAAGGTCGGCGAACGTGAGCGAACCCTGACCCAGACGGTCCAGGTACTGCGCGTCGAGATTGACCAGGCAAAGCGCAAGGACGCGGTGAGTGAGATTGTCGACAGCGACTTCTTCAACGATCTCACCAAGAAGGCCGGCGTGATGCGCGCCAAGGTGAAGGGCATCGAACTGGCCGATGCCGCTAACGAGCGCAACGCTGGTCAAGCGGGCGACGAATGAGCGCGAACGGCAACGATCCGCTCGACGACCTCCTCGGGGCGAAACGCCCCCCGAGGAATATCGACAACGCCCTGGACGACATGACGAAAGCAGCGGCGACAACCCGGAGCGCGGGTGACGCTCTCGACGAGCTCATCGCAGGGTCCGGTGCCCGTCCGCGCAGCGACGTCTCGACGTCGGAGTCCGACCGTGTGGAGACGCGGAGTCGATGGTCCCTCGCCCTCGCCCTCGCACTTGCCGGGGTCGGCCTCTCTGGGGTACTGACCGAATCGGTGGCAGCGTCACAGTTGCTCGGCAACAGCGGGCCGATGGCACTTGCCCTCGTCTGGCCGCTCGGCGGCGTGGGGCTCCTGATCATCGCTTTCATCCAGTCCCGCTATGTCGATCGCTTTGCACGTCTCGGGGTCGTTCGGTGGTTGTTCATCGCGTACGCAGCAGCCTTCGTCGTGATGCTGATTCTCTTCGCGGTCAATATCCCGCAGAAGGTGCCCGCAGCGATCGCGTGGCTGCTGGCCGACCAGATGAATTTCTTGCTTCCGCTCGTGGTGTGGACGGTGGCGGGTGACGTGTTCACCACCGGTCAGGGAGTGACGGTGTTCCCCCGGATCTCGCGTTGGCTCTTCGGCGGACAGGTCGTCGGTCTCGGAATCGCAGTGCTTGCCCCCGTGATTTTCGACCAGGGAGATATCTCACTGACTTGGCTGCTCGTCCTTCCTCCCGTGATCTGCGCGGTAACCGCTTGGATCTTGCCGAAGGCGCTTGCTACAGCAACCACCGGGCTCGGCCACCAGCGCGAGCAAAGCGCAACGGCAGCCTTCAGGGAGACAATCAAGCTGATCCGGGAGCTCCCCGCATATCGATGGATGTTCTGGGTCGGCCTGCTCGCCATCTTCGGCGGAACCATGGTGGACTTCGGCTTCCTGCACATGGCTCAGGAACGCTTCCCCGACACCGGGACGCTCCAGGCGTTCTATGCGGGAACATCACTCGTCTGCTTCGTGCTGTGCTGGCTGCTCCAGACCTTCGGAGCTGCCAAGCTCATCAATCGGTTCGGGGTCGCCAGGATCCTGCAACTGCTCCCGATCGGGGCCCTCCTCGGTACGGCGGTCCTCGTCGTGGGTGGCACCACGAGAACCGTCATTGTCGGCTCGATTGCGCTCGTCCTCTGGCGTCTTCCTCGCTGGAGTATCGACGGTTCCGCTCGGCAGGCCGCTATGGCCAATCTGCCCGACGAGCGGCGCCTCCGCTCGTCGTTTGTCATCGACATGGGCCCACTCGCGATCAGCCTCATCGTTGCATCGGGACCGATCGCGATCGCGGCCGCCACCGACAATCTCTGGATTGCCCCGCTCATCGGCCTCGTGATTGTCGTGCCCGCACTGTTCCTCAGCACCCGGACAGTCCGCACGTGGGACGACACGCAGCTCTCCTACCGCCTGAAGCGACGCAAGCGACTCGGGTGACACGCCGAACGGCAGCGCATCACGCCCCGGGCTACTCGCTGGTGGAGCCGACTGCGCGAGCAACCCACGGTTCGCTCAGGTCGAAGCGATAGTGATCGAGAAGGAACGCGGCGGAGCCGGCCTGCCTTGCCCGTTCCTCGATCAAGGTCGGGTCAATCCCGTCGGGCGGGAGCCAGAGTAGGTGGAGGGGTCTCAACTCCGAGCCTGGCCCCTGCCACTGTGGACCGACCACCGGTTCGTAGAACTCGATGCCGAAGTCCTTCAAACCGATCCACCGAAAGATCGGCACCCGGTAGCCCGGCGCCTCCCCGACGAGACCGAGCACAGGTAGACCTCCGCAGTCCCTCGACAACTGCTCGATGATCCGGCGGTAGAGCCAACCCAGCAGACGACGGCGGTCCACGGTCAACACGCCCGACTCCACTCGGAGGTATACGTAGTGCGAGAGGGCAACCTTACGGGCCACGTTCGAGTCGAAGAGGACGAAACCAGCGGTCGCCCCGTCCACCTGGACGAGCCACTGGTGGGGACGGACACCAGCGGCAGCATCTATCGCCGACGCCGCCCGCTCACGAATCATCGGGCCGACGAAAGGGTGCTCCGGGAATGCCGCAGAGTGCATCTCAGCGATGGCACCAACGAGATCGGAGTGATCTCCACCAACAACGTCAAAAACCTCGATGAGCGATCCATCGTCGGCGCGCTGGTAAACCGCCACAGGTTCACGCTTTTCAGGCAAGATCATTGCGAAAAGCCCCGCGCCGATTCGGAACCGACCTGTGCCACATCCTGCCGACTGTAACGCTTCAACACGTGCATTCCGGCACAGGCATGCGACACTGAGGCCTTAGCCAGATCGGTTCGAGGGATGGAGGAACGGAATTGGGGTTCTCGGCAGATCCTCGTTCGTGGGGTCTCGGCACCAAAATCGGCGCAACGCTCGTCGCCGCCGCCATTGTGCCGATGGCGCTGATCTCCCTCGCCGCATCACGCTCGGGCCAGGGGGCCGTGGAGAAGTCCGAACTGTCCGCGGCCGAGGGCCGCGCCGTGGTTGGCGCGTCGTCGGTGCAGCAGTACCTCCTCGGAGTCGTCGGTCGAGCTGATCAACTCGGCACCACCACCGAGGTGGTGAACTACCTGAGGAGCGGAGGGCGCACCGACACGCCACCGATCGGGGCGACCGCCGCGCAGTTCGATGTCGAGGCAGTGCTGCTGCTCAACCTCGACGGCCGCACGCTTGCCGCCTCGCCGACCTCGATCCGCGGGAAGCAGTTCGGTGACACCGACTGGTTCGCCACAAGCGCCGGTGGGCAGACCAAGGTCGGTCCCGTGCTGTACGACCCTGCCTCACGCCGCTCTTCCGTCACCGTCTCGGCGCCTGTGCGGGAACCCGGGGCCGCAGTGGTTGGGGTTGCGGCGCTGCAGGTGAGCGGACACGACGTGCTCTTTGCGCTCAACCAGGCCCCCCTCGGCCCCGGCGGTCAGGCGGTCCTCGTCAACGCATCCGGCGAGATCGTGCTCGCCCGGGACAACCGATTGCTGGGGCAGACACTCGCTGCACTCGGCCTCGACGCCCTGTCGACGAGGATTGCTGAGTCGCTATCGGGCACGCTCCCCCGCGTGAACCTGCCGGGTCGCGGCACCCAGGTGGTCGCCTGGTCCACAACGACCGGCGGGAACACTGCCATCGTTTTCCAGCCACGCGACGTGTTCCTCGGGCCGATCAACCGCCTCGCGAAAACCGCTCTGATCGCGCTCGCTGTGGTTGCACTCGTTGCCCTTGCGCTCGCGCTCCTCGTGGCCCGCCGACTCTCGCGTCCGGTCTCGGCGCTCACTGCCGCTGCAACGGCGATCGAGGCGAATACCGAGCCCGACACCGAACAACTCGCATCCCTCGGTCGCACGAAGGATGACATCGGCCGCTTGGCGCGAGTGTTCTCGAGCATGGCCGCGCAGGTGGCCGTCCGCGAACGGGCGTTGCGCGATCAGGTCGCTGCGCTGCGTGTCGAGATCAACGAGGACCGCCGCAAACAGACAGTGTCGGACCTCACCGACTCCGAGTTCTTCCGCGAACTCGAGGTGCGAGCGGCCCAAATCCGTCGAGCGATGAAGGAGGACCTGTGAGGGTTAAAGCGTTCCTCGTCGCCGCGGTGCTCGCCCTCGGGGCCACCACCGCATCATGCGGTTCGTCCGAGAACACCAGCGGATGCCGACCACGGGCCATCGCCTGGCTCGGCGCGCTCACCGGACAGGCGCGTCGGCCACCGTTCCAGAACGGCGCCGAGCTTGCGGTGTTCCGCTACAACGCAGCGCACCCCGACTGCCCCGTCGGCTATCTCGTCTTCGACTCCCAAGGAGACCCGGCCATCGCCGAGCGGCTCGCGCACACGATCGTCGACGACCCGCAGATCCTCGCCGTCGTCGGCCCTGGTTTCTCCGGCGAGACAAAGGCGGCCATGCCGATCTTCGAAAAGGCCGGTCTCCCGGTGGTCACCGCCTCGGCCACGAACCCGACGCTCGCGCAGCAGGGTTGGACCGTCTTCCACCGTGTCGTCGGCAACGACGCTGCACAGGGTCCCGCTGCAGCGGCGTTCCTCACCCTCACGCTCGGGGCGAGGCGCGTCGCGATCATCGATGACGGCGGTCTCTACGGCAAGTCGCTCGGGGACCTCGTTGCCGAGGATCTCGGCAAGCGGGGTGTCGTGGTCGCGCCACGCGGTTCGGTGGACGCCACCGGGGTCGATTACAGCGCAACGGTCGCTGCGATTGCCGACATCGGTGTCGATGCCGTGTACTACGGCGGCGTGACAGAGCCAGCAGTGCGCCTGCTCCGTCAACTGCGCGATGCAGGTATCACAGTGCCATTCATGGGTGGCGACGGCATCTTCGACCCGTCGTTCGTCTCCGGTGTAGGCGCCGGATCGGAGGGCGCATACGCAACCTGCCCCTGTCTCGACCCGGACCTCGTCGACACCGAGTCCCGCAAGGACTTCAACGCTGCCTACCGCGAGTACTTCCGGGAGTCCCCGGTTGGTTACGGGATGGAGTACTCCGACGCGGCGGGACTGATGCTTGCTGCCCTCGACTCGGGGGTTCGGACCCGTCGCGGCATGGACGCATGGATCGACGCCACCGAGACCGAAGGCATCACCAAGTCGATCTCGTTTGATGCCGCCGGCGAGGTGCGCGAAGGACCGATCTTCGTGCTGCAGGTGCAGGCCGGCCGCTTCAAGCAGGTGGCCTCGGTGCTGAACGGGCGCGTCGAGCGCCCAGAGGACTCCTGACAGCGCAACGTCTAGCATCCCGTTGGTGAAATCACCGATGTCAATCCGCTTCGCCGTCCTGCTCTCTTGCACAGCGCTTGCTGCCGCTCTCTCAACGGGCTGCGCATCCGATACACCGAATCGCCAGGCCGACGCTGCGGTACCGGTTTCCCGCACGCCCCTGTTGACCAAGGCGCGGGCCACCGTGCTCGGGCAGACGATCGTCTACCCGACGGGCACTCCCGCAGAGGTTTCCTCGGCAACCGTCACCATGCAGCCGGGTCAGGAAACGGGCTGGCACCGCCACGACGCGCCCCTCTATGTCCAGGTCCTCGAGGGCACCGTCACCGTGGAATACGACGGCGGTGTGGTGAAGGCGTACCCGAAGGGCTCGGTCTTTATGGAGGCCACCGGCACGTACCACAACGGGCGGAACCTCGGCAACGAGCCGGTGCTCCTCCTTACCGTGAGCATCGGGGCGGAGGGCATCGAGAACACCGTCGCACGTCCGTGAGCCCGGTCTAACGCGACCTCGATCTCGATCTCGACGAGGTGCGCTCGGAACACACACCCCTGCTCGTCTTCCTCCGCGGCGGGTACTGGCGACGCCTGTCCGCAGCCGACGGTTGTCTCCTGCGCCCCAGCGTGCCGTCTGCGAACTCATCACCGGTTGACGGCGGCCGTCGGCTACCCGAACTCAAACGAGGTCACGCCGAACACCCGGTTCAGGGGAATGTCCGGTTCGCCACCGAGGTACATGCGGGCACAGCCGAACGACTCCACGAGGCCACTCTCGCGAGCGAGGCCCAATCCCGCCTCGTTGGGCTCGGGTACGTCGATCTGCACCTGTTCTCCCTCGATGGCGGCGAGCAGATGCCCCATGAGGCGCTCGGCGAGGTCCGCTCGCTCCGCGAGGAACGGGCCGAAGCGGTAACCAACCCTGCACGGCCTGACCATCCCATACGCCACGAGACGCCCATCTTCGAACAGTGCACCGCCGTGAGCACCCGGCTGCTCGAGCCAGCGACGCAAGAACTCCGAACGCGGCGCGGCAACGTGCCTCTGGTCGAACGAATCGATCACCGGGAATCCGACCGCGCCCAGGGTCACGACCGACGGGTCACGAGCGCCATGTGCGGTCCCCTCCAGCCGAAGGTCTCGGTGGGCGAGCACGAAGCCACCCCGCTCGTAGAACGGCACCATCCCAAACACCCCATCCATCCCGATGCTCGCACCGGGGGCGAGCCGCCCGATCAGCCGGTCGCGGCGGTACTGCCAGAGCGAGGTGCCAACACCCGCGCCCCGAAGGTCCTGTCGTACGATGAACAGGCCCATGAAGCCGAACGCCCGGTCGTAGGACAGGATCGTGCCGCCGGCAACCAGTTCGCCGCGCTCTCGCACGGCGATGAACGCAGCCGGATCCACCGACCAAGCGATTCCCACATCTGCAATTCCGGGGTTCCAGCTCTCCTGTGCCGCCCACTCGATGAGCGTTGCCACCTCGTCCGCTCGCATCGCGCCGACCAACCGACCGGGACCGATCTCGTGCTCGTCGTTCACGGCGTCGCTCAGCCTGTGCTGGTGATTCTCGGGTGCAACTCCCCGAAGATCGCTGTCGATGCCTGTTCCGTAATCGGGGTGAGCACGATCCGCCAGTCGATCCCCTCGAACACCGTGGACAGTTCTGGCACGACAGCGAGCCCGGACGCGAGGACGTCGAAGAATCGGAGCAACTGCCGGAGCGCGTATTCCTCGCCCGGACCGATCAGCCCGATCCTCATGATCAGCTCGTTCTCGGTCTCCACCTCCGCAAGCAGAAATTGGCTCGCAAGTGCCGGGCTGGAGATCGCCGCAAGCAGACCCTCGATACGGCGCCGCCGCCACTGGCGGCCTGCGGGGTCCGTCACGCGGTGCGCCACCGAGGCGACGCCATGCGGGGTGGTGAGCGACTTGAGCCTGCGCGCGCTAGCACTGGCGCTCGCAGTTGCCTGGAAGATGCATGCCTGAACGAGGTCGTCCTTGGAGTCGAAATGTGCGTAGACCGTCGAGCGGGGAACGCCAGCACGTCGGGCGATTCGGGTGACCGTGGTTCCTGCGACGCCGGCACGCGCCATCACCTCCCCCGTGGCGAGGAGCAGTACATCCAGCTCCGGGTTCCCGGACTCCACAGCGATCCGAGCGGGGGGCAGCCAAGCGACAGGGCCGCTCAACGGCAGGGCCTCACGAGCTCGGGCCTCCTCCCACCAACGCAGGCAGAGCAGCCAATCCGGGTGGAGCGCCTCGCTCACCGATCCGTTGAGCATCGCCCCGAAATATGCTGCGATCGCGATGGCTCGCCTCGCACGCGAAGTGGCGGGATTGCCCGGGCCAACACCCATCGCCCGGAGCCATGCATCGACATCGGGAACAACCACTTCGGACAGCACGTCGCTGCGGGGGGCCAACGCGATGACAAAGGCGCCGATCCGCTCCGCAACGGGGTCGAAACTTTCCGGCACCACCGGGTCGGGATCACCGACCGCTGGATCCGACATGCGGATCGAGCGCTCGAGACCGGCAAGCACGACGCTGCGCAGGCGACGGTTCCACACCTCGACGAGCAGTTCATCGGTGTTCTCGAAGCGGCCGTAGATCGCACCGGTGCTCAGGCCCGCCTGCTCCGCAACCCTGCGCGCCGAGAGCCCGTCGATCCCGAACAGGTCAAGAACGACCACTGCGGCATCGAGGATCCGCTCGTCGTTCAGCGCGACGCGATCGCGTCTGGTTCGGGGGCCGGTCACAGGGCCGAATTGTCCCAGACTGGCGGACCCCGATCACGTCGGTGGACGATTGTTCATATGCCGGTAACGAACGATGGCCCTACGATCGGCCCGTGAGCAACTTGCATCCCGCCCTCGCCGTTCGGGGGGATCTGCTGCAGACACCCTCCCCGACCACGCTCGACGTGCAGCAGCAGGTGGTCGTTTCTGTCGCCGGGGACGGGCGCATCCTCGACGTGGATCCGGTCGAATCCGACGCAGGCAGGTCCGCTGTTGAGACGGCCGACGAGGTGGTCCACCTCGATCGCTCGCAGCGCCTGTTGCCGGGTCTCATCGATACCCACATCCATGCCCCGCAGTGGCCCCAACTCGGGACGGGTCTCGACATCGGACTCGAACAGTGGTTGTTCGAGTACACGTTCCCACTCGAGGCGCGCTACGCCGATCCATCGTTCGCCCAGTCAGTGTGGCAGGAGATGGTCCCGACCCTGCTCGCGCACGGGACCACCACAGCTGTGTACTTCGCGACGGTGCACGAGCAGGCCACGCTGCTGCTGGCCGAGACCTGCCTCACACACGGGCAGCGCGCCTACGTCGGGCGCGTAGCGATGGATCACCCGGAGGGAACTCCTGTCTGGTACCGAGACGCAGATGCGGACGCGGGATTGCGGGCCTCGGAGCGCTCCATCGAGCAGATCCGCTCGCTGCAGGATCCGCTGGGACTCGTGCAGCCCATCATCACGCCACGCTTCGTTCCCGCATGCTCGGACGCGCTGCTGACGGGTCTCGGGGCGCTTGCCGAACGGACCGGTGCCCTGGTGCAGACCCACTGCTCGGAATCCGACTGGGAACACGGCCACGTCCTGGAGCGACACGGGTGCACCGACACCGAGTCACTCCGGCGGTTCGGGCTGCTGCGGCGCGGAACCGTGCTCGCACACGGCAATCACCTCGGCGACGACGACCTGCGGCTCATCGGCGGGGCCGGGGCGGGAGTCGCGCACTGCCCGCTGTCCAACTCGTACTTCGCGGGGGCAGTCTTCCCCGCACGCCGGGCGCGCGCTCTCGGGGTCCATGTCGGCATCGGTAGCGACGTGTCGGGGGGCGCACACCCCGGACTGCTCCCCCAGTGCGCTATGGCTGTCACGGTCTCGAGGATGCTCGAGGACGGCGTAGACGCAGCAACCGACGCGTGGCGTCGGGGTGTGGCAGATTCGCGTATCGACACCGTTGCTGCGTTCCACCTCGCGACCAAGGGCGGCGCCGACCTGCTCGATGCCCCACTCGGCCTCATCGAGCCCGGACGCTCCTTCGACGCAATCGTGGTGGACCTCGACCGTCCGCTCTCGGCCCTCAGGGCCTGGGACGGAATCGACAACGAGGCGAGGATCTTCGAAAAGATCGTCCGCCTCGCCTCCCCTGCTGACATCAGCCGGGTATTCGTGGCGGGGCGCTGCGTCAGTCGTTGAGCGTGGTGCCGTACCTGATGCCGCGGTCGGCGAGCCAACGGCGATAGGCGAGACTCATCCGGTCGGCGCGCTGGTGTACCTCGCGCCGGGGGTCAATCGGCAGGCGCTTGGGAAGCTGGGACTCCACGATGTCCACGTCCTGGCTGAAGATGATCGTGTTGAAGTCGAGGAAACTCTGCAGGTCGCCGTCCGGATCGTTGATCGTGGTAAGCAGCCACACCCGGCAGGTGGTCTCCGTCTCGGGGCTCGCAACAAGCAGCAGCGAGAAGCCGCCCAGTTCGCCGCCATTCGCCTCGGTCGGCACCTTCGTGAGCGTTGCAGAGTACGGGTGAGACATTCCGTACACGTAGCCCACGTCGCCACCCTCGACCGACGTCGGGCCGGGCCGAGGCTGCCAGGCAACCACGTTGGTGGCCTCGAGACCGGTCTCGGTCACCGCAACCTCGTAGTCCCGGACCTCCGTGTGCGGAGGCTGGCCGAGGTAGTTCGCGTGCACGTACGGGAAGTGAGCGACGTCGAGGAAGTTCTCCACGATCCGGGGCCCGCAGGCGTTCATCGGCTTGGGGCCGAGGGCAACAGTGAGACCGGGCTTGTCCTCGAACGCGCCGTAGACGGGGAGATTGCGGGGGGCGGGCCCCACGCACACCCAGTACAGGTCGTACGCGCGCTGCACCCGCACCGAGGACAGCGAGCAGCCGTCCGGGATGGGCATCGTCGGGTGGGCGGGCCGGAACGCACACTCCCCCGAGGTGGCGAACTGCCAGCCGTGGTACGGGCACTGCACCCGATCGCCGTCGAAGGTGCCGAGTGACAACCTGGCGCCACGGTGCGGGCAGATGTCCTCGAACACGCCCACCACGCCGTCGGCACCGTGGACCAGCACGTAGCGCCCGTCGAGCAGCAGGAACGGGTACATCGAGCCCGGCTGAGCGTCCGAACAGTTCGCAACCGGGAACCACTCGTTGACGATCTGGTCGTCCAGCATCCGCGCAGCGGCGTTCTGGCTCATCGTGCACCCACGGGGATCTCGGCTGGCCGGAGGTTCGGCATCCGTAACCGGTGCCCTATCGCTCTTCGCGGAAGTACGGGGTGGCGAGCGCAGCCGGGGCGTCCGAGGCACGCGTCTTTCGGCCCAGTTTCGCAGCGCCCGCCGGTGCGAGGATCGCCACGAGCGTGACCACGTACGGAAGCATCGACAGCAGGAAACTCAGGTTGATCGCATCGAGGAACGGAAGCTTCCACCCGCGGGCCTGGGTGGTGGTGTCGAGCGAGATCATCGCACCGAACAGCAACGCACCGGCCACCACGCGGAACGGTTTCCATGCAGCGAAGATCACCACCGCGAGTGCCACCCAGCCGCGTCCGCGAGCGATGTCCGCGGACCACGTGGGCGTGATCGTGAGCACCATGTACGCGCCGGCCGCACCGCTGATTGCCGTGCCGAGCACCGTGTACGCGAAGCGGATACCGAGCACATTGGAGCCGACCGCGTCAGCGGCGCCGGGGCTCTCGCCTACCGCACGGACCAGCAGGCCATGCCGGGTGCGATAGAGCACGAACCAGATAATGGCCGGGAGGATCAGATACGCGATGTAGACGATCGGGTCCTGGTGGAAGAACGATTCGAGGAACTGATTCTTCGTGAAGGCACTGCCCGGATCGATCTTCTTGAACACCGAAGGGATCGGGGAACCCGTTCGGCCGTTGCCCAACTGGTTCGACAGACCCACCCCGCCCAGTGCGAGCGCGAGGCCGACCAGGACCTGATTGGCGCGGATGACCACTGTTGCAAAGGCAAAGATCGAGCCGATTACCGCAGCGGCGAACATCCCGATGAGCATCGCGAGCCACGGACTGCTCACGTTCCACTGCAGCGACGCGATCACTGCGAAGACCGCACCCACGCCGATGAGGCCCTCCTGGCCGAGGTTGAGCACACCCACACGCTCGTTGAGCATCGCTCCGGTCGCAGCGAGCACGATGACGGCCGACGCCGGGATCGCGGCCGCGACGATGCTCAGGAACGCATTGTCGATGATCGCGAACATCATGCCGACACCTCTGCCGCCGGCGCGGTGACGGCAGGCTGCTCTACCCTCGCGAGCCGGAACCTCGCCATGGTCTCGCCCACGGCGATGCCGACGAGAACCACCCCGTACACGCCGAAGATGATGTACACCGACAGTCCCTTAGTCTGCAGCGCAATGCCCGCATAGAACATCGCGGAGATGAACAGGCCCGCCACCAGCACACCGGCGAACGACGCACCGGCGAGCGCAGCGACGATGAAGCCGGACAGGCCGAACCGGTTCGAGAACCCGCCGCTCAGCGCCTGGGCACCGGGGGCACCCGTGAGCTGCAGCATGCCGCCGAACCCAGCGATGGCACCCGTGAGCAGCATGACGGTCACGATGCGACGGGGCACGTTGATGCCGGCGAACGATGCTGCGTTGGCGTTGCCGCCGATCATGTCGATCTCGTAGCCGACCCGCGTGCTGCGGAACACGAACCAGAGCACCACGGCCAGCAGCAGCGGCGCGATGAACGCAATGCTGACCGAGTTCAGCCCGGGGAACCTCGGCAGTACGGCGTCCACCGATTCGGTGGACTGGGTCACCTGTGATTTCTTGTCCCGCCAGAAACCGAGCGCGGACCAGAGCACCAGTTGCAGCGCCACGAAGTTCAGGAGCAGCGTGGTGATGATCTCGTTGACGCCCCAGTACGCCCTCGCCAGGGCGGGCACGAGGATCCATGCGGCACCGGCGATCGATGCGGCCAGGGCCATCAGGATGATCAGCAGCCAGTGCGGGGCATCGACCTTGATGCCGACGCCGACCGCTGCGAAGGCGCCCATCAGGAACTGACCGTCAGAACCGATGTTCCAGACCTTCATGCGCAGCGAGAGCGCCACACCGATTGCGCACATGAGGATGGGAATCGACTGCACCATGACGCCCTCGATGCCCCGCTGCGACCCGAAGATCGCATCGAGGCTCTGGCCGAGCAGTCTGATTGGGTTGCGGCTCGTGATGAGCAGCAGGAGGCCGCTGAGGAACAGTCCGGCGATCGCACCGGAGATCCGGTACGACGTGGAGCGCTTCGTGTTGACCTCGAGGCGACGGGCGAAGCGGAACGGGATGCTCATTGCGGCAGCAACCGGTGGCCGCTTCCACCCATGAGCAGGCCGATGCGCTCACGGTCGAATTCTGCACGGTCGAAAATCCCCATCACCCTGCCCTCGTACATCACGGCGATCCGGTCGCTCATCAGCATCACTTCATCGAGGTCATCGGAGATCATCAACACGCCGCAACCGCTGTCGCGCCGCTCGATGATCGCCGTCTGCACCTCCTTGGTGGCAAGCACGTCGAGCCCACGGGTGGGATGCGCTGCCACCAGCAGCCTGTCGGAGATCATCGACTCGCGCTTCGCCACCAGGCGCTGCTGGTTGCCGCCCGACATCTGGCCGGCCGGCATGTTGATGGACCGGGTCTGCACCCGCCCGGCGGCGACGAGTCGTTTGGCGAACTCGACCACATTGCCGCGCTTGAGGCGCATGCGGGTGGAGAGTTCCTCCGATCGGTAGTGACGCAGGATGGCGTTGTCCTTGACGGATTGCGATCCGGCCATGCCCATCCCGATCCGGTCTTCGGGGATGTGACCGACGCCTAGCTCTGCGATGTCCCGCGTACTGGCATGAGTGACATCAACCCCGTCGATGGTGATCGTGCCGGCGTTGGCACGTCGTAGTCCGGTGATCACCTCAGAAAGCTCGGTCTGCCCGTTGCCCGAGACACCGGCGATCCCGAGGACCTCGCCGGCACGCACCTCGAGGTTCACCCCGTGCAGTGCCTCGATTCCACGATGGTTCCGGGCCGAGACGTCGTTGAGCCGGAGCACGACGGACAAACCGACTTCACGGTGCTCGACCGCATAGTCGAGATCTTCACCGGTCATCAGTCGGGCGAGTTCTCTGGGCGTCGCCCCTGCAGCGTCCTTGGTGACCACGTGCTTGCCGCCGCGCAGCACCGTGATCCGGTCCGAAATCTCGATGACCTCGTTCAGCTTGTGCGAGATGAAGACGACGGTCCGCCCAGAGGCGACCAACCGGCGGATCACCACGAAGAGTTCCTTGGCTTCCTGGGCGGTGAGCACCGCCGTGGGCTCGTCGAGGATCAGCACCCTCGCACCACGTGCGAGCACACGCAGGATCTCGACCCTCTGCTGCTCGCCCACCGACAGTTGCCAGACGCGAGCAGTCGGGTCCACCTCGAGACCGATTTCCTCCATCATGCGACGGGCGCTCGCCACCAGTTTCTTCTGGGAGATCACGGCCGGCGTGTCCGGAGAGCCGAGGTGAAGGTTCTCCGCCACGGTCATCGGGGGCACGAGGCGGAAGTGCTGGTGCACCATTCCCACCCCGGCCTCGATTGCCTGCGACGGGCTGTGGAACTCGCACTCCACCCCGTCAACCACCAGCGTCCCGCCATCCGCGCGATAGAGCCCCGCAAGGATGTTGGAGAGTGTCGTCTTACCCGCGCCGTTCTCGCCGAGCAGCGCGTGAACCTCCCCCTTGCGGAGCTCGAGGTTCACAGTGTCGAGGGCGAGGACACCTCCAAAAGACTTGGAGATGCCACTCGCCTCGACAGCAACGTTGGTTGGTTCCCCCACGGGACTGACCCTAAACGATCAGGGGGTCAGAGGCCCGTAACGCCTTCCACGGCAAAGTTCACCGAGTAAGAGCCCTGGCGGTCGATGGTCTTGCCGGCGGCAAGAACCTCGGCGCCCTTGGTGTCCTTGAGCGGCCCGGTGTAGACGACGAGGCTTCCGTCCTTCAGCTTGGCGTCCACTGCCGCAACGGCGTCCTTGACGTTCTGCGGAACGGTGGGGCCCCACTCGCCGAGCGGGCAGTCGAGCAGCACGGTCTGCTTCTCGGCAACCCACGCGCCGGCGAGCAGCTGCGCGAACTGGTCCTCGTAGAAGCCCTCGAACCCCGACAGGACGAAGTTGTTGACGTACTTCGTCGGCGCAGCGGTGCGGAAGTCGAGGTTCCAGTAGCCGGTCCACACACCCTTGGCCTCGGCCTTCTGGAGGAAGGTGGGCTCGTCCATGACACCGAACAGGAACTCGACACCCTCGGAGAGGAGAGCGTCTGCGGCCTGAGCGGCCTTCTGCGGGTCGAAGAAGGTGTTCACGAGAACCACCTTGACCTCGGCTGCCGGGTTCACCGAGCGAGCACCGAGGAGCAGGCCGTTCACGTCGTTGAAGAGTGTGGCGGTCGGGAAGGCACCGATGTAGCCGATCTTGCCGCCGGGGGCGAGCAGGCCTGCCGCAACGCCGAGCATGTACGCCGGCTCGGTGTGAGCCATGTAGTAGCCGAACAGGTTCTCGGTGAACTTGTGACCGTCGCACTCGAGGAACTTGACCTTCGGGTTCTTGTCGGTCACGGTGCTCATCAGCTCGCCGTACTCGGTGTTGGCGATCACCATGTCGTTGCCGTCGGCGACGAGCTGCTCGAACAACTGCGTGGTGGACGCATCGAACCCGATGTTCGGGGTGAAGGTGGACTTGATCTTGCCGTTGAACTTGGCCTCGGCCGCAAGGCGGGCCTGATCGTGGGCCTGGGTCCAGCCGTTGTCGTCCGGCGGCCCGACGTAGACGAACGCAACCTTGGCGCTCTCGAGGCCGCCTGCTGCTGCGGTGGTCTCGGTGGCTGCTGCGGTGGTCTCCGTGGCTGCTGCGGTGGTCTCGGTGGCGGCCGTTGTGGTGCTCTCGGTGGACGACTTCTTGTCGCCACAGGCAGCCAGAATGGTGCTCAGACCAGCGACGCCAAAGGCGCCCATGGTGAGGGCACGACGCCGGCTCACGGGCTGGGTGAGGCCAGCAACGAGTTCGTTCTGCTCTGATTCGTTCACGGGAATCGAGGTCCTTTCTGCGGGGCCGGGGTCTGCGGCCATTGCGAGTGTAAGCGCGGCTGCAGAGTCGCTGTGTAAGCCGTGCGTTAACGATTTGTTTCGTCCCGGTGGGCAAACACCCAAAGTGACCGTCTGCACCCCAAGAAAGGCGAGACGCCGATCAGCCTGCGACAGACGGCACCTTGGCCATCGCCGCCGCCACGGCCTCGTCGCTCAAGTCCAGATCCACCATTTCCCCCGCCAGGAACTTCTCGTACGCAGCGAGGTCCAGGTGACCGTGACCGCACAGTGCCGTGAGGATCACTTTTTCCTCACCGGTCTCCTTGCAGCGGAGCGCCTCGCGGATGGCGGCCGCAATCGCGTGCGTCGGCTCCGGGGCCGGGACAATGCCCTCGGTCCGGGCGAACTGCAGCGCCGCCGTGAAGCACTCGACCTGCGGGATGGCGATTGCCTCGGCAAGCCCGAGCTCGTAGACGTGGCTGACGAGCGGCGACATGCCGTGATAACGGAGGCCACCGGCATGGATCGGGTCCGGGATGAACGAGTGACCCAGGGTGTGCATCTTCATCAGCGGGGTCATCCCTGCGGTGTCTCCGAAGTCATACCGGTACTCACCCTTGGTCAGGCTCGGACACGCGGACGGCTCCACGCAGCGGATCGTCGGGTTCATCCGGCCGGCAAGCTTCTCCCGCAGGAACGGGAAGGCGAGCCCACCGAAGTTCGACCCGCCGCCGGTGCACCCCACGAGCACGTCGGGTGTCTCTCCCACCTTCGCGAGCTGCAGCAGCGCCTCCTCGCCGATGATCGTCTGGTGCATCAGCACATGGTTGAGCACGCTCCCAAGTGCGTATCGGGTTTTCGGATCCGCCACGGCCATCGAAACGGCCTCGGAGATCGCAATGCCGAGGCTGCCCGGGTGGTTCGGGTCCAGTGCGAGCAGCGAGCGCCCGTACTCGGTGACGTTCGAGGGGCTCGGATGCACCGTGGCCCCCCACAGCTCCATCATGGTCCGGCGGTACGGCTTGGCGCGGTAGGACGCAGCCACCTGCCAGACCTCGCACTCCATGCCGTACTGGGCGGTGGCGAAGGCGAGCGCTGTTCCCCACTGGCCAGCACCGGTCTCGGTGGTCAGCTTCGTGATGCCCTCTTGATGGTTGTAGTACGCCTGCGGCACTGCAGTATTCGGCTTGTGCGAACCGGCAGGGCTAACGCCCTCATACTTGTAGTAGATGCGCGCCGGGGTGCCGAGCAACTGCTCGAGCCGGTGAGCGCGGAACAGCGGGCTGGGGCGCCACAGACGATAGATATCGAGCACGCCACCGGGGATGTCGACGTAGCGCTGCGTGGACACCTCCTGTTCGATGAGGGCCATCGGGAACAGCGGGGCAAAGTCGTCCGGGCCGGCTGGCTGCAGCGTTCCGGGGTGCAGCGGCGGCGGGGGCGGTGAGGGCAGATCCGGGATGATGTTGTACCACTGGGTCGGCATCTCGTCCTCGGTGAGCAGGATCTTGTGCGGTGTCTTCAGGGCCATGGCCAAAATGTAGTTCGCCCAACTAACGTCCGCTTATGGACCTTGGGGCACAGCGGTATGTCGCGGTCAGGAAGCAGTACCGCTGGCAATTCACGTTGACCGAACACTCGGGAACGGTGAAGGGCTGGTTCACGAGGGACGCCGCTGCGGACTGCGGCATCGCGCTGCGGCCCCAGCACTGAGCAGATCACGGAGCAACGATGACGACTGCCGAACAACAGGCCGACCAACAGCCCTCCTTCGACCCGGATGCCTTGCGCGAGAAGTACCGCTTCGAGCGCGACAAGCGCATCCGACAGGACGGCAACGAGCAGTACGTCGACATCAGCCGCTTCGAGCACTACCTCGACGACCCGTACGTGGAGTTGGTCGAGCGAGCGCCGCTGTTCGACGAGGTCGATGTTGCGGTGATCGGTGGTGGCTTCGGCGGACAGCTGGCGGGCGCACGACTGCGTGAGGCGGGCGTCGAGAACCTGCGCATGATCGAGAAGGGAGGCGACTTCGGGGGCACGTGGTACTGGAACCGGTATCCGGGAGCAGCGTGCGACGTGGAGTCGTACATCTACCTACCGCTGCTGGAGGAACTCGGGTTCATGCCCGCCCAGAAGTACACGCCCGCCCCGGAGATCCTCGCCCACAGCAGGGCCATCGGCGAGCACTTCCGCCTCTACGAGAACGCTCTGTTCCAGACCGAGGTCACTTCGGTTCAGTGGGACGACAGCGAGAAGCGCTGGGTCATCGGCACGAATCGCGGAGACGCGATGCGAGCGCGCTTTGTCGTGATGGCGAACGGGCCACTGCATCGACCGAAGCTGCCCGGTATCCCCGGCATCGAGACGTATCGAGGTCACTCGTTCCACACGTCCCGCTGGGACTACGGCTACACCGGTGGTACTTCCGAGGGGAACCTCACCGGACTAGCCGGCAAGCGCGTCGGCATCATCGGAACCGGGGCAACCGGTGTGCAGTGCATCCCCCATCTCGGCGCGGCGGCAGAGCACCTCTACGTCTTCCAGCGCACACCCTCCTCGATCGACGTGCGCAACAACCGTCCTACCGACCAATCGTGGGCTACGACGCTCGAGCCGGGCTGGCAGAAGCGACGCATGGAGAACTTCAACAACCTCGTGTCCGGCATCCTCGAACCCGAGGACCTGGTGAGCGACGGCTGGACCGACATCATCGGCAAGCTACTCACGATGACCAAGTCTGGCCAGCGCGAACTGCTCGGCGGCAGCATCGGGAGCACCATCGAACTTGCGGACTTCGAGAAGATGGAGCAGATTCGCTCTCGCGTCGACACGCTCGTCGCGGACCCGCAAACGGCAGAGATGCTCAAGCCGTACTACCGGCAGTTCTGCAAGCGGCCCTGCTTCCACGACGAGTACCTCCAGACCTACAACCGGCCGAACGTCACGCTGGTGGACACCGACGGCAAGGGTGTAGAGCGCATCACCGAGACCGGCATCGTGGCCAACGGTGTGGAGTACCAGGTCGACTGCCTCATTTATGCGACCGGCTTCGAGGTGGGCACCGACTACACACGGCGATCCGGCTACGAGGTGCACGGCCGCGAGGTCTCACTTACAGAGCGCTGGCGGGACGGGGCGATGACCCTGCACGGCATGCACAGCAATGGCTTCCCGAACCTGTTCATCATGAGTCCCGCCCAATCGGGCTTTACGGTGAACTACCCACACGCGCTCGCCGAGCAGGCGCGACATCTCGCCTACGTCGTCGATCATGCGCTCACGAACAACATCTCGACGGTCGAGGCCGATGCCGGAGCAGAAGCCGAATGGGTGCAGACCATCGAGGAGATGGCTCTGTTCAACCTGAAGTACCTCGATGCCTGCACCCCCGGCTACTACAACAACGAGGGAAAGCCCGCAGAGAGCCGTCTGCGCAACTCCAGCTACGGCGGCGGCTCGCTCGCGTTCTTCCGCATTCTCGAGGACTGGCGCTCTGAAGGCTCGCTGTCTGGGCTGCGGCTGGGCTGAGGCCCGACGCGGGTTCCCCGTAGCGCCGCCGACGCCGGGCCGCGGCACAATGCAGGGCATGAAGAAGCCCGCAGCGCTCATGGTTGCCTCGGTCAACGTCAACGGCTTGCGTGCCGCCAGTGCGAACGGGATGGCAGGGTGGTTCGCGCACCGCAAGCCGGACCTCGTCACGATGCAGGAGGTCCGCGCGCCGGACGCCCTCGTGCCCGGCCTCGTCGAGACCCTGGGCGGCAGCGGCTGGCACGTAGCCCACGCGGAGTGCTCGGCGAAAGGTCGGGCAGGTGTGGCGGTGGCCTCCCGACGACCGATCGTCGGCACGCGTACCGGCGTGCGGGGTGGCACGGGTGGCGATGACGGATTCGACGACTCCGGTCGCTGGGTGGAGGTCGACATCGAGACCGCCGACGGGCGAGGCCTCACGGTCGTGTCCTGCTACGTCCACACCGGAGATGCCGAGGTGCCCTCGCGCATGAGCGAGAAGCTTGCCTTCCTGGGTGCCATGTCGGCGCGTCTCGGGGCGCTGAGCGCGGACGGCCGTCACGTTCTGCTCACCGGCGACCTCAACGTTGCGCATCGCGAGGTCGACATCAAGAACTGGAAGGGCAACCTGAAGAAGGCCGGCTTCCTCCCCGAGGAGCGTTCGTGGTTCGACCAGATGTTCGCGGCGGGTTGGGTGGACGTCGGCCGGGCCCTCGGCGGGGACGGGCCCGGTCCGTACTCGTGGTGGTCGTGGAGGGGCAAGGCCTTCGACACCGACGCAGGCTGGCGAATCGACTATCACGTTGCCACGCCGGACCTTGCTGCGGCCGCACGGGATGCAGTGGTAGACCGGGCACCGTCGTATGCCGAGCGCTGGTCCGATCATGCCCCCGTCGTCATCTCGTACGGGATCTGATCCGCTCGATGGGCACGGATTGTTCACCATTGGTGAAGTGCAAGCACTCTGCGTGGTTGCCTTAGCACGGAGCGCTTGTTGATTCATTCTTGAGGGTGTAGAGTTCGCGGCGTGAAGCGTGTACGGGGACTCATAGCAGCGGGCATCGCGCTCGTTTCGCTTGTCGCTGCGATGCCGTCAGCCTCTGCGGTTTCTACCACCGTCACCTCCGGCAAGATCAGTTGCTACGTCGAGGCGAAAACGCCCGCGTACGTAAAGTCGTCGACAGGCGTGGTGACCGTGACCGGAGCCTTTCGCCTCACCTGTAAGACCACGAGCACGAGCACGAGTATCAACGTCACGGTTGCGCCGAGCGTCGTCGAGCTCGACGCCGACAGATTCGGCAAGTTCACGGTCATCGACACCAGGACCGAGCTTGCTGAGTCGAGTTCCATCGTGACCTACAGAGTCGGATCCGAGTCGTACAAGGACCTCACCACGAAGTCGTTCACGTGTGTCAACACCGACACTGCAACGACGAACGATCCCGAGGAACTCTCCACACGCGTCAAGGTGAGCATCGTCGGCGGAACGTGGTCGACGTACGACCTGTCTGCATACCTCTCCGCTCCCTGTTGAGCCGCGGCACGTCCGGTAACCCACCAACACGACGACTAGGGCCATGAAAATTCCCCCGCGTTCTGGGTTGCAGCGAGCGGGGCTCACCGTGTTGCTGTGCGTTGGCTCCGGATTCCTGGGTGTGGACCGTTGGGACTCCCGAGTGGACATCGCCCTGGTAGCCGTGGCATTCGTGCTCGGCTGGATCCCCGGCGCGCTGTGCCTCACCACGCTCGCTGCGTCCCACTTCATCCAGAACCACAGCGCATTGGTTGACCTGGGCTCGTTCCTCGTCGTCGCGGCCGGGGGACTGCTGGCCGGAACAGCGCTTCGTCGACGCCATCCGACCAGTACCCCGATGCGACGCGCTGCACTCAGTTTCCCGGTACTCGCCGTACTCGCTGCCGCGATTGCCGCCGTGCAGACCGCCATCCAGTCAGCGGGGTTCTCGCCATCCACGTGGGGCACTGAGTACCTGCACACCGCTGTTGGACTGCTCGCAGCTGCCGTTGTCGTTGCCTTCCCGTGGCCCGGCCTCGAGGGATCCCCGCTCTGGGCGCCCGCGCTAGCACTCTTCGTGTCGTTCCTCGTGGTTGTACTCACGCTTGCCTCATGGGACCGTCAGGACAGCAAGGCACTCCGGAAGGCTGCAGAGGCGACGGCGTTCTCGTTCAACACGAACATCTCCGACGAGATCAACGTGCTCGCAACAAAGGCGAACACCTCGAACGAGGTCCACTTCGATCCAGCGACATTCGCCGACCTCGTCCAGACCGTGGTCTACGGCCACGACCCGATCACCGCTGCAGCACTCGTCGATGCCCGGCCCGGTAGCAACCCCGAGGTGCTAGCGGCCCTCTCGGACTACGGGCAGGTGTTCGAGGAGTCCCTCAGCGTCTGGCTGGCCGCACAGACCGGCGCAGAGTTCAGGCGACTCGTCAGCAGCGGCAGCACCGTGCTCCTGGACCTCGTCACGTTCGCAACCCCTTCCGGCGAGTTGCACCCACAGATCGTCTACGCAGCGCCGCTGACCCCGGGCGGACTCTTCGATCCCGAGCGGCCGAGGCTGCTCGTGGTGACGGTGTCGATACCGATCATCGTTGCGCGTGCGCTCTCGCCTTCCACTACCGCATCCGACGAAGTTGCACTGACGCTCTACGACATCAGCAGCACCGAACCGCTACCCATCTGGACCACCGCCACCTCGGGATCCAGCACCGCAGTTGAATCGATCAAGGATCTCGTGCCGAGGGGTGTGCCCGGCACGGCCAGCGCAGAACTCATGGTGGATAGGTTCTCGCTTGAGATGGTCCTGCGGCGCGGCGAGCGCTTCGGCACACCGATCACCACCCGACGGCTCTTCCTGATCGTCGAGTTGCTGGCCGGCATCGGGATGTTCGTGCTGCTGCTCCAGGTTGGACACAACAGTGCCCGGCGGGAAGTGGACCGCCGCCGCCGAGAAGCCCTCCTCGCGGCGGCTCTGCAAGGAGCCCCCGGGTGGACGGCGATCATCGACTCCGACGACCGTGTGCTCGTGGGGAACAACCACACCACCAGGGCTCCCCCCGGGAGCCTCGTCGTCGACACGCCGATCTGGGCACAGGACGAGGCGACCACCCACAAGGTGCTCAGCCTCCTGAACAACGCTCGGCAGGGTCACGCGGACTCGATCACCATCACAATCACCCCGCCGGAAGCGGCAGACCTGCAGTCGCTACGGATCTACGAGGTGTTCGCCCACCTCATCGCCGACGCTGCCCACGAAAACCTCGTGTTCGTGCAGTGCATCGACGTGACCGAGCGGCGCGAGATCGCGATGCGAACTGCACAGGCAGAGCGCATGGAGTCGATCGGAGTGCTCGCCGGCAGCCTCGCGCACGACTTCAACAACTTGCTCTTCATCACCCAGGGATACCTGCAGATGATGGAGCGCCAGCCCGCCGTCGTGAACGATCCGCAGTTGAACCGCTTCGTCGCCAAGGCATCGGACGCAGTCCACCGTGGCGCCACCATCGCCAAGTCCCTGCTTGCGGTCGCGCGCAGTCAGCCGATGACCTCGGTATCAATCAACATGAATCAGTTCATCGCAGACCTCAATCCGCTCCTGCAGCAGGCGCTCAGCGACTCGCCGGGAATCCGCCTGCACACCGAACTCGTCGGGCCGGACCTCGACGTGGACGTCGACCCGGGCCGTCTCTCCAGCGCCGTCCTCAACCTCGTGTTCAACGCACGAGAGGCCATGGGGCTTGGCGGTGACCTGACGATCTTGGCCGAGCGAACTCGGGCCACTAACCCCGCGGGTGACGTGCAGGACGTTGTGGCCCTCTCTGTACGCGACACGGGTACGGGCATGACCCCGGAGGTTGCAGCCCGCGCGTTCGAGCCGTTCTTCACCACGGGCAAGATCGGCAAGGGAACCGGATTGGGTCTTGCTGCCGTGTACTCCTTCGCCCAGCAGAGCGGCGGGTGGGCAACGATCGACACCCGCGAGGGATCGGGGACGACGATGTCTCTGTACCTGAAGCCGGCCGTTCCACACCCGGATCACGCCCCAGCAACCCTCCCGGTTGCGCTGACGAGGCTCCGGGCCCTCGTGGTAGACGACGAGGAGTCGCTCGCGGACCTCGTGGGCGTCTGGCTCTCCGAACTGGGCTTTGAGACCCGCAGGGCAACGGACAGCGCCACGGCTCTGGAGATCGCCAAGGAGTTCCAGCCCCACCTCCTGCTCTCGGACTCCAACCTCGGCGAGGCGATCGACGGTGCCGAATTGGCAGCGCGGATCACCTCGGACCTGCCAACCTTGGTGACTGTGTTCATGACCGGCTTCAGCGATCGCCTCCGTGCCCTCGAGACCGTCGGTGCCCTGACCCTCGTCAAGCCGTTCTCCAAGGATGACCTGAACGCAGCGCTCATCAAGGTGCTCGGTGCCCGGCTCGCAGCCAGCGCCCCGACAGGAGCCGGCCCGCTGTGACCGAGCCGCAGCCCAGCAGCCGTCTGCTCGTGATCGACGACGATGCTGCCGTCGCCGAACTCCTCGGCGACATTGCGTTCGGGCACGGGTTCGAGACCGACATCGCAACCACCCCTGCAGAGATCGACAGGCTCGCCGGAATCGGTCACGACCTCGTGCTGCTTGACCTCACGCTCGGCGACACCGACGGTCTGCAGGTCATGCGGCTGCTCCGCAAGCGTCAGCCCGGTGTCGCACTCATCCTGCTTACCGGGGCGGACCGCACCGTGCTCGCCTCGGCCCAGCGCGTGGCCGAACTGAGCGGTTTCCGTGTGCTTGGTGCCTGCTCCAAACCGGTAGACATCGACGAGCTCGGGCGCCTCTTCGAGGAGTCCAAGCAGGCGGTCGTCAAGGACGACACGGGAGCCATCCGCCGCCTGAGCGACGTGGCGATGAACGCCATCGATGAGGGTCAGGTGCACCTGCTGTACCAGCCGAAGGTGGACCTCGCGTCCGGGGCCATCACCGGCGCCGAGGCACTGGTGAGGCTCAGCGTTGCCGGATTCGAGACGGTGTCACCCGGCACCTGGATCCCCTTCATCGAGGCCACCGGGCGGAGCAGGCGCCTGCTCAACCTGGTGCTCGAGCGTGCGGCAGACGACCGCAAGAACTTCGCCGCACTCGCCGCGCTCGGCGAGATCTCGATCAATCTCTCGGTGCTCGACCTCGAGGACCTCACCCTGCCCGACCACATCCGATCGGTGCTGTCAGCAAGCGGTGCACCCGCCGGCTGGACCCTCGAGATCACCGAATCCGCCGAGACCGGGCAGCTCACCGACGCCCTCGACGTGCTTACGCGCTTCCGTCTGCTGGGCTTCCGTCTCGCGATGGACGACTTCGGCACGGGTAGCTCCACGTTCGAGCGGCTCCGCATCTATCCCTTCAACGAGTTGAAAATCAACCGGCTGTTCGTCCACACGGACCGCGGCGGCCTCGAGCACACGAGGGCCATGCTCCGGGCCGCCGTCGACCTCGGCGAGGCACTCGAGCTGAAAGTGGTGGTGGAGGGTGTGGAGTCCGATGCCGAGTTGTCGCTCGTCAACGAGGTCGGTTGTGACGCTGTTCAGGGCTATTTGGTGAGCCGACCGGTAGCGGCGGACCAGTTCGGGCTCGCTCAGGCGGACTGGGACCGACGAAGGTCACAGCCAGTCTGACCTGCCCGGCTAGGCGTATGGCCCGATCGGTTCACTACGATCAGCGGCACAGCTACCCGAAAGGAGCCACATGGTTGGGGGCGCACTGAAGTCGGCCAGCATGGACGACTTCGACCTGAGGATGTCCACCAAGGTCGAACCACTGTACGAAGCGGTCAAGGCATTCATCCGCGACGAGGTCGAGCCGATTACCGAGGAGTTCTACCGACTCGGCGAGAACCGTACCGAGCGCTGGAGCTGGGCACCCGGCCAGCTCGAGCTCCTCGACGGAGCGAAGTCAAAGGCAAAGGCATCGGGGCTCTGGAACTTCTTCCTCCCGAACGCCGACACCGGCGAGGGTCTCACGAACCTCGACTATGCCTACATCGCCAACGAGCTCGGCAAGAACCGTCTGGCCTCGGAGTGCCTCAACTGCTCCGCACCAGACACGGGCAACATGGAAGTCCTCGAGCGTGTCGGCACGCCCGAGCAGAAGGCACAGTGGCTCGAGCCGCTGCTCCACGGAGAGATCCGTTCCGCGTATGCCATGACGGAGCCCGGCGTGATGTCGTCCGACGCGAAGCAGATCGGCACCATTGCGGTGCTCGACGGCGACGAGTGGGTCATCAACGGCGAGAAGTTCTACATCTCGGGTGCGGGCGATCCCCGCTGCAAGATCATGATCACCATGGTCAAGACGAACCCGAACGCTGACACGTACAAGCAGCAGTCGCAGATCCTCGTCCCGATCGATGCCCCCGGTGTGGAGATCGTCGGGCCGATGCACGTGTTCGGCCAGGACGATGCACCGCACGGGCACATGCACATCAAGTTCACCGATGTGCGCGTACCCAAGTCGAACATCCTCTGGGGCGAGGGCCGCGGCTTCGAGATCTCGCAGCTCCGCCTCGGGCCGGGACGTATTCACCACTGCATGCGCTCCATCGGTTCGGCCGAGCGCGCCATCGAGATGATGGTCGACCGTGGTCTCAACCGTGAGGGCTTCGGCAAGAAGCTCATCAACCTCGGCAAGAACATGGAAGTCATCTCCCGTGCTCGCATCGAGGTCGAGGCGATGCGCCTGATGGTGCTCCGTGCCGCCAAGGCGATGGACACCCTCGGCAACGCAGAGGCACGCGTGTGGGTCAGCGCCGTCAAGGCGATGGTGCCGGAGAAGTGCTGCGACATCATCAACGAGGCGATCCAGATGCACGGTGCCGCAGGCATCTCGCAGTGGTTCCCGCTCGCCGAGATGTGGCACGGCCAGCGCACGCTTCGTCTGGCGGACGGCCCCGACGAGGTTCACCACCAGGTGGTGGCCCGCGCCGAGGCCAAGAGCCGTGAGGCCGAGAAGGCAGCCGGCAGCAGCAACAGCCACCGCGGCTCGCTGTTCACCGGCTCCAGCTAAGCCAAAACCCTGAGCGTTCTGGGTCGATTCCCGGTTGGTCTTCAGCCGGGAGTCGACCCAGAACCTGTTTTCCGGACGGTTGCACACCGTCGTTCCCCGTCAGTGATTGATCGATGCCTCCATGTCCAACCGCCGCACCAACGCAATGATCGTCCGTCTCGCCCGCAAGCACGGGTTCGAGACCTTCGACGATCTGCATGCCTGGTCGATCGCGGACCTCGACCGTTTCTGGTCCGAGGCGAGCGAGTTCCTCGGTGTCCGGTGGCACGACTACCCGACGGCAGCGCTCGCGGACCGCTCGATGCCCTCGGCCGCGTGGTACCCCGGTGGCACGCTCAACTACGCCGAGCACGCTCTCGCCCGCGCAGCGGTGGCGCCTGACGACATCGCCGTCATCGAGCACAGCCAGACGCGTTCGCCCCGCACGCTCACCTGGGCGCAGTTGGAGGACCAAGTGGCGCGCTGCGCGGCCGGTCTCGAGGCGCTCGGAGTAACCGCTGCGGACCGAGTGGGGTCCTACTCGCCGAACATCGTCGAGACCCTCGTAACGTTCCTCGCCACTGCCACGCTCGGCGCCGTGTGGTCCAGTTGCGCACCAGAGTTCGGGCCGAGGGCCGTGATCGACCGCTTCGCTCAGTTCGAGCCCACGGTGCTCGTCCACGTCGACGGCTACCGATACGGCCCGAAAGAGATCGACCGTCGCCTCGAGGTCACCGAGATCCTCGAGCACCTCCCGTCGGTCCGCACCACCATTGCCGTGCAGTACCTCGGCGCCGGTCCCGACGAGTGGTCCTCGCTGATCGGTGAGGCACGTCACGAAGGCTTCGCACCGGTCGGTTACGAGACGCCGATCTACGTGCTGTACTCCTCCGGCACAACCGGGCTCCCCAAGCCCATCGTGCACAGCCACGTCGGCATCACGGTCGAGCACCTCGTCGTCCACGCACTGCACACCGACATCACCCCGGCAGACCGGCTGTTCTGGTTCACCACCACCGGGTGGATGATGTGGAACTTCCTGGTGTCAGGCCTGCTGGTCGGCAGTTCGGTCGTGCTGTTCGACGGAGACCCCGCTAGCCCGGGCCTCAACACCCTGTGGGACGTTGCGGAACGGTCGCAGACCACGGTGTTCGGCGCGTCGGCGGGCTTCTACATGAACTGTCGCAAGGCAGGGCTCGAACCCCACCGCGGACGGATCTGGCAGGTCGGCTCCACCGGTGCCCCGCTCCCGGTCGAGGGATTCGAGTGGCTGGAGTCGGTGATGGGACCGGACGTCATCATCAACTCGATCTCCGGCGGCACCGACATCTGCAGTTGCTTCGTCGGCTGGAACCCGATGGTGCCGGTGGTGAACGGCGAGATCCCCGGACAGGTTCTCGGCCGGGAGGCCGCCGCGTTTGACGAGGACGGCAACCGGTGCGCCACCGGTGTGCAGGGCGAACTCGTGATCACCACACCCATGCCCTCGATGCCGCTCGGCTTTCTCGGCGACGACGACGGCTCGCGCTACCGCAGCGCCTACTTCGACCGGTACCCAGGTGTGTGGTGCCACGGCGACTGGATCACCTTCACCGAGCACGGTGGATGCGTCATCTCCGGGCGATCGGATGCCACGCTGAACCGTGGCGGGGTACGACTCGGGTCCGCCGAGTTCTACACGGTGGTGGAGGCACTCCCCGAGGTGGTCGACAGTCTGGTCGTGCATCTCGAGGACGGCGATCTCGACCGGCTGTACCTCTTCGTGCAACTCCGCGACGGCATCGACCTCGACGATGCCCTAAGGGCCAGAATCCGCGCTGAGCTGCGCTCTGCGCTGTCGCCGCGGCACTCCCCCGACGTCATCGAAGCGGTGCCGCTCGTGCCACGCACACTGTCGGGCAAGAAGCTCGAGGTTCCGGTCAAGAAGATCCTCTCCGGGCAGCCCGCAGACCGGGTGCTGAGCAGCGAGTCGCTCGCCGTTCCGTCGGCGATCGACTGGTTCGTCGCCTACGCGTCCCAGTAAGCACTCGTCCTCGGTCCCGAGAATGCACGGGAGTGCGCCTTACTTTCCGCCCTTGAGGATCGAGTCGAGGTCGAACCCGGCCAGTTGGCGGTACTGCGCAGCCACCACCTCGAGTTCGCCCGGGGCGAACACCTCGTTCACGTCCGTGAAGCCGCTCGGCGCCCGCTGTTCGGCGAGGTCCATGACCCGTTCGGGGCCGTGCTTGCGATTCGAGAGCACGATCTGAGACGTACGCGGCCGACGCTCTGCCTCGTAGCGGGCGAGGCCTGCCGCAACGCCATCCTGAACGAGCGCGTCCGCGAGCACCAACCCGTCGACGATCGCCTGTGACGCACCGTTCGAGCCGATCGGGTACATGGGGTGGGCCGCGTCGCCCAGCAGAGTCACACTGCCGAACGTCCATCGGTCGAGTGGGTCGCGGTCGATCATCGGGAACTCGAACGCGGTATCCGTCTGGCGGCACATCGCCGGGATGTCGAGCCAGTCGAACACCCAGTCCTCGAAGTGCGGCATGAAGTCGTTGAAGTTCCCCCGTCGGTTCCAGTCCTCGCGACTCGTCATCCCGAACGCGCGGCGGTCCAACTCGGCGATCCAGTTGACGGTGCACATTCCATCGTCACCGACCTCACTGAGCGGGTATGCCACGAACTTGTGCGGCAGATGGCCGGCCATGAACATCGACCGGCCCGTGAGGAACGGCTTCCAGCGCGACGTGGCGCGCCACAGGATGTCACCCTGCCATGACGGCGGGCCCTCGTCCGGATAGAAGTGCTGCCGGATCGCCGAGTGGATACCGTCCGCACCCACGAGCACGTCTGCGGTTTCGGTCACCGTGCGGTCCGCCACGCGGTCGAGCACCTCCACCATTACCCGACCGCTCTCGTCCTCGCGGAACGTCTGCACGGCGTGCGCGTTGAGCACCGCGGCATCGCCGAGCCTGCGCCGGGCCTCGGCGAGGAGCGCCATGTGGAGGTGGCCGCGGTGCACCGAGAGCTGCGGGATCGGGTACCCGGCAGCGAGCCCGCGGGGCTCTCGCCAGATCAACTGTCCGAACCTGTTGAAGAAGCACAACTCTGCCGTCGGCACACCCAACGGGAGCACGACGTCGAGCAGGTCGAGCCGCTGCAGGTGTGCCATCGCGTGCGGGAGCAGGTTGATGCCCACACCGAGCGGCTGCAGTTCCACCACCGATTCGTAAACCTGCACGTCGATGCCACGTGCGTGGAGCGCCATCGCTGCCGTCAACCCACCGATGCCGCCCCCGGCGATGATCACTCGCATACGGGCATCCTGCCACCGGGACCGCCGACGAGGCGCACCGATACGCTCAGTGCGTGGAGCCACCCCTCGTCTCGGTGGTCCTCCCGGTGTTCAACCGGCAGGACGTCATCGCCGACGCGCTGAAAAGCGTGCTGGACCAGACGTACACGGACCTCGAGGTCATCGTGGTCGACGACGGCTCCACCGATGCCACGCTGTCCGAGGTTGCCCGAATCGCCGACAGCCGCGTCAGGGTGATCCAGAACAGCAGTGCACGCGGGGCCGGCAACGCGCGCAATACCGGGATCGCACTCGCAACAGGCCGGTACCTCGCCTTCCAGGACTCCGATGACTGGTGGCACCCCGAAAAACTCGCCGTGCAGATGCACACGCTCACGGCACCCGGCAACGACCGGATCGCGGCCGTCGGCAGCAACTGGCGCCTCATGGCCGACGCGGCATCCAGCCC